>Ga0208460_10002805_pt1 | contig 9837 bp, 9 predicted proteins | sample AD_STIC10_MetaG_FD_184436 | JGI IMG/M metagenome (GOLD analysis project Ga0208460, IMG submission 184436) | Active sludge microbial communities of municipal wastewater-treating anaerobic digesters from USA - AD_STIC10_MetaG (SPAdes) (version 2) | ecosystem: Engineered > Bioreactor > Anaerobic >... | reverse complement strand
AATCTTCCCGCCCCGTTCGTTTCCCGCGACGGCGCCGGACCTGATTTTTTTCCAGGCCTCGTCCATGAGGCCGATCACCTCCGCCTTCGTCACCGAAAAGACCCCGTGCTTCGGCCTCCGGGGATTGTCCATCGCGTGTCGCATGATATGGTCAAGGCGGGTGCGTCCGTCCGGATCGCGACCGGCAATAACCAGGCCGGAACGCGTCATCCAAGCGTCCTTCCCGGCGGGGATTATCACCCCTGAGCGTTCAAGCTCCCGGATCTCCTGGACGGAAATATAGACAGCATGGTCCCGGGATCTGCGCCGCGCCTCGGCGTCCCCCGCCAGGATCACAGCAATGCATACCAGGGAGACCAGTATCCGCAATGCATGTTTCATGGTGATATACCAATCACAACGCCGATGGCCAGTCAATCGTATTTCTGACCGTGAAACTGTTATTGCGTGACCCCATCATCGCGCCATGCAATAAAAAATAGAATTGACAGCTATCAGGAATAAATTCCTGTTAAGGAAGAACCGCCATGAAATCCTTTTACGACAACATGACCCACCGCACCCTGATGGTTATAGGCGAGAAAGCCCTGGCCCGGCTCGGCACGGTATCGGTGATCATTTTCGGCGTCGGCGGCGTCGGAAGCTGGTGTGCCGAAAGCCTGGTACGGTCCGGCCTGGTAAACCTCACCATGGTCGATTCGGACATTGTCTGTCCCACCAACATCAACCGCCAGATACAGGCCCTGGCGCGCAATGTCGGTGAATCAAAGGTGGAAGAGATGAAAAAACGCCTCCTGGAAATAAATCCGCAGGCCTCCATAACCGCCCTCCACGCGGCCTATGATGAAACCAGTTTCCATACCTTTAGCCTTTCATCCTACGACTATGTCATCGACGCCATTGATTCCCTCAAGAACAAGGTACTGCTTCTGGAGCAGTGCGTCTCCTCCGGAGTGAAAATATTCTCCTCCATGGGCGCCGGCGCAAAGACCGACCCTTCAAAGATCAGGATCGACCTGCTGTCCAAAACGAAAACCTGCCCCCTCGCGCGCAACGTGCGCAGGAACCTCAGGAAAAAAAGCATCTCCACCGACATCATGTGCGTGTACAGCGAGGAACTGCCGATGGACCCTGCCGCGGAAACGGTATGCGGCTCCGGCGACTGTCCCTGCGCGAAGGACCGCGCAAAATTCTGCGCCGACCATGACGAGGCGCCCATCGACTGGTGCGGCATGAAAAAACAGATCAACGGCGCCCTGGTGCACATAACCGGCATTTTCGGTTTCATGCTGGCGGGCCTGATTATAAACGACCTCAAGGCCCGGGTCGAAGCCGGGGAACAGGTCCATCAGTAACTCATTCTGCGCCAGTAACAATAAATGAGTTGAAAAAAATCCGATCTGCTTTATACTGTATCGGTTCATCGGTGCTGCCGTTGCCGGTCTGGCCGCTATCGGTTGGAAAGTTAAAACGATGTCATTAACCGCAAAAATAAAGCTCATCACGTTCCTGTCGGCCCTCTCGGCGGCATTTATCGCCGCCGGCATTGCTCCCGCGCTTGGGCAGGACGCGGCCTCAAAAAAGATACCCTTCGAAATAGTCGACGAAAAGGCCCCGGATTCAGCGGCGCAGCACCACTTCGGCCTCGGCGTCAACCTGGATTTCTTCCCCACGATTGTGAGCCTTGTTGACACCGAATTCGGCCTGTCCATACAGCCGTGGTTCGGCATCGACCGGTTCAAGATACGACTCAACATCGTCCACATGCGCATACCGAACTCACTGGCCGGCACCAGGTATTTTTACAAGAACGACGTCAATGCCTTTTCCCTTGCCGTTGAATACTGTTTCGGCCAAAATTTTGACGGATTCACCATCGGGGCAGGCATCGGCGTCTGGAACAACATGGTCAGCCATACATTTTTTAATAAAAAAGGAAGCTCCATCACTCCCTTTTTGACCCTCGAGGGGGGATATATCTGGAAATTCTACAACAACCTTTTCATCGAGCCGTGCCTCGCCTTGGACGTGATGCTTACCAGGCAAAAGATCAGCATTTACGGCTCCAGTTATAAACCCCTCCCGGTATCCGGAGAAATTACTCTTAAATTCGGACTCAATGTCGATATTTAACCCTTCAGTTCCCGCTTTTTAGGCAAAATTTCACCTTCGCTAATTGCAACAGGCATCGATTCCATCTTTTTTATTTGACAATCATCCGCGTTTTAATAATTTTGCTCCCGGAGAGTTGTCCGAGTGGCCGATGGAGGCGGTCTTGAAAACCGTTGTACCGCAAGGTACCGGGGGTTCGAATCCCTCACTCTCCGAACCTGACATTGATAAGCGCACAAAAACTTGTGCCCTTATCAATGGAGAGGTGCCCGAGAGGCCGAAGGGGACGGTTTGCTAAACCGTTGTACTGGTAACGGTACCGAGGGTTCGAATCCCTCCTTCTCCGAATGAGTTGACAGGCAATGGTAGAAAAGTTCAGCGTAAAAATTAAGCGGTTCAATATCGATTTCGAGGTGCCCCTGATCTGGTTCACCTATTTTCCTTTTATCGGGTGGATCTATCCCTTTGCATTCAGGAAGGACGACGCATTCGCCATGCATCATGGAAAGCAGGCCTTTATCATGGCGCTGTTTTTCACCGCGTTGCCGATACTGCTGACCTTTTCAACCGTATTCGTCCCTATTTCGTTCCGTGTTCTCAAGCTGATCATTGTGATTCTGATTTACCTTTCTCACGGGGCCTATTTCGCCCTATGCGCGCTGGGCTTCATGAAGGTAAAGGACTCGGAACAGTACGATTTTCCGATCGTCATTCAATACGCAAAAAAAATAAATGTCTGATTTACACGGCTGATATATTTTTTCTTGTTGCCGGATACGGCGGGGAAAAGTATACTACATATAGTTTAAACACGCGTCCGTAGCTCAGTTGGATAGAGCGCCGGACTACGAATCCGTAGGTCGCAGGTTCGAATCCTGCCGGGCGCGCATCTTTCAACTTTCCATCGTGGTTTTCCATGCCGTATCCATAGCGGGGCCGGGTATCAATCTCCAGTGAAGAAGGGTCATGCCGTCTCATGAAAGCGCCGCCGCATATGCGGCTGGAACGGTTATCAAGGGATCTGTATGAAAAAAACATCTTTGATGCTGGCATTATTGATTGGCGCCGCGGCCTTCATCCGCTGCAGCACGGGCCAGGATATACATGAAACCTACAGCGATATCACCGCAGCTGTCATGAACAACGATATCGAGGAAGTGCGGAGTTATCTTTCCCGCGGCTTCAACGCAAACAACCGGTTCCTTGACGGGTGGACCCTTCTGCACATTGCCGCGCGCTGGGACACCTACCGGGTCGTGACACAGTGTTTTGACGACAGCAATGGCAAAAGGACCGGCATCTTCACCGTCACGCGGAAAACCGAGGAGGAATCAAAACGGGCGCGGGAAATGGTTTCCCTGATAATGGACCGTGGCGGTGATGTGAACATGAAAGCCGAAGACGGCAGCACGCCGCTCCACATAATCCTGTCGTCCCTCCAATGCTCGTCACCGGACATACCTTCCATACCCCCGGTAGAGGGTAGAATCTCTTCGCGCTTCGGATGGCGCGGATCGCCCTTTGACAACAGCAGCGATTACCACCGCGCCCTTGACATCGCGGCCAAAAGCGGGACCCCCGTTCGCGCCACCGCCAACGGCGTCGTGGCAATGACCGGCGTCAGCAGCACCCTTGGCAATTACATAATCATACAGCACCGGAACGGATACCAGTCGACATACGGCCACTGTCATCTCTTTGCGGTCAAGAAGAACGCCCAGGTCAGACGCGGCGCCATTATCGGCTATGTCGGCATGACCGGGTCCGCCAGCGGCGATCACTGCCACTACGAGGTCCGCCTGAACGGCTCCCCGGTCAATCCGATCGAATTCATCAACGGCAAGATAATCGGGGAGACCCAGCACGCCATAGCAATGAGTATCGTTGAGGAGCTCCTGTCAAAAAAAATTCAGATCGACGCCCGCAACAACGACGGACGCACCCCGCTCATTGAGGCGGCGGGAAAAAGCCCGGCCATATCCCGGCTCCTGATCGACCATGGGGCCGACATCAACGCCGGCGATGAGAACGGCATCACCCCCCTCCACATGGCTGCCGCGGGCGATGCCGAACTGGTCCGCCTCCTGCTTCGGAAGGGTTCCCGGGTCAATTCCCGCACCAGATCATCCATCTGCGCCATAGCCGGCACTCTCTTCCCCGAGGGGACGACGCCCCTCACGGTGGCCCGCAAGTGCGGGAACAGCGCCATTGCCGAGATCTTAAAGGACAGCGGAGCCGTGGAATGAAACGGTGCTGGTCGATGGCCGCAGCCGCACCATGTTGAACACACTGCCGGGCAGTGCCATGGACGCCCCGATGACTGGAACGATCGATGAAAAAAATAATCCTTGCCGGCATTAACGCGCGCTACACCCATTCCTGTCTCGCCCTCTTCTGCCTTAAATCCGCCCTGCGGGGCATTGAGGTTGAGACCGTAGTCCGCGAGTTTTCCATCAACCAGCCTGTTGAAGAGATCGCAGCGCGCCTCGCCGCCGAAGGGGCCGATGTCATGGCTTTTTCGGTGTATATCTGGAACTCGGAGCTGGTCAGGAGATTAATTCCCCTGGTCCATGGGCGGTCCGCCGCCCTGCTGGTCCTGGGCGGTCCTGAAGTGAGTTACAACCCCGGTTCCTGGCTGGAGAACTTTCCCTACCTGGATTATATTGTCACGGGCCACGGCGAGGAGGGATTCAGGGCTCTGGCAGAACAAGGATTCAGGGGCAGGGAAAAGGTTATCGCTCTCCCCAATCCTCCCTTTGCCGATATGCCGGCGCCCTATACCGAAGAAGACCTGGCCGGCCTTAAGAATAGGTATATTTACTATGAATCAAGCAGGGGGTGCCCCTTCCAGTGCACCTACTGCATTTCTTCCCGCTCCGACCAGAAAATGGAGCTGAAGGATACCGGCACCGTGGAAAAGGAACTGGATTTCATCCTCCGGAGAAAGCCGCCCCTGGTTAAATTCGTTGACCGCACCTTTAACGCGGCCCGCGGGCACAGCCGCGCCATCTGGCGCTACCTCCTGGAAAAATACGGCACCGGCCCCACCACCTTTCACTTCGAAATACACCCACTCTACCTTGACGAGGAGGATTTCCAGATCCTGTCCCTCTGTCCGACGGGTCTCTTCCAGTTCGAGGTAGGCATCCAGTCAACGAACATCGAAACGCTGGCGGCGGTGAAACGATCAGGCGACCGGGACAGGGAACGGGCCGCCCTGGAACGCCTCATCGCGATGGGGACCATCCGGATACACCTTGATCTTATTGCCGGCCTTCCCTTCGAGGACATGCCCTCCTTCTCCCGTTCCTTTAACGACGTGTACGGTCTCCGGCCCGATCATCTCCAGGTGGGATTTCTCAAGGTCCTTCCCGGAACCGCAATGATGGATGACGCCGGCCGCTACGGGATGACCTATTCACGGCGGCCGCCGTACCAGGTCAGCGAGACAAAATGGCTCAGCGGAAACGAGTTGGGACTCCTTGAAAAAATTTCCCATCTTGTTGACCGCCTGTATAACACCCGGCGCTTCGGCACGACCCTGGCGGCCCTTGCCGAGCGTCATGAATCCTCCTTTGACCTGTATCGCGATCTGGCATTACACGATAATGATTCTGACGCGCAGGTAACCAGGAGCTGGGAATCCTGCGCCGTATTCCTCATGACATATATAATGTCGCGGTTTCCCGCGGAAAGAATTTTTTTTCTGGACGCGATGCGGTGGGACTGGTGTGCTGTTACGCGGACTCTCTATTATCCGGATATGATCAAGCCGGAGGGCCTTGCGGCGACAAGGAAGATAGGCCTTGCTTTTTTCAGGAGTCATGAAGAAAACGGCAGCATCACGTATAAGGGGTTCCGTTTCGGGATTTCAGACCTGAAGAGGTCCCACTTTTTCGAGGCTGAATCAGACAGATTCATGATGGACCACATGGACGGGAATACCCGCGCCATTTTTCTACCCGATAAAAAGGTAATCATGTATACCGGATAGGTATTATTTGCCCCCAACCCCCCCGGAGGGGGACTTTGTCACTATTTACAGTAAAAGCCCCCCTCCGGGGGGGGTTGGGGGGGTGATACGGAACACCATATCAAGGTTAATGCAATTGAAAAAAAAAGAACGCCGGCAGATAAACAGCCTCATTGAGCGGTTCCGCGGGGAAGGAACCGCCCCGGCATGCCCCCACTTCGGCAGTTGCGGCGGCTGCCTCTTCCAGGACATGGCGTACGGCGACCAGCTGTTGATGAAAAAACAGATGGTCAACGACACCCTCCAGGGCATCGCAGCCATTAATTCCGTCCGCCCCTCGGTCCCGTACCGGTACCGGAGCCGCATGGACATGGTGACCGCCTTCGGCTGTATAGGCCTCCGCCGGCGCGGCAGTTTCCGCTTCGTCGTGAACGTGACGGGCTGCAGCATCATGCAGGAGAAATCCGACAGCCTCTACCGGAAAGTCCGCCCTCATCTGGAAGCGGTGGAGGGATACGATTATCTCCGTCACAAGGGATATCTCCGGTACGCGGTACTCAGGGAAGCCCGTTTTACCGGCCAGGTGATGCTCAATTTCGTCGTCGCGGAAAAGGAAAACCGGCTTACAGCGGTGATTGATCAGGTTATTGGAGACGCAGATTCAGTGTCCATCCTCCATCACGGCGGCCTTGCCGACCTGAGCTTCGGCGACATCATGGAAACGGCAAAGGGGGGATATATCGAGGAAGATTTCGACGGCATCCGATACCGCATAACGCCCAATTCCTTTTTCCAGTCCAATGCCGGAATCGCGCTGCAGATGTACCAGAAGATCCGCGAACATGCCCGCGGGAGCGTCCTGGACCTCTGCGCCGGCGTGGGGAGCATTTCCCTGTTCATCGCCGGCACGGCAGACCGGGTGACCGGCGTCGAGCTTAATCCCGAGGCCGTTGAAACGGCCCGGGCGAACAGGGAAATCAACGGCATCAACAACGTTGAATTCGTGTGCACCGACGCGGCCGCGTTCCTCAAGACGGCCGGGGATTATGAGACCATTGTCATGGACCCGCCCCGTGCCGGGATGCAGAAAGGCGTGATGGAGACCATCGACCGCATGGGGGCGGGGACCATCGTGTATATGTCGTGCAACCCGAAGACATTCCGGGACGATGTTGCGATTCTTCGCAATTATGCCGTGGAATCGGTGGAGGCCTTTGACATGTTCCCGCAGACGCCCCACGTTGAACTTCTCGCCGTGCTGAAACCCCGACACGGGCAGATCAGATCTTGATCTCCATGTCAAGGAGGTCCTTCAGCGTGACATACGAATCGTATACCGTGTTGGCCAGCAGCTTGAAATTGATCGTGTCAAAGGTATCATCCGATGAATGGTAGTTCTTGTTGCGGTAGAATCCCGTGTCCGATATCATGATGGCCCGGTAGCCGGAGCGGATGAAGGACATGTGGTCGGAAAGGTCCATGCCGGGAATCGATGCAGGGCCGATATACTCATATATTTTGCACCGGGCCCGCGAATTATAAATCTTTTTCCACAGGTACACGAAGGACGCGTTTGACGGGAGGGATATAACGCTTATGTAATTACCGTATGCCGGGAATTCCTTTTTGTTATGGTTGAGGGGATAATCCTGGTGGCAGGTTCTCCAGCCGTATCCGAGCATTTCAAGGCAGACCATCAATTCAATGTTCTCTTTCCGCTTCTTGCAGTTTTTTGCGTTGACCATGCTTCCCATCAGTTCCGTTGAAAAGAAAGGCGGCTCCTCAAGGGTAAAGGCGACAAAGCGCACTGTTTTTTTAAATGTGTGCCGCGACAGCAGGCGGAACAGCTCCAGGAGCCCGGCTATTCCCGAGGCATTGTCATCGGCGCCGGGCGTATCTTCGATGGTGTCATAGTGGGCGCCGACCAGAATGATCGCGTCCGGGGTCTCCGTTCCAGGTATTTCCGCGATGATGTTGGCCACCATGTGATTGTCCGCTTCGTATGTTTCCTCTCGGGGCACGACACCATGCCGCGTAAAGTAATCGATGATATAGGCGCGTGACCGCTCAAGATTTTCGTATCTGCGTATGGTCCGCTCGCCGATATCAACCGACAGATGATGGATTATTTCCCTGGTATTTTTGAAGACAGCTTTTCTTTCACGGGAATCAGCGGATAATAGTGATATCATTCAACGGAAATCCTTGCCTGCGATTAACGACAATAAACCGTCCGGACGATTATTTTTCAAGGATTTTTCGTAGTTATTTCTTGACTTAATTGCTCGATGGTTCATACTTCCGCTAGCATATGAATAAGGCGGCCGCGGCCTGGTTGCGGATTCGACGCCACATTATAGTTATCGAGAGGCGCCACATGGAAGTTTTTGACGGTTTCATATCAGCCATAGCCAGCGAGTTCAAGATACGGTTCCACAAGGATGCCCAGGGAAGCTACACGACCCATATAGAATTCGACAACGGCCGCTCCCAGGAGGTTCTCATTACCCTGGCCAAGGACGAATCCGGCGACCGGATCATCAATTATTATTCGATCATCGGAAAGCTCAAAAAGGACCTGTGCGAGCTCTACAAGTACTGCCTGCAGCTGAACGCGACCCTTGACTACGGCTCCATAGCCCTTTTAAACGATACCATGATTTTAAGAAACAGCATTCTTCTTAAAGACTGCGATCCTCTCCGGTTCATGAAATCCCTGTCTTTCATAGCTGCCAAGGCTGACGAACTGGAAGAAATCCTAATAAAGGACAATATTTATTGAGGTCCTGACAGCCTCCGGATACCCCGGGGCCCGGCAGATACCGGGCCTTTCTGTTATTTTTTCGCCCCTTTTTTCCGAAAATATACCATGACCACTACACTGCAACCATGCTCCATGATCAAGGAAACGATCAAGATTCACGACAATTACCAGTTTGAGATAAAACAGTCTTACAACCTCTCGCTGGACAATAAAACGTCCAATTCCTATTTCGTTCAGACTTACTTTTTCATACCCAACAATCTCAATATCAACCGGGAAACCTATACCAGCGCGGATTTCTACAAGGACCTGCGGGCCACCATACGCCTCAAGACGCCGGCGATACTCCTGAAGAATCTCGCGGTTGACACCGAAAGCATTGACCGCATGAGAAGAAGCATAGAGGACCTCCTGGCTTCAAAGACACGGAAGAGCGTCTCGAACTATGAATACCACGTTAAAATGTTCTGCCTGGTTTACAAAAAAGCCATCGGCACACAGCTGCGATTTCTGAAAAAGACCGAAAAATTGAAGGATTGCGATAATCTCGTTTCGGAATTCATTTCCTGCGTCAGCGACATCATAAGCCGGTTCAGGCAGCTGAAACCGCTCATTATCGCAGACGGCCTTTCCCGGAAATTGCAGACAGTCTACCTCTTCGCCGATGAATATATCAGCCTGAAGACCGAAACCCATGCCTGTTACCTTCTCGAGATACTGAAGGAAAAACAGCCGCGCCTGCATAAAAAACATTACCGCCGCCTCATGGACATGGTCCACGGAGAGACCTCGTACCGGGTACAGAGCGGCTACCCGTCAGTGCCTTCCATTGAAGGTGACAACGAAAAATTCGTGTTCCGCCAGGGCGCGCTGAAAAAATTCCTGAGCAACATCCTCTACCTGGAAACCCAGGTCAAGCATGGGGGGAAATTCCTTGAACAGGCCGTCTACAGCATCGCCGCCGGTATCGCCATGATATTCGCCACCA
>Ga0208460_10002800_pt1 | contig 9850 bp, 5 predicted proteins | sample AD_STIC10_MetaG_FD_184436 | JGI IMG/M metagenome (GOLD analysis project Ga0208460, IMG submission 184436) | Active sludge microbial communities of municipal wastewater-treating anaerobic digesters from USA - AD_STIC10_MetaG (SPAdes) (version 2) | ecosystem: Engineered > Bioreactor > Anaerobic >... | reverse complement strand
CTACAACGGTGCCGACAACGATGCCTTGGCATCCAACCAGGACATGGCCAATCGCGGACTCAACTACCCGGAGGTCACCCGCGCCTATGGCGGCACGCGCAAGGGCTGGGTTGAAGGAAGGTTGCGCACCCTCAACGGCAGTTATCCGCTGGATGTCTTCAGCTCAGCCGCGCCGGATCCCGGTTTCCCGCGCGGCGAGGCTGAAGTGTTTCATCGCAGCTACTACAGCGTCGTCATCAACAATGCACCCAACAACCAGAACGGCGTTGCAAATTTCCGCGTGTCGTTCAGCGCCAGCCCGGTACAAAGCCTGGTCGGGCGCGTGGTGACGTTGACAGCGGCGGACGACGTGGGCAACACCTCGGAGTTGTCCGCGCCCGTGGCCTATCTGTGCGACGTGATCTATTCGCACAACATGGATGACACCTTGGGCGACCGCTGCCCGTAGGAGACAACTCATGCGCATTTTCCAATGGGCGTGCACAGTCGGCGTGCTGTTCTCGACGTCGGCAATGGCTGCCACCTTTACGGTCAGCAACACCAGCGATGCCGGTATCGGTTCCTTGCGTCAGGCCATCCTCGATTCAAATACCGCTGCGGGCTCGAACGAAATCCACTTCGCGATTCCCGGAATCGGCCCACACACGATTGCCTTGCTCAGCCAGTTGCCGGGAATCACCAGCACGCTGACCATCGATGGCTATACGCAAAGTGGAGCTGCGCCGAACACGAATTCGACCAGCTCGGGTGGGCTCAATGCGGTGCTGCAGATCGAGCTGGTCGGAACGGGCGGTGTCTACGGCTTTTATACGGACAAGGCCAATGGCGTGATCCTGACCGTGCAAGGTTTGGTCATGCACGGCTTCATCGCCAACCTGTTCGGCGCCCCGGTTGCCGGAACCTCGCAATTGCGTGCGTTTGGCAATTATTTCTGCACCAATGCGGACGGTACTGCGGCGGCTACCGGCCCGACCACGGGCCTGGGCGTCGGCACCAATGAGACGCCCGCGTTCGTTGGCGGTGATCTTGCCGCGCAGCGCAACCTGATTTCCGGATGCGGTTCCTCGGCAATCGACATTCGCAGCACGACCCAGGTGCGCGGTAATCTGATCGGAACCGATGCAACGGGCAGCGTCGCCATACCAAATGGCCCGTCGGCCATTTCGATCACCAGCGACAGCGTCAATGTCGGCATTGGCGGTGCCGATGCGACCGCGCGCAACGTGATTTCCGGCAACCGCGGTTTTGCCATCCGGCTCGGCAACTTGTCCGCCGCCGCGCAATATGTCGGCTTGCAAATCCAGGGCAACTACATCGGTACCGACTGGACTGGCCTGGTTGCCCTGCCCAATGGTTCTGCCGACACGGCCCAAACCGCGTTCGGTGGCGGCATCCAGTTGTACAGCACCCAGACCGGAAGCTCCGTTGCGGTCATCGGCGGCTTTGGCGAAGGCGAGGCGAACCTGATTGCCTGGAACCAGGGCGTGGGCATCATTGCTGCCTCGAACAGGGCGAGCGAGGGATTCGACTCGCGCGGAAACTGGGTCCACCACAACCGGGCGGTAGGCCGGGCCAACCTCGATATCGGCGACCTTGGCCCGACCCCGAACGATGCCGATGATGCCGATACTGGCGCCAACGGCCAGCAGAACTGGCCCGAAATTATCGCCGCGAGCCAGGTTGGCGATCAGCTCAGCGTCACCTATCGGGTTGATACCGCAAGCACCCACGCGGGCTATCCGCTGCGCATCGACTTTTACGCCAATGCAATGGGCGGCAGCGGCCTGTGGCTGGCCCAGGACAGCTACGGCGTGGCCGATGCGCAGCAGGCGCGCACGGTCACCTTGACCGTGCCGCCCGGTGCCAAAGCCCTTCCCTGCGTGGCCACTGCAACCGACACCGGCGGCCAGGGCAGCGAATTCTCGCCCGCGTTCGATGTGCTGTTCGAGGACGATTTTGATTGAGGCTGCGCTGAAAAAGTGCAGAATCCGGATGCTTGGTGGCGACGACGTCGGGTTCAGGATCGCCCCGCGCTGGTCCTTTCGAGCTGATGAATGCAGCGCGTGAATTTCGCCAGGAGGATTTAGGGCAACGCTGAACAAGGGGCACAACCGTCATGGTGCCCAGAAGGTTCGCCAGTCGTGCTGCGCGGCGATGGGAAGGCTGGTTGCCTTTCCGAGACACGCGGTGCGACTGGAGAACCTTTTGGGCGCCACCCGATTCCATGAAAATCAAATGCTTGGGCAGAGCCTGTCCTGAGCCTGACGAAGGACCTGTCTGTGCGCAGCTCATTGGCGCGCTGCCTTGAAGCGACTGCATGGATGCAGGAGGTAGAGCAACGCAAGGAGCAGTTGCCGAGACGGCCAGTCGATCTGCGACATCGCGCCGCGATCTGCACACAGACAGGTGTCGTGACGGCTGCGCCACTTGATCAGAGTTGCCCTAGCACGTGATCTGCAATTCGCCATGTCGTTCGGATTCAGCCTGTTGCCCGGGCCGGGAGGTGTCGCGTGAATGAGCGTTCGGGTGATCCGCTTTTCTCTGCGCAGCGCTGGGCGCAAGTGCGCGCAAGTCTGGATGAGCTTGAAGCGCAGCCGCCCGATGTCCGCCGGGCGCGGCTGCAGGAAATCGCCGGCAGCGATGCGGATCTGGCCGCCAGCTTGCAGCGCCTGTTGACCGGCCCGGAACCTGCAGCGGCGCAGCAGACAGACGCTTTTCTCGATCCCGCATGGGCGCCCGCCGACGCGATGCCGGAACGAATCGGCCCGTTTCGCCTTCGTCAGCGCATTGGTGTCGGTGGCATGGGTGTGGTCTATCTTGCCGAACGCGAGCATGCCGACTTCACGCAGCGCGTTGCACTCAAGCTTCTGGATGCAGGCGCCAGCAACCTGGCGCGGCTGGCCGCGCGCGAACGCAGGATCCTCTCCGCGCTCGCCCACCCGAACATCACCGCGCTGGTCGATGCCGGTGTGGATCAGGGTCGGGCCTGGATTGCCATGGAGTATGTCGATGGCGATTCGCTGCTGGATCACTGCCGCAATCTCAAGCGTGGCCTGCGCGAACGCGTGCGCCTGTTCGACCAGGTGTGTGCGGCCGTGGCGCATGCCCATGCGCAGCTCATCGTGCACCGCGATCTCAAGCCTTCGAACGTGCTGGTCAACACGGCAGGCAATGCCAAGCTGCTGGATTTCGGCATTGCGCTGGCGCTGGAATCCACCGACGAATCGGCGCCGGCCACGCGCGTCTTCACTCCCGAGTACGCCGCGCCCGAGCAATTGCGCGGCGAGCGCGTCACCACCGCCACCGACGTGCATGCGCTGGGATTGATCCTCTACGAGCTGGTGTGCCAGCGCCGCCTGCCGGTGCTGGAGCGCGGCTCGCACAACGAAGAATGGACAGGCGCGGAGCTTGCGCGCATGGCTTCCACGCATCCGGCGACCATTGCCCAATCGGCAACGAGTGACGCCGCATTCAACTTCAGGGAAATCTCGGCGGCATTGCGCGGTGACCTGGGTCGCATCATCGCGCATGCGCTCAACCCCGAGCCGGGGCAGCGCTACGCATCCGTGGCGCTGCTGCGCGAAGACCTCGCGCGCTGGCTGGACCATCGCCCGTTGACCATCGTGCGGCCAAGTGCGCTGTATGTGGTACGCCGGTTTGCGCGACGCCATCGACTGGGCATGGGACTGGCTGCGGCGGGTCTGCTTGCAATTTTCGGCCTGGCCGCTGCCGCCCTATGGCAGGCGCGTGCAAAAGGACTCGAGGCAAGCCGTGCGCAAGTGGCACTGCGTCAGTCCGAGGCCACGCGCGACTTTGTCAGTTCCATGTTTCTTGCCGCCGATCCCTATCTCGGCAAGGGCCTGCAAACCACCGCCGCCGACCTGCTGAGTTCCGCGCGCAAGCGTGTCGATGCCGAACTGGCCGACGAACCCGAGGTCGCGACGGCATTGCTCAGCCAGATCGCCAGCGTCTACGTGTCGCAAACCGACAACGCAGCCACCCGCGAGGTGCTCGGCAAGGTACTCGAGTACAACGCGCGAAGCGCGCAGCCGTCGTTGAAACTTGAGGCGGCCAGCAAGGCCCGTCTTGCCTTCATCGATTATCTTGAATTCCACCAACCCGAAAAGCGGGAAGCGATTGATGCGGCGGTTCGCAACTTGCGCGAACTGGGGGCGGATGCCCATGTAGAGTTGGGGCGGGCGTTGGTCATGCATGCCAATCTGCTGCTGGGGGAAGATCAGCAGGATGCCGCTCTTGCCGCCTCCACCGAAGCCGTGCAGCTGTTGAGACCGTTGGCGCGGGAGCATGCTTTCGATTACCTGTGGGGATTGCTGGCGCATGCCGACCTGATGGCGTCGCTGGATCGCAACGAGGAGGCCGTTGCTGCAGCTGATGAAGGATTGGCCACGCCCCAGGCCCAGCAGCCGGACTACACTTCCGTTCGGCTCGAACTGCTGGGTGCGCGAGCGCGTGGCCTGGCGGGTTTGTTGCGCTATGCGGAAGCCGAGCCCGTCTTTGCGCAAATCGTCGACATGAACAAGGCGGCATTTGGATTCGAGAGTCCACAGTCGCGCTATTGGCGCTACCAGCGCGCGCAGTTGATGGACTGGATGGGGCAACTCGAAGAGGCCCATGCCGAGATCGAGCGCCTGCTGAATGTGCCTGCAAGCGGGGCAGAGCACCCGATGGCGTCGATTGCGGCTCGAGTCGAGTTGTTGAGGATCGAGAATCAGCAGCGCGTTACCGACTTGTCGCAAGTCCTGAGCCAGGCCAAGTCGGCTGCCTGCGGTGAAGGCGGCGCGCCACAGCTTTGCGCCAAGGTCAAACTGATCGATGTCGAGAACCTGTTGCGTTCCGGTCGCACTGCGGATGCTCGCGTACTGCTGGCGGCACTTGGCGAGGACGCAGCGTTTGGGCAAGCCCCCAGCCTGGCCGCGCAACTCCTGCTGTTGCGTGCAAGATCAGACCGTCTGCAGGGTCAATTTGAAGCGGCCGGCCAATTGCTCGCCGAAGCCCGCTCGAAGGCCGCCACCAACAAGGAGATCATCGCCGAAGTTGATGTCGAGCAGGGCTATCTCGCATTGGCCACGGGAGATCGTATCGGCGCCGTTGAAGCCTTGAGTCGTGGCGGCACCTTCATTGCTGCGCTGCTGAAGACGCCAACGCCGCAAGTGCGGGAGATTGACGCGGCGATTGCGCGCGCAAAGCGCGAACCCTGATCGTGACCGCAATGCCGATTGCCCCGGGCCTTGCGCATGGCTTGTGAAAGAGCCCCGGGCGGTTTCGAGCCGCTAGAATCCGGGTTTTCCACCAGAATCCGAGTCGATGACCTGGTCGATGCGTTTGCTCTATGCCTTGCTTTGGCTGGGTGGTCGCCTGCCGCTGCGCACGCTGCATGCCTTGGGTGGGGCGTTCGGGCACTACGCGTGGCGCTTTCGCAAGCGCGATCGCCGCAACACCATCGTCAACCTGAACCTGCTCAAGCTGCATGAGCCTGGATTGGCAAGGCGTTTCGATGCGCGGCAGGCGCTCGTGGAGATGGGCAAATCGCTGTTCGAGGTGGCCAAGGTGTGGTCGGGCAGACCCGAACGGGCGCTTGCCATGGTTCGCGAGGTCGAGGGTGCCGGGCATTTCGAGCAGGCGCTGGCAAGCGGCCAGGGCGTGATTATCGCCGCCCCACACCTGGGCTGCTGGGAACTGCTGAGCTACTGGCTGGCCGAGCGCACGCCGCTGGCCATTGTCTACAAGCCGCCACGCAATCAGGCGCTGGAACCCTTGCTGATAAAAGCGCGCGGTGCATCCAAGGTGGAGCAGATTCGTGCTGAAGGCGCAGGTGTGCGCAGCATCTACCGGCGACTGGGTGCGGGTGGCGTGGTTGGCATCCTTCCCGATCAGCAGCCGCGCAAGGGCGAGGGCGTGTTTGCAACGTTCTTTGGCATCGATGCGCTGACCATGGTGCTGGTGCCGCGACTGGCCGAGCGCACCGGCGCCACTGTGCTGTTTGCCTTTGCCGAACGCCTGCCGCAGGCAGCGGGATTTCGCATTCACATCCGGCCAGCGCCGGAAGGCATCGCGGATGCCGATCTGGTGGTGGCATGCACGGCGATGAACCGCGGTGTCGAGCAATGCGTGCGCATCGCGCCCGAACAATATCAATGGCACTACAAGCGCTATTCGATCAGCCCGCCCGGACCCAAGCGGAATTTCTACAAGAGCTGGGAATAGGGAATGGGTGGAGCCGGGATTGGAAATTCGAGATTCGAGATTCGGGGAAATGGATTTCATGCCGTTCCGCCTCTCCCGCTGGCGTACCCGAAGGGCATGAAGGAGAGGCCGACGCGCAGCGGCGGGTGAGGGAGGTGCTTCGACACCTGTGCTCCACCCTCACCCTGTGCAACCGGAGGATAGGTGACACTTTGAACCGGGAGGATGGGTTACACCTTCTCCTCGTCAGGAAGGTGCCACTGTGTGGCCTTTTCCAGACACCCTTTGCTCAAGTCGAGGTGGCCGAGTAAGTGCTCGCAGATGCGAACCTCGAAACGGTCGTTGTCGATTTCGCGCAAGCCCACGGGCAACGTGGCCAGTAGCTGGGCGATGTAGATCATCTTGCCTTTGAACTTGATCTCGCCGTTGTGTCGCACGGAACGCACCAGCTGGTCGTCTTGGTATTGAATGGGCAGCAGGATGCCGCTGTAGGGTCGAGTGGATTCAACGAAGCGGCTGGCCGGCGTTTGTCGATCCAGACTCTCGTGGCTGCGCTCGTGGTTGTATTCATGCCGGAAGTGGCTGAGGAGTTCGTCCTGCCGAACTCGGCCCGCTCCGCGCATCTGTGCGCCGATGGCCCGGTTCAACGTGCCGTGCATGCGTTCGTGGCGTGCATTCTGGGTTGGCGTCCCCGGCTTGGTGCGATGGACCTTGATGCCTTGCCTGATCCACCACAAGGACAACTCGGTCAAGCCGCCTGCGGCGTGGCTGGCGAAGGGTGGGCCGTTATCCGACAGGATGCCTTGCGGCAGCCCATAGGTTCGAAAGGCCCACTCAAAGACCGGCCGAGCCTGCTCATGACGGGTATTGCACACGCCCTGGCAGCCGATCAGATAGCGGCTGGCGTTGTCGGTAATGGTCAGCGGATAACACCACTGGTCGGCACCGGCCGACGGGTACTGGCCCTTGTAGTCCACGCTCCACAGTGCATGGTTCGTGTGACCCAGCTCGAAGGGCTGCGGATCGGCCGGATACGGTTGCTTGTAGCGACGCTTGTTGACCAAGCCCACACGCTTGAGCAGCTCACCCGCCGTGCTGTCGGCGGGCCAGGTGCGATCCGGGTCCTGCGCTCGCAACCGATCCATGACCTTCTTGGGTCCGAAACTCGGATGCGCCCGCTTGGTCGCAATGATGTCCTGGGCCACCGCTTCATCAATGGCATGGGGCACATGGCGCGGGGCATGGGATCGCTCCTCAAGCCCCGACGCACCGTCACTCGCATAACGGGCCAACCACTTGTACACCGTCTTGCGCGAGACACCATACGCGCGGGCAATATCCGCTACGGTGTGCTCATCACTCAAGCACGCACCAATCATTTGCATCTTCAAATCCATCACACACGTCTCTTTCCAGGGCATCAGCGAGTCCTCCTTGCCGATACCGTAACGTGTGTAACCCATCCTCCCGGTCTGATCTGTTACCTATCATCCCGGTTTGCACACCCCAACCCTCTCCCGCCAGCGGGAGAGGGAGGCAAGAAGTGCTGCGGGGATCGGGGATCGGGGATGCGAGAAGCCTGCTCTTCCCCCTGATCTCGGATCTCCGATCTCGTCCCTATTGCCCACCGCGTCCCGAATCCCGACCATTTACCTCTTCATCGCCGTGAAGAACTCGTCGTTGGACTTGGTGTTCTTCATCTTGTCGAGCATGAATTCCATCGCCGCCAGCTCGTCCATGGGATGCAGCAGTTTGCGCAGGATCCAGATCTTCTGCAGCATGTCCGGTTCGATCAACAATTCCTCGCGGCGGGTACCGGAGCGGTTGATGTTGATCGAGGGATACACGCGCTTCTCCGAGATGCGGCGGTCCAGGTGCACTTCCATGTTGCCGGTGCCCTTGAACTCCTCGTAGATCACCTCGTCCATCTTCGAGCCGGTTTCGACCAGCGCGGTGGCGATGATGGTCAGCGAACCGCCTTCCTCGACGTTGCGTGCGGCGCCAAAGAAACGCTTCGGTCGCTGCAGCGCATTGGCGTCGACACCGCCGGTGAGCACCTTGCCGGATGACGGGATCACCGTGTTGTAGGCGCGGGCGAGACGGGTGATGGAGTCGAGCAGGATGACCACGTCCTTCTTGTGCTCGACCAGGCGCTTGGCGCGCTCGATGACCATCTCGGCGACCTGCACGTGGCGCGTGGCAGGTTCGTCGAACGTGGAGCTGATCACCTCGGCGCGCACGCCGCGCTGCATTTCGGTGACTTCCTCGGGACGCTCGTCGATCAAGAGGATGATCAGGTGCACATCCGGATGGTTGTGCACGATGGCCTGGGCCACGTTTTGCAGCATCATGGTCTTGCCGGCCTTGGGCTGGGAGACGATGAGGCCACGCTGGCCACGACCGATCGGAGCGACCAGATCGAGGATGCGCCCGGTGATGTCCTCGGTCGAACCGTTGCCTCGCTCAAGGCGGAATGCCTTGCGCGGGAACAGGGCGGTCAGGTTCTCGAACAGCGCCTTGTTCTTGGAGGCCTCGGGCGGTTCACCGTTGATGTGGTCGACCTTGAGCAAAGCGAAGTAGCGCTCGCCTTCCTTGGGCGGACGGATGCGCCCGGCGATGTAGTCGCCGGTGCGCAGGTTGAAGCGGCGGGTCTGCGAGGGCGAGACGTACACATCGTCCGGGCCGGCCAGATAGGACTGGTCCGGTGTGCGCAGGAAGCCAAAGCCATCCTGCAGGATTTCCAGCACGCCCTCGCCGTAAATGCCGCCGCCGGCGCGGGCGTGCGCCTTGAGGATGTTGAAAATGACATCCTGCTTGCGTGCGCGGGCGATGCCTTCCTGGATGCCGAGCGTTTCCGCCAAGGCTATCAATTCGTTGGCGTTCTTGCGCTTGAGTTCGTTGAGGTCGATCAGCGGGCCGTTGTCCTTGCTCGGATCGTATTCCTCGTCGTCGCGTGGCAATCCACGGTGGGCGTGATTCTGCTGGCGGTTGCCACCACCACCATTGCGATTGCGGTCGCGATCCCGATCGCGCCGGTTGCGCTGACCCTGGCGTTGACCCTGACCCTGGCCCTGGCCCTGCTGCGGGTTGCGCTGCTGAGGGTTGCCCTGACGCTGTTGCGGATTGGCGTCTTGGCCATCGCCTGCCGACTGCGCGCCCTCCGATCCGCGGGGTTCGCCGCCGGAATCCGTGTGGCCGGAAAAGTCCGCTTCGGGTGCGTTCCGGTAGCTCGCGTTGTCCTCGGCGGAGGGTGCAGAGAATTGCGGGTTTGACGCGGGAGCGGCAGATGCGGTTTCCGACTGCACGTTGCCCGCCGGGGCTTTCTCGCCACGTCCGGCGCGTGGCGCGCGGGACTGGCGTTGGCGGGGTTCGCTGGTAGCAGCGGGCGTGGCGCTTTCGCCACCGTCGGGAGTTTCGATATCGGACACGGACGGACCTCGTTGGGTGCCGTTAGGGGAAAGGAAGATCGCGGGGGGATGCGGCAGGATGAGGAGCGGCTGCGCTCCAGACTGGCTCACCTAACTTAACACTGTGTTTTGCGGGCGGCAAGGATTGAAAGCTGGGAATGGGGAATGGGGAATGGGGAATGGGGAATGGGGAATGGGGAATGGGGAATGGGGAATGGGGAATGGGGAATGGGGAATGG
>Ga0208460_10002782_pt1 | contig 9866 bp, 10 predicted proteins | sample AD_STIC10_MetaG_FD_184436 | JGI IMG/M metagenome (GOLD analysis project Ga0208460, IMG submission 184436) | Active sludge microbial communities of municipal wastewater-treating anaerobic digesters from USA - AD_STIC10_MetaG (SPAdes) (version 2) | ecosystem: Engineered > Bioreactor > Anaerobic >... | reverse complement strand
GCCGCCAGCGCCCGCGTGGCGACGTCGTAGCCGGGCCAGTGCGCGCCGCACTCCAGCGCGTCGGCATCCAGGCCGGCCTTGGCCAGCATGCCGGCTGCAGTGCGCACATGCTCGGGCTCGCCGTTGTGCGAGGCGCAGGCCAGGGCGAGCTCTTCGTCCGTCAGCGCCAGCGTGTCGGCGGCGCCGCTGGCCACCAGCGGCAGTGCCTGCAGCACCTTCACCGCCGAGCGGGGGAACACCGGCCGCTCGATGTCGCCCAGCGACAGCACGCTGCGGCCGCCTGCATCCACCACCGCCAGCGCGCCGCGATGCATCGACTCGAGCGCCGTGCCGCGCAGCACCTCCACCATGATCGGGTTCATCGTTCGTCGTTCAGTGTCCGTGGATCCGGGGTCGATGATGCCAGTGCGCGCTGCACGAAGGCGTCGACCATGCTGTTGGCCATGCGGTCGAACACCGGCCCGGCGGCGCGTGTCACCCAGGCGCTGTCGAATTCGTAGTCGAGCGTGAAGGCGACCTTGCAGGCGTCCGTGCCCAGCGCGCCGAGCCGCCACTCGCCCTCGAAACGGCGGAAGGGCCCGTGCTCCAGATGGATCGCCATGTACTCCGGCCGTCGCTTGGGGTTGCGCGTGCGCATCTCGAAGGTCTTGCCGGCCCACCGCACGCGCAGGTCGGCCGACACCAGTTCGTCGTCGCGGCTGACGATGGTCGCGCCGGTGCACCAGGGCAGGAACTGCGGGTAGTGCTCGGCGGCCTCGATGAGGTCGAAAAGGTGCTCGGCGCTGCGGTCCACCAGCGCGCTGCGGCGCACGATCATCGCGTTCGCCTACATCCGGGCGACGCGGCCTTCGCGCACCAGCGGCTCGTACATCGCGACGTCGGCCTCGATGCGCTCGCGCAGCGCCTGCGGCGTCGACGGCGTGATCTCGAAGCCGGCCTGCTCGGCACGCGAGCGCACTTCGTACGTGCCGAGCGCGCCGAGGATGTCGTGCTGCAGCTGTTCGATCACCGGCGCCGGCGTGCCGGCCAGGCCCACCAGCGCAGCCCAGGGATGCATCGCGACGGGTGGGCCGCCGGCCTCGGCCAGGGTCGGAATGTCGGGGTGGCTCGCCAGGCGCTGCCGTGCGGCGACCGCGAGCGGCCTCAGCTTGCCACCGGCCACCAGGCCCGCCACGGTGTTCATGCCGATGGTGGTGAAATCCACCTCGCCCGAAGCCACGCCGGAGAGCAGCGTGCCCGCATCCTTGAACGGGATGTGCAGCATCTGCACGCTGGCGGCGCGGGCAAGGCTCTCGACCGCCACGTGGCTCGCATGCCCGTTGCCCAGGGTTGCGTAGCTCACGGCGCCTGGCTTGCGGCGCGCCGTGTCGAGCATTTCGGCGACGTTGCGGAAGCGGTTGCCGGCGCCGACGAAGATCAGGAAGGTGGCGCGGAACAGCAGGGTCAGCGGCACCAGGTCGCGTTGCGGGTCGTAGGGCAGGCTCGCGTGCAGCAGCGGGTTGACGGCCAGCGTGGCGGTGTCGGCCAGGTACAGCGTGTGCCCGTCGGCCGGCGTGCGCCGCACCTCGCCGAAGGCGACGATGCCGGAGGCACCGGGCTTGTTGTCCACCAGCACCGGCTGGCCCCACTGCCGGGCGAGCCGTTCGGCCACGCTGCGTGCCACCACGTCGGGGCCGACCCCCACCGAATAGGGCACGACGATGCGCACGGGGCGCTCGGGAAAGCCGCTGGCGCGTGCGGCCCGCGACGTCGGCCACGCCGTGCCCGCCAGCGTGCCGGCCATGCCGGCCAGCCAGGCGCGGCGCGTGAATTGCCAGCCGCCCATCAGCCCCCCATGCGGCCGAGCAGTGCGCCGGCGGACAGCAGGGCCGCGAACCACAGCTCGAGGCGGAAGGTGCTGAACAGCACCTCGTTGAACGCCGTGCCGCGCGGGCAGGTGACGAAATCGTGGCGCAGGCGCCAGGCCGCCGGCAGCAGCAGCAGCGGCAGCACCAGCCCGGGCGAGTGGCCCCAGGCCAGCATCGGCGCGAGCAGCACGAAGGGCAGGAACAGCAGCGCCGTGAAGAGCCGCTGCGAGCCGGTTTCGCCGAAGGTCACGGCGAAGGTGCGCCGGCCGACGAGGCGGTCGTGCGCGATGTCGCGGTGGTTGTTGACCGCCAGCGCGGCGGCGGCCAGCGAGCCGATGGCCACCGAGGCCAGCGCGCTGACGGTGCCGACGTTGCCGGTGAGCACCCAGTCGGTGCCCATCACGGCCACCAGCCCGAAGAACACGAACACGGTGAGCTCGCCGAAGGGTGTGTAGGCGATCGGCTTCGGTCCGCCCATGTAGGCCAGCGCGGCGAGCAGCGAACTCACGCCGATCGCCAGCACCGGCCAGCCGCGGTAGGCCACCAGCGCCAGGCCCAGCGCGGTGGCCACCAGCGCGACGGCGACGATGCCGGCGCGCACGTGGCGCACGCTGAGCCAGCCGTTGGCGGTGGCGCGAGGCAGCCCGGTGCGCGTGCCGCTGCGCTCGCCGCCGCGCACCGTGTAGCCCACGTCGTTCTGCATGTTGGTGATGACCTGCATCAGCAGCGCGGCGCCGAGCACCAGCAGCGTGGCCAGCAGGTCGATCGCACCCTGGCGGGCGAAGCCCAGCGTGCCGCCGACCAGCACCGGGCTGATCGCCACCAGCAGGCTGCGCGGCCGCACCGCGACCGCCCAGGCGCGCAGCGATCCGGCGCGGACGGGTTGCAACTCGTCGGCAGAAGCTCGTTTGACGGTCATGACGTCTTCATTGTCGGAAGGAAGGGGGCAAGCGCAGATTGCGCAATGTCAAGCCAGCGGGCGTGTGCCGGCATGGATGCAGGCGATGCCGAAGCTGAGGTCGCGCCAGTGCACATCGGCGAAGCCGGCGTCCTGGATGTGGCGCGCGAAGGCGCCCTGGTCGGGGAAGCGCCGGATCGATTCGACGAGGTAGTCGTAGGCCTGCGGCGAGCGGGCGATCCAGGCGCCCAGGCGCGGGATCACGGTGAAGGAGAACAGGTCGTAGAACGGCCGCAGCCACGGCCGCGGCGTCGAGAACTCCAGGCACAGGAAGCGGCCGCCCGGCTTGAGCACGCGACGTGCCTCGGCAAGCGCAGCATCGAGATGGGTGACGTTGCGGATGCCGAAAGCAATGGTGAGCGTGTCGACCGACCCAGCCGCCAGCGGCAGCCGCTCGGCCGCGCCGAGTTGCCAATCGACATGGGCCAGGCCGCGGGCACGGCCGGCGGCCATCATGGCCTCGCTCGGGTCGATCACCGTCACCTGCCGGTCCGGCCCGGCCAGGCGCGCCGCCACGTCGCCGGTGCCGCCGGCGAGATCGACGATGCACTGCCCCGCGCGCGGTGCCGCGAGCGCGACCAGGCGGCGCTTCCACAGGCGGTGGATGCCCAGGCTCATGAGGTCGTTCATCAGGTCGTAGCGCGGTGCGACCGATTCGAAGACATTGCGGATGCGACGCTCGCGTTCGACCGACGCGACGAAGGCGTTGCCGAAGCTGCGAGAAAGGGGATCGGTGTCGGGCATGTCGCTCCAGTCGGGTGCGGCCGACGTGCCTGTCCGGTCCGCGTTGCGTCACGATAGACTGACGATTATCGTGTCACGCTTCGTTGACGGCAATCAACGATCGGGCCACTGCCGCCGCCTAAGGTATCGCCGACACAGCCTCTTCGGCAGGTGTCCGGGGGGAGCCGAAAATGAGAATCTCTTTGAAGCCGTTCTGGCGACGCGAGGTTGGTTCCGCGGCAGATGGCGAGTCGGCGCAGGTCGGCGCCGGGGCCGTGCGATGGCTGCGCCCGGCACGCAGTGCCGGTGCACCGGCCGAGGCCGCGGCGCAGTGGCCCGACACCGAACCTCATGCCGACACCGAGAACGCCCAGGCGAACTACCAGTCCGCGCTGCAGACGCTGGCCCAGCGGCCGGGCGAACCGGTCGCGCTGTCGATCCGGCTGCCGTTCTGTGCCGCCCGTTGCCTGTTCTGTGACCGCGACATCCTGGCGGCCCAGCCGAGCGACGTGATCGGCAGCTACGCCGAGGCTCTGGCCGACGAGGTGGCCCTGCTGGCGCAGCACATCGGCCGCGATCGCGACGTGCTTCAACTGCACCTGGGCGGAGGCACCGCCAACGAACTGAGCGATTCGCAGCTGGCCGCGCTGGTCGAGGCCTTGCAGAGGGCCTGGCGCCTGCCGTCGGATGCGGAGATGTCGGCCGAGTGCGACCCGCGCCGCGTCACCCGGCAGCACCTCGAGATGCTGCGCGGCCTGGGCTTCCGCCATGTCACGTTCGGCGTGGCCGACTTCGACATCACGGTGCAGCAGGCCATCGGCCGGCGCAACTCGCAGGCGCTCATCGACGACGTGTGCGTGACGGCGCGCGAGGCGGGCTTCGAGCGCATCCAGCTCGAGCTCATCGTCGGGCTGCCGCACCAGAGCGCATCGGGCTGGCGCTCCACGCTCGATCGCCTGATCGCCATGGCGCCCGACCGCGTGGCGCTGTCGTGCTACCAGCACCGGCCCGATCAGGCGCCTGCGCAGCATGCGATCGACAGCGCCGCGCTGCCCGACGGTGCCTTGTGCACCGAACTGCGCTCGATGACCTCGACGGCCATGCTGTCCGCCGGCTACGCCCCGATCGGCGCCAGCCAGTTCGTGCTCGACGACGACGAACTCGCGCTGGCCCGGCCGGAAGGCCGGCTGCGCCGCAACCTGATCGGCTACACGGCCACACCCGCGGTGCCGCTGCTCGGCCTGGGCGTCGGTGGCGTCGGCGAGATCGACGGCAGCATGTTCTGGAACCACGCGGCGCTGCCGGCCTGGCATGCCGCCCTGCGTGAGAAGCAGTTGCCCGTGGCCCGCGCGAGATTGGCGTGCGCCGAAGCCTCCCGACTGATCAGCGAAGTGTCCGGGGGCAAGTCGCGCTGGCTCTCCTGAGCTGAACCGCGTCGCCTACGAGGGCGTCTTGAGCACCCAGGTGACGACGGCCTTCAGGTCGGCGTCGTTCAGCCGGGCCGCCGGAGTGGGCGCCATCGGCACTTCGCCCCACACGCCCTTGCCGCCCTTGCGGATGCGCTCGGAGAGCATCGCCACGGCAGTGGGCTGGCCCTTGTACTTGATCGCGATGTCGCGGTAGGCGGGGCCGATCACCTTCCTGGTGGCGGCATGGCAGGTGGCGCAACCGGCCTGGATGGCGATCTTCTCGGAGGCCTGCGCGGCGCTGCTCGAGACCAGAGCGAGCAGGCTGGCCGCCAGGGCCGCAGAGGACGGGTACTTCATCGACAACTCCCGGGGTCTGACCGGGAAGAGTCTAGGCCGCAGCCGCCTGGCTTCGCTTGCGCGCGCGCAAGCAGCCGGCCAGGCTCAGCGCCCGAGCAGCCCCTTGATGACACCGCCCACGCCCTCGACCACGCCGCCCAGGCTCACGCCCAGCGTCTCGGCCAGCCCGCCTGCCAGCTTGGTGGCGAGGTTGTCGTTGATCGAGAAGGCCGGGTCGTCGATGCGCCCTTCGAGCGTGAAGCCCACCTCGATGCGGCCGTCGCGCTTCATCGCCGCGAGCACGGCCTGGCGCGGCACGCCGCCGAAGGTGCCGAGCAGGCCATCGCCACTGGCCAGCTCCAGCCCGCTGAGCGTGACGCGGCCGGGCGCGTGCAGCCGTTTCGCCTTCACGGTGGCGTCGAGCGTGAGGTCGAGCGAACCCCGCTTCACGCCGCCCTCGTTCACCTTCAGCAGGTAGGGCTGCAGCGCGATCAGGTCGACTCCCTGCACCACCGCCTTCAGCTTCGCGTCGAGCGAAGCGACGGTGAATTCGCCGCGGATGCTGATGCGGCCGTTGCGCTGCGGGCCTTTGAGCGTGGCCTGCAGGTCGATGTCGGTGGCTTCGTCGAAGGCCGGGAAAGCCAGCGGCCCGACCGAGGCGTCGAGCGATTCGAAGCGCATCTTGTGCGTGCCCTGGCGCACGCTGGCGTCGTGGAAGTCGATCGCCACGTCGTGCAGAACCACCTGCGCGATGCGCACCTGCGGCGCACTGCCGGTCTCGGCACCGGGGGCGCTGGGTTTCTCCAGCAGCGCCGGTAGCACGCGCAGTTTGCCGTGCCGGCTGCGTTGCATCGACAGGTAGCCGTCTTCCACCTCGATGCGGCCGACATGCCAGCCGCGCGACCACAGGGTGGCTAGGCCCGGCCGCAGGCTCACGCGCTTGGCCACCAGTTCGTCGGCCGAAGGCCAGGCGCCGGGCGCGGCGCGGATGCGCAGGTCGCTGATCTCCAGGCCCGTCAGGCCCAGGCGCACGGCACCGATGCTGGCGCGCGGGCCGAGAGCCTCGCGCAGGCTGGCTTCGATCTGGCCGGAGGCCGTGCGCAGGCCGAGCACCGCGCCGACTGCGAGGAGGGCCAGCAATCCGGCGAGGAGGAGGAGGCGGTTGCGGTTCACACGGTCGATTGTCGCGGCTGGCCTCCGGCCGACGCTCGCGTGAGGTGTCTCCGCCGTGACGGCATTCACGCCGGGCTCATCGACAATCCGCGGCATGCCGCTGTCCGCCCTCGCGCTCGTGCTGGCCGCGGCGCTGCTGCACGCGCTGTGGAACATCGTCGCCAAACATTCCGGCGGCGACCAGCGCTTCGCCTTCATCGCCGCCGTGCAGCTCAGCGTGATCTGGGCGCCGCTGGGCCTGTGGGTGGGCTGGGGCGTAGTGGGGCTGTGGGGCTGGCGCGAATGGCTGGCGGTGCTGGCCAGCGCCATCGTGCACGTGGTGTACTTCACCACGCTGCTGCGCGGCTACCGTCTGGCCGACCTCACCGTGGTCTACCCGATCGCACGCGGCACCGGCCCGCTGCTCAGCGCCACCGGTGCGGTGCTGCTGCTCGGCGAGCGCCTGTCGCTGCTGGGCATGGTGGGCGTGGCCGGGGTGGTGGCGGGCGTGTTCCTGATCGCCGGCGGCCCCGCGCTGTGGAGCCAGGCGCACGACCCGGCCCAGCGCGAGCGCGTGCGGCGGGGCATCGGCTACGGCGCGCTGACCGGCGCGTTGATCGCCGGCTACACGCTGATCGACGGCTATGCGGTGACGGTGCTGATGGTGTCGCCCATCCTGGTCGACTGGTTCGGCAACCTGCTGCGCATTCCCTTCCTGCTGCCGGGCGCGCTACGTGATCGCGCGGGCCTGCGCGAGGCCTGGCGCACGCAGTGGAAACACGCACTGGTGGTGGCGCTGTTCGGCCCGATCGGCTACGTGCTGGTGCTCTATGCGATGCGGCTGGCGCCGCTGTCGCACGTGGCGCCGGCGCGCGAGGTGTCGATGCTGTTCGCCGCGCTGATCGGCGGGCGGCTGCTCGGCGAGCGCGACCGTGGCCTGCGCGTGGCCGGTGCGCTGTGCATCGCCGCGGGGGTGGTGTCGCTGGCGGCGTGATAGCGTGCCGCGATGCAGTACCCCCCGATCGCCGGCATCGACTTCACCAGCCGCCCGACGCGGCGCAAACCCATCACCGTGGCGCTGGGCGAACGCAGCGGCGCCGTGGTGAAGCTCGTGCGCGTCGAGGAGCATGCGCAGTTCGAGACCTTCGCCGCATGGCTGTGCATGCCAGGGCCGTGGCTGGGAGCTTTCGACTTCCCGTTCGGCCTGCCGCGCGAGCTGGTGGCCACGCTGGGCTGGCCGACTGACTGGCTGCCGCTGATGCAGCACTACGCCGCACTGTCGCGCGAGCAGATCCGCGCCACCTTCGCGGCCTTCTGCGACGCTCGGCCGGTGGGTGGCAAGTTCGCGCACCGCGCCTGCGACATCCCTGCCGGCTCGTCGCCGTCGATGAAGTGGGTGAACCCGCCGGTGGCCTACATGCTGCATGCCGGCGTGCCCTTGCTGATCGACGCCGGTGTCGATCTGCCCGGCCTGCACACGGGCGACGCGAGCCGCGTCGCGCTGGAGGCCTACCCGGGGCTGCTGGCCCGCGAGCTGATCGGCCACCGCTCGTACAAGAGCGACGAGAAGGCCAAGCAGACGCCCGAGCGGCTGATCGCCCGCAAGGACCTGCTCGAAGCGCTGGAGCAGGGCCGCACGCGCCTCGGCCTGCGGCTGCGCCTCACGCACGCGCAGCGCGACGCGCTGGTCGCCGATGCCTCGGGCGACAGGCTCGACGCGGTGCTGTGCCTCGTGCAGGCGGGCTGGGCGGCCGGTGAACCGAATCACGGCCTGCCGGCGAACATCGATCCGCTGGAAGGCTGGATCGTCAGCGCAGCCAGCCCTGCGCCCAGCCCAGCGCCGCGTCGAGGTTCGTGAGCGCCGCCGCGCCCGGTGCCTCGCCGAGCTCGAAGCGCTCGCCGCGGATCGCCAGCAGCGTGCAGGGCGGTGGCGCGCTCGCCTGCAGTTCCACATAGACCTGCAGCAGCGCCGCCGGCGACATGGCGTGCGTGGTGAACGTGCGGTCGCGCTGCGCCTGCACCGGCGTGGTTTCGAAGGGCGCGGCGCAGTTCAGGCTCGCATCGACGAACAGCACGCGCTCGCGGCCGACCAGGTCGAGTGCATGCTCGATCTGCAGCTGGTAGTCGTCGAGGAAGTCGATGCGTGCAAGGTCGTGTGGAGTCAGGCGCGCGCGCAGGCGCTCGATGAACACGGGCCCGAGCGCATCGTCACCGCGGCTCGCATTGCCCCAGCCGAAGACCAGCAACGGCGCTGTCACACGTTCAGGCCGGCAGGCCGACCGGCGCGGCGAGGTCACGCTGCAGCGTGCCGTCGTGCGACTTGAGCACGTGATCGAGCACCGAGCCGTCGGCGTCGAGCAGAGACACGTCCAGCGGCATCTGGCCCAGCGCATGGGTGGCGCACGACAGGCAGGGGTCGTAGGCGCGGATCGCCACTTCGATGCGGTTGAGCAGGCCTTCGGTGAGCTCCTGCCCGTCGAGGTACTCGCGCGCCACCGAGCGCACCGCTTCGTTCATGGCCTGGTTGTTGTGCGTGGTCGAGACGATCAGGTTGCACATCGTGACCAGGTCGTCGTCGCCGACGCGGTAGTGGTGGATCAGCGTGCCGCGCGGCGCTTCGATGATGCCCACGCCTTCGCCCACGCGCTGGCCGGTCGACATCAAATCGCCCGCGAGGATGTCGGGGTCGGCGAGCAGCTGCTCGATCACCTCGGCGGCATGCAGCGCCTCGATCATGCGCGCCCAGTGGTAGGCCAGCGTGGCGTGCACCGGCGCGCCCTGGCCGCGGGCCACGAAGACCTGCCGCTGCGCCTCGGCCCGCGGCGTCGGGATGAAGTCGCAGTTCTGCACCCGCGCCAGGGGGCCGACGCGGTACCAGCCGGCTTCGCGGCCGAGCGACTTCAGGTGCGGGAACTTCATGTACGTCCAGGGCCGCACCTCTTCCTCGATCAGCTCCGCGTACCGCTGGTCGCTGGCGCCGTCGAACAGGATCCGGCCGGCCGCGTCGCGCGCGCGCAGCACGCCGTCGTAGAGCTCCATCGCGCCATCGGCGCGCACCAGCGACAGCATGTTCGAGCGGAAGCTGCCGAAACCGTCGTACAGGCCGGCATTGCTCTCGTGCAGCTGCCGCGCGATGCTCACGGCATCCTGCGCCCAGGCGATGGTCTGGCCGATGTCGCGTTGCAGCACGTCGCGGTCTTCGCGGCTGACGTGCTTGTTCATGCCGCCGGGCACCGAGCCCGTGCCGTGCACGCGCTTGCCGGCGGTGACGCGGATCACCTCCTGGCCGAACTTGCGCAGCATCACGCCCTTCTTGGCGATGTCCGGGTGCTTCTCGATCACGCCGACGATGTTGCGCTGCTGCACCTCGGAGTCGAAGCCGAACAGCAGGTCGGGCGACGAGAGGTGGAAGAAGTGCAGCGCATGCGACTGCAGGATCTG
>Ga0208460_10002776_pt1 | contig 9882 bp, 10 predicted proteins | sample AD_STIC10_MetaG_FD_184436 | JGI IMG/M metagenome (GOLD analysis project Ga0208460, IMG submission 184436) | Active sludge microbial communities of municipal wastewater-treating anaerobic digesters from USA - AD_STIC10_MetaG (SPAdes) (version 2) | ecosystem: Engineered > Bioreactor > Anaerobic >... | reverse complement strand
GTCTGGCTGCCCCCTCCTGCCCGCCCTTTCCGCGAACGGCAGGAAAGTGCGACGCCCCGTCGCCGGGCATGGCTGTTGCAAGGCGATTGACAATCAATCGCAAACTGCTGCAAATCGTTCTCATGATCATCTGCGTGTGTCGGGGTCTCAATACGGCGAAAGTGAACGACGCCATCGCGGCGGGCGCTCGCTCCCCTGCGCAGGTGCACCGCCATCACGATACGACGATAAACTGCGGAAAATGCTGCGAAACCGTGTGCGGCATGATCCGCGAGCAGGCTTCGAACGATGTTTGCTCTGCCCAGCGCATGCTGGCCGCCGCCGAGTAGGCCGCTGCGAACGCTTCGTCTTCGCATTCGCAAAAATTCCCAATAAAAACAACTTGAAAAGCTTAGAGAGTCGGGCTCTCTGAGGCCAGTCCGCGCGTTATGCTTACCGAAGCGCTCCCGCCCTTCCCCGGGGCCCTCCCGGCCGCAGCTTTTGAAGGAATCCGCCCATGAAAGGCGACCCGAAGATCATCGAATTCCTGAATCAGGCGCTCAAGAACGAGCTGACCGCGATCAACCAGTACTTCCTGCATTCCCGGATGCTGCGGGACTGGGGCGTCTCGGAGCTGGCCAAAAAGGAGCATGATGAGTCGATCGAGGAGATGCATCACGCCGACTGGCTGATCGAGCGCATCCTGTTCCTGGAGGGCCTGCCCAACCTGCAGGACCTGGGCAAGCTGTTCATCGGCGAGAACGTCCAGGAGATCCTGGAGTGCGATATGAAGGTCGAGCAGATCGCGGTGCCGGTGCTGAAGGACGGCATCGAGTATGCCGAGAAGATCCGCGACTATGGCTCGCGCGACCTGCTCTTCAAGATCCTCCACAACGAGGAGGAGCATATCGACTTCCTCGAGACGCAGTTCGATCTCATCGCGCAGATGGGCATCCAGAACTATGTGCAGCTGCAGTCGAAGCCGAACGCTTCGCAGGCGCTGGACAAGTAACCGGCGCATCCTGATGCGCGGCCGGGTGCATCATGTCGACCTGTCGATCCGCGATATCGCGAAGGCTGAGCCGCTTTACGACCTTGTGCTGACGCACATCGGTTATGTGAAGGGCAAGCCTTATCCCGATGGCGGCGGCGAGTGGGACCTGGCCGACGGAACATCGATCGGGATCCGTCCGTCCAGCGGCGCCAACGCGCAGAGGGATCACGACAGGTATTCGTCAGGACTGCATCATCTGGCGTGGAGCGCGACGAGCCGGGACGATGTCGATGCGCTGTTCGGCAAGCTGACGGATTTTGGCGCGACCATTCTCGACCCGCCGGCGGACTATCCGCAGTACAATGGCGGCAAGGGATATTACGCGGTGTTCTTCGCCGATCCGGACGGCTTGAAGCTGGAGTATGTCTGGACGCCGTGATGCGGATCAGCGCCGCTACGAAGACTTCGCCGCCGCTGCGTTGAGAAAGTTTGCGTACATCCTATGCGCGCGCTCTGTCAGCGCGGGGTCATAGCGAACACGCCAGTCCTGGGCTTCGATTTCGTCGAACGCATGGGTGGCGCCCTCGAAAACAGCGACGTCGATCGAGGCCGAGGGCGTTCGCATGCGGTTGAGAACGCGGATCAGCGATTTGCCGCCGACGACTGAGTCCGATGTGCCGACGATGGCTTGTACGGGCACATTGACCCGCAGACCGTTGACGGGCGCGAGCGCGCCGATGCCCTGGTAGGGGTAGATGACGAAGGCGCCCGCAAGGCCGGCGAGAGGCTCTTCAGGCAAACCGTAGAGGCGGGTGGCGTTCTCGATCTGGCGGCCGGGGGTCATCGACATGGCGTCGAGGGCGGTCCAGCCGCCATGGCTCCAACCTGCGATGACGATGCGATTGGGATCGACCCAGGGCTGGCGGCGGGCCCATTCCATCATCGCGAAGAGATCGCCTGCCCGCTCGCGGCCCCAGAGCTGGAGGCCGGTGCAGACGGTTGCGTAGGCTTCGAACCGGGAAATGCGGCGGTGGCCATAGCTGTCGACGACGAGAGCGGCCCAGCCGGCGGACTTCGCGACGGCGGCCCAGCGTTCCTGCAGGTTCTTCTTGCCGCCGCAGCCGTGGAACTGGAGCACGATGGGGAATGGCCCCTCGCCTTCCGGCTTGTGGAGTTCACTGTCGCGCAGAAGCGCATCAATGCGCTGGTCGACCGTTTCCGCTTTCACGGCCGGGATCATTTGCCGTAGCGCCTGTGCAGTTCAGCGATCAGCGTGCGATCGAAGTCACGGCTGCCGAGATCATTCCATGCGCGTAGTTCGTCGCCGATGAGGGCGAGATCGCGGGCGGATTCGAAATCGGGTCCGGGGATCATCTTGAGATCGTAGAGGCGTCTGGGCGAATAGCCGGTGAGAATCCAGGAATAGTGCCACGGCAGCTTGGCCGCCTTGGCGAGCTCGTTGGTGCAGTTCGACGCCAGCGTGTTGTAGAAACGCGGCCGGGTGGAAACATCGATCGTGCGCGTCAGCAGGTTACGGAGGAAGGCCTGCTTCTGCTCCGCCGTCAGCGTGAGCGGGTAGATATAGACGTCCTTCTTCAGGTAAGTCGCACGGCGCTCGAGAAGTTCGCGGGCCGTGTTCCACATATAGGCAAGCTCGAACTTGTTCAGCAGGCCATCAACTGCGGAATATTCCTCGCCCTGCTCCAGTCGCGCCTCGACGGTGAGGCCGACAATCCGGTCATCGGGAAATTCGAAGAGCAGGAGCGTATGGGCGGCATAGGGCTGGCCGGGCTGCGGCTCGACGACGAACCAGACGTCCTGCACATCGGCGAAGCGGGCGGCGAAGGTGGTCGAGTCCTTCACGGCAGGACCGTCAGCCGTGTAGGACCAGTCCATCACCGGATCGAGGGTGAAGCTGTCCTGGGTTTCCGTGACCTTGGGCATGACGGAAAGGTTTTCGACCCAGGTGCGATCGAGCCGGGGCGTCGCCATCGCCATGGCTCCGGCGAATACGACGATCAGGGCGGCAAATGCGATGCCGACGGTCGCCCATTTGTGTTTCCTGATCCAGGTCCAGACAGGCATCCGGCGCATTCCCCTATCCCGGTTTCCACAGAAGCATGGTCGCTTGCATGAAGCAAAGACCTGATAGGTATTGCTGGAAGGTTCAAGTCAGGCCCACAAAAGCGAGGTTTCACTCCGGGGGGCGTGGGCCTGGATCATTGGATCAGGGGATACAAAATGCTGTTCAGGAACATGCTGCTGGCCGCAGCCAGCCTTGCCGCGCTCGCGCCCACGGCGGCAGCGCAACAAGCCGATACCTATGTGCGGCCCTATTGGTGGGACAAGCCCGTCGTCGAGGGCATGGGGCGCGCGATGCTGGACGTGGCGCCAAACCGGGCGCGTTTCGACCTGTCTTTCGTCGAGACGGACGACCAGTCCGATGCGTCGATGAAGAAGGCCGTGGCGCGGGCGAAGATCGCCTATGACGCGATCAAGAAAGTGGCCGGCGACAAGGCGCGCATCACCACGAGCGTCAACGTGACGGCGTTCTACAAGCAGTACAAGGACAAGGAAGGCAATGTTCAGACGAACACGCGCGCCGACCAGGTTGAGGGTTATGAAGCGCGCGTATCGATGAGCGTGGTGCTTCTGGACACTTCGCTGGCCGGACGGGCGCGCGCTGCGGCGCTGGCGCTAGGGCCGCAGGATGCGGGTCGCGTGAGCATCTATCTGGAACAGACCGCAGAAATGCAGCGCGCCGTTCTGGACGCGGCCGCGAAGGATGCGCGTCAGCGGGCGCAACTGGCAGCGACCGCTGCTGGCGGGCGTCTGGGCGACATACTGGTCGTGCAGGAGGGCAACAGCTCGTGCATGGGCAACTGGTCGTCCTCGCAGGTGGCTCGCGTTCTGGGCGATGGCGACAGCTACAACAGGTATGCGCCTGCGCCCGCCTATGCTCCGCCTCCCCCGCCGCCCCCGCCCTCCATGGCGCCGTCGATAGCTTCGGGACAGGTTGGAAGCCGGACGATCACGGTGACGGAGAAAGATCTCGCAGCGCTGGACCTGCCGAGCGATCCGAACCCGCAGCAGATCCAGGCGGATGTCTGCGCGATCTACACGCTGGTGAAGTGATCGTAGCGTGCGCCGCGGCTGACGGAGACGCCTCGGATCGAGGCGGTCACCGCTAGCGGCGGCGCGGGCGGACGTAACGGAAATTGCCTGCTAGTTCGACATTTGCGCCGCTTGGGCGAACAATCGCGGACGGCGCTGCCAATAAAAGGCGAGACCCGATTGCGTTCGGGCGGCGCAGGGCTACAGCTTTGGGAATCGGGGTCCAGGGTTCGCCATGCCAGACGTTTTTGTTTCCTATAACCGGGAAGACCTTCCCATTGCGCAGCGCGTTGTGGACGGGCTCGTCCACGAGGGGATCAATGTCTGGCTGGATATGGAGCTGAAGGCCGGCGAGAATTACGACGAGATCACCGAGGAAAGACTGCGCGGGGCGAAAGCCGTCGTCGTGCTGTGGTCGAGCCGGTCCGTCAAATCCCGCTGGGTGCGCGCCGAAGCTACGATCGGACAGCGCAAGAGCACGCTTGTTCCGGCGATGATCGAGGAATGCGACCGGCCCGTGATGTTCGAGCTGGTGCAGACGACCGATCTTTCGAAATGGGAAGGCGACCGCGCGGACCCCAACTGGCGCAAGCTGGTGAGCGTGATCCGCGACAGGATCGCGGCAGCGCCCCCGGGGCCGCTGTTTGCCGAAGGCGGCGTGAAGAAGCCGGGCGGCAAGCGCAAGGCGGCGCCCAAACAGGTCGCCATCCGCAAGGAGCATGTCACGAAGAAGAAGGGCATGGGCGCGGGGGCCATTCTGGTTTCGCTGGTGGCGTTGCTCGCTGTCCTGGCGGCGGGGGTTTACGTCTGGCGTCCGCAGCAGGTGAACGAGCTTCTGGCTTCGCTTTCGAATACCGCTTCGTCGGCGGCGACGGATGTGGCGTCGTTGCGCTCCGCTGGCGCCGAGACGCCGGCTTTGAAGGCTGCCTCCTCTCCCGAAGCGCTGATCGAAGCGACGCCGGTGGACCTGCCCGCCACGCCCACGCCCGCGGCGCCCGTGGCTGAAAGCGCGATCGAGACTGCGGCGCTGGACACGTTCCGCGAATGTGACGCCTGCCCGCTGATGCTGAATGTGCAGGGCGGCACGTTCATGATGGGCGCGCCGGATGATGAGCTTGGCCGCAAGGCGTGGGAAGGCCCTCAGCGCAAAGTAGCGATGGCGCCGTTCGCCATGAGCGTCAGCGAAGTGACGTATGACGAATGGGATGCGTGCGTCGCCGATGGCGGATGCGGCAAGTACACGCCGAAGGATTCCGGCACGCGCGGCAAGCTGCCGGTGACGCAAGTGTCCTGGAAGGACGCCACGGCTTATGCCGCGTGGCTGACGAAAAAAACCGGCCGCGTGCATCGCCTGCCGACGGAAGCAGAATGGGAGTATGCGGGCCGTGGCGGCACGACGACGCCGTTCTGGTGGGGCGCGATGAACGACACGGCGAAGTCTGGCTCGGGAACAGCGACGCAAGCCGTTGATACGCTGGCGGCAAATCCGCTTGGACTGAAGGGCGTGACGGGCAATGCGCGTGAGTGGGTGCAGGACTGCTACGTCAACACGTTCGCCAAGGCGCCGCTTGATGGGCGGTCTGTCGAAGTGGCGAAGTGCGCGCAGCGTGTGGTGCGCGGCGGCTCGTTCAATGATGGCGTCGAGGCGATGCGGATTGCGGCGCGCGCACGCAACGCGCCGGACTTCCGCGACCGGCTGACGGGATTCAGAGTTGCTGCGGCGCCTTGAGGTGATTGCCTTGTGAGCGCGTCGCGACATGTCGCTTCTGAAATCAACGGGAATGCAGGCGCTTCGCGGACTGCCCTTCTTGCTCCTGACTGGCTGCTCGCTGGAACCAACCTACGGGCCAACCGACGCCAATCGTAATTATGCCTGCTACACAACAACTTCGGCGATATCGATCGCCGTCGAATATCGCGACGACGAAGCCATCATCATGGATGGCGACGAACGCATTCATCTTCAATTCGTTCAGTCGATCTGGCCGCGCTACGACGATATATATGAGGGGCACGGCTATACGTTGACGCTGGACCCAGAAGCGGGGCTCAAGCGACCCGACGGTTCGCGACTTGGACCTTGCCAATAAAGCGCCCCTACACTGCGGCGCCTTGACGCCGCCGCATTCTTCGATCAAACACCCGCCCCTTGGATCAACCTCCTTTCGGATGCGACCGATGAAACGGCGTTACGAAAATCAGATCGCGAAGACCTACCAGCCTGAGCTGGCAGGTTGCGATTGCATGGAGGGATAGGTCCAAGACGTCAGTTACGACTGATGGAAACCGAACCCTCCGCGCCACTCGCCGGAGGGTTTTTTGTTGTCGCTCATGCAGCGTGACAAAGCTCCGGGATGCGCGGAGGGTCTGCGAACAAGGAAACGCAGACATGAGCACGTTTGAAGTGTTCGAAACGGCGGCCGGTGGCCGCATCAAGGCCTGGGTGAAAGGGGTGCCTGTCGAGGACTCCGCCCGGGAACAGCTGGAAAACGTGGCGGGGCTGCCGTTCGTGCACTCCCACCTCGCCGTCATGCCCGACGTCCACTTCGGACGCGGCGCGACCGTTGGCTCGGTGATCCCGACCAAGGGCGCGATCATCCCTGCTGCTGTCGGCGTCGACATCGGCTGCGGGATGATGGCGGTGGAGACCACGTTGCGCGCTGAACACCTGCCGGATTCGCTGGCGAAGCTGCGCTCGGAGATCGAGCGCAAGGCGCCGGCGGGCGTGGGACGGAATGGGGAATGGGGCACGACCCCGGACTCTGTCATCTCGCGCTGGCGGAACTCGGATCTTGAGGAGCGCCTTGATCGCATCCGCGACAAGCACCGCAAGATTCCGAACCACAAGGTTGGCGCACAGCTCGGCACGCTTGGCTCTGGCAACCACTTCATCGAGGTCTGTCTCGATGAGCGTGGGTTTGTCTGGGTGATGCTGCACTCAGGCTCGCGCGGCACGGGGAACCAGATCGGGCAATACTTCATCGAGGCGGCTCGCAAGGCGCTCGAGAAGCGTGTGCTCGGCTTCCTCGTGCCGGATCAGGATCTCGCCTTCTTCGTCGAGGGCGAACCGATCTTCGACGACTACATCGAGGCGGTGGGATGGGCGCAGGACTACGCGCGCGCCAACCGCGAAGCGATGATGGAGCGGACGCTGCAGGCGCTGCGCGAGCAGATGCCGAAGTTCAAGCTCGGGAGCCACGCAGTGAACTGCCACCATAACTATGTGGAGAAGGAACACCATTTCGGCGCCGATGTGTGGGTGACCCGCAAGGGCGCCGTGCGCGCGGGCGAAGGCGAGCTTGGCATCATCCCGGGCTCAATGGGCGCGAAATCGTTCATCGTGCGCGGGAAAGGCAACGCGGATTCGTTCTGCTCGTGTTCGCACGGTGCAGGACGCGCGATGTCGCGCACCAAGGCGAAGGCGACGTTCACGCTGAAGGATCACCGCGAGGCGACCGATGGTGTTGAATGTCGCAAGGACCAGGGCGTGATCGACGAAACGCCGATGGCGTACAAGGACATCGACGCCGTCATCGCCGCGCAATCCGACCTGATCGAGGTGGTTCACACCCTGAAACAGATCGTTTGCGTGAAGGGCTAAGGGAACGGGCGGTCCACACGGCCGCCCGTTTCCGCTATTTCCGCCACTTAGCCGACGTATCGACCCGCCGGTCATGCACCCGGGGGCAGAAACTCGATTCCGTAAATGCCGCCGACACGCACGATGCCCGGAATGTCTGGTGGGTTCATCGACACTTCGCTCGATACCTGCCGAAAGAACTTCGAAGCATTCCCTTTGGTGACGATAGTGAGGAATTCAGCATCCTCGACAGTATGATAGCTGTGAGGCATGTTGGCCGGCACGTGCGCAAAGCCGCCCGGGCGCAGGCGTGTGGTCTCACCGTTCACAGTGACGTCGAGCACGCCCTTGGTGACGACGTAAATCTCTTCCCAGGCATGGCGGTGGGTTGGCGGGCCGCCGCCTGTGGGGCCTTTGGTGTTGAATATTTCGACGGACGATCCCATTTCGTTGGTCAGCATCGGGGCGAGTGTTTCACCGAGGACGTAGAAGCTTTCTTTCGTATCTTTCGCCGCGCTCATCCAAGTCCCTCCTTTGGATCCGCATTCGCTGCACGCTCGTGCAGTGGGAAAGTATGCGCTCCGCGACAGTCCCTGGCAACGAAATCCCTCCCATGCCGCAAGGCGGCCTAGGAAAAAACGGCAGGCGGAGCGTTCACTGCGCCCTCACTGACATCCGCTGCACGTCAAACCGCTTCGATAACAGTCGCGATGCCCTGACCTCCGCCGATGCACTGCGTCGCGAGGGCGAAGCGCTTGCCTTCCCGTTTCATGATCTGGGCGGCCTTGGCCGTGATGCGCGCACCCGTTGCGCCGAGCGGGTGGCCGATCGCGATTCCGCCGCCATCGATGTTGACCGTCTCCATCGGGATGGCGAGTTCGCGGATCGAAGCTAAGGCCTGCGAACCGAAAGCCTCGTTGATCTCGACTACGTCAATATCCTGAATAGTGAGACCAGCGCGTTGAAGCGCCTTCTGCGACGCAGGCGCCGGACCCATGCCCATGATTTCCGGCGGCACCGCGGCAATGACGACGGAGCGAATGCGGCCGAGAATATCAAGTCCATGCGCCTTGGCGTAGGCTTCGCTGGTGATCAGCGTGGCCGATGCGCCATCGGTGAGCGGCGAGGATGTGCCGGCGGTGACCGATCCATCCGCGCGGAAGGCGGGCTTGAGACCCGCAAGACCTTCAGGTGTCGTGCTCGGACGAAGCGTGCCAACCTGATCGACGATCCCATCGAGGGTTTTGACCGGCACGATCTCGTCTTTCAGACGGCCGGCGCGCTGCGCCTCGGCGGCCTTCATCTGCGAAACGTAGGCGAGCTTTTCCTGATCGGCGCGCGAGATGCCGTACTTGCACGCGACATTCTCGGCCGTCTCGCCCATGGAGATGTAGGCGTTGAGCATGATGTCGGGGTTTTTCTCGCCCTGCTCCTTGAAGCGCGGATTGGGAGAATGGTTGAAGCCGCCCTGTGGCACGCGCGTCATGCTCTCAACACCGCCAGCGATGAAGGCCTCGCCCGCGCCGATAGCGATCTGGCCTGCGGCGTAGTGGATGGCCGACATCGACGAGCCGCAGAAGCGGTTCATCGTGATGCCGCCGAGTTCTATGGGAAGGCCAGCCAGGAAACTGGCGAGACGGGCGATGTTGCTGCCCTGCTCGGCCTCGGGATACGCCGTGCCGAGGACAACGTCCTCTAGCGATTTCGGATCAATGCCGGTGCGCTCGACGAGCGCCTTGATGGCGATGGCGGCGAGATCGTCCGGCCGTACTCCAACAAGTTTCCCTTTATTGGCGAAATGGAACGGCGTGCGGGCATAACCTGCGATTACGGCCCGGGTTATTTGCGAATCCTCCTGGTTGCCTTTTGTATGATGGTCATCATATTGCAGCGCACAAGAGGGCTGCAAGGTTAAATTGGAGGCGGCGACGCCACGGTAACGTCGTGTTTGGACGCTATGCCCTTGGCAAAGCTAAGGAGTTTGCGGCAGAGGTGGCTGCGGGAAATGTCGGGACCGATGCGCCAGCTTGTTCTTCTTCGCCACGCCAAGGCCGCTGTCGATGCGGCTACGGGAGAGGACTACGACCGTCCTTTGGCGGCGCGCGGCCTGGAGGATGCGCCGGCGGTGGCGCAGGCGCTCGTCGAGGCCGGAGCGGATCCGCAAATCGTGCTGGTGTCAGATGCAAAGCGCACGCGTGAGACATGGGCGCTGGTC
>Ga0208460_10002768_pt1 | contig 9897 bp, 7 predicted proteins | sample AD_STIC10_MetaG_FD_184436 | JGI IMG/M metagenome (GOLD analysis project Ga0208460, IMG submission 184436) | Active sludge microbial communities of municipal wastewater-treating anaerobic digesters from USA - AD_STIC10_MetaG (SPAdes) (version 2) | ecosystem: Engineered > Bioreactor > Anaerobic >... | reverse complement strand
TATTGTCATCGTATTCATGGTTTTCCTCCGTTGATATAAGCTCCATGGCCGAATGGATGGCGAAGCTTTGTCTTAAGTCCGCCGGATATCCGGCACTGCCTCGTCGGACCCTCCCGTACTGCCGTATTCTCTACTCTTAGAGTATATATATCTTTTACAGCCATGTCGGCATATTGTTCGAAATTTATCGCGTTTTATAAAAAATGGATTTAGGCCGTCATTCAAGGAAAAGCATGAATGACATCCGCCAGACAAGTGAAAGTTCGAGATACATGCCGTTGTCAGCCGAATTATCGTTGCCTATTCCCACCCTCTGTGCGTCAATGAATGAGCTGGAACTCCATGTGACTAAATGCCCTGACCTGGCTCGTGGAACGGGCCGGCGGCATCCGCCGCCATGGGAACCGGGGCCGCGAAAAATACGTAAGGATATATTGAGAGGACCGGGCAGTGAAACGCCAACAGCGGGATGACAGTTACAAAAAGGCCTTTCTCATCGATATGGACGGGGTGATCAATAAAGGCAACACGCTCATACCGGGGGCCAGGGAATTCGTGGACCGCCTTAAAAGGAGCAGGTATCCATATCTGTTCATCACCAACAATTCTTACCACACGCCCAAAGACCTTAAACACAGGCTAAATCGAATGGGCATCGATGTCGATGAAAGCCACTTCTATACCTCGGCCATGGCCACGGCAACATTCATTGAATATCAGAAGACCGGAGGTTCGGCCTATGTCATTGGAGGGCCGGGACTGAAAGAGGAATTGGAGAGGCATAACATCCGTATAACCAGAAAAAACCCCGATTACGTAATCATAGGTGAAACCGATGAATACGATTACGCCAAAATAACCGAGGCCACGCTTTTAATTCAGGAGGGGGCGCGGTTCATCGCCACAAATCCCGACATCACCGGCCCGACCCCCAGGGGCCCGGTCCCGGCTTGCGGGGCGCTCGTTGCTCCCATAGAGCGGGTTACCGGAATGAGGGCCTATTTTATCGGAAAACCGAATCCCGCAATGATGTATTGGGCGCGCAAGCACATCAAGGTGCATTCGGCCAACTGCTTCATGATAGGCGACAGGATGGATACGGACATCGTCGGAGGGCTCGAGGCGGGAATGACAAGCTGTCTGGTTCTTACCGGGGTTACCACGCGCAAAATGGCCGACAGGTTTCCGTATAGGCCCGACTATATTTTCAACGATATAGGCGAGATCGATCCGCGCAGGATACTCTCTCGCAGGGAGCGGGTCAAGAAGTGATGGAGGCCCGAAGCCTAAAACCGGGCCTTATCTGTCCAGCGCTTTGATGGCCGGCAGGGTCTTGCCCTCGAGAAGCTCTAGGAAGGCGCCCCCGCCGGTCGAGATGTACGACATCTTGTCGGCATAGCCGGACTGGTTGATCGCGGAAACGCTGTCGCCGCCGCCTATAACGCTAAGGCATCCCGATTCCGCGACTATACCGGCGACCGCGTTCGTGCCGGCTGCGAAAGCGGGGTTTTCGAAAGCCCCGAGTGGGCCGTTCCACACCACCGTTTTCGAGCCGCGGATTACGCCCTCATAAAGGCGGATGGTTTCGGGGCCTATGTCCACGCCCTCCATGTCGGCGGGCATAGAGTCGAAGCGTGCGAGCTTCTTTTTATCGGCGCTGTCCAGGTCCGGCGCGACGACTATATCGACCGGCAGCAGAAGGTTCACCCTGTTCTTTTCGGCGAGCTCGATTATGGTTTTCGCCGTGGACACATGGTCGGCCTCGAGTATCGATCTGCCCACGTCGTAACCTTTCGCTTTTAAGAAGGTATAGGCCATCCCGCCGCCGATTATAAGGTTGTCGACCTTGTCGAGTATGTTCTTTAGAGCGGCGATTTTGGTGGAGATCTTTACCCCGCCGATGATGGCGGTGGTGGGCTTTGCCGGGTTGACCATGGCCTTCTTAAAATACTCTATCTCGTTTTCCAGCAGGAATCCGGCAGCGCATTCAGCGATGAAGTGGGTAATGGCTTCGTTCGAGGCGTGCCCGCGATGAGCCGCGGCGAAGGCGTCGTTTATATAGACGTCCGCGAGTTCCGCGAGTTTCTTTCCGAATTCGCGGTCATTTTTCTCCTCTTCGGGATAAAACCGGATATTCTCGAGCAGGGCGACCTCGCCATTTTTAAGACCGGCGAGCATTTCGGAGGCCCCCTGGCCAATCGGCTTGTCCACGAACATGACCTTAATGCCGAGGAGGGCGGATAGCCGTTCTGCAACCGGCGCGAGGCTCATCGAGGGTACCGCCTTTCCGTCGGGGCGGCCCAGGTGCGAGACGAGTATGGTGCGTGCGCCGTTTTCGATGCAGTGGCGTATGGTGGGCAGCGTGGCGGTTATCCGGGTGTCGTCGGTTATAGCCATGGATTTGTCGTAGGGTACGTTGAAATCGACGCGCACGAACGCACGCTTCCCGGCAAGATCGAGAGATTTGAGATATTTTATGGCCATTCCGCCACCCCCATGTAAGGATATTTCCAGGTAAAATAGATTTTAAACGCATCCGTCTCCGGCGCTCCGAAGGCGGCGCCGCTAAACGCACGTAGGTCCGCGTTCCGGACGACGGCGACATTATACGGCCCGTTTCCTTGGGCCAGTCAAGATATATTTATTGCGATGCGGCCAACTCTTTCCGCTTTTTGCGCTTGACCATAATCTTCGAGATAAAGATGGAAATCTCGTAGAGGAGCATGAGTGGAAGCGCGACCAGGGACTGGGTAAGCGGGTCCACCGTCGGCGTTATGACCGCGGCGAGTATCCAGATGAGCACGATGGCGTATTTACGCTTGCTGATGAGAAATGACGGGGTTATAATGCCGATCTTCGTAAGGATCATTATGACGATCGGAAGCTCAAATACGGCCCCTATGGCCAGACAGAAGAGCATGACGAAGTTAAGATACTGCCCAGCGTTTATCAGAGTCGTCATGTCGTCCGGGGTAAAGCTTATGAGGGCCTTGATGGCGAAGGGCAGCGTGAGGTAGGTCAACGTAATCCCCAGGTAGAATAGGAAGAGGGCGGCCACGACGGAGAGCCGCGCGAATGTCCTGTCATCAACCGATATGGCCGGTGAGATGTATTTCCAGATCTCGTACACAATTACAGGAAAACCTATTAGGACCCCTGCAAGCATGGAGGCCTTAAGCCGCAGCAGAAAGCCCTCTATCAGGTTGAACACGTTTAGCTTGAGGCCCGTTTCGAGATAGGGCCTGTTGATTACGGCGAGAATATAGTCGGAAAAGACGAAGCTGGCCAGCATGAGGATAAAAATGGTTAGAAGCGAAACGAGAAAGCGGCTGCGGAACTCATCGAGATGAGCGACGAGGCTCATCGGGATATCGCCCCTCTCCCTTGCAGCCGGGTCGATGTCGTTGTCCTCGGCGGCTGGGACGGGTACCATTGCCTCCAGGGATTTGGCGGGGAGAGTGCTTCCCTTCCCCCGGCGGGGGGCCAAGGCGGCTTTCGGCCCGCGCGGAGGCTTGCCGGCAGTCTTTGCGGCTCCGGATTTTGATTCACCGCGCTTAGTGGCGGTCTTTCCGGAGGAGGCAGCGGCGGGGGATTTTTTTCGCCTCTTTCCGGGAGCCGGTTTTTCCGCGCCGGAGGGTGTTTTTTTCGACACGATGTATTCCTCACAGTAACACGGCCCTTCGCCGAGACCGAATCGACGGGCCGGATAAATTAGCTATTCATCGCCACTCGGCGAGGCAATTCCTTGCCCGCGGCCCAATGGCCTCGTTATCGACGCTGGCGCGATTCCAGAGCGCGATTCCAGTGATCGTGATAAAAAACGCGCAGGTATGTCAAGTATTTTCGTTTTTCCAAAATTATCTTGCAAATGGGAAGGGGAATGTAGTAATAAATGGCATGCTTATGAGAGGGGAACCGCCGTGCAAAGACAGTCCCGGGCTCGATCCGGACTTCTTCAAACGGATTATTGACGATTCAATCGATGGATTTTTCGTCATCGATGAAAAATTCATGTTGGTCCACTGCAACGAATCCTTCTCCAGGCTTTTAGACAGCGCCGATATCCCGAAAGCCGGTGTTTCGCTGCTCAAGATTTCCGGGCGTAACTCAAAAAAACACCTTTTAAAAAAGCTCGAAACGGTCAAAAAGGAGGGCGTTTCCGACTCGGTGGAGATAGAGGTACACTCAAAAAATGGAATGCGATTCTGCCTTATTAGCCTGAACCCACTGCAGTCGGCCGGAGGGCATATTTACGGATTCGTGAAGGACATAAGCGAAATAAAGAACCTGCAACACCAGCTTGAAACTGAAAAAAATTACAACAGGAGCATCATTGAAAACGTAAACCTGGGGTTCGTTTTCGTTAACGACGATAACGAATACCTCGATTTCAATAACGAGTATCTCTCGATCACGGGAAGGGCTCCACGGGACCTCCAGGGCATGACCTTCTATGATTTCACCGCGCCGGAGTACAGGGAGGCGCAGAAGCGGTTGATGGAGGAGATGAAGAAGACCGGGAAATCGTTCATATACGAGAAGGAATTTATACATAAAGACGGATCGAGGGTCCCCGTGCTCGTATCGATGTCCCGCTTGAAGGACAGCGATGGTAAAAGCATTGGAAATTTCGCCTTCATTAGAGACATTTCCGACCAAAAGAGCATAGAGAGGGAACTCAAGGACCAGAACAGGCGCTTCCAGTCGCTTATCGATATCTACAACACCATATCCGCGCGCTTTCTGAAATGCGAGAGCGTAAGGGAGGTCTTCCAGGCGACCGGAGAATCCATCGAATCGATGATGAAGCCGGACGGAATGGAAATATATTACAGGGAGGGGACGGGATTCAAATCGATACAACCGGAAAAAACCATGCTGCAAGCGCCCGACTCGGAGCTCGATGAGAAAACATCCCTGACGGTCCGTATGCTCGTGAACAAACGTGTCCCCATGATGATAGGGAACCTGCATACGGAGCTCAACGACGAGGACCTGCAGAATTTTCCGGGGATACTTTCAAGCAGCTCGGCCATGTTCATTCCGCTCGCGGTCAAGAGCGAGATAGTGGCCATCATCCTTCTCGCGTTCTCTTCCTCCGTTTACGGTCTGGACACCATCGTACTCAATATACTGATGGGCATTTCGAACCTGGCCTCGATCACCCTGGAGAAGATACGCTCAATCGACGAACAGGCGCTGATGAGAAACGCCCTTGACCGGTACGAGCGTCTGACCGCCATGGGCCGTATCATAGCGGGCGTAGCGCACGAGATAAACAATCCGCTGTCGATCATGCAGCTCGACCTGGATGAACTCAGGGCGCTGATGGAGGACAACTGTCTCGGCGGCGAGGGGCGGGAATCCACGGTGGAGCTAATGCGCTCGCTCCAGGAGGAAATAAGCCGGATTTCCGGGATCGTTACCCAACTTAAGGATTACGCCAATCCAGCGAGCGTGGCGATTGACACCGTACAGATCGATGAACTATTGAAGAATTTTCCAATCAAGATCTATCTGAAAAATCTTCTGAAAAAAGGCATTTCAATAAACATGAAACTAACGGCGGGCAGGGCCTGTATTCTCATTCCGCGAAACCGATTGATACAGGTGCTGATGAACCTCTTTTCCAATGCGGACGATTCCATCGAGGACAAGGAGGAGGGTCTCATCACGATTGAAACCGGAAGGATAGTGCGCGACGTCCCGACGGTGTACATCTCCGTTATCGATAACGGTACGGGGGTGGCCCCGGAGAACACGCAGAGGATTTTCGAACCTTTCTTCACTACGAAAAAGAGCGAGGGAACCGGACTGGGGCTTTCCATCTCCTACTCCATCGTCAAGTCTTACAACGGTGATATTACCGTCGCCTCGGGTGATGGCGGTGGGACGCGATTCACGGTCTATTTTCCCGAAAATACCGATTCCTGAAAGCGGCCCGCGATCGTTATGAACACCATGCCGACTATTGGTGAGCATGGCGTTCGCCTCGACGTCTGCCCGGACCCGACGGACGGGTTCGTTAAACACTCCGGACTCCATAAAATTCTTCGCTCGAACAATAAGTTGGTTGACAATAAAAGCTGATTGTAATCAAAAATAATTGTACTCAAACGATATAATGTTAAATTATTACATAATATCAATATAATATAGAATATTCAAATAAATATATTCTTCGCCGCCGGTTGGGGCGCCCGACATGCGACAGGCGCGGCGCCAGACGGGTTCCGCATACCGGGGGCGAGTGAAGGGCAAAGGTCTGATACTTATTATAAATCATTACGGAGGATTAAATGGCTAAATATAAGGAAACGTCGGTAGCCGCCCTTTTCCAGAACCAGGTCGCGAAACTTGGCTCCAAAGGCTGTGTCGCCTACAAGAAGGGCGGCCGGTATACCGACATATCGTGGAACGAAATGGACGTCATGATACGAAAACTCGGCTGGTATCTGATGTCCATCGGGATCAAAAAGGGCGACAAGGTGGCCATATTTTCGCCGAACAGATACGAATGGTGGGTGGCGGACCAGGCCATTCTTTCAATCGGCGCCGTAAACGTTCCAATCTACGCCACCAATTCCGCGGAAGAAGCGCTGTATGTGCTCGCGCATTCGGAATCCAAGGCGTGCCTTTGTGGCTCGGAAGATCATCTCGACAAGGTCCTAAGCGTAAGGAAAAAGGCGCCCAAACTGAAATCCTTCATAATTTTCGACGATATGTCGAAGAAGAAGGCCGGGGTCCTTACGCTCGTGGAGGCGTTTAAAAAGGGCGAGGGATATCGTAATAAGGGCGAATTCGACAAGCGCCTGGTCTCGATAAAGCTGAACGACCTGGCTACCATCATTTACACCTCGGGAACGACTGGCAACCCCAAGGGGGTAATGCTCTCGCACAGCAATTTCATTTCCAACGTCAACCAGATAATGACCGGATATAGAAAATTCTTCGACGAAAACGAGGTTTTTCTCTCTTTTCTGCCGCTCTCACATTCGCTTGAAAGAACCGCCGGATATTATATGGCCGTCGCGCTCGGGGCAAAGGTCGCCTTCGCGGAGGACGTCTCCAAGCTGCAGCAGAACCTGACGGAGGTACAGCCTACGGTAATGGTCAGTGTGCCCCGTATTTATGAAAAGGTCCATGCAGGAATACTCGCCAAGGTTGCGGATGCGCCTGGAATCAAAAAGGCGATCTTCAATTTCGCGATCAAGACCGCGGCGAAGAATCTTCCATATATTTGCTCCGGGAAGGAGCGCAAGGGCCTGTTCGCGAAAAAATACAATATCGCCGACAAGCTCGTTTTCTCCAAACTGAAGGAAACGCTCGGACTCAATCGCCTTAAATTCGCGGTCTCCGGGGGAGCGCCGCTTTCCGTCTCCGACGCCGAATTCTTCCTCGGTATGGGGATCGTCATTCTCGAGGGCTTCGGTCTGACCGAAACTACCCCGGTCACCAACGCCAACATGCCCGGAATTATCAAACCCGGAACGGTGGGGCCGGCCTTGAAGGACACCACGATCAAGATCTCCGACGAGGGAGAGATACTCGTAAAGGGGCCCCAGGTTATGCTTGGCTATTACAAGAACAAGGAAGCCACCAGGGAGGTTATGACCAAGGATGGGTTCTTCCGTACCGGCGACGTCGGGGTAATCGACGAAAAGGGCAGGCTCGCCATCGTCGGGCGTATCAAGGACATCATCGTTACGGCCGGAGGCAAGAACATCTCGCCTCAGAACATCGAGAACAGTCTCAAGGAATCCAAGTTTATCGAGCAGGCGGCGATTATCGGCGACAAGAGGAAATACCTCTCCGCGCTGGTGATTCCGGCGTTTGAAGAGCTTTCGAAATGGGCGAAAAGGAACCAGATAAGCTTTTCGTCGAACAGCGATCTGATCAAGAAACCCGAGGTAATCAAGTTAATAGAAGACGAAATAGCCGAATACACCAAGGAACTCGGTCGGGTCGAGAAGATCAAAAAATTCCGCCTGCTCGACGCGGAATGGACCCAGGCAACCGGTGAGCTCACCCCGACCCTGAAAGTCAAGAGGAAAATTGTATCCGAGAAGTACGCCAAAGAGATAGACAGCATGTATGTCGGAGAGGACAAGGATTGAGTTAAACCGATTCCGGCGCCACGACCGGGTGGGCCTAACGGCGGAACCCGGAAAAGTACGAAGAGAGGCCGTCCTTTTGGGGCGGCCTCTCCATATCGGGCCTTCTCAGTAACGGTAGTGTTCCGGCTTGTACGGTCCCTCCACCGGTACGCCGAGATATTCCGCCTGCTTCTTGTTGAGGGTGGAGAGTTTTACGCCGAGGCGTTCGAGATGCAGACGGGCCACCTCCTCGTCGAGTTTTTTGGGAAGGGTATAGACCCGCGGTTCGAGCCTGCTCGATACCAGTTCGATCTGCGCGAGGCACTGGTTCGTGAAACTGTTGCTCATGACGAAGCTCGGATGCCCGGTCGCGCAGCCGAGATTTACAAGCCTTCCCTCGGCAAGAACTATTATGGAGCGGCCGGATTTAAGTATCCAGCGGTCTACCTGGGGCTTGATGGTTATCTTGCGACAGCCTTCGGTGGTCTCCAGATAGTGCATTTCGATTTCACTGTCGAAATGGCCGATGTTGCAGACTATGGCCTCGTTCTTCATCGTCTCCATGTGCTTTCCGGTAATGACGTCGCAGCAGCCAGTGGCGGTGACGAAGATGTCGCCCTCGGGAAGAGCGTCTTCGAGCGTCGTCACCTCGTATCCCTCCATGGCGGCCTGAAGGGCGCATATGGGGTCGATTTCGGTTACGAGCACACGGGCGCCGAAGCCCCGCATGGACTGGGCGCAGCCCTTGCCGACGTCGCCGTAACCGCAGACAACCACGACCTTGCCGGCCACCATGATATCGGTGGCGCGCTTGATTCCGTCGGCGAGGGACTCCCTGCATCCGTAAAGATTATCGAACTTGGACTTGGTGACGGAGTCGTTTACATTGATGGCGGGGAAGAGCAGTTCTCCCGACTGGTGCATCTGATACAGGCGGTGAACCCCGGTGGTGGTCTCCTCGGACACGCCCCTTATCGCAGACGCCACCTTCGTCCAGCGTCCCTGGTCCTTTTCGTAGCTTAGGCGGAGCCTTTCCATTATTATCGCGAATTCCCTGTTGTCACAGGGCTTATCGAAAAGCGACGGGTCCTTCTCCACCTTGACCCCCTGGTGGACCATTAGGGTGGCGTCCCCGCCGTCATCGACTATTAGATCCGGACCGCTGCCGTCGGGCCAGGTGAGGGCCTGTTCGGTGCACCACCAGTATTCCTCAAGGGTTTCGCCCTTCCAGGCGAAAACGGCCGCGGTTCCGGCCTTGGCTATGGCGGCGGCCGCATGGTCCTGGGTGGAAAAGATGTTGCAGGACGCCCACCTTATATCCGCCCCAAGCTCGTGCAGGGTCTCGATGAGCATGGCTGTCTGTATGGTCATGTGCAGGCTGCCCGTGAGCTTGTAGCCCTTGAGGGGTTTTGCGGGGCCGTATTTCCTTCTGATGGCCATAAGGCCGGGCATCTCGTTTTCCGAGAGCTCCATCTCCCTGCGCCCCCAGTCCGCGAGGGAAATATCCGCAACCTTGTATGCAAGCGATTTCTCGAGTTCGAGCGTTTTCATCGAACTTCCTCCTGATTTAATGTGTTCGGCGTAATATAGAAGTCTCCAATATGATTCAAAGGGCCCGGGAAGTGTAAATTTTAACGACAAGACCGTTTTTAAGCGGAACCTCCTCCACTCCGATGCCTCCGAAGCGGGCTGTTTCGAGAAATCTCACTACCTCGTGTTCGCTGAACCCGAGGTGGCGGTCGCCGAAATCGGCGCGCAGGCGCTCGTTTGAATGCTTGTCGAATTCGATTATCTTGAAGAC
>Ga0208460_10002767_pt1 | contig 9902 bp, 8 predicted proteins | sample AD_STIC10_MetaG_FD_184436 | JGI IMG/M metagenome (GOLD analysis project Ga0208460, IMG submission 184436) | Active sludge microbial communities of municipal wastewater-treating anaerobic digesters from USA - AD_STIC10_MetaG (SPAdes) (version 2) | ecosystem: Engineered > Bioreactor > Anaerobic >... | reverse complement strand
GGCCGTCATCGCGGCAGCACTGGTAGCGCTGCTTAGCCTGTTTTTCCAGAAAACGTCGACGGGTCGCGCTTTGCGTGCTGTTGCCGACGATCACCAGGCCGCCCAGTCCATCGGCATTCCGCTCAACCGCATCTGGGTCATTGTGTGGTGCGTGGCCGGCATCGTGGCGCTGGTGGCCGGCATGATCTGGGGCTCCAAACTCGGCGTGCAGTTCTCGCTGACCACGGTGGCGTTGCGTGCGTTGCCGGTTGTGATTCTGGGCGGTTTGACGTCGGTGCCTGGTGCCATCATCGGCGGCCTGATCATCGGCGTCGGTGAAAAACTGTCGGAAGTGTTCCTTGGCCCCTATGTCGGTGGTGGCATCGAGATCTGGTTTGCTTACGTGCTGGCGCTGGCCTTCCTGCTGGTTCGCCCGCAGGGCCTGTTCGGCGAAAAAATCATTGACCGCGTTTGAGGTAATCAGTCATGTTTTACAGAGAAAACGGTCAATTCAAAACGTCCTACGCGGCGGACCAGCAGATATTCCCCATTGCGCAGGACCGGATTGCCATTGCCTTGCTGCTGGCTTTTGCGGTGTTCGCGGTGCCCATGCTGGCCAGCGACTACCTGTTCCGCGCCATTCTCATTCCTTTCCTGATCTTTTCGCTCGCAGCCGTCGGCGTCAATATTCTGGTGGGCTATTGCGGCCAGATCTCGCTGGGCTCGGGCGCCTTCATGGCAGTGGGCGCATACGGCGCCTATAACTTCTTCATTCGTATTCCCGACATGCCACTGATTCCGGCGCTGATATTGGGCGGAGTCTGTTCTACCTTCTTCGGCATCCTGTTCGGTCTGCCCAGTCTGCGTGTCAAGGGCTTGTACCTGGCTGTGGCCACACTGGCGGCCCAATTCTTCAGCGACTGGATGTTCCTGCGCATCAAGTGGTTCACCAATGACTCACCCTCGGGTTCGGTGTCGGTATCCAATCTGCAGGTGTTCGGTTTCGAAATTGAGAGCCCTGTTTCCAAGTATCTGCTGTGCCTGGGTATTCTGATGGTCATTGGCCTGCTCGCCAAAAACCTGGTTCGTGGGGCCATTGGCCGTGAATGGATGGCTATTCGTGACATGGACGTTGCTGCATCGGTGATCGGCATCCGGCCCATGTATGCCAAGCTGAGCGCCTTTGCCGTCAGCTCGTTCATCGTCGGCGTGGCGGGAGCACTCTGGGGTTTCGTTTACCTCGGTGCCTGGGAGCCAGCCGCCTTCTCGGTCGATCAGTCTTTCCGGATGCTGTTCATGGTGATCATTGGCGGCATGGGCTCCATCATGGGCAGCTTCTTTGGTGCGGCTTTCATTGTGGTGCTGCCCATTGCCTTGAACCAGTTGCTGCCTGTTCTGGGCTCGGCCGTAGGACTGGAAATTTCCACGGCCGGCATTTCGCATGCCGAGCTGATGATTTTCGGCGCACTGATTGTGTGGTTCCTGATCGTGGAGCCGCATGGACTCGCCAAATTGTGGTCTATAGGCAAGCAGAAGATGCGCCTGTGGCCGTTCCCCCATTGATTGAAAGAGGCTTCATTCAAGCAACCCCGGCACAGACCCGTGCCATAACACCAGGAGACGTTATGAAACTACGCAATCTTGCATTGGCCACTTGCCTGGCCGCCGTGGGCATCACGGCATTTGCCCAGGCCAAGGAACAGTTCTTCCCGGGCTTGCCCTATCGCACGGGTCCTTATGCGCCTAACGGTGTGCCATGGGCCAACGGCTATTCCGATTACCTCAAGCTCATCAATGCGCGCGGCGGCATCAACGGCGTGAAGATCATTTACGAAGAGTGCGAGACGGGTTATGACACCGCCCGTGGCGTGGAGTGTTATGAGCGCCTGAAGGGCAAGAACGGTGGCGCCACGGTGTTCCAGCCACTGTCTACTGGTATTACCTTCGCGCTGACCGAAAAAGCCCCTGGCGACAAGATCCCGCTGATCACTGCAGGTTATGGTCGCAGCGAAAGCCAGGACGGTACGGTCTTCAAATGGAACTTCCCGCTGGCTGGCACGTACTGGCTGGCAGCTGACGCGCTAATTCAGCACGTCGGTAAAAAGGAAGGTGGCCTTGACAAACTGAAGGGCAAGAAAATCGCGCTGGTCTACCATGACAGCCCTTATGGCAAGGAGCCGATTCCCCTGTTGCAAGAGCGTGCAGCCATGCACGGATTCAACCTGCAACTGCTGCCCGTGACAGCACCAGGCGTGGAGCAAAAAGCCACCTGGCTGCAAGTTCGCCAGGCCAAGCCTGACTACGTGCTGCTGTGGGGCTGGGGTGTGATGAATTCCACCGCCCTGAAAGAAGCGCAAGCCACGGGTTATCCACGCGACAAGATGTATGGCGTGTGGTGGTCCGGTGCCGAGCCAGATGTCAAAGACGTCGGCGAAGGTGCCAAGGGCTACAACGCGGTGACCATGCAGCACGGCGCGGAACCCAATTCCAAAGTGGTTCAGGACATCCTGAAGGAAGTCCATGCCAAGGGTCAGGGCACGGGTCCGAAAGAAGAAGTGGGCCAGGTGCTTTACATGCGCGGCGCCATGAGCGCGATGCTGGCGGTTGAAGGTGTTCGCCGTGCACAGGAGCGTTATGGCAAGGGCAAATGGGTTACGGGTGAACAGGCCCGCTGGGGCTATGAGAACCTTGCGCTCGACCAGAAGAAGCTTGATGCATTGGGTTTCGCCGGCGTGATGCGCCCCATCAGCACCTCCTGTGCGGACCACATGGGTTCCAACTGGGCCCGCGTGCACACATGGGATGGCAAGAAGTGGGACTTCAGCTCCGACTGGCTTCAGGCTGACGAGCAGATCCTGAAGCCGTTGGTGAAGAACACGGCAGCCAAATACGCCGCGGACAAGAAATTGACGCCGCGTACACCGGCTGATTGCCAGTCTTGATGTGAACTGATCGATTTGGCGGCTCAATTCGAGCCGCCAATCGGCAAGGCTGCGCGGCTTCAAACAACGCACTGCCTTACCGATTGGTCAAAGGTAAACCCATGGAACCCAAAAACATCGTTCTCAACGTCAACGGCATCGAGGTTATCTATAACCACGTGATCCTCGTGCTCAAGGGCGTCTCGCTGCAGGTGCCGCAGGGTAGCATCGTGGCCATTCTGGGCGGCAACGGCGCAGGCAAAACCACCACGCTTCGCGCTGTGTCCAATCTGCTCAAGGGCGAGCGCGGCGAAGTCACCAAGGGCAGCATCGAGCTGCGCGGCGAGCGCATTGAAAACCTGTCGCCGGCGGATCTGGTGCAGCGCGGCGTGGTGCAGGTCATGGAAGGGCGGCACTGCTTTGCCCACCTCACCATTGAAGAAAACCTGATGACGGGCTCCTACACCCGTAAAGACAAGGCCGAGATTGCCCGCAACCTGGAGAAGGTCTACAACTACTTTCCCCGCCTCAAAACACGCCGCACCAGCCAGGCCGCCTACACCTCGGGTGGCGAGCAACAGATGTGCGCCATCGGGCGTGCCCTCATGGCCAACCCCAGCATGGTGCTGCTGGACGAGCCCAGCATGGGTCTGGCGCCGCAGATTGTTGAAGAGGTGTTCAACATCGTCAAAGACCTGAACGACAAGGAAAAGGTGACGTTCCTGCTGGCTGAGCAAAACACCAACATGGCGCTCCAGTATTCCGACTACGGCTACATCATGGAAAGCGGCCGCGTGGTGATGGACGGTGTGGCATCAGACCTGCGCAACAACGAAGACGTCAAGGAGTTTTACCTGGGCGTGGGCGGTGGCGAGCGCAAAAGTTTCAAGGACGTGAAGAGCTACAAACGACGCAAGCGCTGGCTGGCTTGAATCACGTACACCACCGGCTTGCCCACTTCAACAATGAGGATGCGTTTGTGAGTGATTTTTTCGACCTATTGGAAGCCCGCTCCCCGCAAGCCCGTGAGGCTGCACTGATGGCTGCATTGCCTCGCCAGGTGGCCCATGCCCAGACCCGTTCCACGGCCTTTGCCGGCATTTTGGCGGGGGTGGATGCCGCCAGCGTGCATGACCGCGCCGCGCTGGCGCGTCTGCCAGTGACACGCAAACACGAGTTGCTGGCGCTTCAGCAGCAGGCTCGCGCCAAGGACGCCAGCAACGTATTTGGCGGCTTCAGCACCATGGGTTTCGGTGCCGCCATGCCCCGCTTGTTTGCCAGCCCCGGCCCGATTTATGAGCCGGAAGGCGTGGGCAAGGACTACTGGCGCATGGCGCGGGCGATCTTTGCGGCGGGCTTCCGGCCCGGGGAGTTGATCCACAACTGTTTCAGTTACCACTTTGTGCCTGCCGGTTCGATGATGGAGACCGGCGCCCATGCGTTGGGCTGCACGGTATTTGCAGGCGGTACCGGTCAAACCGAACAACAGGTGCAGGCCATGGCCGAACTGCGGCCCGCGGGCTACATCGGCACCCCCAGCTTCCTGAAGATCATTCTTGAAAAAGCGGCTGATATGGGTGTGCCGTTGCCCAGTGTGAAGAAAGCCATGATGGGCGGCGAGGCTTTCCCTCCTTCCCTGCGCGACTGGTTCACCGCACACGGCGTTGATGCGTATCAGTGCTACGCCACGGCCGATCTGGGCCTGATCGCCTATGAAACGGCTGCACGCGAAGGCTTGGTGCTCGACGAAGGTGTGATTGTTGAAATCGTTCGTCCTGGCACCGGTGACCCCGTGCCCGAGGGCGAGGTGGGCGAGCTGGTGGTAACCAGCCTGAACCCTGACTACCCGCTCATCCGTTTCGGCACGGGTGACTTGTCGGCAGTGTTGTCAGGCAACTGCCCCACGGGCCGTACCAACACGCGAATCAAGGGCTGGATGGGCCGGGCAGACCAGACCACCAAAATCCGGGGCATGTTTGTGCACCCCGGCCAGGTGGACACCATTGCCAAACGCTTCCCTGAAGTCATGAAGGCGCGGCTGATCGTCACCGGTGAAATGGCCAACGATGCCATGACACTCAAGGTGGAAACCGCCTGCAGCGGCCCCGACGCGCTGGCTGCCAAAATTGGCGAGGCCATGCGCGACGTCACCAAGCTGAGGGGTGACGTGGAGCTGGTGGTGCCAGGCAGCCTGCCCAATGACGGCAAAGTGATTGAAGACGCGCGCAGCTACAAATAACGTTGACAGGGATTTGTAGGGGGTTTCCCGCTAAGTAGTTTCCGCGATGGAAATGTGAATTTGGCGCTTTAGACTGTCAGCATCCCTTTTCTGGAGTGATTGATATGAAACGACTACTGGTTATTGCCGCTGCGGCAGTTTCCCTGTTTGCACAGGCGCAAGACTACCCCGGCTCCAAGCCCATCACCATCGTGGTGCCTTTCGCTGCAGGCGGTCCTACCGACCTCGTGGCACGCCAGTTGGGCGAAACCATGCGCAAAACCATGGGTGGCGGCGCCAACTTCGTGGTCGAAAACACCGCGGGTGCAGGCGGCACCATTGGCGCGACCAAGGTGGCACGCGCTGCTCCGGACGGCCACACCCTGCTGTTGTTCCATATCGGCATGGCCGCAACGCCGGCCCTGTACAAAAAGATCCAGTACAAACCGCTGGAAGATTTTGAATTCCTGGGTCTGGTGAATGAAGTGCCGATGACCCTCATCGGCAAGCCGCAACTGCCGGCCAACACCTACCGCGACTTTGAAAACTACATCCGTGCCAATGCAGGCAAGCTGAACATCGCCCACGCCGGTCTGGGTTCAGCCTCTCATTTGTGTGGCCTGATGTGGCAGTCGGCCATCAAGGCCAGCGAAGCCATGACCACCATCCCCTACGGTGGCACGGCTCCGGCCATGAACGCGCTACTGGGTGGCCAGGTCGACCTGATGTGTGACCAGACCACCAACACCACCCAGCAGATCGCCTCTGGCCGCGTCAAGGCCTTCGCGGTCACGACTGCCAAGCCGCTGTCCAAGCACAAGCTGCTCAAAGACTACCCAACCCTGCAGGAAATGGGTCTGAAGGGGTTTGATTTGACCATCTGGCACGGGCTGTATGCACCCAAAGGTACGCCCCCTGCCGTACTGAAAAAAGTGAACGATGCGCTCAAGCTGGCCTTGAAGGATGCCGACTTCCTGAAAAAGCAGGATGATCTGGGTGCTGTGGTGGTGACCGATAACCGCATGGAGCCTGCCGCTCACAAGGCTTTTGTGGCCGCCGAGATTGCCAAACTCAAACCCGTCATCGAGGCAGCCAAGCAGTTTGCTGACTGAGCCTTTTTGCAAGCCATAAAAAAAAGCCGCCGGGTCTGGGCCCCGCGGCTTTTTTGTTTTTAAGCGCGACATGTCTCACACTGAAAACTAGAATGGCAGCCTATTACAAAATCAAGGAGGAGATTTATGGACACGTCAGTCCCCGGCCCTGTCACGCCGCATGTCACCGATACGCTAGCTAGCGAACCGCAGGCGCATCATCTGCCCATTAAATTCACTGGCTCCGGGAGCGAATATTTCCGTATCTGGATTGTGAATCTGCTGTTGATGCTCTTGTCCTTGAGTGTTTACTACCCGTGGGCCAAAGTGAGAAGGCTGCGCTATTTCCATGGCAACACGTTGATTGATGGCAAACCGCTGGATTTCCACGGCGCGCCTAAAAAGATGCTTAAAGGGTATTTGCTGGTTGGGCTACTGTTTGGTCTTTATTCATTGGCCGGCAATTTCTCCCCAACTGCCGGGTTGGTTGCCCTGGCCATTGTGGTGGCCATCTGGCCTGCGCTGATGAAGTCTTCCATGCAATTCCGGCTGGCCAATACCAGTTGGTGTGGCATGCGTTTTCGTTTCAAAGGCTCACTAGGTGGCGCCTATTGGGCCCTGCTTCCAATGACTCTGCCGATCGTCGCTTTTGTTGGCGCCACAGTGGCAATGCCGGTCAATGGAAAACCAACTCTTGAACATGGTGTTGCGTTCGGCATTGTGATGCTTTTGAATCTGGCGGCCTTGCCCTGGTTATTCTGGAATCTCAAACGATATCAGCACAACCATTACGCGCTGGCCTCACTGCAAACGACTTTCAACGCGACAGTGGGGTCCTTTTATAAAGTTTTGTTCAAGGGGTTGGGTGTCGTCGTGCTGTTGATGGTCCTGCCCCTCGCCCTGAGCTTTGGTCTCATTGAAGTTTCAAAAGGGTCTGAATCAAGAGGGCCGTTTATTGCGCTAATTGCCGGGCTTTTCCCGCTGCTATTCATGTTGCTCGTCTTCGTGACGATCAAGCCCTATATGACCTCACGCATACAGAACCTGATCTGGACCCGTACCGGCAACACGTCCGTGCGTTTTCTCAGTCACCTCCGGTTCAGCCCCTTGTTCCGGCTCACGCTCAAAAACTGGGGTTTGATGATTGTGACCTTGGGTCTTTACTGGCCCTTTGCTGCGGTAGCCCTCACTCGCATGCGGCTGGAGGCCGTGACGGTCAAGACCCGCATAGACCCCGACGAACTTGTCAACCTGATCAGTGCCGTTGAAGGAGATGCTGCTGGCGATGCCGCGGGAGACTTGTTTGACCTCGATATCGGACTTTGACACCACGTGGAAACAGCGCTTGTGTCCAGCTTGTCTGCCAGCTATTTTGATGGTGTCCATGCCCGCGCCCATCCGGTAACACTTTATCTCCAACGCGATGCCCTCAAGATTAAAGGGGACGGCATAGACCTTGCGGTTGCATTACGCGATGTCCAATGGCCCGAACGCACCCGCCACGGGATGCGCGTGGCTCACTTTAAATCGGGGGGCTCCGTGCAATGCAGCGACGCAGCGGCCTGGGACCTCTGGAGCCGCAGTGGCGGGCTTCATGACTCACTGATCGTGAAGCTGCAGCAGAGCTGGCGCGGGGCACTGTTCAGCGTGGCGGCCCTGATCGTCATTTTTGTGGCTATACAGCGATGGGGCCTGCCCGTGGCAGCCCGCGGGGTGGTGGCGGCCGCCCCCATGAGTGTTGACGTGTCTCTGGGAGAAGCGTCCATGCAGGCACTGGATAACTACCTGATGCGCCCCAGCAAGCTGCCAGTGGACGAGCAGACCCGCTTGCGCGCATACCTGGCTCAGGCGCTCCAGTCTTTGCCGACAGACAGTGTTCCCCACTGGCAACTGGTGTTTCGTGAGAGCCGTATTGGTCCCAACGCGCTGGCACTACCGGGCGGTACGCTGGTCATGACCGATGAGCTGGTGGAGTTGGTGGGGCATGACGAGAAAGTGATTACCGCCGTGCTCGCGCATGAGATGGGCCACGTTCGGCATCGTCACGGGCTGCGTATGCTGGTGCAGGTAACCGTGCTGGGTGGGCTGGCCAGTGTTGTGTTGGGTGACTTCAGTACGCTGTTGGCGGGGGTACCTGTCTTGTTGGGACAGGCCAGTTATTCGCGGGAGGCAGAGCAAGAGGCCGACGCTGATGCGGTTCGCGTCCTGAAAGCTGCAGGCATTTCTCCGGCCGTGATCGTGACGCTTTTTGAGAAACTGGAAGAGAAGCGGCGCAAGTCAGATAAACGTGGTGATGCGACTGCTGGACAGGCGTCTTGGGTGGGTATCGCCTTCGCGTCTCATCCATCCGATGCGGATCGGGTGCACTTCTTCAAGGAAGCGGCAGGGCATTGAGAGCCTCTACACTCTTCGCATGAACCCGACTCTTCGCACCTGCATCGTGACTGGCTCCGCCAGTGGCATTGGCGCGGCCACGGTGATGGAGCTGGCTTCCCATGGCTACCACACGTTCGGCCTGGATTTGAATGCAGACGGTGCGCAGCGCGTGGCCCTGCAGGCCGGGCTGGAACACCCCGGCACCCGGCACGACGGCGTGCTGTGTGACGTGGCCGCTGAGGTCCAGGTTATCGCAGCGTTCCGCCAGGCCCATGAGTTTCTGGGCTCGCTGGACGCCCTGGTCACCAGCGCGGGTGTGGTGGACACCACGCCCTTCATGGATATTTCCATCGAGCAGTTTCGCCGCATCCACGATGTCAATGTCATCGGCACCTGGCTGTGCATGCGTGAGGCGGCCAGAGTCATGAAGCCCGGCGCCACCATCTGCGCCGTGGCCAGCATTGCCGGTTTGCGCGGTGGCGGTCTGTCGGGCACGGCGGCCTATGCGTCCAGCAAGGGCGGGGTGATTGCGCTGGCCAAAAACGCGGCCCGTGTGCTGGCCGCGCAGGGCATCCGGGTCAACACCGTGTCGCCCGGCGCCACCGATACGCCCATGATTGCCAAGCCGCTGTCCAACCCCGCACACCGCCAGCGCATCGAGAATCTGGCAGCCCAGCAACGCATTGGCCGCGCGGAAGAAATCGCGTCAGGCATCGTTTACCTGCTTTCGGCACAGGCCAGTTTCACGCATGGCGCCAATCTGGTGATTGACGGCGGCATCGTGATGCCCTGAGCCGTTCGCCCAGGTGACTCACAAACAGGGTCAACGGTGGCATCATCAGCCATCCTGGCCATCCATCAGAACACCAGAAGGAGACAAAATGACCTCAAAATACAAGCGTTTTAGCCGTCTAGTCCTTGCCACCATTGCGCAAGCAGCTATTATATTTATAGCGTCTGCAGCATCGGCTCAAACAGCCTGGCCCACCAAGCCGGTCAAGATCGTGGTGCCGTTTGCACCCGGTGGCACCACCGACATTCTGGCCCGCGCTGTCGCGCCCGAGTTGTCGAAGGCATTTGGCCAAACCTTCGTGGTGGAAAACCGGGCCGGTGCGGGCGGCAACGTGGGTGCTGACATCGTCGCCAAATCACCGGCGGACGGCTACACACTGCTGATGGGCACCGTGGGCACCCACGCCATCAACAAGTCGCTGTACAGCAAGATGCCTTACGACCCGCAGAAAGACTTCGCCCCCATCACCCTCGTGGCGGGCGTGCCCAACGTGATGGTGATGAACACCGAAACCGCGGCCCGGC
>Ga0208460_10002749_pt1 | contig 9938 bp, 4 predicted proteins | sample AD_STIC10_MetaG_FD_184436 | JGI IMG/M metagenome (GOLD analysis project Ga0208460, IMG submission 184436) | Active sludge microbial communities of municipal wastewater-treating anaerobic digesters from USA - AD_STIC10_MetaG (SPAdes) (version 2) | ecosystem: Engineered > Bioreactor > Anaerobic >... | reverse complement strand
TCGCATTGGATCTGTTCGGTGTGCCAGCTTTCTTGGTGGACGACAAGGTGTTTTGGGGACTGGATGCCTTGCCAATGCTTGGCGATTATTTGCGGGGTGACACCTGGTTTGAGGGCCCGGCGTGGAATACCGTACGCCAGGTTGCGCAAGGCGCCATCCGTCCAAAGTAGCTATTCTCCACATCACGAAATGAACCCCAAGGGTTTCACCCTAGTTTGTCAGTATCGGTTCAGTTAGACGTAAGTCGCGGTTGGTTTGGTGTCAGAGCAGGGTCAGAGCCTTCTTCAAGAATAAGCCCTTACCTCCAATTTGGAGGGGCAAACCTTTTGGAGACATCAACATGGCAACAGCAGCGGCCCCACGGCCAATGAGCGCCGAAGAAAAGAAGGTTATCTTTGCTTCGTCATTGGGTACCGTATTTGAATGGTACGACTTTTATCTATACGGTTCTTTGGCAGCCATCATTGCCAAGCAGTTCTTCAGTGGTCTGGATGAAGGTTCTGCCTTCATTTTCGCGCTGCTGGCTTTCGCAGCCGGTTTCATCGTTCGTCCTTTCGGCGCCATTTTCTTTGGCCGCCTGGGTGACATGATTGGCCGTAAATACACGTTCCTGGTCACCATCCTGATCATGGGCCTGTCCACGTTTATCGTGGGCATCTTGCCAAACTATGCGTCAATCGGTGTCGCTGCCCCCGTAATCCTGATTGCCCTGCGCATGTTGCAGGGCCTCGCACTGGGCGGTGAGTACGGTGGCGCAGCTACTTACGTTGCTGAACATTCCCCACATGGAAAACGTGGTGCCTACACCTCCTGGATTCAGACCACGGCTACTCTTGGCCTGTTCCTGAGCCTGATGGTGATTCTGGGTACCCGTACGATGATTGGCGAAGCAGCCTTTGCTGACTGGGGCTGGCGTGTTCCGTTCATTGTGTCCATTCTGCTGTTGGCCGTTTCGGTTTACATCCGTTTGAGCATGAACGAGTCGCCTGCTTTCGCCAAAATGAAAGCTGAAGGCAAGACATCCAAGGCACCCTTGTCCGAGTCATTCGGCCAGTGGAAAAACCTGAAGATCGTAATTCTGGCCCTGATCGGTTTGACCGCTGGTCAAGCCGTCGTCTGGTATTCTGGTCAGTTCTACGCCTTGTTCTTCCTGACCCAGGCACTCAAAGTTGACGGTGCGACTGCCAATATCATGGTCGCGATTTCGCTGATGATTGGTACGCCTTTCTTCATCTTCTTCGGCTCGCTATCCGACAAGATTGGCCGCAAGCCCATCATCATGGCTGGTTGTTTGTTGGCCGTAGTAACTTACTTCCCGGTGTTTACAGCATTGACCAAAGCCGCCAACCCTGACCTGGCTGCCGCGCAAGCCGCCAACAAGGTGACCGTGACCGCTGACCCGGCCGAGTGCTCTTTCCAGTTCAACCCCACCGGTACCGTGAAGTTCACCAGCTCATGCGACATTGCCAAACAACGTTTGGCTGGCGCGTCAGTTAGCTACGACAACATCGTAGCTCCCGCCGGTACACCCGCCACCATCCACGTTGGCGAAACGTTGGTCAAAGTGAAGTACACGCCCGAAGATATTGCCGCCGCCAAAGCCAAGGCCGATGCCAAGTTGGCCGAAGTAACTGCTGCACAACCCCAGGACCCCAAAGCTCTGGAAGCTGCTACCAAGGCAGTCAAAGACCTGAGCAATGAAAAGACCGCGGGTGCGACTCTACTGGGAGCAAATCTGGGCGCCGCTTTGAAGGCTGCCAACTACCCTGTCAAAGCCGACATGGCCAAGTTTGACAAGGTGACCGTCATTGCCATTCTCACCTACCTGGTGATCCTGGTGACCATGGTGTACGGCCCGATTGCTGCCATGCTGGTGGAGATGTTCCCGACCCGTATCCGTTACACCTCCATGAGCCTGCCATACCATATTGGTAACGGCTGGTTTGGCGGACTGCTGCCTACGACGGCTTTTGCTATCGTGGCCCAGACCGGAAATATGTATAACGGCCTGTGGTACCCGATCATCGTGGCTGGTATGACTTTTGTCATCGGCATGCTGTTCGTCAAGGAAACCAAAGACGTGGATATTTACGCCAACGACTGAACGTGATTTGCCGGACGCCCATCGCTGCGCGTCCGGCCATTCAACAAAAGGTCTTCCAGTTTGCGAAGGCCTTTTCTTTAGTGTTTATCAATCTGAATCCCGGGAGCTGATCATGTGGAAAATTGCGGTAGGTTTTGCTGTATTTGCAGGTTTGGCGCTGTTTATCCTGTCCAGGGGCGGCGATATTGACATGAGCGGCGAAAAACACGGTACTGAGGCCACGTCCACGCCCCATGAAGCGGCAAGTGCACCCGCTGCAGCGCAGTTATCTGCTAGCGCACCAAAATAAAACTCTATCGTCGATAGCCCTTGACGGGCACGGGCTGGTTTGCATGCCTAGAATGTTTGGCCTCAACTGCCACAAAGCAAGCCATGCCCCAAGGTCTTATCCGAATTCGCGGTGCGCGCCAGCACAACCTCAAAAATCTTGATCTGGATATTCGGACCGGTGAGTTGACGGTGGTGACGGGTCCCAGTGGCTCCGGCAAATCCAGCCTGGTGTTTGACACGCTGTTTGCTGAGGGGCAACGTCGGTATGTAGAAACCTTCTCCGCTTACGCCCGCCAGTTTCTGGACCGCATGGACAAACCGGCAGTAGACAAGGTCGAGGGTGTACCACCCGCCATTGCTATTGACCAGACCAATCCGGTGCGCTCATCTCGCTCCACTGTGGGCACGATGACCGAGCTCAATGATCACTTGAAGCTGCTGTTTGCGCGGTCCGGACACCTTTTTGATCGGGAAACGGCACAAACTGTGCGTCATGACACGCCTGAAACGATCTATGCCCAGTTAAAGGATCGTGTCGGCACGGGTGATGCCCGACTGGTTGTGACGTTTCCGGTGGAACTGCCTGCCGACACCAGTGCGCAGCAGATCGAGCAATGGCTTTCCGTGAGTGGCTATACCAAGGTTCAGGCCGAGCGCGAGATCGAAGTTCGCCCGGATTCTGAGGCGACCCGCACGACGGCCACTGCCAAGAAGAGATCTGGCAGCAAAGCGGCAGCCATTGAAGTGACCACAAGGAAGGTGCTGGACGTCGTTGCTGACCGCTTTCGGCTCAGCAATACGGAGCCGGCCCGGGTGGTGGAAGCCATTGAAATGGCATTGAAGCGTGGTGGTGGGCGAGTGAATGTCTATTGCTTGCAAGGTGAGGAGCCTGCAGACATCTGGAAATTTTCAACTGGACTGCACTGCCCTGAAAGTGATCTGAGGTACACCGACCCCATCCCCTCGATGTTTTCTTTCAATTCCGCGGTTGGTGCCTGCGAAACATGTCGGGGCTTTGGACGCGTGATTGGCGTGGATTACGGGTTGGTGATCCCGAACGACAAGCTGACGCTGCGGGCAGGTGCCGTCAAGCCCATGCAAACTCCAGCCTGGCAGGAGTGCCAGGATGATCTGATGCGTCACGCCGAGGCGGCTGGTATTCCAAGAGACACTCCTTACTACAAGCTCACGCCTGAACAGCAGCACTGGGTCATCCATGGCTCGCCCAACTGGAATGGCAAATGGAACCAGCACTGGTTCGGTGTCAATCGGTTTTTTGAGTACCTGGAGACCAAGTCCTACAAAATGCACATCCGAGTGCTGCTTTCCAAGTACCGCAGCTACACACCCTGCGGCGTTTGTGGCGGTGCACGGTTGAAGACAGAGAGCCTGCTTTGGCGAGTCGGAAGCAAGGCCGACGCTGATTCAGTGCTGGATCCATCCCGGCGTTTTATGCCTCAGGGCGTGAAATGGAGCCGTGAGCAACTTGAAGCTCTGCCGGGTTTGTGTCTGCATGACTTGATGCTATTACCTCTGGACAAACTGCGCCGTTTTTTCGAGTCGATGCAAGATATCAATTCGGGCGCGCTGTCCTTAGTGAGCGCTACGAGTAGGGGGGGCGATGCTCAAGCCCTCAAGCTGTTGTTTGAGGAAATCGCGACCCGTCTGAAATACCTTTGCGACGTGGGCATTGGATACCTTACTCTCGATCGCCAAAGTCGAACGCTTTCGGGTGGAGAAGTGCAAAGAATAAATTTGACCACTGCGCTGGGCACGTCACTGGTCAATACCCTATTTGTTCTGGATGAGCCCAGCATAGGACTGCATCCAAGGGATATGCACCGCATCATTGAGGCAATGCAGCGCCTGAGAGATGCGGGCAACACTCTGGTGGTCGTTGAACACGATCCTGCGGTCATGTTGGCCGCAGACCGAATGATTGACATGGGTCCGGGCCCCGGTGAGAAGGGGGGCCAGATCGTGTTTGACGGTTCAACGCAAGACCTGCGACGGGCTGACACGTTGACCGGTGCCTATCTGGGTGGGCGCAAGCAGGTGGGCACGGGTTTCAAACGACTTGTCGCAGGAAACACGCCCCGACTTGTTCTTGAAGGTGTCACCGAGCACAACCTCAAACACATCAGCGTAGAGATTCCACTTCAGCGGCTGGTGTGTGTGACAGGTGTTAGCGGCTCTGGCAAGTCCACGTTGATCCAGGATGTGCTCGCACCTGCCTTGATGCGCCATTTCGGCAAGTCCACTGAAGCACCCGGACAACATCATCGGCTTATGGGAGCCGAGCAGCTCAGCGACGTGGTCTTTGTGGATCAGTCGCCAATTGGCAAGACGGCCCGCTCCAATCCGGTGAGTTATGTCGGGGCATGGGACGCGATCCGGGAAATATTTGCCAATGCACCCTTGTCCAGGCAGAGAAGCTACACAGCCAGTAAATTCAGCACGAACAGTGGTGATGGTCGCTGCGCAACCTGTGGTGGCTCCGGGTTCGAGCATGTCGAAATGCAATTCCTGAGTGACGTCTATCTTCGTTGTCCGGATTGTGACGGCAAACGTTACCGACCGGAAATCCTCGAGGTGACCATCGAACGCCGGGTGCCCGAAGGCCTCTCGTCCGATGAGGTGAGGGCGGGTAGTCTGGCGGGGCCGGTCAGAACGCTCAGTATGAATGTCGCAGATGTGCTTCAGCTTACGGTGAGTGAGGCTGCCGCGATATTTGCATCAGACCGCGACGTAATCCGCGCGCTCCAGCCCATCGTCGACGTCGGGCTGGAGTATGTCAAGCTGGGCCAACCGGTACCGACATTGAGTGGCGGTGAAGCCCAGCGGCTGAAGTTGGCAGGATTTCTTGCGGAAGCTGCAAGAACTACCAGCGCGAGCCGACAGGCCGTGGCCAGGCGTGGAACGCTCTTCATGTTCGATGAGCCAACAACGGGCCTGCATTTTGACGACATTGCCAAGTTGATGCGTGCCATGCGTAAGCTGCTCGATGCTGGGCATTCCTTGCTGGTTATTGAGCATAATCTGGACGTGATCCGGGCCAGCGACTGGTTGGTTGATCTGGGTCCGGAAGGTGGCGACGCTGGCGGGGAAATCGTCGCCGTTGGGACGCCTGAAGATGTTCAACGGCACCTGAGTTCGCACACGGGGAGGGCATTGCGCGAATATGAGAGCGCGCTGGGGGTGGGCTCTCACAGGGCCAACGAGGTCCGACAGGCGTCTCTCCCGAAAGTCAGTCGACCGGGCACAATTGGTGACCAGTGCATTCAGATCGTGAATGCCAAGGAGCACAACCTCAAGTCGTTGAGTGTGAACATTCCCCGCGGCAAGTTCAACGTGATCACAGGCGTGTCGGGTTCAGGCAAATCCACGTTGGCATTCGATATCCTGTTTAACGAGGGACAGCGGCGCTACCTGGAATCTCTCAACGCGTACGCGCGCAGCATTGTGCAGCCAGCCGGGCGCCCCGAGGTAGACGCCGTCTACGGCATTCCTCCAACGGTGGCTATCGAACAGCGTCTGTCCCGTGGCGGGCGCAAAAGCACGGTCGGCACCACGACCGAAGTTTGGCACTTCTTGCGACTGCTGTACGTCAAGCTGGGGGTGCAGCACTGCATTCATGATGGCGCGGCGGTCCAGCCGCAGACGCCTGACAGCATTGCCCAGCAGCTACTCAAGAGCTTTCGGGGTCAACACATCGGTCTCCTGGCCCCACTGGTATTGAATCGCAAAGGTGTCTATACCGAGTTGGCCGAATGGGCGCGCCCCCGAGGCTATACACATTTGCGCGTAGACGGCAACTTTCTGCCGACTACCCTGTTCCCCCGGATTGATCGGTTCAAGGAGCACACCATCGAGCTACCCGTCGCAAGCCTGGACATCACTCCCGAAAACGAGAGTCTGTTGAGAGAGGTACTGGCCACGGCACTGGTGCACGGCAAGGGTGTGGTTCATGTGCTCAGTCATTTGACTGGTCTTCGTGCGGCGATGGTGGCCAGAACCGCAACTGACTCAATCGGCCATTTGCATGTGTTCTCCACCAAACGCGCCTGCCCGGTTTGCAGCACCAGCTACGCTGAGCTGGATCCACGTTTGTTCAGCTACAACAGCAAACACGGTTGGTGCCCCGAATGCGTTGGCACGGGTGTGCGCCTGACCAAGGAGCAGCGCAGAGTGTTCGACGATTCGGTACGTGATGACGACACGAACAAGGGCCGCGAGCAGACTTTTGCAGAGCCTGAAATTGAAGATTTGGCAGATGCCGCCTGTCCGGCTTGCCTCGGAACTCGACTCAACGTGACGGCCCGCGCGGTCAAATTTGGTGTTCAACTGGCGGCCCCGGCCGCCCTGGATGGGATTGCCAGGTTGGCCTTTGAGGGCGTGGCCATTACAGAGCTGGCTCGCATGAGCGTGACGGATATCAGGCAATGGGTTCAAACGTTGGAGACAAAGGGGCGAATGAGTCAGCGTGAAGTTGACATAGCCCGTGACCTGATTCCAGAAATCAGAAGTCGTCTTGAGTTTCTGGAAGAAGTGGGACTTGGTTATCTCACGCTGGACCGTGGCGCTCCCACGCTCAGTGGTGGTGAGGCTCAGCGCATCCGTCTGGCGGCTCAGCTCGGGAGTAACCTGCAAGGCGTGTGTTACGTCCTGGATGAGCCAACCATTGGCCTGCATGCCAGGGACAACAAGATACTTCTGGGAGCGCTGCAAAATCTCAGCGACAAAGGCAACACTCTGGTGGTCGTAGAGCATGATGAAGACACGATTCGCCATGCTGATCACATCATCGATATCGGCCCGAGCGCCGGCAAACGCGGCGGACGCCTTGTGGCTGAAGGAGGCGTACTCGACATTCAGAGGGCGCCGGACTCGCAAACCGGACGTTACCTGCTGCACGCGATGAGGCATCCGGTACAAGCCAGGCGGACTGTCACAGGGAGCCGGCCTGGTTCAAATTCCAACTCCAAGTCCACTGCCGACGAGTTGTCCCAAAAATGGCTGTGTGTCGTCGGTGCAAGTTTGCACAACCTGCAATCGGTGGACGCGAACGTTCCCTTGCAACGTCTGGTTGCTGTGACGGGTGTCTCGGGGTCTGGTAAGTCCACTTTGGCGCGTGACGTTTTGCTGTCCAACGTGCAGGCAGTTGTGACCAAACGCAGCACCAAGGCCGGGCGGGATGCCATGACTGCTGGTGAAAAAATGAATTGGACGGGTTGCAGTTCCGTCAGTGGCTATGAAGTAGTTGATCGTGTTTTGGAAGTGGATCAAACCCCTATCGGCAAAACACCGCGGAGCTGCCCTGCGACCTATATCGGGTTTTGGGACGTTATCCGGAAATTGTTTGCCGAGACGCTGGAGGCGCGCGCGCGGGGCTATGCATCCAACCGGTTCAGCTTCAACACGGGTGAAGGACGTTGCCCTGCCTGCGAAGGCCAGGGAATTCGAACCATCGGCATGAGTTTTCTCCCGGATGTAAAGGTATTGTGTGAAACCTGCCGCGGAGCTCGTTTCAACCCGGAAACCCTCGCCGTCACCTGGCGAGGTAAAAGCATCGGTGACGTTTTGCGGATGGAAGTCGATGAGGCTGTGGATTTCTTTGCAGCCATGCCCAATATCAGCCATCCACTGCAACTTCTCAAGGATGTGGGTTTGGGGTATTTGACGCTGGGACAACCTTCGCCAACTCTGAGCGGTGGCGAAGCCCAGCGGATCAAGTTGGTGACTGAGCTGAGCAAAGTGCGTGACGACATCACGCGGCGGGGGCAAAAAGCGCCGCATACCCTTTACGTACTGGACGAGCCCACGGTGGGCCTGCACATGGCCGATGTGGAAAAACTCATCCGCGTCTTGCACCGGTTGGTGGATGGTGGCCATAGTGTGGTCGTGATTGAACACGACCTGGATGTGATTGCTGAGGCGGACTGGGTGATTGATCTGGGCCCCGACGGGGGGCAGGCGGGCGGCCGAGTGGTGGCGGCGACAACTCCCGAAGAAGTGGTCAAACAAGGCACACATACGGGTGAGGCGTTACGCTCTGTGCTGGCCCGCAACTGAATCCAACCAACATCGATGACGGTACGGAAGTGATTACTTTTTACAACGCAAAGCATGCCCTTCACCAGGGAAAGTATGAAATGTTTCGTGGACAGCTTGTCCCTTGCTTTGAGGTGCCCGACCGGGCGGACTTCGTGCTCAAGGAATTGCACAAGCGGGAATTCGGCCCAGTCAGTGAGCCTGGCCTATTTCCTGATACGGCGTTAAACAGCGTTCATACCCCGCGCTATCTGGACTTCCTGGCACACGCGTGGGACGAGTGGGTCGCGCTGGATCCCGCGAATGGCGGGCGCGATGCGCTTCCCTCCTGCTGGCCGACGCGCAGTTTTAGAACAGACGTTTTGCCAGCCAATTTCGCCGCTCGCATGGGACTTTTCTCGTTTGACGCAGGATCTCCTCTTACATCGGGTACCTGGGTTGCTGCCCGGGAGGGCGCGTTTTGCGCTCTCAGCGCTGCCCACGCAGTGGCGGATGGTGCCCGGGGCGCTTTCTCCCTGAGCCGGCCACCGGGGCATCACGCGGGGGCTGATTTTTTTGGAGGTTACTGTTTCTTGAACAATGCGGCGCTCGCGGCGCAAGCCCTGCGGGATCGGGGGATGAAACGGGTTGCCGTGCTGGACATCGATTACCACCACGGCAACGGCACTCAAGCTATTTTCTATGAGCGACCCGACGTGTTTTTCTCCAGTATCCACGGAGATCCTTATACCGAATATCCATTTTTCCTGGGGTATGCTGATGAAAAAGGGAGTGGCGCTGGCTTGGGGTGTAACCAGAATCTGCCGCTGCCACGTGGCACCGGTTTTGAAACCTGGCGATCAGCGCTGAGAGTTGCGTTGCATGAAATTGCAACATTTAAGGCGGACGCGCTGGTTGTGTCCTTGGGGCTGGACACCTTCGAGGGTGACCCCATATCTGGCTTTCACCTGAAACGTGATGACTATTTGCGTGTGGGTGAGGATCTGGCTGATGCAGGACTACCAACAATCTTTGTCTTTGAGGGCGGTTATGCAGTCGCTGAAGTCGGCGTTAACGCCGTGAATGTGCTGGAGGGTTTCCAGCAACACACCTGACTCTATCGAACTAGGCGAGGTCATTCGTGAATGATTGGTAACTCAATAGTCACGCTAAATGTTGCTCATTTGCCTCGTTCTCACCAGCGCAAGCAGTCCAACGCTGGCTACCGTGAGCAGCAATGCCGGAAACCCCCAGGTGGGCGACCACTGGATGAGCGCCCCTGACGTGGCTGACGCTACCAGGCCGCCCAGCGTATAGGTCAGCACCAACACAGCGGTGCTGTTCACCAGCGTAATTCCCTGCTCTCGGGTGCCGATGTCGATCATGGCCAGTGTATAGAGACTTCCGCCTGCCCCGCCCCACAGAAAAACGATGGGCCATGCCAGCCAGGTAATGTGGGCAACAAAGGGAATGACGCAAGTGGCGATCAGCGTGATGGCAGCAAAGGCGACCATCAACGTCCGCCGTCCTTTGC
>Ga0208460_10002747_pt1 | contig 9943 bp, 10 predicted proteins | sample AD_STIC10_MetaG_FD_184436 | JGI IMG/M metagenome (GOLD analysis project Ga0208460, IMG submission 184436) | Active sludge microbial communities of municipal wastewater-treating anaerobic digesters from USA - AD_STIC10_MetaG (SPAdes) (version 2) | ecosystem: Engineered > Bioreactor > Anaerobic >... | reverse complement strand
TGGTCCTGCAGCGTCTCGGTCGGGGCGTCGCGGTCGGCACCCTCGAAGTCCTCGTTGTCGCCGCTGCCGGCCTTGCCGGGCGTTTCGCGGATGCCGTCGAAGTCGTCGCGCTCGGTGCCGTTCTCCCAGTCGTCGCGCTCGGTGGCGCCGGCTTCGGCCGCGTCGACGCCGGCCGGCTCGTCGCCACTTTCACCCGGCGCATCGCCGGCCTGCTCGGCCTCGCGCTCGACGGCCCGCTCGGCCGGCGTGTTGCGCTCGGCCATCGGCTCGGCGAGCGCCGGGCCGGCGTCGTCGTCGGTCTCGAGGAAGGGGTTCTGCTCGAGCATCTGCTCGACTTCCTGGTGCAGCTCGAGCGTCGACAGCTGCAGCAGGCGGATCGACTGCTGCAGCTGCGGCGTCAGCGCCAGGTGCTGCGACAGGCGGACTTGCAGGGAGGGTTTCATGGGACGGTCGGGGCCGACGAATCGAGAGCGGCCTTCATGGCTACATGCGGAAGTTCTCGCCCAGGTAGACCTTGCGGACGTCCGGGTTCTCGACGATCTCGGACGGCGTGCCCTCGGCGAGCACGCGTCCCTCGCTGATGATGTAGGCGCGGTCGCAGATGCCCAGCGTCTCGCGCACGTTGTGGTCGGTGATCAGCACGCCGATGCCGCGCCGCTTGAGGAAGCCGATGATGCGCTGGATCTCGAGCACCGCGATCGGGTCGACCCCCGCGAAGGGCTCGTCCAGCAGGATGAAGCGCGGCTGCGTGGCCAGCGCGCGGGCGATCTCGACGCGGCGCCGCTCGCCGCCCGACAGCGCCGGCGCCGGCGAGGCGCGCAGCTTCTCGATGCTCAGGTCGTGCAGCAGGCCGTCGAGCAGCTGCGTGATCGTGGCCTCGGGCAGCGGCTTGCCGTCGTCGCCGAGCTGCAGCTCGAGCACCGCGCGGATGTTCTCCTCGACGCTCAGGCGGCGGAAGATCGATGCCTCCTGAGGCAGGTACGACAGCCCGAGGCGCGAGCGCTGGTGGATCGGCAGCCGCTCGACCCGCTGGCCCTCGATCGTGATCTCGCCGGCGTCGGCACGCACCAGGCCGACGATCATGTAGAAGCTGGTGGTCTTGCCCGCGCCGTTCGGGCCGAGCAGGCCGACGACCTCGCCGCTGTCGACCGCCAGGTGGACGTCCTTGACGACCTTGCGCACACCGTAGGACTTCTGCAGCCCCACGGCCTCGAGCCGGTGGCGCTGCGGCTGCGCGGCCGCGCTGGCGGGGGCGGCCCTCATCGTCCGGCGCCCAGCGCCGGGCTGGGCTGGAGCGGCGGCGCGACCGCCGAGGCGGCCTCGGCCGCCGCCGGGCTGCCTTCGCGCGGCGTGAGCACGGCGCGCACGCGGCCACCCGGGTTGGCCGGCGTGGCAGCGGCGCCGCCCGACACGCTGAACACCTCGGTGACGTTGTCGTAGCTGACCAGGTTGCCCGAGATCTCGTCGGCCACGCTGGTGCCGCGCAGGCGCCGCACCGAAGCCTTGTTGACGAAGCGGATCAGGTCGGCCTTGCCGTCGTATTCGAGCCGTTCGGCCTCGCCTTCGATGGTCTCGTCGACGCCGTCGCGCTTCTGGCGGAAGGTCGCCGGCTTGCCCGGCGAGCCGATCGCCACGGCGGTGTGGTAGCCGTCGGGCGTCTCGCGGACCTCGATGCGCCCGGCGCGGATCACCATCGTGCCCTTGGTGACCACGACGTTGCCGTTGAAGGTCACGAACTGGTTCAGCAGGTCGATCTTGCCGGGCTGGTCGGCCTCGACGGTCAGGGGCTTCAGCCGATCGGCCTTTTCGGCCGTGGCCACCAGCGGCGCCAGCACCAGCAGGGCACAGGCCAGTCCGCGCCGCAGCGCGGCGATCGATGGGGGAGGCAGGGGCATCGACATAAAGGCACGAAACTTGCAGATCATTCTAGCCCACAGATCTGCCGTTCCGGCGGGGCGCGGCCCCGTTCGACGCCCCCGTTCGCGCCTCGCGGCGCGGGCCGTCAGCCGGCCTTGCGCGCGCGCTGGATCAGGAAGTCGGTCACCGCCAGGGCGCGATCGTTGCCGCCGGCGAGCGAGCCCGAGGTGAACCAGCGCCCCTGGATGCCCAGGGCGGGCACGCCGTCGATCTTGTAGGCCGCCGCCAGCTGGTTGGCCTGGCGCGTCTTCGTCTGCACGCCGAAGGACTTGAAGGTCTCGGCGAAGCGGGCCCCGTCGACGCCGTTCTTGAGCATGAAGGCGACGATGTCGTCCAGCCGGTCGAGCCGGGCGCGTTCGCCGTGGATCGCGTAGAAGACCTTGCGGTGCATGGCCTCGACCAGGTCCATCGCCTCGAGCGCGTAGTAGATGCGCTGGTGCGTGCCATAGGGTTCGTCGCGGAAGGCCACCGGCACGCGCTTGAAGACGACGTCGGCGGGCAGCTTGCGCACCCAGCCCTCGAGCTGGGGCTCGAAGGCGTTGCAGTGCGGGCAGCCGTACCAGAAGAACTCGATCACCTCGACCTTGCCGGGCGCCGAGGTGGGCACCGGCTGGCTCAGCGCCACGTAGTGCGTGCCCTCGACCGGCTGGCTCTGGGCCCGGGCCGGCCCGGCCAGCGCCACGGCGCCGGCGCCCAGCAAGTTGGCGGAGAAGTCGCGGCGGGAGATCGGGTTCATGGTCGCTTTCGGGGAGTCTGGGGTTCGGTCCGCAGGGCAGAGTGCGTGCCGCCGGCAAAGTTCAAGGCAAAGACGCGCCGGGCCTACTTCTGGACCCGCACCAGCGCCGCCTCCACGCCCGAATCGGCCAGCCGGCCCTTGGCCGCCTCGGCGTCGTCCTTGCGCTCGTAGGGGCCGACGCGCACCCGGTAGACCGTCTTGCCCGACTGCTCGCGCTCGGACACGCGCGCCTCGTAGCCCAGCATCGCCAGCTTGGCGCGCTGCTGGTCGGCGTCCTCCGGCCGCGCGAAGGCGCCGGCCTGCACGAAGTAGGTGAACGGGTCGACCGCCGGGGCGGTGGACACCGCGGGCTGCGACGCGCGCGGCGCCGCAGCGGACGCACGCGCCGCCGGGACGGACGCCGCGGCCGCCGCCGGGCGCGAGGCGGTCGCCGGCACCGACGCGAGGGCCGGCGCCGTCGGCGGCGCGGCGACCGGCCGCGCCGGGTTCTTGCCCTGCAGGCCGCTGTTCGGGTCCCAGTTCCGGTTGCGCTCGGCCTCGGCGGCGTCCTGCTCGGCGGTGCGTTGCGGCACCTTGTTCACGAAAGGCACCGGCACCTTGGTGACGTACAGCGCCACGCCGAGCGACAGCGCCAGCCCGATCAGCAGGCCGACGATCAGGCCCATGGCGAAACCGCCGCGTTGGCCCGCCGAGCCGGGGCGTCGTGGATTCATGTGTTCTCCTGGTCTTCCTTGGCCATGCGGTCGGGGGCGCTGACGCCGAGCACCGCGAGGGCGTTGCGCACCACCTGCCGCGTCGCGACGAGCAGTGCCAGGCGGGCGCGCATCAGCGCGTCGTCGTCGTCGAGCAGGAAGCGCTCGGCCGCGTAGTAGCTGTGGAAGGCGCCGGCGACGTCGCGCAGGTAGAACGCGATGTCGTGCGGTGCCAGCCCCTGCGCCGCGCCAGACAGCACCTCGGGGTACTCGGCCAGCTTGAGCATCAGCGCCGTCTCGGTCGGCGCCACGAGCCGGGTGCGGTCGGCCTCGGCCAGGCTCGCCAGCTCGCCGCCGGCGGCAACGAAGCGCTCGATCACCGAGCTGATGCGCGCGTGCGCGTACTGCACGTAGAAGACCGGGTTCTCGTCGTTCTGGCGCAGCGCCAGGTCGACGTCGAACACGAATTCGGTGTCGGCCTTGCGGCTGATCAGGAAGAAGCGCACCGCATCGCGGCTGGTCCAGTCGATCAGGTCGCGCAGCGTCACGTAGCTGCCGGCGCGCTTGGAGATCTTGACCTCCTCGCCGCCCTTCATCACCGTGACCATCTTGTGCAGCAGGTAGTCGGGGTAGCCCGGCGGCACGCCGCGCCCTGCCGCCTGCACGCCGGCGCGCACGCGCGCCACGGTGCCGTGGTGGTCGCTGCCCTGGATGTTGATGGCCTTGGCGAAGCCGCGCTCGTGCTTGACCAGGTGGTAGGCGACGTCCGGCAGGAAGTAGGTGTAGCTGCCGTCGGACTTGCGCATCACGCGGTCCTTGTCGTCGCCGTCGTCGGTGGTGCGCAGCCACAGCGCACCGTCCTTCTCGTAGGTCTTGCCCGAGGCGACGAGGCGCTGCACGGTGTCGTCGACGCGCCCGCTGGTGTACAGGCCCGACTCGAGGAAGTACTGGTCGAAGCGCACGCCGAAGGCCTGCAGGTCGAGGTCCTGCTCGTGCCGCAGGTAGGCGACGGCGAACTGCCGGATGCCGTCGAGGTCGTCGATGTCCCCGGAGGCGGTGAAGCTGCGGTCGTCGGACCGCACCGTCTTCTTCGCCAGGAAGTCGGCGGCGATGTCGGCGATGTAGTCGCCGTTGTAGGCCGACGCGGGCCACTGCTCGTCGCCCGGCTTCAGGCCGCGCAGGCGCGCCTGCACCGAGTTCGCGAGCGTGGCGATCTGCACGCCGGCGTCGTTGTAGTAGAACTCGCGCGTGACTTCCCAGCCCTGCGTCTCGAACAGGTTGCACACCGAGTCGCCCAGGGCCGCCTGGCGCGCGTGGCCCAGGTGCAGCGGCCCGGTCGGGTTGGCCGAGACGAACTCGATCAGCACGCGCCGACCGTTGGCGCCGCGCCGACCGAAGCAGGCGCCCTGCGCCAGCACCTCGGCGACGACCGCCTGCTTGGCCGCGGCCGACAGGCGAAGGTTGATGAAGCCCGGGCCGGCGATCTCCAGCGCGTCGACCCATTGCTGCACGGCGCCCTGGCGCTGCAGCGCGGCGATCAGCGCCTGGGCGAGCTCGCGCGGGTTCTTCTTCAGCGGCTTGGCCAGCTGCATGGCCGCGGTGCAGGCCAGGTCGCCGTGCGCGGCCTGCTTCGGGGACTCGAACTGGGCCTCCTGCAAGGACTCCGGCAACTCGCCGGGGCAGACCTCGCGAAGCGCCGCCCGCAGTGCGGCGACGAGGTCCTGTTTGGCTTGGATCATCGGGCGATTCTACTTTTGGGCCCCGGACCCGGCCCCGCGGGCGCCGCGGGCGGGGCGGCCTGCGCAGGAATGCGCGGGTTTTGTGCCCCTGTTCGGCGCAACCGGGGTACGCTTCATCCACGATCATCGCCGTTGCGGCATGACGCCGCCGAACCGGCCATGTCCAACACCGTCACGCTCCCTCAGGATTCCCGGCCCGAAGCGCCCGCCGCCATGCCCACGCTGATCGGCAAGTACCGCGTGCTGCGCAAGCTCGGCGAAGGCGCGACGAGCGAGGTCTTCCTCTGCCACGACGACTTCCTCGGCCGCGAAGTGGCCATCAAGCGCGTGCGCGCGGTGGCCGCCGCCGGCGGCGACCCGATGGACGGTCGCTACTTCGAGCGTTTCTTCGCCGCCGAGGCGGCGCTCGTGGGCCAGCTCAAGCACCCGAACGTCGTGCAGATCTTCGACGCGGTCGCCGACCCGGTCGAGCCCTACATCGTCATGGAGTACGTGCCCGGCAACACACTGCGCCCGTACTGCCGCGCCGACCAGCTGCTGCCGCTGGAGCTGATCGTCGAAATCGGCTTCAAGTGCGCGATGGCGCTGGGCTACGTGTACCGCCTGGGCCTGATCCACCGCGACGTCAAGCCCGCCAACCTGCTCGCCGTGCTGAAGGACGGCACGATCACCGACGTGAAGATCAGCGACTTCGGCAGCGTGCTGAACCTGAGCTCGGAGGTCACCCAGGTCTACCGCGTCGGCTCGCTCGCCTACATGTCGCCCGAGCAACTCGACGGCGCGACGCTCGACAGCCGTGCCGACATGTACTCGCTGGGTGCCGTGCTCTACCACCTGATCGCCGGCCGGCCGCCGTTCGACGCGCAGGTGCAGTCGGCCATGATGCACCAGATCTACCACGTCAAGCCCGGTTCGCTGTGCCCGCTGCGCGCAGGCGTGGCCCCGGGGGTCGACGACGTGATCCAGCGCGCGCTGGCGAAGAACCCCGACGACCGCTATCGCGACTGGGACGAGTTCGCGCAGGCGCTGTCGGGGCTGATCACCCACCAGCACGTGCCGCGCGGACAGCTGCAGGGCGTGCTCGATTCCGAGCGCTTCAACCTGCTGCGCTCGCTCGACTTCTTCTCGAGCTTCGGCGACGTCGAGCTGTGGGAGGTCGTGCACCGCGCGAAATGGCAGCGCTTCCACTTCGGCCACCCGCTGTACCGCAAGGGCGAAGAGGGGCGCACCTTCCACATCATCGCGCAGGGCGAGGTCGAGGTCTTCCGCGACGGCAACAAGGTCGCGCAGCTCGGCTCGGGCACCTCGGTGGGCGAGATGGCCTACCTCGCGCCCAGCCCCGACCTGCGTCGCCACAGCACCGACGTCATCGTCACCGAGCCCGCCACGACGATCTCGTTCACGCCCGAGACGCTGGCGCAGGTCAGCCCGAACTGCCGCCACCTGTTCGACGAGGCCTTCATCCGCGTGCTCGTGCGGCGCCTGCACGCCGCGCACGAGACGCTCGCGCATCCGCGCCGCATTCTCTGAGCCGGCGCGTCCGACGGGCTGTCGTCGCGACACCTTCCTCGCGCGTTGAAGTCCCGTCGCCCGTCAGGGTGATGTGCTTCAATCCGCGCCGCCCCGACGCGGGCGCACCCCTCCAGAGGAACCCTCCATGAACAAGATCCTTGCCGCCCTGGCCTTGGCCGCCGCTTCGCTCACCGTCACCGCCTATGCCGCCGATGCTCCCGCAGCGGCCGCGTCCGGTCCCGCCATGGCCGCCAGCGGTGCCGGCGGCTCGTGCGAGGCGATGGCCGACCAGAAGAAGCTCGCCGGCGCGGCTCGCAAGAGCTACGTCACGAAGTGCCACAAGGATGCCGGCACCGGCAGCGCGGCCTGCGAGAAGCAGGCGGCCGACAAGAAGCTGCACGGCGCAGCGAAGAACAGCTTCGTCAAGAAGTGCGCTGCCGACGCGGCCGCGGCGAAGTAGTCCTCCCGCGACCACCTCCGCGCGCCCGGCTTCGGCCGGGCGCCGCGCCTTCAGCGCGGTGCGGCGGCCTCGAGCCAGTAGCCTGGCGAGCCGTAGGTGTGCTTGAGGAAGTCGATCCACAGTCGCACACGCAGCGGCATGTGCTTGGCGTGCGGGAACAGCGCGTAGATGCCGTTCGGCGGCGCCGCGAAGGCATCGAGCACGCTCACCAGCGTGCCGGCGCGGATCTCGTGCTCGACCTCCCAGGTCGAGCGCCAGGCGATGCCCAGCCCGGCCACGCACCAGTCGTGCAGCACCTGGCCATCGCTGCAGTCGAGCCGGCCGCTCGGTCGCAGGTGCACCACGGCATCGTCGACCAGGAAGGCCCAGCCGCGCGACTGGCTCGCGTCCGAACTGAGCGTCAGGCACTGGTGGCGCGCCAGGTCGCTCGGGTGCCGGGGCGTGCCGGCCTGCTTCAGGTACTCGGGCGTGGCCACGCACAGGCGCCGGTTGTCGGCCATGCGCACGCTGATCAGGCTGCTGTCGGGCAGGTCGCCGACGCGCACCGCGCAGTCGTAGCTCTCGTTGACGATGTCGACCACGCGGTCGCTGAGGTTCAGCGACACGTTGACGTCGGGGTGCAGCGACAGGAAGCGCGGCACCAGCGGCGCCACGTGGCGCCGGCCGAAGCCGGCCGGTGCGGTCACGCGCAGGAAGCCGCTAGCCTTGACGCCGCCGGCGCTGACGCTGGACTCGGCGTTCGCCAGGTCGGCCAGCAGACGCTGGCAGTCCTCGAGAAAGGCGCTGCCCTCGTGCGTGAGCGTGATGCGACGCGTGGTGCGCACCAGCAGCTTCACGCCGAGGCGCGCCTCGAGCGCATCGATGCGCCGGCCGATGACCGCCGGCGCGACGCCTTCGGCATGCGCTGCGGCCGTCAGGCTGCCCTTGGTGGCCACCGCTACGAACGATTCGATCTGCTTTAGCCGGTCCATGGTCAATGATTATGCGCGTACAAGGTCGCAATCGGGGCGTCAGCGGCGCGCCGAGCGCCAACCGGGCGGCAGGCCGGCTTCGGGCGTCATCCCGTAGAGCGGCTCGCCCGGCAGGCCGGCCCGCAGGGCGTCGCGGGCCGCGAACAGCGCGTCGAGCGCGACGCCGGTGGACACGCCCATGGACTCGAACATGAACACCAGGTCCTCGGTGACGACGTTGCCCGAGGCGCCCGGCGCATAGGGGCAGCCGCCGAGGCCACCGAGCGAGGCGTCGAAGGCGCGCACGCCCACGTCCCAGGCCGCCAGGCAGTTGGCCAGGCCCAGGCCGCGCGTGTTGTGCAGGTGGGCGGCGCCGGCCCGCGGGCCGAGCGTGGCGCGCAGCCGCGTGAACAGGCGCCGCACCTGGGCGGGATGGGCCATGCCGGTGGTGTCCGACAGGCCGACCTCGTCGACCCCGGCCTCGGCCAGCTGCGCGGCCAGGCGGATCACCTCGTCCTCCGACACCGCGCCCTGGATCGTGCAGCCGAAGGCGGTCGACATCCCGACCTCGACGGCCACCTGCGGCGTCCGCTCGTGGCGCAGCGCGACGATGCTGCGCACCTCGTCGACCATCTGCGCCGGCGTCCGGCGCACGTTGGCCAGCGAATGCGCGGCGCTGGCCGACACCGGGATCGTCAGCTTGTGCACGCCGGCGGCCAGCGCCGCCTCGGCGCCGCGGCGGTTGGGCACGAGCGCCATCACCGTGAGGCCGGCGTGGCCGCGCGCGTGGCGCACCAGCTCGGCCGTGTCGGCCAGCTGCGGCAGCAGCGTGGCGGGCACGAACGAGCCGACCTCGATCTCGCGCAGTCCGGCGGCGACGAGGGCGTCGATCCAGCGCCGCTTGGCCTCGGTCGGCATCGTGCGCGCCACGCTCTGCAGGCCGTCCCGGGGCCCGACCTCGCTGATCAGCACGTCGGTGGGCGCAATCGGGTCGGGCGGCATCGTGCAGGGGTCCAGGTCGGTGGGCGGGTGGCGAACCTGCCGATGGTGCCATTGGATCTTTGCGTAAAAGTCATGAATCAATGACTTTCGATGTACTTAATGACTATCCGAGTGTCGAATAAAGTGAATGCATGGAAGCCCGCACGCCCCGCCCTGCCCCCGCGCCACGCGCGGTGCTGTTCGACGCGTACGGCACGCTGTTCGACGTGTACAGCGTCGGCCTGACCGCCGAACAGCTGTTTCCGGGCCAGGGCGAGCGCCTGAGCGTGCTCTGGCGCGACAAGCAGCTCGAGTACACGCGGCTGACCTCGATGAGCGGCCGCTACCGGCCGTTCTGGGACCTGACGCGCGCCGGGCTGCGCTTTGCCGCGCAGCGCCTGAACCTGGGCATGGACGCCGCCGCCGAGGAGCGGCTGATGAACCAGTACCGCCACCTGAGCGCCTTCCCGGAAAACCGCGACGTGCTGGTGGCGCTGAAGGTGCGCGGCATCCGCGCCGGCATCCTGAGCAACGGCGACCCGGACATGCTGGCGATCGCCGTGCGCAGCGCCGGTTTCGGCGCGCTGATCGACCCGATCCTCAGCGTCGACCCGCTGCGGCGCTACAAGACCGACCCGGCCGCGTACGCGCTCGGCCCGCAGGCGCTGGACCTGCCCGCCCGAGACATCCTGTTCGTCTCCAGCAACGGCTGGGACGCGATCGGCGCCACCTGGTTCGGCTACACGACCCTGTGGGTCAACCGCGCCGGGCTGCCGCTCGAGCAACTCGACACCGAGCCCACGCGCATCGGCACCAGCCTGCGCGACGTGCTCGACCTGTTCCCCGCAGCGAAGACCGCCTGACGCCCCGCTCTCCTGCCCCGCTCCATTGCTACACCGAGGACGCCCACCATGACCGCACGCACCTCCGTTCACCGCCTCCAGGTGGCCACCGAG
>Ga0208460_10002742_pt1 | contig 9956 bp, 4 predicted proteins | sample AD_STIC10_MetaG_FD_184436 | JGI IMG/M metagenome (GOLD analysis project Ga0208460, IMG submission 184436) | Active sludge microbial communities of municipal wastewater-treating anaerobic digesters from USA - AD_STIC10_MetaG (SPAdes) (version 2) | ecosystem: Engineered > Bioreactor > Anaerobic >... | reverse complement strand
GGTTGAGCTTCGGTTGCGAGCTTCGTCACCTCGTCCGCCAGTTGCTGGGCATTCGCGTAGTATGCGCTGTGACTGAACAGATAGACCAGCAGTCCGGGCTGTATCTGGGCCGGACTGGTGACCGGAACGGTCTGCCAGCCTTCCACCGTGTCGGCGGCGATGACGGCATTGTGCGCGCGGTAACCGTGTCGGACATGATCGAGAAGCGACAATGCCATGGCTAGGATGATGCCCTGCTCGACGCCGACAAAGACCACGGTCAGCGCCGTGATCAACGCCACCCAGAACTCGGCCCGCGCCTCGACGAATATCTTGCGCATGCCCCTGATGTCGATCATTTCCAGGCCGATGAGGAAGACGACCGCGGAAAGCACGGCAGTGGGCATGAATGCCAGCGGTTTGGTCAGGAACAGCAGCACCAGAAGGACGACGATCGCCGTCGTGATGTTCGAAATCTGGCTGCGCCCGCCCGCGCTATCGACCATCTGCGTCTTGGTCGGGCTGCCATTCACCATGAAGGTGCCCGACAGCCCGGCGCCGATATTGGCGATGCCCAATCCGACCATGTCCACATTTTCGTCGGCATTCTCGCTGTACTTGGCGGCATAGGCGCGGGACGTCGCCGCGCTTTGCGCCAGGATCACGATGAAGCAGGCAAAGGCGGTGGGCAGCAGCTTCTGCACGAGATCCCAACTCCAGGCCACGTGCGGCAGGCCGATTGTCGGCAATCCGCTCGGCACTTCTCCCAGGGTATGCATGTGCGCGCCGAGATTGATCGCCCAACTGACGACGATGGCGCCGACGACCGCCAGCAGGCCGCCCGGGATCTTTTCGGAAATCTTCTTGCTGCCGAGAATGATGGCGAGCACGGCGAAGGAAACCGCGGCGGCGTAGGGGTTGGTTTCGCCAAGGTGTTGCAGGTCGTGGGAAAGCTTTTCCAATGGCCCGTTCCCACCGCCCGGCAGGTCGAGCATGCCCGAGACCTGCCCGATCGCGACCTGCACGCCGACCCCGGTGAGGAAGCCGACAAGCACGGTCCGTGACAGGAAATCCGCGAGGAATCCCAGCCTGATCAGCCGGGCGATGAACATGAAAGCGGCGGCCATGAAGGCGAGCACCGCGCAGAGCGCGACCCATTCGTCCGATCCGCGCACCGCGAGGCCGGTCAGGCCTGCCGCGAGGATCGCTGCCGTGGCCGAGTCGGCGCCGACGACCAGATGCCGTGATGATCCAAAGATCGCAAACAGGGTGATCGGGATGAGGATGGTATAAAGGCCCAGAATCACCGGCACGCCGGCAATCTTCGTGTACCCCATCGTTTCCGGAATGGCGAGCGCCGCCAGCGTCAGCCCGGCAATGATGTCTCCGGGCAGCCGTGAGCCGTCGATCGGAAGAATCCCCTGAAACATCGGGAAACGAAACCCGCGGGTCTGTGTTCCAGTTCTCATTGACCACCTCCTTCTTGTATATCTTATCCTTCGCGGCCCCTCGGCACCCCGGTGCCGGTATATTCATTCGAGGCTGTGGCAGCACCGACGTGTTCTGCCTGGAATGCACCACGGCGGCTCTGAAAACGAGGACCGACCAGAGCTGAGTGGTGAGCACTGTGTTAAATTTAAACTCAAAGTCCGGTCTGTGCAAAGCAGTGATGTCGGCATGCGGGAGGAAGCGGAGATGGAACAAACGGCGAACACGGGCGGCTTCTATTGGCGGGTTCTCTCCCGAGAAGAAGTCCTTCGCGCCCATCAGGGAAAGAGACGTCGCCCTCGCCATCGACCAGCTCAATTGCCGACCACGACAAAGTCTAGCCTTGATAGCATTTCAAGAAGTCTTCTGAAACAGTTACTCTGACTCGGAGCGCCGATGCACTTGAGATTTGAGTGCGCCAATCAAGTTCGATCGACAAGCATTGCTGATCCGGTCGAAAATTACGTGGTAACCAGTGCCTCCGCAGGTTTCCATACGCATGCGGGTCGCGCTTGCCCAAATAATCGGCACCACTGCCTTTCGTCAATGACCACCCTCCGGAGAATACGCAAGATGTTATTCAAAGATCGCCCCATGCTTGCCGCCTGTCTGCTTGGCGCAACAATTCTTGGTCCGCTCGGCTGTGCCAGCCAGAACCCATCCGGGCCGGTCAATCTTGGCATGGACGTCTCGACACAACCTTTTGCCATCGACCCGCAACTCGGTGGTTTGGGTGGAGCTAGTCCGCAGGGCGTCCCGACTCAGATGCAGATGGATCCCTGGCCGCGGCAGGTCGCGCTGACCAACGCCTCGGCGGAAATCTACCTGCCCCAGGTCAATAGCTGGACGGGAAACACGCTCAGTTTTCGCGCCGCAGTCTCGGTCCGGGCAACTGGGGCAAAAGACGAGACCTTTGGCGTGATCACGGGTAGCGCGCGTACCCATGTTGACGCTGTAACGCGCACTGTCGCCCTGAATGACGTCGTCCTGACGCAGGCCAAGTTCCCGGCCGTGCCGGACAACGGGCTCGATTATCTGCGCCAGTTGCGCGAACAACTGCCGGCCGCGATGGCGACCATGTCCCTCGACCTCCTCGCCGGCCAACTCGTGGCATCGCAGACCGTAAAACCCAAGACCGTCGCCGTCAATAACCAGCCGCCCAAGGTCATAGTCAGCTACTCCCCGGCAATTCTGGTTCCCATCGACGGCGCGCCAAGCATCAGGCGCGTTCCCGACACGCGCTTCGAGCGCGTTATCAATACCCAGGCCCTGATCGCCCGACCCATGCGCGACAGCACCTGGTACATGCATGTCTTCGATGGATGGATGTCGGCGCCGTCGCTTGACGGTCCCTGGGTCGTTGCATCTGATGTGCCGGTTGGGCTGGACGATCTTGCAGCCAGCCTGGCCAGGAAAGGAGGCGGCATCGACCTTCTCGACGGCGGGCCTCAGGCATCGCCGAAGCCCTCGCTGGCCTCCGACGCGCCAACCCTCTACGTGACGCAGGTCCCGGCCGAACTGATCGTCTTCAAGGGCCAGCCGAACTTCACCCCGGTGACGGGAACCGGACTGCTCTGGGCCGACAACACGACGGCCGATGTCCTGGTCAATACCGCGAACAACGATTACTACACGCTCCTCTCCGGGCGCTGGTACCGCGCCGCCTCGTTGAGCGGCCCCTGGATCTTTGTCCCGGCGAACAACCTGCCGGCCGACTTCGCACGCATTCCGAAGGCGTCACCCGCAGGCGTGATCCTCGCCTCGGTTGCCGGAACGCCGCAGGCGCAGGAGGCGCTGATCGCCAATTCGATCCCGCAAACGGCGGCAGTGCCGCTCGTCAATGGGCCGAAATTTACACCTGTATTCGATGGCGTGCCGGTACAACGGGCGATCGACGGCACGCCCTTGCGCTACGTCGCCAACGCGCAGCAACCCGTCATTCAGGTCAGCCCGACCAGCTACTATGGCCTCGAAGCAGGGGTCTGGTTCACCGCACAGAACCTGACCGGGCCGTGGCTCGTCGCCAAGGCCGTGCCGCCCGTGATCTACAGCATCCCGGCGAGTTCGCCCCTGCATTATGTGACCTATGTGCAGGTCTATGGCGCCAGTACTGAAGTCGTCTATGTCGGTTACACGCCCGGCTATCTGGGCACCGTCGTTACGCCTGACGGGGTCGTCGTCTACGGTACCGGTTACAACTATACCCCCTGGCTCGGCTCGGCATGGTATGCCGCGCCCTACACGTGGGGGCTGGCTGCCGCGCCGATCTACAATCCCTATGTCGGCTATGCCTTCGGCTTCGGCCTGGGGCTCGCCACTGCAGCCTGGGCTGTCCCGTACTGGGGCGGTGCCTATTACCATCCAGGGTACTGGGGCTACCCGTGCTGCGGCTCGACCAGTGCCAGCGTCTATGGCCACTGGGGCAATACGGTCTACTCGGGAACACGCAACTGGTACGCCAACGCCGATGGCAAGATCGGCACTTCTGCGGCAGGAACCTACAGCAACCTGCGTACCGGAACGACCGGAGCCTACGCCGGCGGGCGCAGCTACAATCCGGAGACCGGTCAGGCGCAGCGCGGATACGACCGGACCTTCAATACGGCCGGCGGGACCAGCGGCAACGTGGCACGGGGCGGTTCGTACAACACCTATACGGAGCAGCGTTCCTACGCATCGAGCGCCTCGGCGACCGGGCCGGAAGGCAGTTCGATCTCCAAGACGGCCGGCGCCACCGCTGGCCCGGAAGGTGTGGGCGCCCAGCACACGGTCACCGCCTATGATGCCCGGACCGGCCAGACAAGGAGTTATACCTCGAGCGGCCTGTTCGGCAACCATTACGCGGGTGCCGATGGCGATGTGTACCGGAACACCGACAGCGGCTGGCAGCAACACGGGGCCGGGGGCTGGGGATCCGCAGGCGGTGATACTTCCTGGGCCGATCGCGAGCAGCAGGCGCGCAGCGGTTTCGAGAGCCGGGCCGGCGGTTGGGGCGGCGGCGAAGACCGCTTCGGAGGCGGTGGATTTGCTGGGCGCTTTGGCGGTGGCGGGTTCGGCGGCCGTTTCGGTGGGCGGCGCTAACCCACTCTTTTTCTGACTATCGGAGTGCGAGAAACGTGAATCCCGTCCTTACGCTTTTCATCAGCCTGTTTACGACGCTTCTGGCGATCATCAATCCGTTCGAGGCGTTGCCGGTCTATCTCAGACTGATCGACGGCAAACCAGACACCGAGCAGCGTCGGATAGCTCGGCAGGCATGCTTCTATGCCCTGCTGCTCTGTTTCTTCTTCCTGCTCTTCGGCACACTGTTGCTGCGCCTCTTCGATGTGCCGTTGAGCATGGTCCGGGTCGTCGGCGGGGTGATTCTTACCCGGGTTGGATTCGACCTGTTCAATCCGCCGCCATCCGGCGGGATCGTGCCGCGGACGGAAGATGGCAATGCCAATGTCGCGTTCGTTCCGCTCGCGATGCCGATCATGTTCGGCCCTGGGGCAATCGCCACATTGATCAGCATGGCATCGACGATCAAGCAGTCGCCAGGGGAAATGCTGCACTTTCTTGCGGCCAGTGCCGCGATCGTCGCCTGCATGGCGGTGACCTATCTTTGCCTTGTCTACGCCGAGCCGATTCTCCGCAAGATTGGCAGACAGGGCGTCGACGCGGCGACGCGGATTGTCGGGTTCTTCGTTGCCGCAATGGGCATGGGCCTGATCTTCAACGGTGCGGTTGAGTTTCTCGAGCCGTACCGGACCGTCGCAAAGGTCGCGGTCGGAACCTAGCCCGGGCCATTCATGAACTTTTCTGCCAACATTCGGGCACCGGTTTGTTCGAGAGGCAGGCAAAAGGCGGCGGGGACTGGCGCCTGCTCCAGTCCCCGCCGCTTGTCAATCCGGCCTAGCCCAGATCGACGGGAATGAAGATCCGGGCGTTGCCGCGGTCGACCAGGACAGCGACGCGTTTTCCGGCCTTGCTGATCAGGTTGCGCAACTGCTCCGTACTGGAAATCGCCTCGCCGTTGACCGCGATGACGATGTCGCCCGTCTGAATGCCGGCCTTGGCGGCTGCGCCAGCGACATTCTGGACCACGACGCCGTTGCTGACATCGGCACGGCGCTGCTCTTCCGGGGTCAGCGGACGGACGACGACACCCAGGCGACCCTTGGCAGCTTCGGGGACATCGTTGCTGGCCAGCTTCTCGTCGCCGAATGTGCCGACCGCGACATCCACCGGGCGGGTTTCACCCTTGCGCCAAACCTGAAGCTTCGCCTGCTCGCCGGGCTTCATGGAAGAGACGATCGCCGGCAGCTCGTTGGAGGAGGCGATCTCCTTCCCGTTGATGGAAAGAATGACATCGCCTGGCTCGAGGCCGGCCTTCGCCGCGGGACTGTCCTTTTCCACCGACCCGACCAATGCCCCCGCAGGTTTCTTGAGACCGAAGGAGTCGGCGAGCGACTGATTGACCTCCTGGATGCCGACGCCGAGCCTGCCGCGCTGAACCTTGCCGTGGGCGACGATCTGCTTTTCGACATTCATCGCAACCTCGATCGGTATTGCGAAGGAGAGCCCCTGGTAGCCGCCGCTACGCGAGTAGATCTGCGAGTTGATGCCGATCACCTCGCCCGCCATGTTGAACAGAGGCCCGCCCGAATTGCCGGGATTCACGGCAACATCGGTCTGGATGAACGGAACGTAGCTGCCATCGGGCAGGGATCGCGAGAAGGCCGAGACGATGCCGGCGCTGGCACTGCTCTCGAAGCCGAAGGGCGAACCGATGGCCAGGACCCATTCGCCGACGCGGGTGTTGGCGGCAGAGCCGATCCGGACTGCCGGCAGGTCCTTCGCTTCGATCTTCAGGACGGCGACGTCGCTGGCGGTATCGAGGCCGAGAACCTTGGCCTTGAATTCGCGCTTGTCGGTCAGTTTGACGATGACTTCCTCAGCGCCGTCGACGACGTGGGCATTGGTGAGAATCGTGCCATCCGGACTGACGATGAAGCCCGATCCCAGACCGCGTGCGGGCGCGTCGCCCCGATTCTGCGGAGCGCCGAAGCGGCGGAGGAAGTCCGGGATGGAGTCATCGTCGTCAAATTGGGGCGATTTGGGTCCGCGCGAGCCTGTCTTGCGCGTGCCGGATACGCTGATATTGACCACCGACGGGCTGTTGCGCGCAACGATGCCGCTCATGTCCGGCAATGCGGCGCCCGCAGCCGCGACTGGCTGGGTCATCGTGATGGGCGCAGTGATTTGCGACGAAGGGGCCTGCGACGCGGGGGAGTTGGCGTGGCCGAGAGTGTAGGCGCCGGTCAGCGCCGCCACAACGGCGGCTGCGCCCGCGGTCAGTTTGAGCTTGTTTGAGTTCATGGCGTTCTCCTGAGTTAATGCTGGGCAGGCCCGGTGCCTGCCGACGGAGGAAGAATGCCTTGGCGAAACTTAAGCCCGACTTAAGGAGCCGCTGACCGATTCGTCACCCCGGCGCAGGCCGGGGTCGAGTTTTCTGAACTTTCTGGATTCCGGCTTACGCCGGAATGACGAATCTGAAAGAACCGGTGCTTTCTCGAGATCGTCAGGATCAGGTGTCGCTGGCAGGATCGCGGACATATCCGTGAATTCTGCCTGATCACGGAACCGGGGACGCTCCGGGAAACTTGATCCGGACGGTGAGTCCGCCCCTCACCCGATGGGTAACTTGACCGATGCGCGTTTTGCGGAAGTCTGTGCAACTGCGCGCGCCGATAGCCGCGGTCAGGGGCCCGAAAATGGCTGCAGCCCTTCGTCGCCCGGAAGGAGCGTCGACAGTACGGCTTCGACGCGCACCGGCAGGCCCGGCGGTGCAGTCATGGTGATATTGCGTCCCGACGGGCGCGAAGGCTGGTTGATCTCGCCATCGATTCGCTCGAGCAGATACGGAAAAAACGGATTGGATGACAGCCGCGTCAGGAAATCCTGGTCGACGATCAGGGCACCGCGCTCGCCGCGGGCATCCATCGCGCCCAGGTTGTAGCCGTAGTCGTCCTTCGTCTTCGGGTCGGGATGCATCCCGTATAGCGGATCGTCCATCGGAATCGGGATCGCGAGGTGCGACAGCGAGAAGATTCCCGGCGGATAGGGCAGGTTCAGTGGGCGAACCGTAGCCTGCAACTGGCCGGGCGCGACGCTGCGCTCGACTGTGGCCTCGCTATCGTCGTTGGCATTGGCGATGGCGGTGAACCGGTAGGTCGCGGGTTCGGTGGGTGCGAGGTGGTTGATCGCGACGTAGGAGGCCGGGCGCAGCAGCGGGGCGAACTTGAGTGTCCGGTTCACGTCGAAGAGTACGATCTCGCTGCCGTTGTCGGGCAGGTTCGCGTAGAGAGCCGTCAGGATTGCCGGTGTGCTGACGGTGAAATCGATCACTGACTGGAACGTCAGTACCGGGGGAAGGGTGCCGAGTTGGCCTGCGCGCGCCATGCGCTGGATCTGCCCCTGCAGCGCATCGGTCAGGCGGAATGACTGGCGTGCGCCGTTGACCGGAAACGAGTTGTACTTGAACGGATTGAATTCCGGTACGACGCTGAGCCAGGCGGCATTGGCGAATGGCGGCAGCAGCGCCGGCAGGCTGGCCAGCCCGGCGAAGCGCGCAAACCGTGTGATGCCGATCATCGGCGTGAACAGCACGACGCGATCGGCACGCGGGAGTTGCGGGCTTTCCAGCGCGTCGAGCGAGTATTTCATCGCCAGCGCTCCGCCGTTCGAGAATCCGGCCAGATGCAGCGGCGCCGGAGCGGGCACGCGCCGACGTGCTTCGCGCACGGCCAAGCGTGTTGCGGCCATCCAGTCTTCCCAGCGGACGTCGGTCAGGCCGGCAGGCACGGTGCCGTGGGCCGGCAAGCGGATGCCGATCGCGACATAGCCTTGATCGCGATAACGTCTTGCGATATGACGCAGGCTGTAGGGCGAATCAGTCAGCCCATGCAGCAGGACGACCACGCCAACCGGCTTTCCATCCGGTTCCATGACGTAGGAGCGGTTCCAGTCATGGGCAAAGCGCGCGGGGTAGACCGGGCTCGCCTCGAAATAGCGATTGATCGGCACGCGCTGGTCGGGCGCCAGCTTCTGGCTGACCTCGGCGCGTACGCTGGCCATGATCTCGTTCTCCTGCGCGAGAAAACGGACCCAGTCGGCCGCGTCGAGCTGATCAGCCCTGAGCTCCTGGGGAACGAAGGTATGCCATGGCTGCAAGGGGGGGCCGCTGAGTACCCGAAACGACCGCAAGGCCAGCAGCACGATGCCGATTACAAGGAGTGACACCAGCAGCCACTTGAGGATTTTTCCGATGGTTTTTTGCATGGTCTTGTTCCGGATTGGCTTGTGGGATCAGCGCGTCGGCGCCGCTTTGCATGTGGGAAGAAACGACGGATGGGGCTTCAATCCCGCTTGCGTGAGTATCCTTGGGCTGTCAGCCGGAGTCAATCGCTTGTGTCGCGCCGAAGAATACTGAAAAACAGGCCGAGTCGTTCCAGGATTGCTACCGTTTCCTTGCCTGGAGTTGCTCGGGCGGCTGCAGGTTGCCGCCAACGTGGCCCCGGGCACGGGGTTTGCACCTTCATCTCGCGGGGATTCCCTTCGGGCGCAGATGCAAGGCAGCAGCCCATGAATTCCTGGTGCAAAATAGCGCGTTTGCTCATGCATGTGCCACCACAGCCCCCTGGCATGGTCGGGTCAGCCTTGCTGGCCTTGCCTTCCCGGAACGTCCCCTGTTTCAGATTTTCTGGAGTCCTGTTGTGCTTGCTGCCATCCGTCGCTGGTTTGACGACAATATCCTCGAACTCGGCCGGGAAATGCGGCTTTCCTACCTGCCACCACTGATGGTCTATGTTGCGGCAGGAGTGTCCGGGCTGACCGGGATCGTCGGCACCTTCTTCGTCAAGGAATACCTCGGCCTTTCTGCGGCCTTCCTTGCGGCACTGGGCTTCTGGGCGGGAATTCCGTGGGCGCTGAAGATGCCGCTCGGGCACCTGGTCGACCTGATATGGCGCCACAAGGCCGGCCTGGTCTGGCTGGGTGCCACACTGATCGCGGCCAGCCTGTTGATCATGCTTGGCCTGGTGGCCGAACCGCGGTACATGGGCGAACTGATGTCGCTGGAGGCCTGGTTCGTTCTCTCTGCCATGCTCTCGCCGGTGGGCTACGTCCTGCAGGACGTGGTCGCGGACGCGATGACAGTGGAAGCGGTACCGCGGGTGAACGACCAGGGCGAAACGCTGCCACCGGAAGCACGACGGCTGATGAACACGACGCTGCAGACGCTCGGCCGCGTCGCCATCATCGGCGGCGGCGTGCTCGTGTCGCTTGTGAATGTGCTGATGTTCCAGGGCGTCGAAAGCCTGCCGAATGCGGCGCGGATGGAGATCTACGCCCAGGTGTATGGCATGGCGCTGGTCATCCCGGCAATCTCGGTTGCCGGAGTGCTGCTGGCGAGCCTGATCAAGCGGCGCGAGATGGGGCGGCTGCGT
>Ga0208460_10002739_pt1 | contig 9961 bp, 8 predicted proteins | sample AD_STIC10_MetaG_FD_184436 | JGI IMG/M metagenome (GOLD analysis project Ga0208460, IMG submission 184436) | Active sludge microbial communities of municipal wastewater-treating anaerobic digesters from USA - AD_STIC10_MetaG (SPAdes) (version 2) | ecosystem: Engineered > Bioreactor > Anaerobic >... | reverse complement strand
CTCTGTTTCCTGCGGCGGCGATCTTGACGGCGTCCTACTGGAACCGCTGCGTGACCGACCAGGCCACTCCAGGGCTGCGCGCTGCGATCCACACCATCACCGCCGTAGGCTGCATCCTGGCGCTGGCCTTTGCTTCATTGCCGCCCCTCTATGCCAAGTTCGCAGGAAAGCTGATCGATGAATTTCCCCTGGCGGGGCAGGTGACGCTCGGACCGGGCCCCTATACCGTCGCCTCCATCTTTCTGGTGGGCATGGGCCTCATCGCCTACTTCGGATTCAGCGAAACGAGACGACCGGCCGTGTTCTGGGTCGCCGGCGGATCGCTGGCTCTCGTCGTCCTCGCGACCACACAGTTGATCTTCCCGCTGGTGCATCACTTTGTGATCGAACCGCCCCAGCAACTCGCCGAGGTCGCAGGCGTCAATCTCGGGGCCAACGATCGGTTGATCCTCTACGGGCAGCCACGCCCCTCCTTGGTGTTCTATGCAAAGCGGAAAGCCATCGTCGTGCCGAAGAATGAAGAAGCGAACATCAAACCCTATCTGACTCAACCAGGGCGCACGATGATTCTCCTGCCGGCGGCGTTTCGAAACAGGCTTCCGTTTGAAACCATGGACTACCCGGTATTACTCGAGCGCTACGGCTACATCCTGCTGGCCAACCAATCGCTGATCCATGTGCCGGAAGAGGCGGAGCAGCCGCCGGTTCGCATTCCAGGGCACTGACCCATTCCTCACTGCAACGGCACGAGCCCTTTGAGTGACTGGATCACGACCACAGCAGCAATGACTCCTGCCAAATAAAGGATGTGCCGGGAGGAGGAAGGCGGCGGATCCGCGCAGGAGACTCTCCCGTTCCATCGTGCGAAGCACAATAATCCGGCCAATCCGATCACGACCGGGGCGCCGGTGACGACACCTAATCCCAATCCGACCAGACTTTCTGCCGCTGCGACTCTAGTCGCATGACCGTCGCCCGCCGGATTCCGACGTCCTGCCATTCGCAACGCCATACCTCCGGCCACCAGCATGGCTCCGGATGCAAGCAGGATGTGATCCGTCATCGGATCAACGATGCGATGCGTCAGCACCCAGAAGAGACCTGTCAGCGATAGGACTACCGGAGTGATACGGATAAGCGCCTGCCCGCAGGACCGTCCCCACCAGCGCAACGGGCCATTAAAGATCGACCCCACCACAAACCCCAGCACCATCCCCGCCACCACGTCCCCCGGGAAATGCGAGCCCCGCCAGACCCGGCTGGCTCCGACCCACGCAGCCAGGACAAACGGTACCCATCGATACCGGGGCAGCGCCCTCGCCAGCACGGTCGCCACCGCGACGGTCGCTGAGGTATGACCGGACGGAAACGAATCCAGACCGGAATCCAGCGATGGCCACCATTGCCACCCTCCCGAATGTGTGAGCCTTGGCCTGGGACGACCGATGATGTGCTTCAGCCCGTTCACCAGTATCGCCACCGCACCGTGCGCCAAGAGGCTATCCAGCGCCACGCGTGTGAGTGCCTGGCGCTTCAGCATGTACCCGGCCCCCAGAAGCACCAGGCTGATGGTCACGAGAGTGCCGCCATTGCCCAGCTTCTCGCCCAGATCACCAAGCGATTGGAGCGCCGATAGATTGTGCGAGCGGAGGAACCACAGGATGGGGATATCGATATAAAACAGCGCCGCAAACGACCCAAACAAGACAATCACCGATAGCAGGATCGCCGGGATCGATGGGCAGGCCGGTGGTGGCTCAGGCTGCGCCGGTTGCGACGCCGCCTGCCCGTCACCTGGTTCGATCATGGAACCCAATCGGCGAGAAACACATTGAACTCTCCGGGCTCTTTCGCATGCCGGTCCGACACCCAGACGAGGGTCTTCCCGTCCGGCGAGAACATGGGAAAGCTGTTGAACTGTCCCTCGAACGTTAACCGTTCCTGCCCGGAACCGTCCTCGTTAACGAGATAGAGGTGAAACTCCGGTCGCCCCGATGCGTTCCGCGTGTCTACATTCGACGCAAAAATCACCCGATGGCCGTCGGGATGGAAAAAGGGCGAAAAATTTGAAGCGCCGTTATTCGTCACCTGCTGCTTATTCGACCCGTCGGCATTCATGATAAAAATTTCAAGTCGCCCGGGCTCCACGAGATTTTGAGCGAGCAGCGCCTTGTACTGATCCAGCTCTTCCTGATTGCTCGGATGCTGCGCGCGATACACGATCCGCTTGCTGTCGGGCGAGAAGAACGCCCCGCCGTCGTATCCAATCTCCTGCGTCAGCCGACGGGGGTGGGTCCCATCCAGATCCATCGCGTAGATATCCAGATCCCCGTCACGCATAGAGGTCCAGACGATCGTCTTGCCGTTGGGAGAGACCGTGGCCTCGGCGTCGTACCCCGGCGTGTTCGTCAAACGTTGCGGGTCCAGCCCGTCGATCCGGACGGAGAAGAGATCGTAGTCATCCAACGCCCAGCGATAGGCCCCTCCGTCACGCTTCGGCTTCGGAGGACAGTTGGGCCCTCGCAGGTGGGTGGACGAGTATAAGACTCGGCGATCGCCGGGGAAAAAATACCCGCAGGTCGTGGTGCCGGCACCGGTGCTGACCATCCGAATCTTTTCGCTCCCGAGATCCATCACGTACATTTGATAACAGCCGAGCGGGATGTCGGACGGATGCATAGCCGCGGCAAACGTGTCTTTCATCCAATTGTTCGTCGACTGGAAGATGAGTTTATTCCCGCTGAAAGAAAAATAGGCCTCGGCATTCTGTCGGCCGAATGTCAGCTGCCGGATATTCGTCAGATGCCGCTCGGCCGAGGCGGACGCATTCGCCGGTGCCTGCGCAGACTTCGGCTCGGCTGCTCCCGCCAAAACCGTTGAAGTGGCGACCAGCGCGAGACCCACCATTCCGATCATCACCGTCTTAACGTGTTTCAATTCGCACCTCTGTATTCATCCTATCCTCCCAATCTCCCCGTGCAACCACGGCGCCTTCCTGAAAGACCACATAACTCTGCCACCCGTAAAAAAACAAGAGCCGGGCCACACGTCCCAGCGCCTGGGGCGTCACCCCGTACAGCAGCGTCACCACGCTGCCGGGATGCTCCTCACGCCGACAGGATACCAGCAGCGCCATGGCGGCGCCTTCATACATCTTACCCGCCACGGAAAATCCGCCGTCTAGGAAACGCACACGGTCACCACACGACCGCACGGCCGCTGCGGCTATCGGATTCTCGCGCGGATCTCCCAGCACCAGCAACGATCCCGACGGTACGGATCGGTTGCCCTCACCTGGTTGAAGCACGATCGTGCGCACTGCATCAGGCTTCGCCGATTCCTGTGCGACGATACGCTGGAGGATATCGCCGAACGGGCCAGGCTGCGCGGGGGAGCCTTGGGCAAGGACGACGCTTCGCTGTCCATCCGTCACATACAGATTCAGCACGGGAGCCATCTCGCTCCGGGCCACACGACGAAACAGATGATAGTCCGGATCCAGCCGGACTGCCGACGGCGGCTCCGCAAGGGGCACAACCACATCCTCCTGTGCGGCGCTCAACTGAACACGGACGCGATGGGTGCGCTCCCCGCTCAACACAAACTCCAACTCGACCGGGGCCCGATAGGGCTCATCGCTCTGGGCGATATGGATCGCCGCCTCGACCGCATTCGCGTGGCCGAAAGCGCCGGAGACCGTCTGCAGGCGAAGGCCGGACAGGGCGAGTTCCGGCACACCGGCACGCTCGACCCACTGGGCAAAAAACCATCGGAGGTCGCGACCCGCCTCTTCCTGAAAGGTTCGCTCCAGATCACTCCAATCAGCTACCGTCCCAAGGTACTGTTCCGGGATGCGCTTCAGCGCCCGCCAAAATGCCGCATCGCCCACTTCCTGTCTCAGCGCATGAAAGACCATGGCGGATTTCTGATAGCCGATGGCATTGTCTTTCTCATCGCTCTTTTGCGCAAACCTCCTGAGCGGGTACCCTTCGCCGGGACGCACATAGACGGAATAGCCCAACAGCATCAGCCGCCGTTGTTCACGAGCCTGAGCCTCATCGCCGGTCAGTTCGTGATAGTAGTAATTCGACAGGTAGGTCGTCAGCCCTTCCACCCAGTTGCCCCGACTCACCCGGTTGAACACCCCGTTGCCGATCCAGGAATGCACGATCTCATGCCCCAGGGCGTACGGTTGCGTATAGTGGCGCTTGATGACCCCGCTCCCCAGCAGCGTAAAGGACGGCATGCCCAATCCGCTCGAGAAAAAATTTTCGACGACGGCAAATTGTGAAAAGGGATAGGCCCCCAGCAACGGGATATAGGCGTCGAGATATCTGGCTGATGCGTCGAGGTACTCGTCGGCGAGCGCGGCATCGTCCGGGAACAGATACGTAGCCAATTGAATCGCCTGTCCGGATTGCGCCTTCCAGGTACGGGTCTTGACCACAAAGCGGTTGGCCACCACCGTCAGCGCTTCGCTCTTCGTAGACACAATCCATCGCGAGGCGTCAGCCTGGGCCGTGCCCTGCGTGACGGCAGCCCACCCTTCAGGCAGCGTGATGCGTACATCATAGGTGGCCAGCGAATCGTCGAGGTCCGGGTACCACTGACTCTCGCTGCTCAGATACACCCCCTCAGGACCGATGTGACCGGCTGTTTCGCTCGGCGTGACAAACCGCAGGTGGCGTGGATCCCGGGGAGGATCATCAATCACCCCGTGATAGACAAACTTCAGCCGTATCGATCCGCCGGCCTGGTTGGCAGGCGGCTGCTTCAGGAGAATGCGCTGCGATTCCGCCTGACTTGACGACCTGTCCCGTGCAAATGGAACGGAGGGGGCGAACTCACAGGGGTCCTGACAATGCGTGAGATCCTCGACCCGTTCCAACAAGAGCGTCGGTGCAAGGGAAAATGCCAGCTCCTGTCCGGGAAATCCTCCCGCAACGGTCACTCGATCCGTCGCGATCAGTCGATGGGAATCAGGAGACAACTCGAGCGCGAGCTGATGGTGTTCAATCGTCGGAGGGGGAGCAACAGAATCAGCGACTGCGGGCGCAGGAAGGAGACAAATTGTGAGGAGACTGAAACGGATGAGGCGATACAAACCATTCACCCTTCACCGGCACCCTGAGGTGGACGGTGAAGATTAACACTCCCGACAGACCATCACAAGCTGGATAGCCATCAACGCCCGCTCCAAATCAATGGGCTTGTCCAGGACCTCTTGCGGGCCCAACGCCCAGGCCTCGGCCAGCAAGGGATCGTTTTGATGTCCGCCCAAAATGATCGTCCTGCCGGCATAGTCTCGCGCCGTGAGCGTCCGCAAGACCTCCACGCCGTTCATCTCCGGCATAGCGAGATCCAAAATCAGAAGATCCGGCGCCGACTCACCGATCAGTCGCAACGCTTCACGACCATCGCACGCCGCGCGAACGTGATACCCGCGCAGGCTAAGAAATCTCACCAGAAGATCGCGCGCCATCACGTCGTCATCGACGACAAGGATCTGCTCATCGGGAAGCTGATCTATCTCTCCCCCGGCATGAGACTGCTCGGATGAAGCCTGTCGCCTCGCCTGCTGCGCCACACGATGGACGGCCCCGATGAGCACATCCAGCGACAGCCCCTTTCGCAGGAAATCCGTGACGCGCAACTCGCGCGCCTGATTCTCCAGTTCCTCCGTCGCGCCGCCACCCAGCATAATCACCCCGGCACGGGGGTCATGCGTTCGGATCTCCTTGAGCACCGCCAGACCGTCCATTTCCGGCATGCGCAAATCGAGCAAGGTCACCAGCGGGCGAAGCTGTTGAAATAAGACGACACCCTCACACCCGCTCGTCGCGATGCTGACTTGATACCCGTGACGGGCCAGCGCCATCTGCAACAAGTCGCAGTGCAACCGATCATCGTCGATCACCAGTAACGTGCTCATCATCTTATCTCGTTTGTGCGTCACAACCAGTCGCGCAAGGCCGCAGACGGTAGCAGCCCGTTAGCAGGAGCCTAGCATGGGCACGACAAGATGAGAAGAAATTGAATGAAAACGTCTGGAGTGGATCACGGACCGCCTTCCGTCAGGAAAGGCCAGTCCGCGTGCTTCAAGAGAGTTCGTGACGAACCCGTCACGAATCATGCGGGCTAGAACAACGCGTCGACAAACGCCTTGGCGTCAAAGTCCTGGAGGTCATCGACGGCTTCCCCGACGCCGATTAAGCGGACCGGGATCTTGAAGGTGTCGGCAATGGCCACCACGATGCCACCACGCGCCGTTCCATCCAGCTTGGTCAGGGCGATTCCAGTCACCCCGACCGCCTCGTGGAACTGTCTCGCCTGGGCAATGGCATTCTGGCCGACCGTCGCATCCAACACCAACAGCACCTCATGTGGCGCCCCCTGGCACTCTTGCGCGACCACCCGCTTGATCTTCCGCAATTCGTCCATGAGATTCGTTTTCGTGTGCAGCCGCCCGGCGGTATCGATCAACACCACGTCCGACCCGCGCGCTTTCGCAGCGGTCATCCCGTCGTAGGCGACCGCAGCCGGATCCGCACCCGGTCGATGGCGGATCACATCGACCTCGATGCGGTCCGCCCAGACCTGCAATTGATCGATCGCCGCCGCGCGGAAGGTATCCCCGGCCACGAGTAATGGTTTTTTCCCCTGTTGTCGAAACCGTTGCGTCAGCTTCGCCACCGTCGTGGTCTTGCCGACACCGTTGACCCCCACGGCAAGAATCACAAAGGGACGCGGCCCCTGTGCCACCAATTGCTCCATCGAGGCAGATTGTGTCGGAAGAAGAATATCCAGCACGGATTGCCGCAGCAGGTCTCGTACTTTATCGGCCGACGAGAAATTACCGCCCCGCATCTGGGCCCGCAGCTGCCCCATCACACGTTCCACGACCGGCATGCCCAGATCTGCGCTGATCAAGGCCACCTCCAGCTCATCCAGCAGCGCCGGATCAGCCGCCCGCCCCAGGAGTCGATCCAGTTGTCCCGTGACTGCATCACGTGTTTTGGAGAGCCCCGCACTTAGTTTCTGAAGCCAATCCACCGCATACCTCACCCTCTCTTCGACCGACTCGAATGATTGATGAACGATCCAGACTAGGACTTCTCGGGCACGGCGATCAAATTCTAGATCATACCTGATCCGATCCGCGTGACACCAATAGCCGTGGAACCGGAGCAACGGCGCGGAGCACGGCCTTTTCGCGCCGGCTCATGCGTTGCGCCTCCGCATCACTACGCTCGTGGTCATATCCGCACAAATGGAGAATGCCGTGAATCAGGAGTACCGCTAACTCGTGGTCAACGCCCTGTTCATGACCACACGCCTGACGAATGGCCTGCGGCAGGGAAATAACGACGTCCCCGAGAAGAGACGAGGGTGGCCCGGGCCCTTCCCTGGTCGCAAACGCCAGCACATCCGTCGTCTTGTCGCGATGACGAAAGATTCGATTCAGGCGCCGCATCCTGACATCGCCGACGATCTCAAGACTCAACAGCGTTTCGGCTTCGCCGACTGCTTGCAAGACATGCATGGCGAGTTGATTGAGGGCGCCGAGGCGAAGGGGCCACCGCGTCAGCCGCATGCCGATCACAACCGGCATTAATGAGACTGGCCCCAGGAACCTGTGGAAGGAGCCGCGGGACGGGTGGGCTTAGAATCCGAACGATGGCCCTTCGTCTGAGCCTCACCTTTCCGTGGCTGAGCCGGAGGCGCAGGACTGGCCGTATGACGATCGTAGGCCTTGATGATCTCCTGGACAAGGCGATGCCGCACGACATCTCGCTCATCGAAGTAGACGAACTCGATCCCGGCAATGTCCTGAAGAATGTCGCGCACCTCGATGAGGCCGGACACCCGGTCCGACGGCAGGTCGATCTGCGTAATGTCCCCCGTCACGACGGCCTTCGAATGGAAGCCTAACCGTGTGAGGAACATCTTCATCTGTTCGGCAGTCGCGTTTTGCGCTTCGTCCAGGATCACAAATGAATCGTTCAGGGTACGGCCGCGCATGAACGCAAGGGGCGCAATTTCGATATCCCCTCGCTCAATCAAACGATTGGCCCGTTCCATATCCATCATATCGAACAGGGCATCGTAGAGCGGCCGAAGGTAGGGATTGACCTTGGCATACATGTCGCCGGGCAAATACCCCAGCTTCTCGCCGGCCTCCACGGCCGGCCTTGCGAGGATGATGCGGCTGACATCTTTTTTCATCAGCGCACTGACCGCCATCGCCATGGCCAAATAGGTCTTGCCCGTGCCCGCAGGACCGATACCGATCACGATGTCGTGTTTTTCGATCGCGTCCAGATAGTATTTCTGAGTCGGAGTCTTCGGAACGATGAATCGCTTCCGAGTGACGATGGGGGAAGCGCTGAAAAGCAGTTCTTTGAGAGAAGCGTCGTGGTTGTGGCGGAGAGCGGTCAGCGCATGCGTCACATCATCGGACCGCAGGTCATACCCTTCATTCGTCAACGAAGCGAGCTCATTGAGAACCCGTTCCGCCTGCTTGACGGTCTCAGGCGTACCCTCCACCGTCACTTCTTCACCCCGCGCCGAGCATCGCACACCGAACTCTTCCTCAATCAGCTTGAGGTGTCGATCATGGTGCCCGAACAGGGCTGCGGTATTCGTGCCTTCCCGTAGTTTGATCTTGCGCACGCCGGTGTCGAAAACTCCTTTCGTCAGGACGATAGGGAGATTCTAACAAACCGGGAAAGTCCGGAACAAGGTCGGAGGGGACAGAACAGAAAATAAGGAGGCCCACCGGAACCGACTAGCCTTGAGTGGGGAGGACCGTCAGCGATTGGGCAGTAGAGGGTATCGAGAGCTCAAAATCCTGCCAGGCCGTGCCACCCTGCCCATCTTCCACCATGATCTTGATGCGATGAGTTCCCCCGACACCCGGCGTCACTTTCCAGGTCACGTGGCCCGTCGCCTTGTCGATCGTCATCCCTGGAGGCCCTGTCTCGAGCCCATAGCTGATGCTATCGCCATCGACATCCTTCGCTTGGACGACGTACTCGTATTGCTCTCTATTGGTCAACGCGGCCGGACTTGAGAGGATCTGTGGCGGTGAATTACCGAGGACGATCGGCACTGATCGAGCAGGTGCGGCCGTCGCATCCTGATCCTTTGCGACGACTTCGACCGCCACAATATCCTTTCGGCCAAACCCGGTTGTATCAAGAACGTTTTCCTCGCCTTCTTTCACCTGCTTGTCGTTACGCCACCAACGATAGACGTATTGGATATCGTCATGGTCAGGGTCCAACGCCTCGACCTTGGCGAGGACCCGATTCCCCTTATCGGATGAATCTGGCTCAATTGTCACTCGTGACACGAGAGGAGGCGTATTCACCACCATCACCGGCTCTGTGCGATACGAAGCGCTCTCTGCCTGGCCATCAGACACCACCACTTCGAGCGCGACCGTGTCGCCGCGCTTCACATGGTCAGTAGGGAGCTCATGCTCCGTCGCACCAGGTACCGAAACCCCGTTGACGATCCACTGGAATCGCTTGGTCGGTTCGGTACCGTCTGGGTCATCGGCCGCAACATGTGCAGTGATGGGCCCAGTCAATATCAAGGGATTGGGAACGATGGTCACGAGGCGGACAGTCGGAGGGTGGTTATTGTTCGGGCCGTCCCCGGGAATCCCGCCGTCCTGAGGGGAAGACGAACAACCGCCGTAGACAGCGATCGCGAGGGCCATCAAGCCCAGGCGAGTTGCCTGAGGAAAGGCAAGGGGACGGAGCCCCCCCACCCTCCCGTGTTTTGCCTGTGCAAAGGGGATCATCACATGTTCGTCCATGAGAAGTACCGGCTCCGTGGATCAATCGCAACATTGGCCCCGATGTTTGAGCTCGGAAGACCTCCGGGAGACCCTCCACCGAACCCGCAGGTTGCACAGTCACCGAAGTTTCCCTGACTCATATTGATCAGGAGG
>Ga0208460_10002731_pt1 | contig 9977 bp, 10 predicted proteins | sample AD_STIC10_MetaG_FD_184436 | JGI IMG/M metagenome (GOLD analysis project Ga0208460, IMG submission 184436) | Active sludge microbial communities of municipal wastewater-treating anaerobic digesters from USA - AD_STIC10_MetaG (SPAdes) (version 2) | ecosystem: Engineered > Bioreactor > Anaerobic >... | reverse complement strand
TGGCAACGCTTTACCTAATGTAAAACAAAATAATGAAATTAAGTTTAACATTCCTAAACCCAAAATCCCTTTTGCTCCTAATAAACTAAAAGCAGAACCTAAAAGACCAATAGCACCAACAACTGCCCCAACCATGCCAATTTCTTTCCACGAAACTTCTTTAAATGCCACAAATCCTTTTGCAAGTTTAGGAAGAATAAGAGATAGACCAAATAAAAAAGCAAGTAAAGTTGCACCATAAGCAGCAACTTTTACAATAGATTGAAAAGTATTTGTCCAATTTCCACTACCAACTTTTTTTGTATTTTCACTAATATCCTCAATTTTTTCTGCCATACTGCCACTACCGCCAGCAACTTTACTTACTGCAGTTCCACCTACTTTACCAGCACTATTTTTCCCAACAACATTTATTAATCCCGCAATTCCTTTTGAAAAAACTGAAGAAACACCTTTTAACAATAAATCTATACCTTTATTAAATAAATTTGAAATTATATTTCCTGCTATAACAACTAACAAAATTTTTAATAACATAGTAGCAAGAGATCCCTTTGTTATCCAATCAGCGATTTTTTGAAAAAAATTTATAATTTTTATAAAAAAATTTTGAAACTCTCTAATTGCTCCTGCTATTTTTACGGCAACTTCCGAAAAAATATAATTAATTTTATTTTTTATAATTTCAATTTTTTGTGCAATAGTTTCATTTCTATCTTTTAAGTATTCGTTAAATAAATCAGGAGTTGTTTTAGGTTGTTTTGCCGCTTTTTCTTTTGCAAAAGCACTGTAACCTTGCTTACTAATTTTCATTAATTCATCAAGTGTAAATTCACCACCCGTAATTTGTTGTGCCATTTGAGCAGCAGCAAATCTATTTGTTTTAGCAACGGCCTCAACTTGTTTTGCAAATTTTTCAATCCCCATTCCTAATTTATCTTCGCCACCAACATTCCCTCTTAAAATATCAGAAACTGCATAGCCCATTCTTGTTAGCAAAGCAAGATTTTTTTCCATTTTTAAAGGATCTATAAAACTATCTACTAAATTAGCAGCCTTTGAAACATCTATACCTAATTTTTCAAAATATCCTCCAAGATTTAATACAGATTTTCCAAATGCTTCAACTTTAATTTTACTATCAAACATACCTCCCGCTTTTTTCATAACAAGAGCCATATCATTCGATAGTTTTTCCATCGATTGAGAAGATAATCCAGTCGCTCTTTGAAAGGCTACTAAATATTCATTCATTTTTTTAGTATCAGCGGTAGTGAATTGCAAATTTTTATTGAATTTTAGCATTGATTCAGATAAATTTAAAATAGCGTTTGAACTAACTCCAGTTATAAGTGAAGTTGCTTCAATTTGTTTTGAAAGTTCCATTGCAACTTCTTTTGAATTTGTTAAATATAAATTTAAAACACTCAAAGAAGTTTCTGCTAATTTTTCAAATTGTATTCCTGTTTCTGCCGATGTTGCTTTTAATTTTAAAAACATATCGTTAGCACCAGTTAAACTTGCATTTACACTATTTCCCATTTGATATAATTTTGCAAAAAATTTATCTTGATAATTAATTAAATCTTTTAAAGAATCTGCAAAGGATAAAGCAGAGCCAAAACCTGTAACTAAATTAAAAATTGACGAAATATTATTTTTTAATTTATTTAAAAATCCATAAATACTGTTATAAGTTTTTTCTAACCTTTTATCTAAATTATCAAAAGACGCATTTATAACGCCCGCAAGTGTATTTTGAAGTCCTTCTGCATTACCTTTAAAATCAAAAGTTATTGTATTATTATTTATTTTTGCCATTTTCCTGCTTTATTCCTCTATTAATTTATTAACATAATTTATATCAGAATTTAATTCATTAATTGATAAATTAATTTTTGTAATTTGTTTATTACTATAATCAACATTATAAATTCCAGAAGGAAAATAAGCATACATCAATTTCACATTTGTTGTTAATCTTATCCAACCTTTTGTTTCTAATTGTGGTTCTAAATTAGTATTATTATCCCAACTTTCATTTTCCCACGACAATACACTTCTAATATTATAAACATCTATATAACTTATTCCATTATTATTAAATTCATATCTCCATCTAAATTGCAATTCTTCTGCATCTCTTTCACTATATGCAAACATATCTAAATTAAAAATAGCATTAAAACACGCAGGTCTTGTTAAATTTGCTTTTAATCTTTCTTTTTCATTTGTTTGAGGATTTATTCTTTCTAATTTAATTGGTTCTAATAAAAATTTAGTTGCATTATTATCTTCAACAAATTCTATTTGGCTATAACGAATAGATATACCAAAACTTGCTAATTGACCATTTAACATAGGACTAACAATAGAAGCATAGGCTCTTTGTGGTGTTCCCCATATTATAACAGGGGCGTATGTTTTTTGTTGGTCCTCTGGCATTGTTTCAATATTCATTTTCATAAGTCTATCAAGTGTCATAAAACTTCTTATATACTTTGTAAAATATAAAGCATAATCTCTATAAGTTAAAAAAACTTTTCCAGTTTCAGTAAAATCTATTGCCTTTAATGGTTTTTCGTAAGTTGAAGACATCTTTTCCCTTTTTTAGTTTATATTAAATTAATAAAAAAAGCCCCCTTTTAGGGGGCTTTTGTAAGGCAAAATTTTTGCTAATTAATTTCTTCTTTAAAACATTTTGCAGGTTTAAAAACCACTTTCTTTTTTGCAGGAATTTGAATTTTTTCGCCTGTGGCGGGGTTAACACCATTTCTTGCAGGTGTTTCTTTGATTTTGAAAGTTCCAAAGTCAGTTATTTTTACTTCTTCTTCCTTTTCTAAATACTCTTTTAGCGATTCAAAAAGTTGTTTTGTAACTGTTTCTGCATAAACTTTTGTATTGTCAATCTTCTCAGAAAAAAAAGCAATAAAATCTTGCATTGATGCCATAATTTACTCCTTTGTTTATTTTTCATATTAAAATACTATTATTTTTTTCAGATTTTTAAAAAAAATGCTTTTTTTTAAAAAAATATATAATAAAAAGTTTTTATATAAAAAATTAATATAATACAAAAAAGGAGAAAATAATGCCAGTAAAATCACAAGCACAGGCAAAATATATTTATCATTTACGAGATGAATATAAATCAAAAGCAAAAGCACCTAAAAAATATAAATGGGCTTTTAATAAAGAGTGCGGATTAAAATGGAAAAATCTTCCAAAAAAAGTTAATAATGAAAGTCTTGTAAGCAATTTTTTTTACAATAAATTGTTTGAAGATACTGCAACTGCAACTGCAACTGCAACTGCAACAAAAGAAGATATTGCAAAAACTTCATATATTTTTTCAATTGAATTTTCAGCGGATTCTGTAAGTATTAAATCAGAAGCATTAAAAAATCAAACAACTTCTATAAATTTAGAAACATTTAAAAAATTAGCAAGTGTTGATAATTTAAAATCTGTAATTTATAGCATATTTCAAAAATATAGTCAAAACAAAAAATATAACGCAGATTGGCAAGAACAATTTTTTAATGATGATGCAGTTTATCTTTCTTATTGTATTTATTCTATTTTAAATTTAGATATTCCAAGTACTATAAAAGAATTTATAAAACAAAATTTGATTAAATTATTAAAAGGAAATGACAAATTAAAAGATCAAGATATTTTAGATAATTTAAATCCAGAGTTAAAAGAAAAATTTCTTGATATTAAAAAATTTTATCAACTTGTTGATTTTTTTGTTTATAAAAAAGATAGCAAGTATGATTTTAATTTTATTGTATTAGGAAAAGAATCCTTAAAATTTTATATTAAAGCATTAATTTCTAATATTGAAATTAAAAACCCACCACCGTTTGCTCAGTATAGAACAATCGATTTTAATGAATTAGGCAATATTTTTAATATTAAATTATAAAAAAAGCCCCTAAAAGGGGCTTTTTTTTAATCAAATAAAGTTTGTGGTTCTTCTTTTTTTAATTCAATCAAAAATTCTGCAAATAAAACTTTCACTTGCTCATTTTCATTTTTTATGTCTTTTAGTAAATCATATACTAAATTTTTTTCTGTTTGACTAAAAGAAAATTCCGCAAACTCTTTCGTTAAATTTGCTATTTTTTCATTATATTCTATATAAATTTGCTTCAGGTTAGCGATATCTGTGCTTTCTTTATCAAGAAATTCTGACAAATTATCAATTGTTTTGTCTTTATATTTTTCGATCAAATCTTTCCAAAAAACTTTAAGTTGCTCATCCTCATTTTTATTAATATAATCTTCTAAATATTTTAAAAAATTTAAATCAAAGCAAACTTCTGAATTAGTATTTTTTAACCTTTTTATTATTTCATTTGCAGTTATTATCTCTTGCACAGATGCATTTTTAACAAATTCTTTAGTTAAAATTGTATTGTAAATATAAAATAATATAAATTTGTTATATTGCATAATATTACCCCTTCTTCTTTATATCATTTAGCAGATTTTCAATTTCTAAATCATCTTCAACTTCTGCGTTTGAAGTTTCATTATTGCTTTCTTTTACTTTACTCATTTCTAAATCTTCAATGTTTTTTCCAGAATAAACGATTTTCTCAAGATCAGCTAAAATTGTTTTCAATTGGGACGCAGGAGTTATTTTTATAACTTCATCCCATTTATAAACCAAAACATTTAAGATATAATTTATATCTTCTTCTGTTTCTGCTAATTTCGTTTTTTCGTCAGCATATCCTGACATCGAAAAATCTGCCAATGATTTTTTAGCATCACTTTTTTGCTTTATTAATTCAATATCCCTCCCACTATTGTTATCCCATATTTCACCTAGTCCCCTTCCTCCTTGTGTCTTAGGCTTTGCCCAAAACAAAATTTTTTCCCACAACGAATTTCCTATAAAGAAAATCTTCACAGGATTTTCATCAAAATTTGGTTTTTCAGTAGGAAACTTGCTTCCATATTTCTTTTTAAATTCTTCCCACTTTGATCTCAATAAAATTTGAACAACATGTTTTTGGCTTCTTTTAATAATAGAAAATAATTTACTATCCTGCTCTGTTGTTGTGCCTGCTTTATACTTCTTATAAAGTTCTAAGCCTTTGTTGCAAATAGGGCACTCTTGTTCTAATGTTGTAGGACAAATATAGTTTTTTTGCAAAATAAAATGTTGTGTAATAGAATATACCCAATCTTGATCAATCGGGTTTATAATTCTTATAAGTTGTGTCTCATTCTCTTCAGGTGTCCAAAAAATTTTCGGCTTTTTTTCCTTTTCTTTCAGTAAATCATTCAAGTCTGTTTTTTTTACCATTTTCCACTCCTTAATTTTTAAAATTTCACAACGCTTTGTTTATAAAACACTTTAAGAAAAAAATTTCACAACGCTTTGTGATTCTTTTATTATATTATCATATACAAAAATTTTCTAAAATTTTCTGTTTTATTTTTTCTTTTTCTATTAAAAATACTTCAAGTTTTTCGTTTATAATATTATTTTTATTTGTTTCTTTGTTAATTTTTTTTAACTCTGTCATCAACTGATTTTCACACAGACGGAATATATAATTAAAAACTTTTTTGTCTTCAAACTCTATTCTTTTTTCTGTTAATGGTTTTTCTATACTAATAGATTTTAATAAAATATTTTGTTTAATATCTTCTTTGTCTTGTTCATTGTAAGTCCAAATTCTATATTTTTTAAATAATATATCAATTATATCATTTACATAATTAAAATATAAATTGTAAAAATGATTTTTTGAATAAGTTTGAAAATTTTTTAATAATAAAGTTAAATTTTTTGCATTTATTTGTTTTTGCATTTTGCCTCCAAATTTTTCTTTAATTAAAAAAAGCATAAATCAAACAAAATTTTGTTTGATTTATGCTATACTTAAAACTATTTTTCGTTTTCGTTTTTTAATTCTATATTTTCTGTAAACTTATCGTCTTCATCTTCTTCGTTTTCTACTTCTTTTTCGTCATCTTCATAATCTTCGTCATCTTCATAATCTTCGTCATCTTCATAATCTTCGTCATCTTCATAATCTTCGTCATCTTCATAATCTTCGTCATCTTCATAATCTTCGTCATCTTCATAATCTTCGTCATCTTCATAATCTTCGTCATCTTCTTCGTTTTCTAAATAATCTTCGATTTCATCATCAAAATCAATTGCGCTTTCACTTTCGATTGTTTCTAAATCCTCCAACACCATTAAAATCCTGTCCATAGCATCATCTCTATCTTCAAACACATCTTCGTCCAAAGTTTTCATAAAATTAAAAAAAGAACACAAACCATCATAAAGTTCTTTAAATTTCATTTTTTTCTCCTTTTCGTTTATTTAAATAAAAGCATAAAAATCTTTTTTGTCAAGTTATATTTTTTTATAAAAAAATAAAATAACCATATTTTCCAGCAAGATACTCAAATGAAGATAAAAATTTATCTACAAAATAATAAAAATCAAAATATTCTTTAATAAATTCATCTATATTTATCCAACCCTCAAGAAGGGCTATTTTTATAATTCTTCCTTTTTTATAATATCTCCAAGTGAGTAACTTTTCGCCTTTAAATTTTCCTTTGTTTATAATATAATCAGCAAAATTCCCAGAATCTCTATCGGTTGCTGTAATATAACCTTCCTCTTCTAATAATTCAATAAGATAATCTGTGTTTTTTAGATAAAATATATTAATATCTCCATCATCATCCTCAAGTTGTGAATCAATAAATTCATAAGCTCTATCAAACCAAAAATTAAAATCTTCTTCCACATTTTTTGAAGTCCAAAAAACATCGCCATATTGAAGTTTTTCATATAAATCTTCTAATTCTTCATCATTTTCACACACTTCAATAGCGTCTATGGCTGTTTTATAATTATAAAAATTATAAATGACTTCAATAATTTCTTCTGCTCTTTCTATATTTTTATAATCATCTTCTCTTTTTTGATACAAATATTTAACAACATCATTAAACTTTTCTTTCATAATTTTCCCCTTATTTTTATAATCATCTTTTCTTTTTTGATACAAATATTTAATAACATTATTAAACTTTTCTTTCATAATATTCCCCTTTTTTTTATATTATATTATTTTTTTTATTTAATTAATAACTTAAAATTTTGTTTTTTGAAATTTTTATAATGTAATAATCAAAAAAACGATTTTATTCTTTGTTTTGATAGTTCACAATATTTTAAATCTATTTCTAACCCAACAGAATATCTATTTGTATTGTTTGCTACTATTAAAGTAGTTCCGCTACCAGCAAATGGATCAAAAACAATATCATCGACAAAACTAAATAATTTAATACATCTATAAGGCAATTCAATAGGAAAAGGAGCAGGATGTTGAATATTTTTTTTATTTTCTCCATTAAAGGTCCAAAGCCCATTTGTCCATTCTATAAATTCTTTTTTAGTAATGTCTGAAACTTTTGAACCATTGGTTTTTTTCCATTCATTTTTATAAAAAACCACAATAATTTCAACTGGAGCAATTACATAAGGAGCAGAAGCAGATAACCACGACCCCCACGCTGTTCTTTTTGAAACATTATTTTTATTCCAAATTATAGTTGAATGATATTTCCAACCAATTTTCTGTGCTAATGTTGTTAAATCTGCTCCAGCGCTTTTTTGACCCTTTTTATTTAAATTTAAAGGTATATTTAAACAAAACCTTCCTTGATTTTTTGTCCAATAAAAACAATTAGACATCCATTTTTCTGAAAAATTCAAATATTCTTCATAAGTAGAATTATCTTGATAAGAATTATATTTCATATCAACATTGTAAGGGGGGGATGTAATTATTAAATCAAAAACTTCTTTATCAAAAGAAGTCTTATCTAAAACATCCCCATTTAATAATAATAATTTTTCATGCTGTAAAACAACTTTTTTTGTATGACTTTTTTCACATATTATTTTAAATTCATTTGCTTTTGTTGTTTGACTCATATTTATCCTTTCTTCCGTTTTAAATTACTACAAATAATTTGTGTTTTTATTTTTTATCACTTATATTTAAAATATTTTAACAAATTTATAAACTATTAAATTATTTTCTTTGAAAAAATTTTTAAAATTATTAAATTTAAAGAAAATAATTTATTTATAAAGTTTCAATAAGTTTGAAATTGTTGTTATTCCTTTTTCTAAATTATCTCTTTTTAATTCTTTATAATACTTTGAATTATGTATTGGCTCATCTACTTTTCGCTCACCTTCGAGTAAAGTTATAATATTTAAATCAACATCAAAATATGACATTATTGTATGACTAGAATGACTACCATAATTAATTCCTTTTTTTAAATCAGAATAATCCCCTGTTAGTTGACTTTCTAATTGAATCAAGACACAACTAATATTTGGAACAACTTTTTTTAATAACATAAAATCAACCATTATTCTCTTCAGCATTGCGTTTTCGGTATATGCTTTGCATTCAATTCCCATAACCATATTGTTATCAATTAACACATAAACATCTGTTTTAAGTCCATAATAATAATCAGAAATATTATTATAAATATTATCTCTAACTTCTTTTTGTTTTAACTTCTCTATGTAAGGCTTATTAATTGGTATTTTGATTATTTGTTTTTCAAAAGATAATCTTTCAGGTCTACCACCGACACTTTCCCAAGCAATTTCCACCATATTCCGTGCAATACTCTCAACTAACTTTCCTTTTCCTGCACGAACAATTCCACCAAATGCTCTTTTTTTATCATCATTTGCTTTTGCTTCAATACCTTTTACTAATATTTCATATTCTTTTAATATTTCTTCTATTGAATATGGCATAATAAATCCTTAAAAATTTATTTTTAATAATCTATTCTCCGCTACTTTACAATATTCTTTTGAAATATCTATTCCTAAATACCTTCTTTTAAAACTTTTAGCAACAAACGAAGTAGTCCCTGCTCCATTAAAAGGATCTAATACTATATCGTTTTCAAAACTAAATAATTTAATAACTCTAGTAGCCAATTCTTCAGGAAACATTGCGGGATGATTATAATTTTTCATGTTTCTTTCAGGAGCAATTGACCATTTTGCTACAACCCATTTTTTAAATTCATCCGCAGTAATATCAGCCTTTTCTCTATCTCCTTCTTTTTTTAACGTTCCTTTCGCAAATATTTCTATAAATTCCCATGTATATTTTAAATAAGGATTGCTCGGGCTTTTCCAACTGCCCCAAGCGGTATATTTACAATTATAATTATTTTTTTCCCAAATTATTTCGCCTCGCCAAATCATTTTATTTGACATAAAAAAATTACTAATAATGTGATGACTAGGAATATAATCAGAAAAAAGTGGTTGAATATTTACAGATATTCTTCCCCCATACTTTAAAACTCGAATACATTCTTTAAATATTTCAAATAATTTTAAAAAATAATTATCCCAATATTGTGCGTCTCCATTAGATTCATAATCAAGCCCAAAATTATAAGGTGGTGATGTGAAAATTAAATCTATACAGTTATCAGGTAGTTTTTTTAATACTTCAAAACTATCTGCACATATTATTTTATTTTCATATTCTTTGGGAATTGTGTTATTTATTTTTGAAAACTCATTATTATTTGCATAATAATATTGATTACGATTATTTTTTTTTGATTTTCTATCTTTAACCTTACGCTCTTTATTATAACCAACATAAATACGCTTATTATTTTTAAAGTTATAACTTTTAATTGACTCAATTTTGTTTACAACATCTAATAACAATTGAATAACAGCAGAATTATTTTCTAATGGTATTTTGTTAATCTCTTCTTGAAACGTTTTAATGTCTAATGAATTAAGAAAAATTGTCAATTGTTCGTTTGATAAATTAAATGTAAGTTCCGATTCAGGAAATTTATTAAAAATATTTTTTATTAAATCTTCATCTTTTAATGACAACTTCTTTGATATT
>Ga0208460_10002728_pt1 | contig 9984 bp, 10 predicted proteins | sample AD_STIC10_MetaG_FD_184436 | JGI IMG/M metagenome (GOLD analysis project Ga0208460, IMG submission 184436) | Active sludge microbial communities of municipal wastewater-treating anaerobic digesters from USA - AD_STIC10_MetaG (SPAdes) (version 2) | ecosystem: Engineered > Bioreactor > Anaerobic >... | reverse complement strand
GAGACTGGGCAGTTCGAGCGACGGGTCGGCGATGCGGGTGGCGTCGATGCGCACCAGGCGCGCGGTGCCGAAGCGGTCTTCGCGCTTCGCCGCGGCGGCGAACTCGTCGCGGATCCAGGCGATGGTGGCGCGCACCGTACGCTGGTCGGTGGCCTCGCCTTCGACGCGGAAGTAGCGCTCCCAGCTTTCGCGGGGATCGAGGCCCTGAACCACCGACCGCATGAACGCGAAGTGGCCGACGTGGAGCTTGCGCTGCCGTGCGGCGCTGACCGGCGCGAGGCTGCGCGTCGGTGTTCGGGTCGAGGTGCCGAACAGCGGCGCCGGATTACCTGCGCCCTGCCCTGCCCGTGCGGCCTTCGGCCGCTTCGGGGTCGGGCTGGCCAGCGCCTTGTCGTCGCGCGCGTTCATTGCGCGAGCCGCGACAGCGCGGCGGCCAGGTTGACGCGGGCCTGCCCTTCGAGCAGCTCGACCGCATGCTCGCCGTGGTACAGCCGCGGCCGGTCGAGGAAGGTCTGCAGGACCTGCGCCCTCGCCTCCTGATACCGGAAGCCGGGCACCCACGCGTACTCCTTGCGCACGTCCTGGTCGTAGCGCTCGAAGCGTTCGGGCGGACTGCCGAGGATGGACAGGTCGATGTCGACGAGCAGCTGGGCGCAGGGGCTCGACCCCAGCGCAGCCGGTGCGTCGTGCTGCGTGGCCATCACCAGATCGTGGACCCGCTGCGCCGTGTCGCTGTCGGCACCGGCGCGCACAAGCGACCTGGCCGCCCAGGCGGCGCTGTTCAGTTCGTTGCTTCCCGCCACAGAGGCCTGCGGGTCGTAGATGGCGTCGTGGAACCAGAGCGCGATCGCGACCTCGCCGGCGCGCGGGCTGTGCTCGCGCCATCGCGCCCAGAGCGCCAGGCACTCGCGCAGGTGCCGTTGATCGTGATAGTGCCGCTGCGGTTCGGACCAGGCCGACATGAGTTCGGCCTGCAGGCCGGCGGGTGGCGGCCGGTCGAGCGACGACCAGGCCGCGGCCCAAGTCGCGCCAAGCGCAGCGTCGTCGAGCGGGCTCGGGCGAGGCGCAGTCACCAAGCTGGCCAGCGGTCACTGCGCCTCGGGCCACTTCAGACCCCACTGCTCGATCACCGCCCTCACCCGCCGGTCGCCGTCGGGCACTAGGCTGTGCAGGTCGGACTGGCCCCAGCGCAGCGCGTCGATGCACAGCAGCATGTCGTCGCTGATGGCTTCGTCGACGGCGCGCAGCTCGAACAGATCGAAGGGAAAGGCCTCGCCGTTGTAGGTCGAAGCGATGAAGAGCGCGACGCGCCGGACCTGGCCGGAGTCGCGCGTCTCGGCGAGCTGCAGCAGCCGCTGGAAGGCGTGGCCGCCCTTCGCGGTGGCCTCGCCCTTGCGCAGCACCATGCGCTGCATGTCGTCGTCGATGTCGAACGGGCCGGCCATCGCAGTTCCCCTTACGGATCAAGCACTTGGCCGATTGTCTCCCGGCAAAGGCCGATTTGTCACCCGTTTTTCTGCATGGTGATAAGGATACTTATCATGTATTTAATGTCGAGCTGGGGCGGTTCGATGCACGCTCCTGCTCGCGCCGCTGGTGGGCGCGCCGGCGCCGTTGATCAGCGCCCATCCGGGAGTTGACCCTGCACGCGGCCTGCGCGGTATGATATCGCATCGCACTTGCAACGCACCCCATGAAGTCCTCCTCCTTCCCTTCTCTGCGCGTCGAGCCCGAGTTGCGTGAGGCCGCCGAGAGCGTCCTTCGCGATGGCGAGACACTCACCAGCCTGATCGAGACCTCGGTCCGTGAAACGATCCAGCGCCGCCGCGTTCAGGATGAGTTCATTGCCCGCGGCCTGCGCTCGCGCGAAGACGCGCAGCGGACCGGCATCTACCACTCCGCCGAGTCAGTGCATTCGGAGCTGCAGCGACGCCTCGATGCGCGGCGGAAGTCGGTTCTGGGGTGAGCGCAGCGTTTGAAGTACGGTACTCCGACGCTGCGCGGGAGGACCTGTTCCAGCTGTTCGATTTCTTGCTTGAGCGGGCTCAGACGGCTGAGGACTTCGATTCAGCGCAGCTGGCGGTTGACGCGATCAGGGACACCGTCGAGCGAAGCCTCAGCAGGATGCCGTTCGTCTACCGCAAAGCCGGTGAAAGCCCTTTCCTGCGCGAGTTGGTGATTCCTTTCCGTGGCGCCGGCTATGTGGCGCTGTACGAGATCGAGGATGCAGCTCACGTGACGGTCCTGGCGGTGCGTCATCAGCTCGAAGACGACTACCACTGAACTTGCGGGTTTGGCGGCGGCTGTGCGTGCAATGACAGTGGCACGATCCATAGATGAAGACTGGCAACCTGGTTGCCAGGCACGCCGGGACTAACGCTTTAGGGCAGCCGCAATCGACTTCAGCACCGCGAGGTGCTTGTCATCGTTTAGGTGAGCTGCGTCGATCTGAACCGTCAACCGCCCTGCCCCATCTCTGGACCATCGCCCCACTTGCTTACCGTCGACCTCGAGCGGCTGATTCGCCGGCTCCGCAGCGTCGTTGGACGTACCAACGAGTGCGGAAACGACGGCAGCGGCGGCTTTAGGTCGCTCTTGCGCCCGAAGCTTTTCTGCTCGGCGCAGCACACCCTTCCTATCTGTTTCGAGTGCGCTTGCGATGCTTTTTGCGTGGCGATGCTGAATCTCTAACGGAGACCTGAAGCACTCAACAACCGGCGCCGGAAGGTCTGCCACCAGAAGGACGTTTGCGACCCAGGTGTGAGAAACGCCGAGCGCCTCAGCCAGCCGGCGATTGGACGGATAGAGCTTCTCGTCAAGTGCTCGGCGATACATCGTGCCCTGCTCATACGGCGACAGGTCTGCACGCTCTCGGTTCTCGCGATCCATTGCCGAGAACAGCTCGTGATCTGACACGGCACTGGTGTCTATCGTCGCCAGCACTGGGATTCCCAGTTCGCTACACGCGCGGTGACGGCGATGCCCGAAGACGATCTCATATCGGCCCGGTTGCTCGTTTAGCACGCGAACTGAGATCGGCTGCACGTTGCCGCCTGCCAGTTCGATGTCTTGCTTCAGCCTGGCGAACTCCGCGGTGCTGAACGAGTCTGGATGGCGGTTCGCCCAGCGACTGGGCACCACCGCTTGGGGGTCGAGCTTTCGTGTTGGTGTTGAGCCTTCATGCTCCCTGAGGCGATCGCGTAGCTTCCCAAGCTCCCCCTCAACGGCCAACATCTGCCCGCGAAACTGCAGCATTTGACCAGGGCCAGTCCTCGGGGCGGCCCCGGTCGGCACGGGCGGAAACTTTGTTTGGGGCTGTTGCGCGTTGTCGGCAGGCTGACCCTCTGTGGGTGCTGGGCCCGGGGTTGCTTCCGCCTTGGCGGCTGCTGGTGAATCTTCGGGCAGCTGCAAGTTCTCCGTCATCGCGAGGAGCTTCGACTTGGTACTCATATCAGCGCCCTTCTTGTGTGGCAACCTGGTTGCCATTCGAGATCAAAACTGCGTTGGCGGCCCCGTTCTGGACTGCGTTCTGGCGTGGCAACCTGGTTGCCACGGCGCCTAACTTCACCGGCTGCCGACCGGGCTGGCAACCTGGTTGCCAGGCTCCGCACGGCCTCATGCTGCAGCCTTACGCGCTCGCCAGGCTTCGACAACCGACTCCTCCACGAGGTCAACGAATCGGTCATATGTGTCGATGGCGCGCTTGTAGGTCTTGGCCGATCCGTCGTACTTCTGAACGTCGTACACGGTCGCAAATTCAGCCGACTTGTTGCTGGTGACCGATGTCTTGGGAATCTCGACGGGCAAGACAAACTCGCCGTAGGTCGCTTGAATCCATTGACGAACCGCCGGCGACGCCGCGTCGGCCTGGTCCACACGGCTGAGCAGCACATGCAGGAAGTCAAAGACCTTCTGCGCGCCCTCAGGCTCTTGCTGATCAAGATTGGTTCCAAGGTCAGCGAGCAAGGACCAAAACTGCGCCGAACTAGCGAAGTCCAAGCCGGATGGCGGCACGGGGACGATGACGCCATCGGCTGCCCAGAGGCCGTTGATCGTCACGTACGAAAGCGAGGGAGGCGTGTCGATGACGATCACGTCGTACAAGTCGCGGACTGGCTCAAGGCCCGCGTTGAGCACATCCCAGAACCTGGCACCGGCTTCCTGCATTTGACGCGCGGGTAGGGCGAATTCAGCGGAAAACAAGAAGGGCGCAGCCGCAACCAGGTCAATGCCATCCCAATACGTCGAGCGGATGGCCGGCGTGATGTCGTCACTGGTGCCATTGCACAGCGGAGCGATCGTCATCTCTTCGCTGACCTCGGCCTCAGGGAGGATGCCGTGCAACGTGGTCAGAGATCCTTGCGGATCGATGTCAATGGCCAGGACACGATGCCCGCGAAGACTCAAGCCCTGGGCCAAAATCATGGCGCTGGTCGTCTTCGACACACCGCCCTTGAAGTTGGCAACGGCAATACAGATCGCGCGCTGGCCAGTGGGCCTCATCTTCTCGTGTCGATAGGCACGGGTCCACTGTCTGGCCTCAGCCAGGGTGAACTCGCGCTTGCCGCCGGTAGGCGTTAGCCGCCCGGAGGGCAGGTCTCCCTTGGAAATCCTGTAGTTGACATGCGCTTTATCGACGCCGCATAGCGCGGCGACCTGCGCGGCTGAGTAGAGCGGGGAGATCTTGCGCGCCTCCGGCGCCAACAGGCGACCACGGATCTGCTCGACCATGCTTGATGCCCGCGTCGCCAGCGCCTGGATTCGACGCATATCAATCAGCGCTCGCGGTGACATTGCAGGGGAGGGCGCTGGAGTGGCAACCTGGTTGCCAGAGCCAGATCCTGCTGTGCTCGCTTCTGCTGTCGATGTTGCCACGTGTCGCCTCAATTCGTCGGATTTCGGCTAGTGTACCGAGAATCGACGAATGGGCGAAATATGCAGAACCACTCTGAGAACGACTGTGAGAGTCTTTGGGGAACCGCCTTGGTCCAGGCAAGTTTGATGGCTGCAACTGTGAGACTTTATGGGGACTACGACAAGGTTCGAAGCGAGCAGCGGGCTCCAGACACGGCAAATCGCTCTCTATGAAGCTCGAGGCGGCCCAGATCCCCATGTCCACTCACGGACATCCCCAAAAAGTCTCCACTTCACACCACCAGAACCCCATATCCCCTCACCGAGGTCCCCAAAGAGTCTCCGCCAGTTGCCCATATCCACTCAGCCAACCGTAGCTAAGTGCCTGTCAGCGCACGAACTTTGGCCGCACCAACTTTTCAAGCATTCAAGTGTTCAATCTCAAAATCTCAAGGCGCCTTCGGCGACAGCTTCTTTTCTTACTGTGAATTGACACAATCACAATACAAAGCCAAGATGGCGAACAGCAGTCTCAACAAGGGCTCCGATGGAGCAACCGGGCACCGACGATCCTCCGACCGTCACGACGAAGCAGAGATCACCGAGATCGTCGGAGGTAGCGACACGCCCAGACGATCAGTCAGTCGCCAAAGCCAACGAAGCAATCGCCATCAGGCCTAAGCGCGGAAAGCTAACCCTGCTATCCAGGCGGATCTACAACGTATTCCTGTACCACGCGCAGCAGCAAGGCGTCGACAGGCCTAGCTACTCGATCCTGCTGTCCGAACTCATCGACGACGCGCGCTTCACGTCCAACAACACTGAGCTGCTGAAGTCCCACATTCGGGACATGCAGGCAACCACCATCGAGTGGCACACCAGCGGAGGAAACGCTCGGCAGTGGACTTCCACCCAACTGCTTGGGCCTGTGGTCATCGATGAGCCTGGCCGCGGCCAGGCCTGCACCATCACATGGACCTATCCGGAGCCCATACGCGACCGCCTCGTCAAGCCGGCACAGTACACCCGCGTGCTCCTGGAGATCAGTTCACAGATGCGGAGCTATGCCGCCTCGGTGCTCTATGAACTTGGCGCTAGGTACCTCACATCGCCAGGCCGGCTCACCATGCGCGAGGACGTGATCTGGTGGGCTTCGGTGTTGACGGGCCGCAGCGACATCACGAGCGTCGACTACCGCATCCTCCACCGCGACACCATCAAGAAGGCTCTGGTCGAGCTGGACACGCTGTGCGAGGACTTCCGACTGGAGGTTGTCGAACACAAACGTGGCCGCAAGGTTGAAGAGTTGCAGTTCCGCGTGCTGCCGAAACCCCAGGCGAGCCTGGCCGGCCTGCGAGACTCGGCCAAGAATGTCTTCGACCTCGAACTGGTCGAGCGGGTCATCACCATCGGCTTCAAGCGCGGCGATGCCCAAGACCTCTACGCGGTGACGGACGAAGGTGCGCTCCGCGCTGCGGTAGAGCATGTCGAGCAGCGCATGAAGAACTCCGGGCTGCCGCCGCTGAACTCGCCGGCGGCGTACCTCCGTGATGCCTTGAAGAAGCAATACGCAGGTGAAGGGGAGGGCGGCAAGCCGTCTGCGGAGGTCGCTGTTCCTCGGCCAAGCTTCGACGAGCGCCTTCAGCGGCTTCGGGAGGAGTGGCAGCACCATCAGTCAAGCCGGGCCAAGGCGCTCTTTGAAGAAATGTTGGAGGGCGAGAAGGCCGCGCACATTGCACGCTTCGACGACGAGCGCCTGGGCGAGCTGGCGTCTCCCATCGCGAAGGCCTGGCGCCGCGATGGTGTCAAGAGCCGCATTGCGGCCAGTTCGTTCTTTCGATGGTTGGCTGGCGCGATGTGGCCGGGCGAGGTCACCGACAAACAGCTGCTTGAGTTCGCGATGAACCGAGAGCCCTGACGCGCCGCATGCGACGGAAATTCTTATGACCACGAACGATATGGATGCCGAAGCCGTGGTGCTCGACCAAACCTACTTCGCGCTCGACGCGGAAGGCTTTGCCGCGTTCCAGGGGCTGGCCGACAACCCGCCATCGGCAACGGCCAGCCTACGCCGCACTCTCACAACCCGGTCGCCCTGGGACGCTGTGTCCATAGCCACGGGCAAGAGCAAGTCAGAGCTATAGCTCGCAGCGGCATTCAAACGCACACGAGAGAAACCGGCCAGTGGACCAAGCGACGCATAACAAGAGCTTCAACCGCTCCGTCTGCGAGCGGCAGCCCTTGCGCACGCTGGCAGAGTTCACTGCTCTCGTCAGTGACCGCCTGGTGCGGGGCAATCTTCCGGTGGCGCGTGCGTCCTCCACCAAGCAGATTGTTGTGACGGCGTCGCAAGAATCGGCAGCCAGGTTCGGCGCCGGTTACAACGGTCACGCGCCGACCCGGATGGCTCGGTTGGTCTGGTGGACGCCCTCTGCGATTGGGCACCTGCAAGGCGGTTTTGCCGCCCGCAGCCGTCAGATGCTCGTGACCGTGTCACGAGTATTGACGCTGCACCAAGGCCTCGGGCTCAACAGTGCCGAAATTGCACGCACGCCCGATGGGCGCGAAGTCGGGCTGGCGGCGGGGCAAGCATGACCAAGGGCCAGGCGAAGCCCAAGGCAAGGCCGGTGACGCGTCGTGGCACGGACACTGGCGGTGCACTCTCGGCAGCCAAGGACGATGAAACGGCATTCGCCGAGATTGTCGGCCTGATCCGCGCGGCGCGCCAGCGTGCCGCCCATGCGGTCAACACTGCAGTGGTAGATCTGTATTGGCACATCGGCCAGTACCTGCACCACAAGATCGAGGCTGATGGTTGGGCCAAGGGCACGGTGGTGCAGCTGGCTGCATACGTTGCGCGGCGCGAGCCTGGTAGGCGCGGATTCTCCGCGCAGAACCTGTGGCGCATGCGGCAGTTCTACCAAGCCTATCCGGCAGCTGAATTGCTCTCAACAGGGTTGAGAGAGTTGCCCTGGTCGTCGCACCTGCACATCCTGAGCCGCACCAAGCGCCCCGAGGAACGCGAGTTCTACCTGCGCATGGCTGCGCAGCAGCGCTGGCAGGTGCGTGAAGTCGCGCGCCAGATCGACACCGGCTTGTTCGAGCGGGCCGTGCTCGATCCGCCAAAACTCTCAACCGCGTTGAGAGACAGGCAACCCCAGGCAGAACAGCACTTCAGGGACGCCTACCAGCTCGAATTCCTGGCGCTGCCCGACCCCCATTCCGAGGCCGACCTGCACCGCGGCCTGCTGCAGAACCTGGGTCGCTTCCTCACTGAGCTGGGGCGTGACTTCTGCTACATCGGCTCGGAATACCCAGTGCAGGTGGGTGGCCAGGACTTTGCGTTGGACCTGCTGTTCTTTCACCGGGGCTTGAACTGCCTGGTGGCAATCGAGCTCAAGGTCACGGCATTCGAACCTGAACACCTGGGCAAGCTGAACTTCTATCTCGAAGCGCTGGACCGCGACGTGCGTAAGCCGCACGAGAACCCAGCCATCGGCGTCTTGCTGTGCGCGTCCAAGGACAGCGAGGTGGTGGAGTACGCACTAAGCCGTACGCTGTCGCCGGCGCTTGTGGCGCAGTATCAGACGCAGTTGCCCGACAAGCAGATGCTTGCGGCCAAGCTGCATGAGTTCTATGCCTTGAGCTCACCTGAGACAGCGGCAATGGCCGGGCAAGTGGACAGTGCCGCGACAGCACCAAAGAAAAAGGGTAGCAAGGCATGATCGCCAAAGCGTCAGTTCCTGTAGAGGAGGCGACGAGACCGCTGTGCTCAATGGAGAGAGTCGCGTGACCGACAAAGCGAAGAGGCTAGAAGATTTCGTTGCCTGGGTCGGCAACCACATCAAGGGAGACGAGAAGGGCGAGGCCCAGGTCTATCTCGACCGACTCTTCCAGGGCTTCGGTCATGCCGGCTTCCGCGAAGTTGGAGCGACCTGCGAAGAGCGGGTGAAGAAGGGGGAGACTGGCAGCACTTCGTTCGCGGACCTCGTGTGGAAGCCACGCGTCGTCATCGAGATGAAGAAGCGTGGCGCTGACCTCAAGAAGCACTACCGCCAAGCCTTCGAGTATTGGACCTACCTGGTGCCCAATCGGCCCAGATACGCGGTGCTGTGCAACTTCGATGAGTTTTGGGTCTATGACTTCGAGACCCAGATGGACACGCCGGTCGAGCAAGTCAAGCTTGCTGACCTGCCGGCCCGCTACGGTGCGCTCAACTTCCTGTTCCCTGGCGACGTGGCGCCCATCTTTGGCAACCACCACGAAGAGGTCACCCGGGAGGCTGCAAACAAGCTGGCCAACTGCTTCAACGCTCTGGTCAAGCGGAGCATCGAGCGCCCGCTGGCACAGCGCTTCATCTTGCAGATCCTCATGGCGTTCTTCGCGGAGGATATCGGCCTGCTTGAGAAGTACCTGGTCAAGCGGCTTCTGGAGGACTGCAAGTCTCCGCAGGACACCTACGACATCTTGGGGGGCCTCTTCGAGGCGATGAACCGGCCAGGGGGCAACCTTGGTGGCCGCTACAAGGGCGTGGCCTACTTCAATGGCGGCCTCTACGCACATCCGGCCAAGATTGAGCTCGTGGCCGAGGAACGCACGCTGCTGAAGAATGCTTGCGACTTCGACTGGTCCAAGGTCCGTCCTGAGATCTTCGGGACCTTGTTCGAGCACTCCCTGGGTGAAGCTGAACGGCACGCGCAGGGTGCGCACTTCACGTCGCCAGTCGACATCATGAAGATTGTGGGCCCGACCATCGTGGAACCCTGGCGACAAGCCATCGAGTCGAGCAAGACGCTCACCGACATGCAGGCGTTGGCCCACCGCATGCAGACATTCACCGTGCTGGACCCGGCGTGCGGCAGCGGGAACTTCCTCTTCACAGCCTATCGCGAACTCAAGCGACTGGAAGCTCAGCTTTACACCCGCATGGGTGAGCGGTTCCCCAAGTCCGTGGACGTGAACCAGCGCACCCTGGGTTTCGTGACTACCACCAATTTCTACGGCATGGACGTCAATCCATTCGCCGTCGAGATCGCCAAGGTCACCATGATGCTGGCTCACAAGCTGAGCATCGACGAGCGCGTCGCCCTGGCCCGGACCTACGCGCAGCTGGTGGCCATCCTCCAGGAG
>Ga0208460_10002726_pt1 | contig 9986 bp, 9 predicted proteins | sample AD_STIC10_MetaG_FD_184436 | JGI IMG/M metagenome (GOLD analysis project Ga0208460, IMG submission 184436) | Active sludge microbial communities of municipal wastewater-treating anaerobic digesters from USA - AD_STIC10_MetaG (SPAdes) (version 2) | ecosystem: Engineered > Bioreactor > Anaerobic >... | reverse complement strand
TATTTTTGCTCCGGCAATGATTCATACGATAAAAAAGAGTATATGAAACCGGCTGTAAGCATCATTATGGGCAGCGTTTCTGACCTGAAGGTCATGGAGAAGGCTGCGGAGTTTCTTGACAGTGTGGGAATCCCCTTTGAGATCAACGCGCTCTCGGCACACCGCACCCCGGAGGCTGTTGAGCAGTTTGCCCGCAGTGCAGCGGACAGGGGAATAAAGGTGATTATTGCAGGCGCGGGCATGGCGGCTCATCTGCCGGGAGTGATAGCTGCGATGACCCCCGTGCCGGTCATCGGAGTGCCTGTTAAGGCATCACTTGACGGGATGGATGCATTGCTGGCCATCGTTCAGATGCCTCCCGGGATTCCTGTAGCAACTGTTGCCATTGACGGAGCGCTGAATGCAGGTATCCTGGCAGCGCAGATGATTGCCGCCGGTGACCCGGCTGTCATGGAGAAGCTGATCGCCTACAAGGAGGGCCTGAAGCAGAAGATCGTAAAGGCGAATGAGGAACTGGGTGCGGTGAAGTACAGACATCGGACGAATTGAGACGGGTGCGGTAAAGCACAGGCACCGGAATAATTTAGACGGGTGCGGTGAAGTACAGGCACCGAACCAACTGAGCCGGCTGTCAGACAGCATTTCCCGCTCCGGATTGTCAGGGTGCTTATAGCCTTATATCAAGACACACTGGTTGGAACATTACCAATTCAAAATACTTCCATGCTATTCGCCCCGTATCCGGGTTCTTTCTACTCTACGCAACGCATTACTGAAAATATTTCATTTTTCAGGCAGCGTTTCGGCAGTTTATTTCGTATTAGGTAATAAGGAAATCAGGTGTATGGGAACAGGATGCAATAAAACAAGTTTGATATACCGCGCAATGCCGGAAGGTTGAAAATCCGTCAAAGAGAGAAAGGGATTTGTCCGGTATGACTTGTAATCTCAGACATATAAAAGCCAAGACAGCTTTACGGGTAATTGGTTTGATAATAATCATCGGAGGTATCTGCTCATGTTCCAATGATATGACCTTCAGCTTTCCTGAAACAGAACCTCTGTTAGCTGTTCAATCATTTATTGGTCCAGACCGAGATAGCAGGGTGAGAGTTACAATGGCAAGAGGGATACAGGATCCTGCAATTCAAATGGACATTGATTGTCAGGTTGACCTTTTTGAAAATGGAGTGTTCTATAAGAGTTTACCTCTTGACACCCCGGCAATATTGTCAGGAACAATTTCTACTCAAGGGTATCTGGATTTCCCGGTGGATTCATCAGTTGTTCTTTCTGAAGGGAAAGAATATACTGTTAAAGTAAACTACCCGGGTTTTGAAACCGTGACAGCAACAGACACCAAGCCCAACACTGTAAAGATTAAAGAGTTATCCTGGCGCAGTTTTAACGGGGAATGGCCGGAATGGTTTTTTGACACTCCGGCTTATAGAATCAGCCTTATGGGAGAAACCCGCAAAGGAGATCCTCTGATCGAAATTACAGTCGTAATCGATGATCCGCCCGATACAGAGAATTTTTATCGTATGGGACTGAATCATGTAGCTCTCTCGTCCACATATCTTGACAGAGATTCCAGAATGCAATACGCAGTTTATTCTGATCCCGATCCCCCGTATATGAAATATAGTTATAAATCAAAAGCTCATCGTTATAGTGGCTCAATGAAGGGTTATACCTGGGCACCAATCACTCAGTGGATAACGTGGGAGTTACTGTGGAGTGATAAAAGCTTTAACGGCAGGAGTCATGCGTTTAAGATTATAGCCCCTCCTCCAGGCGACGGTGCATATTATGTGGTTTCTCTCTACTCTTTGAGTTACGATTATTACAACTATATGATTGACAGGTGGAAATACTATAAAGTATCTGATGATCCTTTCTCAGAGCCGATCAGACTTCACAGCAATACAAGCAATGGATGCGGCATTTTTGCCATGTACTCTGTTGATAAGGATACACTGCAGTTCTAACGGTTGAAGAATGCCTATCCTAAAATTAATCCATGGTATCTGACATTGGATAACGGCGAGCTGAAACAGGTGACCCTCTTACTCATCATACCATCTGTGAGTTACAAAATATAGTTTTAAGTAAACATTGGAATTTTCAGTCAGCCAATCTTAAAGAGGTCAGATGCTATTGTTGCTTTACTAAGTTTTTATAAGTTGAATTTTGAAAATGATCCTATTCGATTTTGACAAGACAAGCCCAAATTACAGATTTCTGTCTATAATTCTGTCTGATGAATTATGGGGCCATTACATCAGACAGTATTCCCCGCTCCGCATTGTCCGGGTGCTTATAGCCTTATATCAAAACACACTGATTGTCACACTACCCGAATATTGCCCGTTTTGTGAAACTGATTTGTACAAGTTCTATAAATCTGATGAGTATGCAAATGAAATAGAAGGAAAGACTTTTAAATTGTAAAAAGAGCCTCGGGAAACCGGGGCTTTTTTACTTGTACTTTTTATAAATAGCCAGGAAATCATCCAGTTCCATGTCCAAATCTTCGCGGATTATTTTACGCATGAGACCTTTTGGCAGGTCTTCGTTTTTGTGAACCGGAACAGTAGTAACCCTTCCATCAGGGTGTTTTAACCTGTGGTGAGAGCCATTAACCCGTACAACAACAAAACCAAGCGTTTGCAGGAATTTGATTAAATCTTTACCGGAAATAACAGGTAGTTGGGGCATGGTTAATGCTTTAAACGGCAGCCGACTTTAACGAAACCTGAATTTCCCTGAAACCCACGAAACGGTTTATTCCTGTGGTTTTTTCCTTTTCTTCCTCAATGCACATATCAATGACTTCTTTAATATTGCTCAATGCCTCGTCAATGGTAGAACCATAAGAATGGCAACCTTTAAAAACCGGGCAGCTTACAATGTAAAAATTATCTTCGTCTTGTTCTACCAGGATAGGAAGATGTAGTGTTTTTGTTTCTGAAATTTTCATAATACAACAGTATAAAAATTAAACTGCAAAAGCTTTACGGCCTTTTGCTTCCCGGATAAAAGTATCAATCACATCAAACAGTGTCTTTTTTTTATCGTCCTCTAATTGTTCTATTTCTTCAATACGCATCAAAGTTTTTTTATCAAACTTACTGTTTGTGCCTTCACCTACCAAATAATCCAAAGAAACTTCCAAAGCATCGGCAATCCTTTTTGCAACTTCAATTGAAGGAATGGCATCCCCTCTTTCATATTTGCCAACCATTACTTGTGAAATATCGGTTTTTTTTGCCAAATCAGCTTGTGACCACCCTTTGGCTTTTCTTAAATCGGCAATAATTTTACTTGTTTTCATAACTACAGGATATTTGTAAAAACAACAGTTATTGATTTTTACAAAAATACATAATTATAAGACATAAATAAAGCCGATAATTTTTGTTGTTTCAAAAATAATAAGATAGTTTTTTGTCTGATAGTTTTAAACAAGAAATTTTAAAATATTTTTTGCTATTGAAATAAGCGACGTGAAACAACGGCTTTCAATACTTGCAGTTCTGCAGTATTAAGACATCCAGCCCGATAGAAGCAACCATATAAAATGCCCCTTCCACGAAGAGTTGTGCAACTTTTTTTCTGTAAAATCATAAAGCCACGGTTATTGTTTTCTGTGTCATAGTGTTTGTTCAGTTCAAATTCTTTCAATAAATCCATATTGAGGTATGCTCTTCCACTGATCCAGTCCTCATGCCATTCCTTAAGTAACGCTGTAAAGAGCCGTCTGCAGCTGGCCAGATTTGGGAATATCCTCACTACCCTGCTTCTTCTTTTAAGCTCCTGGTTTATCCTTTCGATCATATTTGTTGTCCGGAGTCGTTTATGGCGTTCCACCGGGCATGCGTAGTACACACCAAGAGTCTCCCAGCCGTGTTCCGATACAAAATTGGCCAGATCAGGGTACTTCTGACGGTAATCATCCGAAAGCTTGTCCAGAGCCATTTTGACTTGTTCATACTCACGGCAGCTCTCATAACGGGCGTCTGCCACAACGTACAAATACTCCCTGGTGAAAACCCTTTCTCTCCAGCAGTCCAGCTCAGCATCAAGAGTGGTTGAAAACCGGCTGATCGATGTAGGTGAAAACTCTTTACCCATCAGGCTTTATATGCCAAGTCTTAGTATCTCACTCATCAGATCCTCTCCCTGATAATATATCAACTGAGATAGTAGGTCATCTGAACTTTTCTTCGTAATTTGCTCGCATTCTTTGAAAGTCATGGTTGTAAGTCTTTTTGATTATTACTTTAAAACTATTTATCAACCGTGACTTTCTTTTGTCTATTGCACCTCTATACCAATTTTACAGAAACAAATTTACATAGCGCTATCAATCAAAAATATTGTCTATTTCTACTTTTATTTTATTGTAAGTCATTAAATAATCATCAAGAGTGCCACCATAAGGATCTTTTATCTCCTTATTACTCAGAAAACGAATTTTAGATTCAGGCACACCATGATGTCTTAATTTTAAATAGTTCATCCTGTCCATAACTACAAATAAATCTACTTCATTTGTATCTATGGAATATATAGATTTAGATTGGTGACTCGTCAGATCAACATTGAATTCTTTTGCTGTGAGTAAAGCAAATGCAGGAGACATTCTATTCTCTATTTCTATGAATCCAAGAGAATCAAAAGTGTAATTATTATTAAGGTTTTTAGCATATTCAAATGCAAATGGACTTCTGCATATATTCCCATAACAAACAAAGCAAACTCTATTTACATTTTTCAGGGAACATTTAGTCAAAGGATTAATTTTAAATAACTTAGCTCTTAAACTCGTATAAAATCCCTTACACCATCGTTTGATCTCATATCGCCAGAGTGCTATGCTGAATCCGGGATCTTCTATTATGGAATCCTCAATGTAATGATTCTTACTGAAAACCGAAAGAAGTAAATCAACCAACCATGATATAAAATCTTTGATTCTGAGTTTAAAAAGACCTTGAGCTTTTAACATAAACTCATCATGTAAGAATCTTACAACTACATTCCGAACAATAATATTTCTCTCAATTGTTTTGTCAAGTACAAAAGAATCAAAAAATAACAGGGGCAAGTTTATTCCAGCTTTTACGGATAACTCAGCAGATCCAAAGAAACGTCCGTTAAACTCCATTAATACAGGCTGGTTATTTGAATCTATTTTAAATTCAAGCATACCAACGCCATTCCAGTTTATCTCTTTTACTATTTTAATAACGTCATTTTCAATGCTATAAGTTGTTGAAGGCAATGATTCCCGTAATGTACTAACGCCTTTATCTTCTATTAATCGTCTGTGAATGTATGCGTTCAGTACAATTCCATCCCTGGAAATGAAATTATATCCAATACCATATCCCTCAATATATTCCTGTATGAGGATTGGAACACAATTTACAGTTTCCCTGATGAAATCGGTTAATTCATTTATATTGTGACAAATACGTACTGAAAAACTTATGAGTTTATTATTAATAATTAACGCTGAACTCACTGGCTTAGCAATAACCGGGAATTCAAATGCATCTAAATTACATTTGTTGAAATCTTTAAAATTCCTGATTAGTATTCCTTTCGGGATTGTTAAGCCATTCCTTATACCAATATCCAGTAATGCAGACTTGTCTTTTGAATACAAATAAGCGGAATCAGCGTTTAAACCAACAATTTTAACCAGGGATGAAATTGTCTTTTTATAATTCCTGCAGATTTCCAGAGCGCCATCTGTGACAGGCAATAAAGCATCATAAAAGCAATTACGTAATAATTCCGAAAGTCTTATAACGAATAAATCAACATTGTAAGCCGGATTCCCCAGATGATAAGATTTATTGACAAATCTTGAATGCCTTGCGGCAACATCAGTAAATAATACAACATCTACTATACAACCGCTCTTGCTCAGATTTCTTGCGACTGCCAAACCGGCCTTATTTGTGAGGCCAACTAATAATATCCTGTGTTTTTCGTTCACTTAATTAAAACCCTGGTTTTTAAATGAATAATTAATTAACATCATATTTGCTTCATATGTGGTTGTTGAGGAAACACAGTGTCTGTTCAGAATTCTTAAATCGTTTTTATCATCTGAAAACCGATATCTAACAGCCATTTGGTAATCATAACCAAGCTTTTCTGAAATATCCTTGATTTGCGGGTTATAACTTCCATCCGGGAATGCAATTCCTTTAATCTCTTTATTTATAGCTTTCTGCAATGATTCCTTTGAATTCTTCAAATCTATCTGAGCATCAGTAAGATTAATATTCGCTAAATTGTAGTGGGCATGACCATGTGAACCAATTTCAACAAGAGATGATTTAGAAAACCTAATCAGTTCCTCTGTATTCATAATTTTCCATATTTCATCAGGAACTGACTTTATTTTATGAGATATGTTATACTTATTAATTAGTTGATTTATAGAATGATCTCTCACATCGGATTCGCATAATTTCAAAAAATCTACCAACGATAGCCTGGTTTCAACATCGTGATAATTGACAAATCTTCTATTCTCAAGTTCAATTATTTCATTTGGATAAAAATGCCTGAGACATGCAATAATATCAGGCCACAGGGTTCTGATTTCTAATTCTTCAGTGCAAATACCAGGAATAAAGAAAGTTGATTTAACATTATATTTTTCAAGCAATGGGAGAACAATATTCAAATTGTTCAAGTAACCATCATCAAAAGAGATAGTTAATGTTCTTCTTGGGGGTTTATAGCCGCTTTTTCTATATTCAAATGCTTCCGGAATACTGATAATGTCAAATTCGCGTCTGAAATAGACCAGGTGCCTTTCAAATTGATCAATTGTAATATGCCTGGGTGAAAAGAAATCACTATTTTTCAATACCACACCATGATACATGAGATTAAGTATGGAATGGTTTGTGATATTTCGAACAATCCTATCACATTTTAAAGCCAGTAGCATAGGATAAAGAATTCTTCTGTTGATTTTCTTTATTGTTCGCATATTTAAAAAATCATGAAAATAGTGGTGTGATAGTCATTATTATTATTTGAGCACTAAAAGTACATAAAAAACAATTGCATACGCCGGGCGCGTTGCATGAGGCAGGGAACAGAAGGCAGAAAACAGGGCATAGGAATTCAGCATGTTTTGGCCGATGATCCGGGCATGGCCTGTTGACCGTCACTTAAAACTCAATCTTGATCTGACCCTTCAATTCTTGTTTCATACCGCCCGCTGAGTTATTCCTGCCATCTGTATAACCGTACTTCACCCTCGCCTCAAGGAATTCAGCGGGCTTCCAGGAAAGCATCAGGAATGAGCGCGCCATCTCTCCGTAAAGTGCCGGTATGCTGAAAGAGGAAAGAAGGTCATTCTCCCAGGCATAGAGACGGCTGTCCCAGCCTCCCGTTGAGCACAGTGCATACCTGAACCAGAGCTTCAAAGGTACACGCCGGAATGACCAGAAAAAGTCCTGGCTGAGCAGATAACCTCTCTCCTGCGAAGGATGGATAAAGGATGCCGAAGCCCGGGTGGTGAGACGCAAAGTCGAGGCCATGCTCATATCAAACACGAGACCCAGCTGCTGCCTGATACGCGTCACCGGGACAGCTGTGCCCGTCTCCGCAGCGGCATCATACTCCCGTGCTGAGGATGTCCATGACAACCTCAGAGAGATGTTTTCGCGGGGAACATATTCTCCCTTGATCTCAATTCTGCTGCCATACGAAGGTGATGATGAACGGTATCGCGGCCAGGGTATGCGGTAGTGATCAGCTGCTGCAGTGATAAAAAGATGCCTTGCGGCTTCAAGGTGTACCGAGGCTGAAAGACCGGTCTCATTGCCTGATCCCGATCCCGCCCTGAAGGCCCCGGAATGGAACGCGTGGTATCCCGGGGCGAAGTGACGCGCTAGGAGATTAAACGTAACCCTTCCGGATGGTTTTGCCCTCAACCCGGCTGTTGCTGCCCATGAATCACGAAGATTCAGTCTGTCTATGGCTGACACTGAACCCGGAAGGTCTGTGCCGGTTGTGTCTGCCTGCGGACCCGGATTATCTGTTCCAGCAGTGCCTGTCAGAGGACCGGAAAGACCCAGGCCTGCCTCGGCAAAAAACAGTATGGAGCCTGTCCCTGCCCTGATGTCGGCAGACAGATTGAGCAGCCTGTCGCCTGCAAAGGCATGAAGGTTCTCCGGCTCAGTCACGTCGGGGACAAACGGCAGGGAGAACCAGGTGGCAGTTGCAGTCACCCCGCCCCTGGCCTTTCCCGTACCGGCAATCAGACGCAGGCCGGTCACCGTTTCAGTGAGGCTGTTGCGTGCTGCAAGCTGTGATTCAGTGACATGAATGCCTCCCCTGACAAGGTTTCTCACCCCGGTGGCAACACTGTCATCTGTAAAGAGCAAACGGGCATCGATTTTATTTGAAGAGGCAAACAGCAGGGCGCCGGAATTCACTCCTCCGAGGGTGAGGCTTATTCCCCTGAAGAAACTGTTCTCTTCGGTTGATGTATAGGGCGATGAAACACTTCGTCCCGACATGAACGACGGCGAGCTGAGCCATGAACCCATCCACCGGCTGCTGTTCAGAAGCACCCCCTCTCCCGCCCTGACGGAAAAGTCGCCTGCAATAATCCTGTTTATTAATCCTTTGCCTTCATACTGAACATAACCCGAGAGAAAGTCGGCCCCCGGAGCATTTTTGAAGATGAATGGCTCGCCGGGATCATTCTCTGCCGTCAGACCGAAAGTGAAACTTCCCTGTTTATGCTTCATTTTCATCAATGACCGCATGCCTTCCGCAGCGCTTTCGTCGTTGCTGAACCGGGCTGACGCCGTCAGCGTCACCAGGGTATGTCCGTAGCTCCTCCCTCCTTTGGGCGTTACAGGCTTAAGCGATATATACGGAGCCATCAGCTGCACCGTGTTGCGGTCAAAAGCCGGAAGCAGGGCAAGCTCATAGAGGGTCACCACGCTGCCGTTCTTCCTGACATGGTCGGCAAGGACCATGACCTGGAATTCTGTCAGGAAAAAGAGCCGTGAGATCTCCTTTTCATCTCCGCCGTTAATATTCACGGGAAAAGCCTTCAGCTCCTCAAGTTCCTCAAGCAAGGCAGCCGGATCGGCATCATCAGACAGCGCAAGAATCTCTTCAACTGATTCCCTCAGTGACAGGTTTTCCTCCTGGCAGAAGAGAGTCCCCGAAAGGAGTAACAATATCATTACTGCAACAGCGCTCCTGAAACTCATAAGTGAATAATTAAAGTCATGATCGTGATACCCGGGTTAATCTGATTTCCAATATGGTCATGCTTATGGTCTCCATGAGGGTCAACACTCTATCTGATCAACCATGTAATTGACACAGAAGATGTAACACCGGTAACACCATTAAGCAGAAATCCGGCATCAGCCTCCAGAAGGGCGGTCTTGAACCCGATACCGAAAGCGAAGGCAGAAGGTGAGCTCATATACCCGGTACGCAAAGTCAGCCTTTTCATTACATCCCATGAAATGCCGCACTGCACGGAGAGCGGCTCGTTGCTCACCTTCGAACCGGCCAGGGTGAGAAAAAGTTCGTCGGACTGCTTCCAGTGAAGGCCGGCATCAATTGATGAAGGAAGGGTATTCAGGGGAGAGAAGGGGTTGAAGAGATGCACCCCGAGAGTCAGCGCAGGTGCAACGAGACATGTGACTCCTGTCTCGAATGTAACAAATGACACATCCCGGTATTCTCCCGCTCCGTTTTCAGAGATATAATCTACCTGGAGACCAAGGGAGATACCGTCACTGATCCTGACAGCGCTGCCAAGCCCCGTGAAAATCCGGAAGTAGTCTGCGTTACCGTAATGAGAAACCATGATCCCCAGGGGAGCGGGTTTGAAGGCCAGCACACCGCTGACTGCCTTTGATGAGAGCGCCGGCATCATGAACCGGTTCTCCAGTCCGATTGAGAACCCTGAT
>Ga0208460_10002722_pt1 | contig 10000 bp, 5 predicted proteins | sample AD_STIC10_MetaG_FD_184436 | JGI IMG/M metagenome (GOLD analysis project Ga0208460, IMG submission 184436) | Active sludge microbial communities of municipal wastewater-treating anaerobic digesters from USA - AD_STIC10_MetaG (SPAdes) (version 2) | ecosystem: Engineered > Bioreactor > Anaerobic >... | reverse complement strand
AATTGCTGGCCGACCACGGTGGCGCCGAAGCCGCCGCGCGCACGATTCAGGCTGGGTCCCGCACGCCAGGTCTCGGTGGCCGGATCGTAAATCGACACACTTCGCGTTTCCGGCGAACGTCCGCCAATCAGCCAGATTTCGCCAAGGAAGGCCTGCACCTGGCCATGATCGCGTGCCGTGCTGTCGGGATTGTCGATGAAGCGCCTGATGCGCTGGCGCGGATCGTATTCGTACAGATCGCCGGATTCGACTCCAAAGAACACGCGACCATTGCTGACCGCTGCGCGGCTGCCGAATGTGAACGGCATTTCCGGGCGCGCCTCCCAGGTATTGGTGGGCGGGTCGTAACGATATCCGGATGAGCCGGACTCTCCTCCACCCGAGGGCTCACCGCCGGCGTAGTAGATCCCGCCGTCGAAAGCGAATGCAGACAGGTGATGACGTCCTGATGGCAATGCTGTCAACACGCTCCATTGCCCGCTTGTGGAATCGTAGCGTTTGAACCCGCGCGTATCGCCAAATCCGCCCAGTGCATACAGCTTGCCATCGAGAGTCGCTGCATCGAGTTCGCTTTGCGCAGGTCCGGGCATCGAAGCCACTTCGCTCCAAGTGCCTTGAGTGATGGTTTGCGGGGTGCCGTCAATGCATTCGCTGCCAGCGAGGCGGCTCAGGCGGACTGCCGCATGCGACCCGCTGCCGTAGCCGGCAAGCACGGAATCATGCGTGGCATTGAAATGCGTGCAATCGGCAAAGGTGATGTCGAGCTGGCCCCACAAGGTTCGTCGTATGTCTGCAGGATTGAACGCTGATCCAAACCGGGTGCCGTGGGAAACGTGCATGTTGTCGATGACCACGCGGTCGCCGACGCGGGCGCCAACACCAAGGAACCAGGCCGGATTGCCTTGTGGGTCATAGGTGAACCAGTAGACGACCAGGCGTTCATCAGGCAGTTCTTCGAGGAACCAACCTTCACCGGATCGATTGGCTACGAACCACACTCCGCTGGTGGCGCGCAGTCCGGAAAGTGCGCGACTTCCGCTCGCGTTGATGTCACGTGGTCCTTGGCAGGTGAGCTGATCGATTGCGGTGAGGCGCTGCACGTTCATGCTGCCGCTGCCGTGGGATGCCGGCCCGGAGAATTGAACCGTGGCTTGATTGCAGTCCAGGAAGGCAAATTCAACGGTGCCCCACAGGGCGCGGGTGATCTGTGCAGGATCGAAGGCAGCACCCCAACGTCCGCCGCGGGTGGTGTAGACCTGATCGAAAACCAGACGATTTCCCTGGAAGCGTCCTCCTTCGGCCATCAGCCAGTCCTGCTGGCCGGGTGCACCCACCGCGGGAAAGGTGAACCAGGCCATGATCACCGTGCCGTCAGGCATGTATTCAAGGATGAATCCTTCGCCGCTGCGGGAGGGGTCATACCAGGAGCCGCTCAGCGAAGGACCGGGCCAGAAGCTTTCCGCTGGCGGCGTTTCCTTGGTGTGCTCGCGTCCCATGGCCTGATCTGAAAATCCGAGGATCGGTCCCAGGAGCAACAGGACTGCAATGAGGATGCGCATGATTGGCTCCGGAATATGGACGACAACCATAGTACGAATGCGCTCGTATGTTCAAGTCCGAATCGTGCAGAACATCGCGGTGGCTGCCATCCAGACTTTCTACACCGCCAGCACCAGATCCTCGGCTTCGATGCGATCCAGTCGGATGCGATTGGCGAACAGGGAAAAGGCCAGCATGGCAGCGAGGCCGTTGGCATGCCGGATCCAGCGCGGCAACCAGTTCGGGGCGTTGATGTAGCCGGAATCAAATTGCGATTCCAGAGCCACCACATCATGCAGGCTCATCTTGCCGGCAAACAGGTTTCGGCAAAGGTTCAGCTTCTGGTGCTTGAGTGCCCAGCGAAAGAAGGTATGCACGGATAGCAGGCCGTGCAGGTAAACCACATCCTTGGTGAAAGCCGAACCGCCTTCCACGGGTGAGCCGCGGAACACGCGTTGCGTCGAGGAAAAGCTGTCGGCTTCGGTTTGCCCGGCATCGAGGAAATAGCGGAACACCTCGATGAAATCGGCTCCGTTCAGGGCCATGTCGATGGCCAGGATGCGCAAGCTGATGCGCTTGATGCGCTCGATGTCGAGGGAGCCGGTCATCAGCTCGGCAAACACCGCGAGACCTTCCTGGGTTGCGGTGATGCGCGGGGAGCTGAGTGCAAGCGAGGCCAGTTGCGGCTGACGCCTTCCGTTCAACGCGGTCAAGGTGTGCACGAAGGCTTCGTGCTCCAGCAACTGGCTGCGATCGTGCTCGCTGAAGCAGGTGGCCGAGCGCAGGCGGATGCGGGTGGCACCGGCTGCCGCCTTGGAAATCAACTGGTCGTCGACCTCGACACGCACCACCTCGCGGCCAAAGAAGGAATCCAGTTGCCCCTGCAGTTCCTCACGCAACACATCGGCGGGGATGCAGTAGTCGGCTTCGCGCGCCAGCACCTCGTGATCGAGCTCATCGGCAAGGCTGATGAAATGACGCGCCGCATCGGTGTTGCTCAATTCGCTGCCGGGAACCCGCGAACCGGGTCGTCCGTACAGATCGATCGAGTGGCGGGTGAATTCCGCATCACCCACGGCGTCCAGCATCAAGGTTGCGGTTCGCCAGGAATCCGCGCTGCGGCGGATGTAGTCACCGACCGGATGCGCTGCATCGGCGGCGGCATGAATGGCTTCGATCTCCGCACGCGCCTGGGCAAAACCGGGCCGTGCATAGTCGATGGAGGGAAGGCGTGGATTGCCCTTGTGCCACTGGGCAAGGAATGCGCTCTGCACGCGGGCCGGCCAACTGACCATGCCGAGCACGCGGATGCCCTTGACCGCAGCGACCAGGCGCCGGTCAAGCTCCGTGCAGCGGGCGAGGGTGGAGGATTCTGCCGACATTTCGCCGGGCAATATAACGCAGGCCGCATACGCATTTTTTAGGGCACATGCAGGGTGACCCCATACGAAGCCGGCACGAGATCCGCCGTTGCCCATTTCTAAGGAAACTCTGAACAAGTACGGAACTCATTCGTCGCGAGCAAGCTCGCTCCCACAAAATCAAGCAATGGTGGGAGCGAGCTTGCTCGCGACAATACTTGTTCAGAGTTTCCCTAATGTGGTGTCTCAGAAATAGCCTTAAACAAGTTTAGCTGCCGCACGCGCTACGGAAGCAAGGATGGTGTCGGCGCTCTTGTGCCAGACGAAGGGCTTGGGATCGGCATTGTGGGTGTCGATGTATTCGCGAATGGATTGTTCGAGTTCGACGACGCTGGTGTGGGCGCTGCGCTTGATCCACTTTTCACTGATCTGCCCGAAGAACCGTTCGACCAGATTGAGCCAGGAAGCCGAGGTGGGGGTGAAGTGCACGTGGTAACGCGGCCGCGCCGCAAACCAGGCACGCACCTTTTCAGTTTTGTGCGTTCCGTAGTTGTCCATGATCAAGTGAATGTCCTGGTCCGTTGGTACGGACGCATCAATCGCCTTCAGGAATTGCAAGAACTCCACACTGCGATGACGTCGCTTGAGTTGTCCGATCACCTTGCCCGTCGCGACATCCAGTGCGGCAAACAACGATGTGGTGCCGTGTCGCTTGTAGTCGTGAGTGCGCGTGCTTGGTTTGCCAAAGGTCAACGGGAGCCCCGGCTGGGTACGATCCAACGCCTGAATCTGGCTCTTCTCGTCGACGCACAACACCAGCGCACGATCCGGTGGCGCCAGGTACAGGCCCACCACGTCACGCACCTTGTCGACAAAGTGCGGATCGGTGGAGAGCTTGAAGGTGGCCTGCAGGTGTGGCTTCAAGCCGAATGCGCGCCAGATGCGATGTACCGTCGGTGCGGACACGCCGGTGGCCGCGCTCATGCTGCGCACGCTCCAATGGGTGGCGTTGGCCGGCGTCGTCTGGCGCACACGATCCACTACCGCTTGTACCTGCTCATCAAGCACCGTACGTGGCCGCCCTGTGCGCGGTGCGTCGCTCAACCCGGCAAACCGATATTGCTCATACCGGCGCCGCCATTTCGATACCGTCTGAATACTGGTCTTCAAACGCTGGGCGATACGGGTGCCAGACTGTCCATCAGCGCAACCCAGCACGATCCGAATGCGCAATTTTTCATCGGCAGGCGCCTTGCGAATGGCCAACTGCTGTGTCAACTCGGCGCGCTCTTCAGCGCTCAGCGCCAACTGCGTCACTGGGCGTCCTGTTCTGGCCATCGCGGTAGTTTCCAATAGGAGAAGCTACTTGGACAGACGGCAATACATTTAGTTCATAGTATTTATGAGACACCACACTAAGGATGGTCTGATCAATTGGCGAATTTGCATGAAACGCTTGAAGTCGCGCGTAGCGCTTCGTGCGCACGCGGATTGAGGCCTCGATTCTCAACGTTTTCGGGGGTTTTTGCCTCGATTCGTCAGGATTTCCCATCCTTCAGACGCAGCTATCCTGTCGTGGCGAGGAGTCGTTTGCGGGCCATCCACAGGTTGGCCAACGCAAACAGGGTTTTCACCTGCGCCCCATTCTTGGCCAGCCCACGGTAGCGCGCCTTGGTGTGGCCAAACTGGCGCTTGATGACGCGGAAGGGATGCTCCACCAGCGCACGGATCGATGCCTTGATGTGCTCGATGTGCTCATGAAGGTCGCGTAGCTTGGGATCCTGGATTCGCTTGATCAGATTGCGTTTGGCGGCAATGTGCCAGTGCCGCCCACGCTTGGTATCCCGCTTGTCCGCGCCCGTGTAGCCCGCGTCGGCGTACACGTGCCGCTCCTTGCCGTGCAACAGCTCCGTGGCCTGCGTGACACCGGCAACATGAGCTGCCGTGCTGGTCACCGCATGCACCAGGCCCGTGGCCTTGTCCACGCCGATGTGGGCCTTCATGCCGAAGTACCACTGATTGCCTTTCCTCGTCTGATGCATGTCCGGGTCGCGCTTCTTGTCGCGGTTCTTTGTCGAGGAGGGTGCCGCGATGATCGTGGCATCCACGATGGTGCCTTGCGATAGCTTCATGCCCTGTTTGCTCAGGTGCGCCTTCACTACGGCAAATATCGTGTCTGCCAATCCGTGCTGTTCCAGCAGGTGGCGGAACTTGCAAACGGTCGTTTCGTCCGGTGCACCTTCCTGACCCAGATCAATGCCCACGAAACGCCGCATCGACGTGGAATCGTAGAGAGCTTCCTCCACCGCCGGATCCGACAACGCGTACCACTGTTGCAGGAAATGAATCCGCAGCATCCGCTCCAGACCGATCGGACGACGGCCGCTGCCGTCTTCGCGCACCTTCGGATAGTGGGGTTCAATGGCAGCACACAGCTCAGACCAAGGTACAACCTTGTCCATCTCCGACAGGAAGACATCACGTCGTGTCGGCTTGCGGAACTGATCAAAACCAGCATCCGCCTGCGCCGACAGGGTCATTTGCTTATGCGTCATCGGGTAGTCTCCAATCCGGGTCAGCCTTTGACCTCAGGGCAAAATCAGAGTTTCCCTAGCCATTTCCTTTATGCCCTCTGAGTACGCCAGCGGGAGAGGGCATCAACGAGCGCGAAAGCTGGGTTTCTCCCGCCCGCGGTGGAGGAAGCCAAGTCGAGTGAAGTCTGCACTTCAACCGCAAGTGACAGAGCTTCGAAACTGCCTCACACCCAACCCGTCAGATAGAACAACGCAATCACGAAGAACACCGCCAGGGTCTTGATGAGGGTGATGGCGAAGATGTCCTTGTAGGCCTGGCGGTGGGTCAGGCCGGTGACGGCGAGCAGGGTGATGACGGCGCCGTTGTGCGGCAGCGTATCCATGCCGCCAGAGGCCATCGCGGCAATGCGGTGCAGGACCTCCATCGGGATGCCTGCGGCATGGGCGTTGGCGATGAAGGTTTCCGACATGGCTGCCAGCGCAATGCTCATGCCGCCGGAGGCCGAGCCGGTGATGCCGGCCAGTGCGGTAACGGTGACCGCTTCATTGACCAACGGATCGGGAATCGCCGAGAGCGCGCTGGCCACGACGAGGAATCCCGGCAGGGCAGCGATCACCGCGCCAAAACCATACTCGGATGCCGTATTCATCGAAGCCAGCAAGGCGCCGCCGATGGCGGTCTTGGTGCCTTCGGCGAAACTCGCAAGCACGGGCTTCCAGGCAAACAGCAGCACGCTGAAGATGCCAAGCAGCAAGGCACCTTCCACTGCCCAGATCGCGGCCACCCTGGAAATTTCCTGCACGACTTCGGGGGCGCTGCCGATCACCGCCGGATCAAAACGGTGTTCGGTTCCATAGACCTGCGGAATCCACACCGTCAGCAGTTTGTTGGCGACGCCAACCAGGAGCAGCGGCAACAGCGCGAGCAGCGGATGGGCCAATCGCTCACCGACAAACGGCGCAGGCTCGTTGACCAGATTGTCGCCATAGCCTTCGCCCGCGGTGCATGCCCGGCGACGACGCCATTCCAGATAGCTCATGCCGAGGATCAGGATGAACACGCCGCCCAGGGTGCCGAGCACGGGAGCGGCCCAGGCATTGGTGCCGAAGAACGAGGCCGGAATGATGTTCTGGATCTGCGGTGTGCCCGGCAACGCATCCATGGTGAAGGTGAATGCGCCCAGCGCAATGGTGCCGGGGATCAGGCGCTTGGGAATGTCGCTCTGGCGGAACAGTTCGGCGGCAAACGGGTACACCGCAAACACCACCACGAACAGTGACACTCCGCCATAGGTGAGCAGGGCGCACACCACGACGATGGACAGCATGGCCCGCTGCGGGCCGAACAGGCGGATGACCGCGGCGACGATGGACTTGGAGAATCCCGAGATCTCGATCAGCTTGCCGAAGATGGCGCCCAGCAGGAACACCGGGAAATACAGCTTGAGGAAGCCGACCATCTTGTCCATGAACAGGCCGGTGAACATGGGCGCGACCAGCGACGGATCGGTCAACAACACCGCACCCAGGGCCGCGACCGGCGCAAACAGGATCACGCTGTAGCCGCGATAGGCCACCAGCATGAGAAAGCACAGCGCGGCAAGGACAATCAGGAACGACATGCCGGCTCCATCGGCAAAAGTTGCACGCAGTGTCCGCAATCGCGGGGTGCCCGGCCCACTGTACCAAGGTACAGGTTACAGCCCGTCGCGCGAGCACGAAGATGCGCACCCAGAGGCATAAGCCCGTGGAGACCCGATGAACACCGTACGCAAGAACCGCTTGACCGCAGCCCTGATCGCCGCCTTGTTGTTGCCAACGGCCGCCGTTGCGCAGCAGACCGATGCCGCCAGCGAAAAGTCCGAAAAGCAGGTCGCTGCCGATGAAGCCAGCAAGACCGAAGTCCAGCAACTGACGGGCATCACCGTCACCGCGCGCAAGCGCGAGGAAACGCTGCAGACGGTGCCGGTGGCGGTCACCGCCTACTCGGCGGCATCACTCGACAACCTCGACGTGCAGGATCTCGGCGATCTCGACGCCTTCGTACCCAACCTCACCGTGTACGCCGCGCGCGGATCCAACAGCACGGTCACCGCCTACATTCGCGGCATCGGCCAGGCCGACCCGCTGTGGGGCGTGGACCCGGGCGTCGGTATCTATCTGGATGATGTGTACATTGCGCGTCCGCAAGGTGCATTGCTCGATGTGTTCGATGTCGAGCGCATCGAAGTGCTGCGCGGCCCGCAGGGCTCGCTGTACGGCAAGAACACCATCGGCGGCGCCATCAAATATGTATCGGCACCACTGGAAGAGGATTTCTACGGCCAGGCGTCCATCACCATGGGCAGCTACAGCCAGGCTGACGTGAAGGCCAGCGTCAATGTTCCGTTCGGCAGCTCCGGATGGGTGGGTCGGTTTGCCGTGGCCTCGCTCAATCGGGATGGCTTTGGCGAAGTCCTCGACACCAAGCAGCCGGTTTCCGACAAGGAAATCCTCGCCGCCCGCGCCACCCTGGGCTATGTCGGCAACCCGGATTTCTGGGCGCGCATCAGCGTCGACTGGATGGACGACCAATCCGGCGTGCGCGGCGCGAAGATGCTCGCACCCAACACCAATGCGCTCATCAACGTCGCCGACGTGCCGCCACTGGATGACCGCTACGACATGCGCATTGGCATGCCCAACATCAATGACACATCGATGGATGGTGCATCGCTGACCATGGGCTGGAATCTCAATGATGCCTGGACCTTGAAGTCGATCACCGCCTTCCGCGAGTCGGATACTGAAACCAACATCGACTTCGACACCCTGCCGCAGAAGATCGCCGACGTGAAGGCGTTCTACAGCGACGAGCAGACCTCGCAGGAATTCCAACTCAACTACGATGCGGGCGGACGCTTCCGCGGTGTCGGCGGCTTGTACTGGTTCACCGGCGAAGCCGGCGGCCAGGTGCTCAACAACTTCTTCAACCTGTCCTTTGGCGATACCCAGGGCACGGTCGACACCGACAGCATCGCGGTCTATGGCGAAGGCACCTTCGACATCAACGACAAGTGGTCGGTGACCGGCGGCATTCGCTACACCGACGAGGAAAAGAGCGCCGACGTGCTCAACCGCTGCTACACCGACGCCACCTACACCACGCTGGCGCTGGCCTGTACCGCGGCCAACCTGACCCCGATCGCGGCCGACTTCGAGGACTCCGAGCGCTTCAAGAACTTCTCGCCCAAGCTCTCGCTCGACTACCGCATGGACGAGAACACCTTGCTCTATGCGCTGGTCTCGCAGGGCTTCAAGTCCGGCGGCTTCAACATCCGCGCCCAGGCCACGCAGTTCCCGCGCTCGCGCCTGCCATTCGATGACGAGAAGGTGACCAGTTACGAAATCGGCGCCAAGAATGCGTTTCTCGACGACAAGCTGTTCCTGAACCTTGCCTACTTCTACAACGACTACAAGGACATCCAGCTGTCGGTGTTCACCTCGTTCGATTCCAACGGCGATGGCGTGAACGATGCCTTCTTCGGCGACTTCACCAACGCCGGCGCCGGTACCGTGCAGGGCATCGAACTGGAATACGCCTGGCAGATGTCGGAGTTCTTCAGCCTGCAAGGCAACATGGCGTGGCTGGATGCCGAATACGACGAGTTCCTCACCGAATCCGCGAACGGCACCGTCAACAACATCGCCGACCAGCAGAAATTCACCAATGCGCCGGAATACTCCGGCTCACTCAGCGCGGTGTATGCACGACCGCTGGCCAGCGGCGGCAGGATCACCGGGCGCGCCACCTGGACGCACCAGAGCGAGGTCTATCCGACCACCGATCTTTCCGAAGCCATCAAGCAGGACGGATACAGCCTGCTCTCGGCCGGCGTGATCTGGCAGACAGCAGGCCCATGGAGCTTCGCGCTGGAAGGCAAGAACCTCACCGACAAGGAATATCGCACCAGCGGCTACAACATCGCGGCTCTCGGTGTGCTGACCGGCTTCTACGGCGCCCCGCGCACCTTCAGCCTGAGCGCGCGCTACGATTTCTGATGGCGGCGATGGCCTGGCAAACGAATCTCCAATGTGTGCCAAACTTGATTACGGGCCGCGCAAGCGGCCCGCTTTTTTATGGCCAGGGATGGCCGGTATGCCTGCAATGCAGGAGCAATTGCAGGCGATGGCTATGGATGGCATTCACCACCCTCACCCCAACCCTCTCCTTTATGCCCTCTAGGTACGCCAGCGGGAGAGGGGGACGAAGTAGGAGCAATTGCAGGCAATGGCCATGGATAGCATGTACAGATTCCGCCTCTCCCGCCAGCGGGAGAGGCCGACGCGCAGCGGCGGGTGAGGGTGGCACCTCGTCATGCGGACCACCTTCACCCCCACCCTCTCATTTATGCCCTCTAGGTACGCCAGCGTGAGAGGGGGACGAAGTAGGAGCAATTGCAGGCGATGGCCGTGCAATGGGCTGACTGCCTGCAATGCAGGAGCAATTGCAGGCGATGGCTATGGATGGCATTCACCACCCTCACCCCAACCCTCTCCTTTATGCCCTCTAGGTACGCCAGCGGG
>Ga0208460_10002710_pt1 | contig 10036 bp, 7 predicted proteins | sample AD_STIC10_MetaG_FD_184436 | JGI IMG/M metagenome (GOLD analysis project Ga0208460, IMG submission 184436) | Active sludge microbial communities of municipal wastewater-treating anaerobic digesters from USA - AD_STIC10_MetaG (SPAdes) (version 2) | ecosystem: Engineered > Bioreactor > Anaerobic >... | reverse complement strand
CGAGCGCCCAGTCGAGCAACTCGATTTCATCCGCTGGGAGACGCCCTTCCATCTCCGCCCACGCATCCTGCAGCGCGGGCAAGTCATCGACTTGCCTGAGCTGCGCATTGATGGAGACGCCGATCATCTCGGAATGGTGAACTGCGCGAAGCGCCATGGTCGCTACGCAAACGGCCAGCGCGATATCTGGGTCGCCTGACAGAGCCAATCTCACCGCTCGCGTTCGCGCCAATGTGAGGTCCCTGTTCACTGCTTTCGGCAAAGCGCTGACGCGCGTCGGCGCCACATCCTCCGAACTATCAAGGCCCTCGGCGCCATCATCTCCTGCCCTGCGCTGCTTCAGGAAGGCTTTGGCGCGATTCTCGTCTTCGTCGCGAACGAGTCCCTCGCTTGCCGAGATCGAGCCGTCGCGATCAACCGACAGAACTACCCCGGCGAGTTGCTTCACCTCGCGACTCCAGCAACGACCGGCCTGACGAACGAGTTCGTAGGTAGCCTCGAGATCATCACGTATCGACCACCGTGGATCGTCGTCGATCGACGACGCATCGAGTTCGGCGTCGAGCTTCTCGATCTCACCAGAAATCCTATCAAGCTCCGCTTGTTCTTCGAGCGTAGGATCACGCCACTCAGGATGAAACCGGGTTGAGGACAGCCCTGTTCCCCGGCCTTCGCCCAAATGGACTTCAACCCAGCTCCACGCGTCCTGCAGCCAGACCGCACGCGACTCTCCAAGCTTGTCTTCAGCAAGCTTTGTAAGAAGCGCCGGGTTGTCGATGAAGACGGCGTCAGCGTCGAAGAGGTCGCGCACGAGTTTCCCGCCGGCCGCCTCGTAGGCTTCGAGGCCAACGAACACGGCGAGACGGTCTGAAGTACGAATCCGGCCATCCATTAGTCGGGCGCGAACGGAGCCCGCGTGCGTGATCGGCTTTCCCATGCTGCGGTACACAGCCTCTTGCTGACCGTGATCCTCCACCAGGCAGAAGGCGCGGGCCACGTCGAGCGTGACATCGCCCTTCTTCCAGGCTGCTTTGATCTTCGGCGCCAGCCCGGACAGAGCGAGCCGCTGATCGACGTGCCGACGGGTCACACCGAAGCAATGGGCAACCTCGTCGGGGGATTTGCCTTCAGCTACCAGCGCTGCGAACGCATCGACTTCGTCGATCGCGTCCATTTCGTTGCGATGGATGTTCTCCATGAGGGAGACTTCCCGCCCCTCTTCCAATGCCACAACGTTGCACGGCACGAGGAGGTCCCTGGCGATGACCTTGTCGCGCGCAAGCTTCTTGAGCGCAGCGAGTCTGCGCCCTCCTGCATCTACCTCGAACGTGCCTTCGGAAGCAGGGACGACGCAGAGATTCTGCAGTAGACCGCGCGACGCGATCGACGCCGCCAAGGCGTCAACGTCCGCCTTTCGGTCTTTCCTGCGAACGTTCCGTGGCGAAACGACAAGCTTGCTGAGGGGGATCAATTGAATGGATGACGATTGAAGAGACATAGGATGCTCCAAAGAGCTTCCCGGCGGCAGAATGCGGAGCCGGGGCCGCTTGCGCGACCCCATGCCCTTGACCGCCGATCAAGCGCACCGCTCAAGGGCGAAGAGCGTCAGCGGCCCTTGAACGGTGTGCGCGGCGGGCGATGCATGGGGCCGCGCAGAGGGCGCGGCCGCAGCTTCGCGAGCGCATCGACAGTTGAAGAGCAGGTTCCTAGGCAATCAACGCTAGCGGTGAAGCACCATCAAAAGTCGTTCACTTGAGCTGTCTACTTGATCACCTGGTCGATCTGTCTACGACGAGTTGCCTTAAGTGCGTTGGACCGGCCCTTATCTAGAGCCCGGCGCGCTTCCCGAAGGTACAAGCGTCCGCGCGAAGTTGCGGCGGCCGCGCTCGCCATTTCAGCGAAGAGACGATCATCATTCACCAAGAGTACAAATTCTTCGGCTTCCAGTTGTCGATCGACGAATAGACTGACGATGGCAGCGACAAGCCGTCGGCACTTGTCCCAATCCGTCCACATTATTGACCAGGGCAAGCGATGATCCACCAACCTCCAGCTATCGTATTCCAAGTCGTTTCCAGCGACCGAATTGTAGGTAGGTTCAAACGCAATTTGCACGAGCTGCGCGGGGTTTCGCGAGCTGTAGCCAAGGCCGCGCGCCAACAGGTAGGCGAGAAGATGCGCCTCATCAGAAGACGCGACCTCGCCGTCGGCATTGCGAATGGCGACCAGCCAAGGATCATCACCATTTTTGTTGGGCAGCTCGTCAGGTCCAAACGAACGGGCTGCGAGCGCAAGGAAACTCCTGGGCAAGGGCTCGGGCGAGGCGAAAAGCTTTGCGATCTCGATTGGCCTCGCAGCGGCCCTCATCCATCGCTCTGCCTCTTCCTGCGCGATCAGATTCGTCCGAAGGCAGGCAACTAGTGTGTCCAACACTTCCCGAGCGCCCAATTTTCGAACCGCGATATCTGCGAGATCCTTTCGGCCGGCCGTCATCATGGCAGCAAGCGTGGACTTTCGATGGTCTGGCAGCTCAAGAGATTGAAGAAGGGTCTCGTCGTCGACGACACTGGACCGCCATGAAGCTGGGTAGGCGCTCAAATCGGGACGCCGCCTTAATACTGGAAACACGAGTTCACGCTCGATCTCGATCGCCCTCAAGAGGTCCTCATGATTTCCATGCGCAACCGCCGCTTCAGCGATCGCGTTCGCGTTGTCTGAGGAATTGAGCATGCCAACAAGTATGTGAGGGCGGCGACGCAGGATTGCTTGTCCCAAATTCTTCGAAGCCGCCTCGACGACCGTTCTATCGACCACGTCAAGATTGCTAATGAGAAACTCGATGCCCGCATCGCTCAGGTTCTCAAATTGAGTAAGGGCCGATCTGGCAATCACCGAACGAGCTGCTCGTGCTTCCGAGATCCCAAACCGTTCATTCAACAGGGTCAGAGCGTCACCCAAGGCTTCCGCATCAAACTCTGCCCGCTCGGAGAGCGAGTACAGCGAGCAAAGGGGAGCGAACGCCGCGCGGCCTCCGGAAACATCGCCCCCCACAGCGCGCAGAAATGTCCGCAAGCCGTGGGTTTTGGGCTCAAGCAGATCACTGATCGCGGTGTCCAACCACGTTGCGGAAAGGCTTAGAGATTCAGCTTCGACCGCCTTTGGAAAGCGCGTGCGAATTGCCTGGTTTCCTGCCGGCAGCAGTTGAAGATCGAACGCCGCGCCGTCGACTGAGCGATCAGCACCGGCCAAAGTGCAAAATCGAAATGCGCGCCTCAAACGCGGCCACTGCTGCGACCAGAGAGCCACTACCGGCTCATCGACACGCGCATTGTCTGGCCGGGCGCAGATCACTTTGGCAGACGGATGACCGTACAACGCGCCTACAATTCGTTTGGCCAGCGCCTCATCTTGCAGGTTCATCGGCACGTAGAACTCGGAAAAGTTCAGCTCGATCGGGCGGCTGTAAGCGGCGTGATCCTCCACATTTGGTCTGCGGAACACAGTCAAGAGTTGGGAGAACGAGTTGGGCGCGGCGAGATCTGCGAAATCAATCAACAGAGTGTGTGTCCAGACACAACCAGGCCGGGACATCTCCGGCGCAGACCACGTTCTCGCAATAGCATAGAGACCGGCATCACCCAAAGGATAGCCGGTAAGATAGCCTTCCTCAGAAATGCGAACACCTGGCCCCGAGATATCGCTTAAGACGAGCAGCGTTTTTGCGTCGCGCGATGGCAACGGCAACGAGCATGCGAGCTGACGATGGCCTTCAGCATATCCATGCAAAGCTTGGTGAAGCTTCAATTTCCACTCGCTGATGCGTCCATCAACCAAGCCAACGGCTCGGTCAAATCCTGGGTAACAATACGTTTCTCCACCAGTCTTATACGTTTTGAAGGTTGATCCAACTCACGAAGCGTTTGCGCTTCGGCGTTTGGTTTCGCGCCTTCCTTGGTGTCGTCGTAATCGCCGCCCTGCGCGCTCAGTCCATAAACTCGACTATCCCAACTATCTGCGTTCTGGCGCAGATACTGCGACAGCAGGGGCATTTTTGCCTTCACAAAAGCCGCTGGTTGCATCCCCTCGGCGCTGACCTTGTCCCACGCAGACAACATCACGGCCAACTTGCGCGGTCCGACATCCAAAGGCGCCTGTCGCATCAATTGCAATAGGCCGACGATTTGAACTTGAGTTGGCGCCAAGCGCGGATGCCAAGGCACCTCACCCCCCGGGGGTACAGACAGGCCCAGCTTTTTCGACAGCGCGATTTCGTCAACGGTCCATTGGGGCGGCCGGATTGTATCGGCATGGATGAACAACAGTACGCCGCCGGACCGAAGAATATCGCTCACATCCTGATCGCAACTCCGATCTTCCCACATGCGTCGGTAGGCTTCGCCAGCGACATCCGGAAAGGTAATGCGGACGGGTTCACCCGATGCATCTTTGAGATTCATGCTGACCAGCTTGTTTCCGCCGACCGCCGTGCGCTCTTGTACCCGAGCGTCTCGCCAACGAGCGGTGATTGCATTGAGGTGCGCTACGTCGCCCGACAAAAGATCTCGGAAACTTAGCACAGTCGGCAAGGTCCGATCGGTGATCAGGTGCCACAGCGCAGCGAGGAAAGTTGTTTTTCCCGACTCCGGCAACCCGATGATCACGACAGAGCGATCAGCCATTGGCACGCTCCGATGATTGCCGCGCGACGAAACGAGAGAAGGCGCGAGCACTCGGGGCGACCGTTACTTTTGCCGTTTGCGGGAGAGCGGGCGCACGCGCCCAGTGCTTCAGCATTGCGGCCAACCCCGTTCCACGCGACAGAACATCACTCTTAGGAGATGCACACACTGTGCAGCTTTCGATACTCGCGAACTGGTCAGCGAAGTGTTCGCGAATGGTGGCCAGTAATGACGCAAAGTCCGCCTCGGCACGGGGACGGTCGGTCAAACCCGCTATGATGTCCATTTTCGTCAGGACTACCAGAAGACGTCGACCTTCACGAAGCGACCCTCCGTCCTTGAGCGCTTGCAGGATCATGATGACCTCGCTGCGCAAATTGTGACGGGCGCCCGTATCTGACAAGCGCTGGCCGTCGACCAAAACAGTTAGCGTGTCGGCGCGAGAAACCTCGGGAAACTGCGTAACTCCACCGGCGTCGTCAGTGGCAGTTCGATATTCTTCACCAGCCCTATCTGCCAAGAGCAGGGCCAATCCGGGACCAGCAAACGCGCCGGAAATATCAATGTGATAGAATTTCGCCTCTCCAAAACCAGTGCGTTCCATTTCAGGCACGCCCCGGCGGGAGGCACTTCTTGCATCGTGGCAAGCTAGCTCAAAGGCGTGCAGAGTTTCCGATCGAGCAAACTCAACGCCAGCCACCGCCCCCTCTTGGAAGAGGTCGTATAAGCTCGCAATCAAACTGGTTTTGCCCGATCCCTTTGGCCCGACAATCGCCGTCACCCTTGCGATCCTAGACCGCACCAAGTCCGCGGCATCTGCCGAGCTCAACATATCTGCCGACGGCAGCAGTAGACCAGGAGTCGTCTCCGAGTCCGAAGTCGCTGGATCCACCTCGAGTTCTTTGCCGAAGTGAGGACACGCGGAAAGCTCCAGGCCTTCGACGCACTTGCCGTTTTCAGATACGCGGCATTCGCGGTTTCCGCATGTGACTTTTGCCTCGTCTGTCATGACGCTACACGATCGACAGGAGCAGACGCTCGCGATAGAACTGAATCGCGAAGACGAGGCTTTGGAGTTGCCGAGTAGCATCAACGCCAGTCACGGCTGCCCAATTGGGGACCCAAGTATCGCCCCCACCCGCCTCGATGTGGCGCCTTATAGCAAAATGAATCGGCAAGGTGAGCGATGACGGGCTTTCATCAAGTTCAATGGTTTGCAGCCAGCCGAACTCGGATGCCGTGATTGCTTCTAGAACTCCGACTTTCTTTCGCTCCTTTATACCCGCGTGGAGAAGCATCGACTTGATCGATCTAGGCCCGGGCAACATCGCTGTGCTGTCAGCGAGTTCCTTGGCGAAAAGCAACGGTTGCGCTTCCGCCGCGACCTGATCAAATCGGACATCCAGATCGAGGCTGCGACTGCCTGTCAGCCACCACAGCATCTGGAGTTCTTCGTCTTGTATTTTCAGGAAGCGGTCGACAGCCGAAATCGCGGACGCTTGTCTCGTGGAGAGAATTCGTAGTGCGGTTTGAGTGGTCTTTTCCATGCCGGTGATCGCTTCGATGACCGATTCCCAGTTCGGTGTGTCCTTCACCTTCTTGGCGAACGCAGCGAAGTCCAATTTCGGGGGATCAGTAACGACGGCTAGATTAGGTCGCGAGCGATTCGAATTGGCCAGTTTGTCCAGCGCGCTTTCTGCCAGCGAGACGATATCCAGTGGCAGATCAGGAATCCGCGCGCCTACGAAGGAAGCTGTCAGAACGCTCAATGCGGCTGCCCCGCCGACATCATCCTGCCGGTCGAATAAAACGTGTAATGCCGCGCCAGCAAGAAGCTGTAACTCACGGGCAGTCGTGTTTGGGTCGAATGTCGCATCCTGCGCCTTAAGGAGCCCCTGGAACTTAGCGACAAAGGCAGCCGACGCCGGGAGGCGAGCGTGTCCGAAAGCAAGCCGGACCAGCGATTCCACCAAATCGCCGTCCGCGCTCTTTGTTAGCGCGTGGACGCCCGCCCAACGCGCGCCTCGTCTGTCGGGATCATCCGCGATGGTGAGAGGCGCATACCACCTCGCAAAATCGACGTGCATCGTTGGTGCTGCTTCGTTTGCCATTAGCCCCCCTCTCGCCGCGAGACTTCTCGCGCAACGTCCTCAAGTCGACCCAGTTCAGCGGCACGCAACAGCGCTCGCCCATAACGTTCCGGTTCAGGCAATTTAAGCTCATCGGTGTTCGTGAGGTCCAGATCGGCGACGATCTCTCGACGCTGGCTAGCTGTGAGTTGCCAGAAGCGGAACACCAAGTTGCGCGTGGCTTCTTCACTCATGGCGGCCTCAACATCATTTGGCCTGGGCAACTCTTCTGGGGCGCTAGGCAGCGCGGAGATCGATCCGCGAAGCCGGCCCGGAATAGGTATGCGGTGACGGAATACTTCCTCCCCGGTTGGGGAAAGCGCAGGGCGGTAAAGCTCTGGATTAGCTTGCCACTGCAGCTGGTGAGCATCAACAACGAGCGTTCGATTAGCTCCATCACCTTCGACACGCACGTCAATGAGGTTGTAGGCTGGCTGCCATCCCACCTCTCTCCGATCAGGATTCACGGCGCCTGCGCCAAATCGAACGTAGCCGTCATCCTTGGTGATCCGTTGACGATGCTTATGTCCGAACAGGTGGATTGCCGACCTGTTGCAGAATTTTTCATCGACATCATCGCCATCGCAGAACCAGTCCGGTGGGTGATGGATCATCACCAAGTTTACAACATCATCCACCGGATCCAGCGCGGTCTGCATGGGGCCGAGATACAAGCTGTCCTTCTTATCGTCGCCGCCGCCAGCGCCGGAGACAAATACTGACGTGAGGCCATTGAGGCGAAGGTTCACACCCCCCTCAAGCGGTAGATCCTGTTTCCAGAATGGATGGTCAGGGGCGTAGATCTGGCAACTGAAGAATTTCGCAAAATCGTTATAGGCGTCGAGAGGCTTCATAAGCGTTCGACCGGTTTCGGGATCGGTGAACTGAGCTCGGAATTCGCGCTCTCGCTGATGCTCGTTTGCCCCCATGATCGCAGCGTGAGCGTTTCTTACTGCCGGTGTTCTTACGATCACCCCACGATCGACATCATGATTTCCGGGTACGACGAACACCCGTTCCACCGAACAGCTGCAGGCAGCAACAAGCTCGTCAATCCACGCTTTGGCAGCAACGTACTCGCTTGGGTGTCCTTTGAAGGCGATATCGCCGGTGATCAGAATCGCTCCTACCGGGCCGAGCTTCGCAATTCGATTGCGAATGTCTTGAATCATCCGGGTCCGGAACGGACGATCCGGATCTAAGGCCGGGGTCAGACAATCCGGCTCTCGAAAATGAATATCGGAAATATGAAGTAATAGCATGCCACCTGATACAGGGTCTGTGGTCACGTTTGGAACTAGGAGAAGCGAAATGCCCACACCAAAAATGACGTAGAATGCCGGCGGCTGGCGGGGCACCCATTTTCCCGCGGACCTACTGCACCCATCGATGTCCGAAGGCCTGATGGCGCACAACTTACTGTTTATAGTAGCTTTTTCTGTTGCTTCCACGCGTCATAACCAGACGGCTTCTCAACTGTTGCGAAAGACAATCACTACTCGAGCCAATTGCGGGACCGGGCACGAACCGCGGCCGCCAAGCTGGCGACTGCACTAAGGCGTCACCCTGCTCTCTGGAAGCCTATCAGCATGTCGGCCCTACCAATGACGTCCCCCGTCGACGTCGAGCTAAAGTACCTGCCATCATACGAGTCTATCGTGTCTCCCAGAAGTAGAACCTCTGATGCGTCCAACCGTCGACAGCCGCCCCACGACGGCAGCGCCTCTCCGGTGCGCGACGCGTTCCTAGCGATTGCCGCCAGCGACCCGTTCACCGTGACACGCTCTCCATCGCGACACACCGTATCGCCTCGACCGGCAGCAACTCTTTTGATGAGCAGCTTGCCGAGCGGAAGTACCCCGCGCCGGTCGAGATCTTCGGCAAGCGACGCCGATGGACGAACCGCAACGCGATCGCCGACGCGCCATATCCCCTGCTCTATGCGGTACAGTCCAGCTGGCGCACTCGCCGTCGTGTTCCAGACGAGGCGTGCCGAACTTGCGTTCGCCGAAAAGCAGAGCATCGCGATGGCGGCTGCAGCGACACTCAGGGTCACGGCCCGTCCGCGCATATTCAGGTCAGCGACGCGGTGCGGCGAGCACTGACGCGGCGTGTGACGGCAACGTTGTCATTCCCCTGCTTCGGAAGTTGCGCCTCCGCTGCTCCAGCCGTGCAAGCGGGTCGCTCCGGCGGCACGTAGATTTCCCGGAAACACGGATTGCGGACCGGGTCGAAGCACGACCTGATCCAGTGCAGCACCGGCTGACTGGCCTCCATGTTCCGCGCGCGCTCGGTGTAGGTCAGCCAGAAGCGTACCGTTGCTAGCGGCTTGATGTGCGTCAGCGGCATCAGCCGATCTTCAAACTGGGAGACGTAGCTGGGCAGAACGGCAATGCCCGCCCCGGCCGCGCATGCTTCCATGAGAACAGTGCCAGCATCCGTTTCCATCGTGTGGGGAAGGATAGCGCCCCAGGCCGCCGCGTCCTGTCGCGAGCCTTCCGGCTGGTACACTTCTCCCGACAGCCTCAGGCATTTGTGTGCCTGCAGATCCGCCATCTGACGAGGTTCGCCGTGCCGTGCGAGATAGCTCGGCGCGGCATACAGAATGTAATGCAGCCATCCAAGCTGGCGCGAGACGATGTTCGCGGCCGTTGGCTTTTCGAACTGGATTGCGATGTCGCCATCACCTTCGGAAAGGTTAGGCGTCGTCGGCAGAACCTTGATGAATAACCTGACGTCGGGCTCGATCTGCAAAAGCTCAGGAAGGCGCCGGGCCAGCCAGTAGGTGGCGATGCCCTCGCGCGCGCAGATCACGAGCTGATCCGGAGCGCTGTCGTTTGCGCGGTCAATGATGGTCTGAACGGAATCGGCCATGCTGCGTGCTGTGCGCAGGATGTCCTCGCCAACGGTTGTCAATTCGAGCCCCCGGTTTGATCGTTCAAACAGCTGGTGACCGAGGGCGCGCTCGAGTTCCTCGAGGTCCTTCGATACCTTGCCGTAGCTACGACCCAGCACCTTGGCGGCTGCGTTGATGCTTCCTGAATCGGCTACGGTCTGGAAGACCTTAAGCCGATCCCAATCCAGTTTCGCCCCACCCACGTTCGCTCCTTTTCGACGACCCCTTGTCGAAATAACTGGGAAGCGGAACCGCCGCGGTCGCGACTAAGCCTGGCCAATCGAATGGCTGGTGCGCGATGGACAGGTGTCTACCCCCGTTAAGAAATTATC
>Ga0208460_10002706_pt1 | contig 10047 bp, 10 predicted proteins | sample AD_STIC10_MetaG_FD_184436 | JGI IMG/M metagenome (GOLD analysis project Ga0208460, IMG submission 184436) | Active sludge microbial communities of municipal wastewater-treating anaerobic digesters from USA - AD_STIC10_MetaG (SPAdes) (version 2) | ecosystem: Engineered > Bioreactor > Anaerobic >... | reverse complement strand
AGGCGACGCCGGCCTTTCAGGCGATAACCAGGACAGGCATTCACCTGACGCCCACCGATGACAGCGTGTGGCGAAGCATATCGCCGAGCGACCTGCTGGAGCACATGCCGCCGGAAAAGGTCTTCACGCTGACGCGCGTCTATCGCAATCAGTCGGACCTGACGCTGGTCAATGAAACGATTTACGGGATGCTGACGCGCATTCCTTTCGACATGGCCAGAGGTGATCCGCCACTTGGCGCGATCATCCAGCTGCAGTTGTCGATCAACGACCTTGTCGCAGCCGAAGAGAATTTGCTGAAGCAGTATGACGCAGCGCTGAAAGCGCTAGGGGATGGCGGATGACGCGCAGTCGCGTGCATCACGTCGACCTGTCGATCCGTGACGTAGCGGCGGCGGGGCCGCTGTATGATCTGGTGCTGACGCATATCGGCTATGTGAAGGGCAAGCATTATCCCGATGGCGGCGGTGAGTGGGATCTGGATGATGGATCCTCCATAGGCATCCGGCCGACTGCGGGGGCGCATGCCGGCAGGACGCACGACAGGTATTCCTCCGGGCTGCATCATCTGGCGTGGCGGGCGGTTAGCCGGGAGGATGTCGATGCGCTGTTCGCGAAGCTGTCGGCGTTCGGCGCGGCCATTCTCGATGCGCCGGCGGATTATCCGCAGTACAATCAGGGCAAGGGATATTACGCAGTGTTCTTCGCAGACCCTGACGGGCTGAAACTGGAATATGTCTGGACGCCCTGATCCCGCCGCGTTCAGGTGATCTCAACACTCGGGCGACACAGTGAGTCGTCAACCTGGTTCCCGAGATGATTGCTCCCACTTCCAAGACAAATCTGAAGTCGCTGATCCTGCTGTGGGCAGGGCTTGCGGTGGTCATGGCGGCGGTTGTGATCTGGGGCGCGATCCAGCCGCAAGACCCGCTTTCAAACTACGTTCACACAGACAAGGCGCGGCACATACTGGCGTTCGGTGCGATCGGCCTGTGCGCGGGACTGATGCCGTCTGCCCTGACACGGATCATGGCGCTGGGCGGCGTGCTGGTGTTTGGACTGCTGGTGGAGATCATCCAGATTCCTGTGCCGGATCGCGAAGCTTCGATGAGCGATCTGCTTGCCAGCACGGCTGGCGCTTTCGGCGGGTTCGGGCTGGGCGCTGCGGCGTGGAACCTGTTCGAGACAATGCGCGGGAAGATCAGCGCACGGGTGAAGGCTTCTCTGCAGCAGCCCTGAGGAAGCCGCCATACATGCGATGGGCGCGCTCGGTCAGCGCCGGGTCGTAGCGGACGCGCCAATCCTGAGCCTCGATTTCGTCGAACGCATGCGTTGCGCCTTCAAAAACCGTGACGTCGATGGGCGCAGATGGCGTGCGCATGCGGCCGAGCACCTTGACCACCGATCTGCCGCCGACAACTGAGTCTGCCGTACCGATGATCGCTTGAACCGGCACGTCGACGCGGAGGCCGTGGATAGGCGCCAGAGCGCCGATGCCCTGATACGGGTAGACCACGAAGGCGCCGGTGAGGCCGGCAAGCGGTTCGTCTGGCAGTCCAGAAACGTGCGTGGCGTTTTCAATCTGGCGGCCGGGCGTCATCGACATGGCGTCTAGCGCCGTCCAGCCGCCATGGCTCCAGCCGGCGATGGCGATGCGCGTGGGATCGATCCAGGGCTGGCGGCGGGCCCATTCCATCATGGCGAAGAGATCGCCTGCCCGCTCGCGGCCCCAGAGCTGGAGGCCTGTGCAGACGGTGGCGTAGGCCTGGAATTTCGAGATGCGGCGATGGCCGTAGCTGTCGACGACGAGGGCGGCCCAGCCGGCGGCCTTGGCGACGGCGGCCCAGCGTTCCTGCAGGTTCTTCTTGCCGCCACAGCCGTGGAACTGCAGCACGATGGGAAAAGGCCCCTCGCCGTTCGGCTTGTGGAGGTCGCTGTCCCGCAGCAGGGCTTCGATGCGCTGATCGACAGTTTCCCGCCGCGAGGTTGGGCTCATTGGCCGTGACGCCGGTGCAGCTCGGCTATGAGGACGCGGTCGAACTCACGGCTGGGGAAATCATTCCAGCTTCGAATCTCGTTGCCGATCAGCGCGAGATTGCGGGCGGAGTCGAAGTCGGGACCGGGGATCATCTTGAGATCATAGAGCCGCTGGGGCGAATAGCCTGTCAAAATCCAGGAATGATGCCACGCCAGCTTCGCCGCCTTGGCAAGCTCGTTTGTGCAGTTGGAGGCGAGCGTGTTGTAGAAGCGCGGGTGCGTGGACACATCGATCGTGCGCTGCAGGAGGTTGCGGAGAAACGCCTGCTTCTGGTCCGCAGAAAGCGTGAGCGGATAGACGTAGATATCCTTTTTCAGGAAGGTGGCGCGACGGGTGAGAACCTCCTTCGCGGTGTTCCACATATAGGCCAGCTCGTACTTGTTGAGCGCGCCTTCGACGGCGTCGTAGGTTTCGTTCTTCTCCAGCCTCGCTTCGACCGTGAGCCCGACCATGCGGTCGTCAGGAAATTCGAACAGCAGGAGCGTGTGGGCGGCGTAGGGCTGGCCCGGCTGCGGCTCGACCATGAGCCAGATGTTCTTCACATCTGCAAAATTAGCGGCGAAGGTCGTCGCCTCCTTCGTGACAGGGCCATCGGCGTTGTAGGACCAGTCCATCACCGGATCGAGACTGAAGCCCTCTGCAGTCATCGTCACCTTGGGCATGACCGACAGGTTCTCGACCCAGTCGCGATCAAGGCGCGGCGTCGCCATCGCCATGGAGCCCATGAACGCGGCGATCAGCGCGGCGACAGCGATGCCTGCCGTCGCCCATCGATGCTTCCTGATCCAGTTCCAGATAAACATCTGATTCATTCCCCTGCTTCGACAGATGCATGGCTCGTCGCGGAAAGCCAAGACCTGCAAGGATGACCCGAAACCTTGGACCCGCCCATCGCTCCCCTCTCCCGGGCGCCCTGCGCAACAATGCATCCAGACGTAACGGAAGGCGCACACCACTTCGGCATTTGCGCCGTCCACGCGAACAATCGCAGCTATTGCCGCGAATGAGACGCGAGCGCGGATTGCGTTTGGACGGGGCTGAGCGCTACCTCTGTCGGATTCGGGGTGCAGGATCAGCCATGCCAGACGTTTTCGTTTCCTATAACCGGGAAGATCTTCCCATTGCGCAGCGCGTCGTCGACGGGCTGGTGCATGAGGGTCTCAATGTCTGGCTGGATATGGAGCTCAAGGCGGGCGAAAATTACGACGAGATTACCGAGGAACGCCTGCGCGGCGCCAAGGCCGTTGTCGTGCTGTGGTCCAGCCGGTCGGTGAAGTCGCGCTGGGTGCGCGCCGAGGCGACCATCGGCCAGCGGAAAAGCACGCTCGTTCCGGCGATGATCGAAGAGTGCGATCGGCCCGTGATGTTCGAGCTGGTCCAGACCACGGATTTGTCGAAGTGGGAGGGCGATCTTGCCGACCCGCAATGGCGCAAGCTCGTCAACGTGATCCGCGACCGTATCGCGGCAGCGCCTCCCGGTCCGCTGTTCGCGGAAGGCGGCGTCAAGAAGCCTGCGGCCAAGGGCGGAAAGCGCAAGGCGCCGCCCAAGCAGGTCGCAATCCGCAAGGAACATATTGTCGAGACGAAGCGTGGGATCGGCATTGGCGCCGTGCTGATGTCGCTGCTGGTCGTGGCGGTGGCGGGCGCTGGCGGATTCTATCTCTGGAAGCCGCAACAGGTATCCGACTTGCTGGCTTCGTTTTCGAGCAACGCTTCATCGGTTGCGACCGATGTCGCTTCGCTGCGGGCTGCTGGCGCCGACACACCGCCTGCCCTCGCTGCGGCGGCGTCCGAGGCCGCACTGGCCGGGGCCGCGCCGGTCGAACTTGCGGCGACGCCGGCGCCGGCTACGCCCGTCAAGGATGGCTCGCCTGTATCGCCGGTGCTCCCCGAGGGTTCGTTCCGCGAATGCGATGCGTGCCCGCTGATGCTCAACATTGCGGGCGGCACGTTCATGATGGGCGCGCCGGATGACGAGCTTGGCCGCAAGGCTTGGGAGGGCCCGACGCGCAAGGTGGCGATGGCCCCGTTCGCGATTGGCGTCAGCGAAGTGACATATGACGAATGGGATGCGTGCGTGGCCGATGGCGGCTGCGGCAAGTATACGCCGAAGGATGCAGAGGCAGGCCGGGGCAAGCTGCCGGTTGCGCTGGTGTCGTGGAAGGATGCGACGGCCTATGCAGCGTGGCTGACCAAGAAGACCGGCCGCACCTATCGCCTGCCGACGGAAGCGGAGTGGGAATATGCGGGACGCGGCGGCACGACGACGCCGTTCTGGTGGGGCGCATTGAACGACGCTGCGAAATCCGGCTCGGGCACGGCAACGCAGGCTGCCGATACGATTCCTGCAAATGCGCTGGGTCTGCGTGGCGTGACGGGCAATGTGCGTGAGTGGACGCAGGACTGCTACGTCAACACGTTCGCCAAGGCGCCGCTCGATGGTCGCTCCGTCGAAGTTGCGAAATGCGCGCAGCGCGTTCTGCGCGGCGGATCGTTCGCTGATGGTGTCGAAGCCCTCCGCATAGCGGCGCGCGCGCGCAACGCGCCGGACTTCCGCGACAAGCTCACCGGCTTCCGGGTTGCAGCGGCGCCCTAAGCTCCGCCTTGACGCCGCCGCATTCTTCGATCAAACACCCGCGCCTTGGATCAACCTTCCTTTCGGAGACGACCGATGAAACGGCGCTACGAAAATCAGATCGCAACGACTGACTGGCTGGCGCCAGTCGGTTGCGTCTGCATGGAGGGATAAGGTCCAGGGATCAGCATGGCTGATCGAAACCGAACCCTCCGCGCATCAGCCGGAGGGTTTTTTGTTGCCCGAACTCCAGATGGAGGTGGGGCGATGACAAACACCGGAAATGCGCGGAGGGTCTGCGAGCAAGGAAACGCAGACATGAGCACGTTTGAAGTGTTCGAAACGGCGGCCGGCGGCCGCATCAAGGCCTGGGTGAAAGGCGTACCCGTCGAGGACAGCGCCCGGGAACAGCTGGAAAACGTGGCGGGATTGCCATTTGTGCATTCCCACCTCGCCGTCATGCCCGACGTCCACTTCGGGCGCGGGGCGACCGTTGGTTCAGTGATCCCGACCAGGGGCGCGATTATCCCGGCCGCTGTCGGCGTCGACATCGGTTGCGGAATGATGGCGGTGGAAACCACGTTGCGCGCGGAGCATCTGCCGGACTCGCTGGCGAAGCTGCGTTCGGAGATCGAGCGCAAGGCGCCGGCTGGGTTCGGGCGCAACGGGGAATGGGGCATGATCCCGGACTCCGTGGCGTCACGCTGGCGCAATTCGGACCTTGAGGAACGCCTTGATCGCATCCGCGACAAGCACCGCAAGATTCCGAACCACAAGGTGGGCGCGCAACTGGGCACGCTTGGCTCGGGCAACCACTTCATCGAGGTTTGTCTCGATGAGCGTGGATTTGTCTGGGTGATGCTGCACTCGGGCTCGCGCGGCACGGGGAACCAGATCGGGCAATACTTCATCGAGGCGGCCCGCAAGGCGCTCGAGAAGCGGGTGCTCGGCTATCACGTGCCGGATCAGGATCTCGCTTTCTTCGTCGAGGGCGAACCGATCTTCGACGACTACATCGAGGCGGTGGGCTGGGCGCAGGACTACGCGCGCGCCAACCGCGAAGCGATGATGGAGCGGACGCTGCAGGCGCTGCGCGAGCAGATGCCGAAGTTCAAGCTCGGGAAGCACGCGGTGAACTGCCACCACAACTATGTGGAGAAAGAACACCATTTCGGCGCGGACGTGTGGGTGACCCGCAAGGGCGCCGTGCGTGCGGGCGAAGGCGAGCTTGGCATCATACCGGGCTCGATGGGCGCGAAATCGTTCATCGTGCGCGGGAAAGGCAACGCGGAGTCGTTCTGCTCGTGCTCTCACGGCGCGGGTCGGAAGATGTCGCGTACCCAGGCGAAGGCGTCGTTCACGCTGAAGGATCACCGCGAGGCGACCGAAGGTGTTGAATGCCGCAAGGACCAGGGCGTGATCGACGAAACGCCGATGGCCTACAAGGACATCGACGCCGTGATCGCGGCGCAGTCCGACCTGATCGACGTGGTTCACACGTTGAAGCAGGTGGTGTGTGTCAAAGGCTGAGGGAGCGGGCGGCTCGAAAGGGCCGCCCGTTTTTCGTGGAGGAGTGCATGGACAGGGTCAGCCTCGAACGCGGAGAGCCGTCGCAACGGGGAACGCTGGCAAACCTCGTGCAGCTCTACATCCATGACTTCAACGACTTCCTGCCGCCGGAGCGGAAGATCGGCGTGGGAGACGATGGGCGATTTACGGATGTGCTGCAGCTGGACCGCTATTGGGCGGAGGCTGATCGCTCGGTGTGGTTCATCCGGGCGGGTGGCGCGCTGGCGGGGTTTGCGTTGCTCAACCGGCATTCGCATTGCGAGCGGCCAGTCGATTTCAACATGGGCGAGTTCTTTGTCGCGCGCCCCTTCCGGCGCGACGGGATCGGCGCGCGGGCGGCGATCGACTTGATCGAGATGCACAAGGGCCGGTGGGAAATCGCGGTCGGCGAGCGCAACCTGCCCGCCAAGGCCTTCTGGCCGCGCGTGGTGGCGGCAGCGAATGCTTCGGATCTAGAGACTTTGGCCGGCGACGGCGTGAAGTGGACCGGACCAATCATGCGGTTTGTGGTGCGGTAGACGAGCGGCTTCCCCCTCCGTCTGGCGCGCAAGTGCGCGCCAGCCACCTCCCCCGCTTGCCTTGCAAGCGAGGGAGGAAAAGACCGGCTAGACCGCTTCGATAACGGTCGCAATGCCTTGGCCGCCGCCGATGCACTGGGTGGCGAGGGCGAAGCGTTTGCCTTCGCGTTTCATGATCTGCGCGGCCTTGGCCGTGATGCGCGCGCCAGTGGCGCCGAGCGGGTGGCCGATCGCGATGCCGCCGCCGTCGATGTTGACCCTCTCCATCGGGATGGCGAGTTCGCGGATCGAGGCGACAGCCTGGCTGCCGAAGGCTTCGTTGATCTCGACCACATCGATATCCTTGATGGTGAGACCGGCGCGCTGCAGCGCTTTCTGGGAGGCGGGAACGGGACCCATGCCCATGATTTCCGGCGGCACGCCTGCGATAGCGACGGAGCGGATGCGGCCCAGAATGTCGAGGCCGTTGGCCTTGGCGTAAGCCTCGCTGGTGATCAGCGTCGCGGACGCGCCATCGGTGAGCGGCGAAGAGGTGCCGGCGGTGACCGATCCATCCGCGCGGAAGGCGGGCTTGAGGCCGGCGAGGCCTTCAAGTGTTGTCTGTGGGCGGAGCGTGCCGTCGGTATCGACGATGCCGTCCGCGGTTTTCACAGGCACGATCTCGTCCTTCAGGCGACCGGCGCGTTGCGCTTCGGCGGCTTTCATCTGCGAGACGTAGGCGAGCTTTTCCTGATCGGCGCGCGAAATACCGTACTGGCGCGCGACGTTTTCAGCCGTCTCGCCCATGGAGATGTAGGCGTCGAGCAGCACGTCGGGGTTGCTTTCGGCTTTGCCCTTGAAGCGCGGGTTCGGGGAGTGATTGAAGCCGCCTTGCGGTACGCGCGTCATGCTTTCCACGCCGCCTGCGATGAAGGCTTCGCCCGCGCCGATGGCGATCTGGCCGACGGCGTAGTGGATGGCGGACATGGACGAGCCGCAGAAGCGGTTCATCGTGATGCCGCCGAGTTCGATGGGAAGGCCCGCCAGCAGGCTGGCGAGGCGGGCGATGTTGGAACCCTGCTCCGCTTCCGGGTACGCCGTGCCGAGGACAACGTCCTCAAGCGATTTCGGATCGATCCCTGTGCGCTCGACCAGCGCCTTTATGGCGATGGCGGCCAGATCGTCTGGCCTTACGCCAACGAGCTTCCCCTTGTTGGCGAAATGGAACGGCGTGCGGGCATAACCTGCGATGACGGCCCGGGTCATTTGCGACTCCCTTTGCTTGGCTTGGCTTGGTTATATGATGGTTATCATATTGCATTGCACAAGAGGGCTGCAAGGTTAAATCGGAGGCGCACACGCCATGGTAACGTCGTGTTTTGGGGCTATGGCCTTGGCAAGGCTGGGGAGTTTGCGGCAGAGGTGGCCGCGGGAAATGTCGGGACCGAATGCGCCAGCTCATCCTTCTTCGTCACGCCAAGGCCGCCGTCGATAGCGACACAGGCGAGGATTTCGACCGTCCGCTGGCGGCGCGGGGGCGTGAGGACGCGCCGGTTGTAGCGCAGGCGCTGGTCGATGCCGGAGCCGATCCGCAGGTGGTGCTGGTATCCGACGCCAAGCGCACGCGGGAGACGTGGGCGCTGGTGGGCGCATCGTTCCCCAAGGCAGAGGTGCGATTCCTGAGTTCGCTCTATCTCGGCGCATCGGAAACGCTGGCGACCGAAGCCGAGAAGGCTGGGGCCGAGCGCGTCATGATCGTGGCGCACAATCCGGGGCTGCACGAGCTGGCCAGCCGGTGGGCCCACCGCAACAATCCGCTGGAGACGAAACTGCGCGCCAAGTTTCCGACATGCGCGGGCGCGGTGTTCGCACGCAAGGATGCTGACTCGTCGTGGAAGTTGCAGGCCTTTGTGACACCGAAAACGATTTCGGACTGATCAGTCTGCGATCGGTGTCTGAGCGGCAGGGGCGATGATGAGATCGCCCACGCCCTCGAACGACCAGTTGTTCACCAGCCCGAGCAGATACGTTCCGTAGAGCGCCAGGAAGATGATGCCTGTCGCCACGCCGACGCGGCGATGCAGGAAGATCACCAGCGTCACGAGGATCGCCGCAAGCGCCATCGCCCAGTTGCTGAAGGCCGTGAATTCCGGGCTGACCATCGCGCGGGGGCCGAGAATGCCGACGACGCCACCGACGCCAAGAATGTTGAAAATGCAGGCCCCGATAATGTTGCCCATGGCAACATCGCTCTGCTTGCGGAGTGACGCGGCGATAGCGGCCCCCAATTCCGGCAGGGACGAACCAAAGGCCAGCAGGGTGAGGCCGACGATGCGCTCGCTGGCATTGAGTTCCTTGCCGAGCGTGATGCCTCCGTCAACGAGGAAGCGGGCGCCCAGCGGCAGACCGATAAGGCCGATGAGGATCAGCATGACCATGCGCCATGCCGGCGTATTCATGATCGCGATTTCTTCCTTGGTATCTTCCGTCCTATCCTCGCGGTCGATCATCCAGGCGATCACGGCGTAGATCGCAAGAACGACCAGGAAGATCATGCCGACGATCTGCGTGAGACCGAAGAACATGGTGACGCCGATCCACGCCGCCGTGCAGCACAGCATGAAGAATGCCGTGATGCGCATGCGGGGTGCGTCGGTAGTGATCGGGAAGATCAACGCGGGAAGCGCTAGCACCAGAAAGATGTTGGCAATGTTCGAGCCGATGATGTTGCCATGGGCGAGACCGGAATAACCGGACGATGCGGCCTGCACGCCGATCAGGAATTCCGGCATCGATGTGCCGAAACCGACAATGACGATACCCACCAGCAGCGGCGACACGTTCGACTTGTACGCAGCCGCAAGCGCGCCACGCACAAGGCAGTCGCCCGAATAGAGCAGGACGGCAAAGCCGATGACGAGGAATATGATTGAGGCCGTCATGGTGTTTGCCTCCCCCTCTTCTCGCCCGCTCTCCGCATACGGAGATGTTTAGTCGATGCGGCGGTATTCGATGAGGTTCAGCAGGCTGAAAACAACGACTACAGCCAGAATTGCCCAGACAGCCGCCACGGTATTCTCCTTCAGACTTGTCGCTAGTGCGTCTATGCCTGTCCTAGACCGTTTAATGCAAGGCTCCTACCCCTTGAGAAAGCCAACCTTTCGCGACCGTGTCTTCCAGAGCTACTGGCGCATAAGCCGGGCGGCGACGCTGGGCGTGCGCGGCGTGGTTGTGGATGGCGAGGGGCGCGTGCTGCTGCTGCGTCACACTTACACGCCTGGCTGGCATTTCCCCGGCGGCGGCGTCGAAAAGGGCGAGACATGTGCGCTGGCGCTCTCGCGCGAGCTGGAGGAAGAAGCGGGAATCAG
>Ga0208460_10002695_pt1 | contig 10068 bp, 9 predicted proteins | sample AD_STIC10_MetaG_FD_184436 | JGI IMG/M metagenome (GOLD analysis project Ga0208460, IMG submission 184436) | Active sludge microbial communities of municipal wastewater-treating anaerobic digesters from USA - AD_STIC10_MetaG (SPAdes) (version 2) | ecosystem: Engineered > Bioreactor > Anaerobic >... | reverse complement strand
CGCGTCGAGGTCGGCGCCGTAGCGCTCGAAGACCTCGGGAAGGAAGGCGCGCACGACGTGGCCGAAGATGATCGGGTCGCTGACCTTCATCATCGTGGCCTTGAGGTGGACGGAGAAGAGCACGTCCTGCGCCTTGGCGCGGGCGACCTGCTCGCGCAGGAAGGCGTCGAGAGCGGCCACGCGCATGACGGTGGCGTCGACGACCTCACCCTCAAGGACTGCGAGGCCCTCCTTGAGCACGGTGCTCGTGCCGTCGGTGGCGACGTGGCGGATGGTCAGCCGGTCGTTGCCGGCGAGCACCACCGACTGCTCGTTGGAGCGGAAGTCGTCGACGCCCATGGTGGCGACGTTGGTCTTGCTGTCGGTGCTCCAGGCGCCCATCGAGTGGGGGTGGCTGCGGGCGTAGTTCTTCACCGCGGCGGGTGCGCGCCGGTCGGAGTTGCCCTCGCGCAGAACGGGGTTGACGGCGCTGCCCTTGACCTTGTCGTAGCGCACGCGGATGTCGCGCTCCTCGTCGCTCTGGGGGTCGTCCGGGTAGTCGGGCAGGGCGAAGCCCTGGGACTGCAGCTCGGCGATGGCGGCCTTGAGCTGGGGCATCGACGCCGAGATGTTCGGCAGCTTGATGATGTTGGCCACGGGGGTCGTCGCGAGCTCACCGAGCTCGGTCAGCGCGTCGCCGACGCGCTGGTCCTCGGTCAGGTGCTCGGGGAAGAGCGCGAGGATGCGACCGGCCAGCGAGATGTCGCGGGTCTCGACGTCGACACCTGCGGTCGAGGCGAAGGCCTGCACCACCGGCAGGAACGAGTACGTGGCCAGCATCGGGGCCTCGTCGGTGAGGGTGTAGAAGATCGTTGCCATGGGTGCCTCGTTGCTCCTCGCTGGTGCCGGTTATCTTGACGTCAAGACAAATTCTACCGGATCGGCGGGGTGCGTGCCTGCCCCGGTTCCTCAGCCGGTGAGGGGACTTGCCACCATGTCCCCGTGCTCCTCGTCTCCGCCAACGTCAACGGCATCCGCGCCGCCGTCCGCCGGGGTGGCCTGGCCTGGCTCGAAGCCGCCGATCCCGACGTCCTGACCCTTCAGGAGGTGCGCGCCTCGGACGCCGAACTGCGCGCAGCCCTGGCCGGTTCGGCGTTCGAGGGCTGGCACGTCGCGCACAGCGTGAGCGGGGCCAAGGGGCGGGCCGGCGTCGCGGTGCTCAGTCGCACCGAGCCCGTCGCCGTGCGCGAATCGGTGGGGATGCCGGGTGGCGAGTTCGACGGCGCCGGCCGGTGGGTCGAGGCGGATGTCGTGGTCGGGGAGTCGGTGGTGACGGTGGCGTCGGCCTACGTCCACACCGGTGAAGCGGGCACGCCGCGGCAGGACGAGAAGATGCGCTTCCTGTCAGCGATGACCCAGCGGCTGAGGGAGTGGACGGACGATGGCCGGCACGCCGTGGTGACCGGCGACCTCAACGTCGCGCACACCGCCGATGACCTGAAGAACTGGAAGGGCAACAGGGGCAAGGCCGGCTTCCTGCCCGAGGAGCGGGCGGTGTTCGACACGTGGTTCGACGGGCTCGGGGTGGTTGATGTCCACCGGCGGCTGCACGGGCCGGGGCCGGGGCCGTACACGTGGTGGTCGTGGCGGGGCCAGGCGTTCGACAACGACTCCGGCTGGCGGATCGACTACCACCTGGCCTCGGCGCCCCTCGCGCAGCGGGCCGTTCGTGCCGAGGTCGGCCGGGCACCGTCATATGCCGAGCGCTGGAGTGACCACGCGCCGGTCAGCGTGCACTACGACCTGCCCTGACCCCTTCAGGGTCAGGCGTCCCGGTGGGCGGACTCGCCCGCGGTCACGGCGAAGGATGCCGGGGCGCGCCACCCGCGCTCGGCGAACGCCTGCGCGATCGCAGCGACGGCGGTGTCGACGGCATCCGCGGGCAGGAGCGCGATGCTCGAGCCCCCGAACCCGCCACCGGTCATCCGCGCCCCCAGGGCGCCGGCCGAGCGGGCCGCCTGAACCGAGACGTCGAGCTCGGCGCAGCTGACCTCGTAGTCGTCGCGCAGCGAGGTGTGCGACTCGTCGAACAGGCGCCCGACCTCGGTCAGGTCACCCCCGCGCAGCGCGGCCACGGTCGCCTCCACGCGAGCGATCTCGGTGACGACGTGCCGGGCCCGGCGGCGCAGGACGTCGTCGGACAGCACGACGAGCGACGCCTCGAGCCCTGCAACGTCGACGTCACGCAGCGAGCTCACCCCGAGGGCAGCCGACGCGGCATCGCACGAGGCGACGCGCTGCGCGTACTGGCCGTCGTTGAGCGAGTGCTCGGCCCGGGTGTCGGTGACGAGCAGGACGTGGCCAGCCACGGCATCCGACCCCTCCCCGCTGCCGAGGACGAACGGGACGTGCTCGGTGGCGCCGGTGCGGCAGTCGAGCAGCAGGGCGTGGTCGGCGCGGCAGAGCAGGGATGCCGACTGGTCCATCCCGCCGGTCGGTGCGCCGGCGACGTCGTTCTCGGCACGCACGCAGGCCGCGGCGAGGCGGGCACGCGAGGCGTCGTCGGCGAGCAGGCCCAGCCCGAACAGGTCGCTGGCCGCCGCCCCCACCGCGCACTCCAGCGCCGCCGAGCTCGACAGGCCGGCTCCGACCGGTACCTCGCTGTCGACGGTGACGTCCATGCCGCGCACGTCGTGACCGTCCTGCGCCAGCGCCCAGAGCACCCCGGCGACGTAGGCCGTCCACCCCGCCGGACTGCCCGGCCCGACGCTCGCCAGATCGACCTCGACGGTTGCGCCGGCCTGGGCCGAGTGCACGCGAAGGAGGCCGTCATCGCGAGGCGAGCACGCGGCATACGTGCGCTGCGGCAGGGCGATCGGCAGCACGAGCCCGTCGTTGTAGTCGGTGTGCTCGCCGATGAGGTTGACCCGTCCGGGGGCCGACCAGACACCGTGCGGCGCACTGCCGAACACCTCGAGGTGGATGCCGGGAGCTCGCGTCATGCGCGTGAGTCTAGGGGCGCTGCCCCTGACACAATGAGCCCATGTCCACGCCTGCTTCGCCCGCTTCCGCACGCCCGCGCATCCTCTCCGGGATGCAGCCGACGAGCGACTCCCTGCACCTCGGCAACTACCTCGGCGCCCTGGTGAACTGGGTCGGGCTGCAGCAGGACTTCGACGCCTACTTCTTCGTGGCCGACCTGCACGCGCTCACGGTGCCGACCGACCCCGAGGTGCTGCGCCGCCGCACGCGGGTCACTGCTGCCCAGTTCATCGCGGGTGGTGTCGACCCGCACACCTCGGCCGTGTTCTGCCAGAGCCACGTGGGCCCGCACCCCGAGCTCGCGTGGGTGCTCGCGTGCCAGACGGCCATGGGTGAGATGAACCGCATGACGCAGTTCAAGGACAAGACGGCCAAGGGGCACAACGCCAACGTCGGGCTGTTCACCTACCCGGTGCTCATGGCCGCGGACATCCTCATGTACGACGCCGCGTTCGTCCCCGTCGGTGAGGACCAGCGCCAGCACCTGGAGATCACCCGCGACCTCGCCGAGCGGATGAACGCCCGGTTCGGCGACGTGCTCACTGTCCCCGAGGCGTACATCCTCAAGGAGTCGGCCAAGATCATGGACCTCCAGGAGCCGACGTCGAAGATGAGCGGTTCGAGTTCGACCGAGAAGGGCATGGTGCTGCTCAGCGACGAGCCGACCCGGATCGCGAAGAAGATCCGCTCGGCCGTCACCGACACCGAGGCCGTGGTGCGCTACGACCCCGAGGCCAAGCCCGGGGTGTCGAACCTGCTCGTCATCCACTCGGTGCTGTCGGGCACGGCGATCCCGGCGCTCGAGGACGAGTTCGCCGGGCGCGGCTACGGCGACCTGAAGAAGGCCGTTGCCGACGTCGTCGTCGAGGCCGTGACCCCGTTCCGGACGCGGATGGCCGAGCTGCTCGACGACCCCGCCGAGCTCGACCGCATCCTCGCCAGCGGTGCGGAGCGGGCTGCCGCCGTCGCCGACGCGACGATGTCGCGCATCCGGGATGCCGTGGGGCTGCTGCACCCTGTCGGGGCGGCCGTCGCCGCCGTCGCCCTGGCCGGGTCCTCGGCAGCCATCGCAGCGGAGTAGGGTCCAGCCCCATGCCGAACCATGGCGTTGCCGTCACCATCCCCGAGCCGTGGGCGACGACTCTCCAGTCCGCCCGTGAGGCCGTCGGCGACACGATGGCGTCAGCCATCCCGCCGCACGTCACCCTGCTTCCGCCGACCGCGATCCACCCGCCGCAGATGCCGTCGTTCCTGGAGCACCTGAGCGCGGTCACCGAGTCGGTGGCGCCGTTCGAGATGGTGCTGTCGGGCACGGGGACCTTCCGCCCGGTCTCACCCGTGGTGTTCGTGCAGGTCTCCCGCGGGATCGGCGAGTGCGAGGCGCTCGAGCGCGCTGTGCGCTCCGGGCCGATCGAGCGACTGCTCGACTTCCCCTACCACCCGCACGTGACGATCGCCCACCACCTCGGCGAGGACGCCCTCGACCGGGCCTTCGACGAGCTGGCCGACTTCCGCTGCCGCTTCCCGGTGACCTCGGTCGAGCTCTTCCACCACGACCACGACGGGGTCTGGCGAGTCATCGACAGCTTCCCGCTGCGGGGCTGAGCGCGCGCCGCGTACCCTCGCATCCCATGTCCACCATCCCTGGTTTCTGGGCCGTCGTGCCTGCTGGTGGCGCCGGCACGCGACTGTGGCCGCTCAGTCGCGCCGCGCACCCCAAGTTCCTCCTCGACCTCACTGGCAGCGGTCGCACGCTGCTCCAGGCGACGGTTGACCGGCTCGAGCCGCTGACCGGCGACCGGGTGGTCGTCGTGACCGGGGCGGCGCACGCGGATGCCGTGCGGGCTCAGCTTCCCGGGCTGGCCGGCGACCAGGTGCTCGCAGAGCCGTCGCCGCGCGACTCGATGGCGGCGATCGGTCTGGCCGCCGCCGTGGTCGAGCGCCAGGACCCGCAGGCCGTCATCGGCTCGTTCGCGGCCGACCACGTCATCCCTGACACCGCCGCCTTCGAGAGCGTGATCCGAGAGGCCGCGGAGGTGGCCCGCGAGGGTCATCTCGTCACGATCGGCATCGAGCCGACGTCACCCGCCACGGGCTTCGGCTACATCCGGGCGGGCGAGGCCCTGCCGGGGTTCGCCACGGCGCTGCGGGCCGTCGAGTTCGTCGAGAAGCCGGATGCCGTGCGGGCAGCGCAGTACGTGGCATCGGGCGAGTTCCGCTGGAACGCGGGGATGTTCGTCGTGCGGGCGGCGACGCTGCTCGACCTCCTGGCGCAGTGGCACCACGAGCTGGCGGCAGGGGTGCGAGCCATCGCGGCCTCGCCCGAGCGGCTCGACGAGCTGTGGCCGGGGCTGACGAGGATCGCCATCGACCACGCCGTCGCCGAGCCGGCCGCGGATGCCGGTCACGTCGTCGTCGTCCCGGCCCCCTTCACCTGGGACGACGTGGGCGACTTCGCCAGCCTGGCCGAGCTGCTGCCGCCCGTCGAGGGGGAGCCCGGCCTGCGGGTGCTCGGGTCGGTCGACGACGTGACGACCATCGACGCGTCCGGGATCGTCGCGGCAGCCGGTGGCCGCCGCGTGGCAGTGGTGGGGATCGAGGACGTCGTCGTGATCGACACCCCGGATGCCGTGCTCGTCACCACCCGCTCGCGGGCGCAGGACGTCAAGGCCGTCGTCGACGCCCTCAAGGCACAGGGGCGAACCGACCTCACGTGACGCGGTGCTGACCGGGCCTGCACCGCCGGACGTGCAAAGGCTTGCTCACGGAGCCGGGCTGAGCGTGTCTACCGGGAGGCCTGGTGCCCATTGCACGTCGGGCGACGCACAAAGCCAGGGCCCAATGCGGGTGACGGCCTCAGTGCCACGAGCGCAGCGCCACTGCGATGTCCTCGACCGTGGTCTCGCTGCGCGCCAGCGCCATGACGAGCTCATAGGCATCGTCGTCCGGAGCGTCGAGCGTGATGTCGGTGAGCCCGTAGAACACGACAGTTGCGAGCCAGCCCAGGCTCTTCTTGCCGTCAACCAAGGCGTGGTTGCGCACCACGGAGTCGAGCAACACCGCCGCCCTGGTGTCCAGGTCCGGGTATGCCGACTGTCCGTACAGCACGCTCTGGGGTCGATGTGCGGCAGCGTCGAGCAGGTCGATGTCACGAACGGCCCCTAAACGGGGGTCCCCGGTGAGGGCGATCAGGTCCTCCAGCGACAGGTAGGTCGTCACCGGCCCAGGCGATCGAGGACGTCGGCGTAGCGTGTCCGGGCCTGCTCGGACAGCGTGCGAACCCGATCCTCGTGCAGGGTGCGTTCGGCGGCATCACGGATCGCTCGCACGGTTGCCTCCTGCTTGCTGATTCCCTGAGCCTCCGCGAGCAGGGCGAGCCCTTGCTCGTCCTCATCCGTCAGTCGCAGCGTCACGGCCATGGCCAAGTGCTACCAAACTGGTACCAATGGGTCAGGCGGCGTCGCGGCGGCGGTAGGCCGCCCACCCGGCGACGATCAGCGCCGCAGCGATGAGCGTGAGCCACGCCGCTGGAACGAGCTCGAACTCGCCACCCGGAAGCTGTGACAGGTGCGCGAACGGGGAGGCGTCGATCACCCATGACGGCAGGCGCATCGTCGTCCCCAGCTCGCCGACGACGAACGCCACGAGCAGCACGCCCCACGCGAACGGGGCGAACCGCGGTGATGTGCCACACAGGAACGCCGTCACCCCGACGACCACCCACACGGCGGGCGCCGTCGCCAACGACGCTGCGACCACTGCACCAACTGACGGCCCCAGAGGGCTCACGGCCGACCCGACCAGCCCGAGGACGACCCCGAACAGCGCCATCAACACGGTGACCAGCACGAGCGAGACAACGACGTGTGCGGCATACCAGCGCGTGCGGCTGACGGGGGTGGTGAGAACGACCTCACCGAGCCCGCCGCGCTCGGCCCCCACGAGGCGCAGCAGCAGGGCCACGCCGGCTGCCGCGACCGCCACGGCGACGAACCGCACCTCCGTCGCGACGAAGATGTCCTCGATCGTGCCCACCGAGCCGCCGAGCTGGTGCAGGAACTCCTGGATGACCTCGTCATCGGCCAGGTCCGCGATCGAGCCGAGCAGCGACCCGATGGCCACGGCCCCCAGGGTGATGCCGATGCTCCAGCCGATGATGGTCCCCCGGGCGAGGCGGGTGACGAGCCCCAGGGGAGAGGCCAGCAGCGCGCCAGCCCTCGACGGGCCGCTGCGCGTCGGGATCAGCCCGGCGCCGAGGTCGCGCCGGTCCAGCACCGCCAGGCCCACCGCGACACCGATCACCAGGGCGCCGAGGCCGAGCAGCAGCACCCACTGCCGGTTCGCCCCGTAGGCCTCCACGCGCCCCGCCCAGCCCAACGGCGACAGCCAGCCGAGAGCGTGAAGGAGAGTCCCGGCATCCGACGAATCAGCGACGGCGCGCAGCGCGTACGCCGCAGCGAGGAAACCGAAGCCCAGGCCGGCCGCGCCGCGCGAGGTCGACGCCAGCTGCACCGCCACGGCTGTCACCCCCACGGTCGCCAGCCCGGCCGAGAGCCACGCGACGGCGAAGGCCGCGCTCCCGGCGCCGTCCATGCCGAGCGCGGCCAGACCAACCGCCGACAGGGCGCTCGCCGCGATGACCGACAGGCAGGCCAGCGCCACCGACGCCGCGAGGGCGGACCAGCGGCCGACGACTCCGGAGCCCACGAGCTCGTGCCGACCCTCGTCCTCCTCCGTGCGGGTGTGCCGCCGCACGACGACGAAGCCGAGCACGGCCGTGAGGAAGGCGCCCATCATCACCGTCTTGAACACGGCCAGCGCGTCCGCGGTCTGCGACGCCAGCGGTCCGTACATCGCGATCACCGAAGGATTCGTGAGGACGCCGGCAAGACCCGTCGCCGCTGCCTCGTCGTCGGGGTAGAGCGCGAGCGTCGCCTGCGCCGAGCCGACCGAGAGGGCGACCAGCCCGAGCACGCTGGCAGGCACGAGGATGCGGTCGCGCCGCCACGCGAGCCGGAACAGCTCGGGCGCGCCAGCCAGCCGGGTGGTCATGGTGACGGTTCTCGATAGCGCGCGAGGAAGAGCTCCTCGAGCGTCGGCGGCTGGCAGGTCAGGGCCAGCACCCCGCGGCGGCCGAGGTGCTCCACGAGGTCACCGAGGTGGGCGGAGTCCACCGAGCAGCTCAGCTCGCTACCGGCATCGCCGCCGCCGGAACCGCCGCTGGCGGTGCTGCTCACGAGGTCGATGTCGTGGATGCCGGCCCACCCCGCGACGTCTGCCGGCGCCACCGCGTCGCGCAGCACGGCGTGCACCCGGGTGCGGGTCAGGTGACGCAGGTCGGCGAGGCTGCCGCTGTCGACGATCCGGCCCGAGCGCACGATGCTGACCCGGTCGCAGGCCCGTTCGACCTCGCTGAGGATGTGGCTCGACAACAGCACGGTGCGGCCCTGCGCCCGGAGCTCGGCGAGCTCGGCCTGGAAGACCTCCTCCATGAGCGGGTCCAGCCCCGACGTCGGCTCGTCGAGGATGAGCAGCGGTGCATCGCTGGCCAGCGCCGCGACGAGCGCCACCTTCTGCCGGTTGCCCTTGGAGTAGGCGCGCCCCTTCTTCGTCTCGTCGAGCTCGAAGCGTGCCACGAGGCGGCGGCGACGGTCGTCGTCGATGCCGCCGCGCAGCCTCCCGAGCAGGTCGATGACCTCGCCGCCACTGAGGGTCGGCCACAGGACGACGTCGCCCGGCACGTAGGCGATGGAGCGGTGCAACTCGGTCGCGTCGCGCCAGGGATCGCGACCGAGGACGGAGGCCGTGCCGCCGTCGCCGCGCAGCAGCCCGAGCAGGACCCGGATCGCCGTTGACTTGCCCGACCCGTTCGGTCCGAGGAAGCCGTGCACCTCGCCGTGGGCGACGGTGAGGTCGAGCCCGTCCAAGGCCTGCGTGCGGCCGAACGCCTTTTGCAGGCCGGTCGTGCGGATGACATCGACGTCTGACGTCGCCATGGCCCCTACGCTACGCCCGCCCGCGTCAGACGTGGATACACTCGGCTTCCTATGAACGACGATGCTCTCCTCGCCGCGCTCGGCGAGCGCATCTCCGCACTCGCACCCGCACTCATCGACATCCGGCGTGACCTGCACGCCCACCCCGAGTTGTCGCGCGAGGAGACGCGCACGACGCAGTCCGTGGCCGACCACCTCGCCGCCGCCGGGGTGCGCGTTCGCCTGCTGCCCGGAACCGGCCTGCTCGCCGACGTCGGGCCCGAGGATGCCGTGCACCGGATCGCGCTGCGCGCGGACATGGACGCCTTGCCGGTTCGCGAGCGCACCGGCCTCGACTTCGCCTCCACCACTCCTGGGGTGTGCCACGCCTGCGGGCACGACGTGCACGTCACGGCGCTCATCGGGGCGATGCTGGCGCTGGCCTCCTGCGAGCCGGCGCTGACCGAGCGCGGTGTCGCGGTTCGCGGCATCTTCCAGGCGGCCGAGGAGATGATCCCCGGCGGGGCCCACGACGCCATCCTCGCCGGAGCGCTCGACGGGGTCGACGCGGTCTTCGCGGTGCACTGCGACCCCAGCCTCGACGTGGGGCAGGTGGGCCTGCGTGAGGGGCCGATCACCGCGGCCTGCGACCAGGTGGCGGTCTCCCTGCACGGCCGCGGCGGGCACACCTCCCGCCCGCAGCTGACCGAGGACCTCACCTACGCCTTGGCCAAGGTCGTCACCGACGTGCCTGCAGCGCTCTCGCGCCGGCTGGACCCCCGCGCCGGAGCCGCTCTGGTGTGGGGCACCATCGCCGCCGGTCGCGCCCCCAACGTCATCCCGTCGACGGGTGAGTGCACCGGCACGCTGCGCATGCTCGATGCCCACGCCTGGCTCACCGTCGGCCCGCTGCTCGAGGAGATCGTCCACGGCGTCGTCGCCCCGTACGGGGTGCAGGCCAAGGTGGAGCGGGTCAAGGGTGTGCCGCCCGTCGTCAACACCAGCGACGGCATCCAGTCGTTCCGCCTCGCTGCCCTCGCCGGCGGCATGGTCCCCGTCTCCACGACCCAGT
>Ga0208460_10002694_pt1 | contig 10069 bp, 6 predicted proteins | sample AD_STIC10_MetaG_FD_184436 | JGI IMG/M metagenome (GOLD analysis project Ga0208460, IMG submission 184436) | Active sludge microbial communities of municipal wastewater-treating anaerobic digesters from USA - AD_STIC10_MetaG (SPAdes) (version 2) | ecosystem: Engineered > Bioreactor > Anaerobic >... | reverse complement strand
TAGCGTGATTTATCATGCGAAGCTCTGAATTTCGCTACCTTAGGACCGTCATAGTTACGGCCGCCGTTTACCGGGGCTTCAATTCAGAGCTTCGCATGATAAATCACGCTAACCCCTCCTTTTAACCTTCCGGCACCGGGCAGGTGTCAGGCCCTATACTTCATCTTTCGATTTTGCAGAGCCCTATGTTTTTGGTAAACAGTCGCTTGGCCCGTTTCACTGCGGCCCCCTCATGCTCCGCCCGCGGGGGCTTCACATTACACGGGGCGTCCCTTATTCCGAAGTTACGGGACTAATTTGCCGAGTTCCTTAACGAGAGTTCTCACGAGCGCCTTAGGATTCTCTCCCCGCCTACCTGTGTCGGTTTGCGGTACGGTCACCCGGTTTCGCGTTTAGAGGTTTTTCCTGGTGGCATAGAGTCAAGACCTTCGCTTCCCCGAAGGGTCGCTCCCCTACAGCCTCAGCCTTAAGGAAACCCGGATTTCCCTGGGTTTCCAGCCTTCGCATAAGAACAGGGAAGACCAACTCCCTGCGTCCCTATCTTTCCACGTCACCCCATCACGATAGCCTCCACCAGGTGGTGCAGGAATATGAACCTGCTTCCCATCGACTACGCCTTTCGGCCTCATCTTAGGGGCCGACTAACTCTGAGCTGATTAACATTGCTCAGAAAACCTTGGGCTTACGGCGAGCATGTTTTTCACATGCTTAATCGCTACTCATGCCGGCATTCTCACTTCTATACAGTCCAGTCGTCCTCGCGGTCGACCTTCAGCCCGTATAGAACGCTCCTCTACCACTCGTATTACTACGAATCTAAAGCTTCGGTGGTATGCTTAGCCCCAATCATTTTTGGCGCGGAATCACTCGACCAGTGAGCTATTACGCACTCTTTAAAGGTATTGCTGCTTCTAAGCCAACCTCCTGGCTGTTTAAGCAATTCCACATCCTTCTTCACTTAGCATACACTTAAGGACCTTAGCTGTTAGTCTGGGCTGTTTCCCTTTCGACCACGGAGCTTATCCCCCGTAGTCTGACTCCCGCGCTCTAAAGTTATGGCATTCGCAGTTTGAAAGAGTTTGGTAAGTTTGTGGACCCCCTACCCCTATCAGAGCTCTACCACCATAACTAAACACACGAGGCTAGCCCTAAAGCTATTTCGAGGAGAACCAGCTATTGCCGAGTTTGTTTGGCCTTTCACCCCTATCCACAGCTCATCCGATAGTTTTTCAACACTAAACGGTTCGGTCCTCCATCCCGTTTTACCGGGATTTCAACCTGGCCATGGATAGCTCACTCGGTTTCGGGTCTACTCAATGCAACTGGCCGCCCTGTTCGGACTCGCTTTCGCTGCGGCTCCGTGACTACCGTCACTTAACCTTGCTGCATAAAGTAACTCGCCGGCTCATTCTACAAAAGGCACGCGGTCAGGCATGACTTGCGCCATAGCCCTCCCACACCTTGTAGGCATACGGTTTCAGGTTCTATTTCACTCCCCTCTCGGGGTTCTTTTCACCTTTCCCTCACGGTACTTGTGCACTATCGATCACTGGTGAGTATTTAGCCTTACGAGATGGTCCTCGTAACTTCCCACAGGATTTCACGTGTCCCGCGGTACTCAGGAATCCGGATCAGGAAGACTTTGTGTTTTTCGCCTACGGGGCTATCACCCTCTTTGGCCCTCTTTCCAGCGGGTTCGGCTAAACAAAAGTTTTCTAACTTCCCGAGAGCCCCTGAATGCTCTCCATCCGAATCCTATTACCCCGGTCCTACAGCGGTTCAGGCCTGTAACGTATAGACCGGTTTAGGCTGTTTCCCTTTCGCTCGCCACTACTGAGGAAATCACGGTTGTTTTCTTTTCCACCGGGTACTTAGATGTTTCAATTCCCCGGGTTTGCCTCCGCTGCCTATGTATTCAGCAACGGATACTGCGGGTTCGCCCGCAGTGGGTTTTCCCATTCGGTGATCCCCGGATCAAAGGATGCTTGCTCCTCCCCGAGGCTTATCGCAGCTTGCCACGACCTTCTTCGCCTACCAGTGCCAAGGCATCCACCGTACGCCCTTACTTGCTTGACCATATTATTTTGTCTGCTGTTTCCAACAAACGGGTCGCTCGTAATGTCGTTTGTGAACGGACTACTTAATTAACACTAAGTAGATACACCACATTTCAAAGAACCATGCAACAAACGCCCTTGTCTGTGCATTTTGGAGGTGAACGGGTTCGAACCGATGACCTACTGCGTGCAAGGCAGTCGCTCTCCCAACTGAGCTACACCCCCCAATTCGAAGTGTTTCTTGAATTGGGCCTGAGTGGAGTCGAACCACCGACCTTACGATTATCAGTCGTACGCTCTAACCAACTGAGCTACAGGCCCATGCTCATTACTCCAACTTGAAACCACTCCGCATCGGCCGTTTCGCTCCACCCATACATCGCTACGGGTTTCAAGATAAACCTGATTCCCTCAAAACTGAGTAGTAATGTTTGGTTTCACATCGTTGTTTTGGTCTATCCTTTGAAAGGAGGTGATCCAGCCGCACCTTCCGATACGGCTACCTTGTTACGACTTCACCCCCCTTACCAGCTTCACCTTGGTGACCTTCCTCCCTTGCGGGTTAGATCAGCCACTTTGGGTGCTGCTGACTCGGGTGGTGTGACGGGCGGTGTGTACAAGGCCCGGGAACGTATTCACCGCAGCGTGCTGATCTGCGATTACTAGCGATTCCAGCTTCATGCAGTCGAGTTGCAGACTGCAATCCGAACTGAGACCGGTTTTTTGAGATTGGCTCCACCTCGCGGCATCGCAACTCTTTGTACCGGCCATTGTAGCACGTGTGTAGCCCTGGACATAAGGGCCGTGATGACTTGACGTCGTCCCCACCTTCCTCCGGTTTATCACCGGCAGTTCCCCTAGAGTGCCCAGCATAACCTGGTAGCAACGAGGGGTGGGGGTTGCGCTCGTTGCGGGACTTAACCCAACATCTCACGACACGAGCTGACGACAGCCATGCAGCACCTCTGTACATGCCCGAAGGAGGGTGTATCTCTACACCTGTCATGCACAGTTCAAGCCCAGGTAAGGTTTTTCGCGTATCATCGAATTAAACCACATGCTCCACCGCTTGTGCGGGCCCCCGTCAATTTCTTTGAGTTTCATCCTTGCGGACGTACTCCCCAGGCGGTATACTTAATGCATTTGCGTCGGCACAGGTGGCAAAACCACCTACACCTAGTATACAACGTTTACGGCGTGGACTACCGGGGTATCTAATCCCGTTCGCTCCCCACGCTTTCGCGCCTTAGCGTCAGTCCTAGGCCAGAGAGCCGCCTTCGCCACTGGTGTTCTTCCAGATATCTACGCATTTCACCGCTACACCTGGAATTCCGCTCTCCTCTCCCGGACTCAAGAGAACCAGTATTAGGTGCAATTCACGGGTTGAGCCCATGGCTTTCACACCTAACTTAATCCCCCGCCTACACGCCCTTTATGCCCAATAATTCCGAACAACGCTCGCCTCATACGTATTACCGCGGCTGCTGGCACGTAGTTAGCCGAGGCTTTAGACAGGTACCGTCATCACAAGGAATATTACCCCTTGCTTATTCGTCCCTGCTTACTGGACTTTACAATCCGAAGACCTTCATCGTCCACGCGGCGTCGCTGCGTCAGGCTTTCGCCCATTGCGCAAAATTCTTAACTGCTGCCTCCCGTAGGAGTCTGGGCCGTATCTCAGTCCCAGTGTGGCCGCTCACCCTCTCAGGCCGGCTACCCATCGTCGCCTTGGTGGGCCATTACCCCGCCAACAAGCTAATGGGACGCGGACTCATCTCCCGGCGGTAGGCCTTGCGGTCCCCACCTTTAATGGCTGCCGCATGTGCGGCCACCATCTCATTCGGTATTAGCCACCCTTTCGGGTAGTTATCCCCATCCCGGAGGTAGATTATCCACGTGTTACTCACCCGTTCGCCACTCTCCCCTCAATGCAAGCACCGAGGTTCCCGTCCGACTTGCATGTTTAAGACGCGCCGCCAGCGTTCGTTCTGAGCCAGAATCAAACTCTCCGTAATAGGTACATATTGAGAGTTTTATCCGTTTCTTAATTGGAAATTGACGTGAAACCTTTCACGTACATTACTACTCAGTTTTCAAAGAACCAGCCCCAGGGGATAAAAAATCCCCAGCTTTCTGGGAATCGATGTTTTAAAAAGGATTCGTTAAGCCGCTTGTGATTACAAGATAGCCATGGGCCTCTGGGCCGTCAAGCTTTTTTGCAATTTTTCGGTCGACTTCGAAGAAATTCGAACTTTTTAAAGAACACCCGCAATCGCCGCAAAGCGTGAAGAACCTATAAATAGTATCGTATTTTCCGTCAAGAGAATTTTTGACAAATTTTATTTTTCACGAAAAATTCGCCTTCGGCGCAGGCGCCTCCCGGCATACAACAGAAAATGACGAAAAGACATGCGCCATCTACCAGCGTTTTTTAAGCACCTCCTCGTAGCCCTGGAGCATGAAAAACGAGGCCCGGTCGAAATAGAGCACCACCCTGTTGTTGAGATCGAGCGCCTGGGCATAAGCCTGGAGGTCCTGCTCCATCTTTTTAAGCACGAACACCCACAGGTGGCGTTTTAAGAGCACCAGGGCGCGGTGCACCTGGGAAAACGGAATCCCCTGCTTGTGCCTCTCGCGCCCAAGCTGGCGGAAGATCTGGGCTATCTCTTCCTTAGGGAAGTCCTTCACGATCCACTTCGAGATGGCGCGGTAAATGGAATTAGCGGATTCATACACCATCTGACGGTCGAGGTTTCGGTAGCCGAAGGTGTCGGGATTGCGGAGAAGGTCGTTCATGAAAAGCTCGGTGATCTCCTGGTGGTTCTCCTCGATGAGTTCGACAAAACGGTTTGTCAGAATGTCTCTTTTCCTAAGCATGGCCACCTTCAAAAATAATACGAGAGGATATCAGCGTCGCGGTCGCGACGGCGTTTCGCGCCGTCGAAGTACCATATAATGCCGCCGGCATTCAGTAAAGCCATTTTTATGATATAGCGGCAAAAATAGTTATTGGAAAAGAAATGCGGTATCGGATATGCTTGCGGCGCCCGTAATCCATCGAAGGGCCGGATATGAATAATAGGCATGAAACACTGCGCGCGCGCCTCGTCGATGCGCTGGGCGCCTCGAACGTTCTAACGGATGGCGATCTCCTCCAGCGCTACGCCCGCGACGAGACATCGGACCTGGAACACGCGCCGGACATCGTGGTGCGCGTTTCAACGGCCATCGAGGCCGGACATGCGCTTGCAATATGCAATGAGCTCGGCGTACCCGTTACGCCCAGGGGCGCCGGCACCGGCGTGACCGGCGGAGCAGTACCGGTCGCCGGCGGCGTGGTGCTCTCCCTCGAGCGCATGAACAGGATACTCGAAATCGACGAACGCAACATGACCGCACTCGTGGAGCCGGGGGTAATAACGGGCGATCTGCAGCGCGCCGCGGGCGAGCACGGCCTCATGTATCCGCCGGATCCGGCAAGCCTGGAGTCCTGCTCCATCGGGGGGAACGTGGCCGAGGGCGCCGGCGGCCCGCGCGCCCTGAAGTACGGCACAACCCGGGACTATGTCCTCGGCCTCGAGTTCGCGCTGCCCGACGGAAGCGTCATCATCACCGGCGGCAAATTCGTAAAGAACGCCACGGGCTTCGACCTCTGCGGCCTCATCACCGGGTCCGAGGGCACGCTGGCCGTCATCACGAAAATTCTTTTGCGTCTTGTCCCGGCGCCCCCCTTTACCCTGGACCTCCTCCTTCCCTACGACACCCTCGAAGCGGCCGTGGACGATGTATACGCAATACTGGCGAACAAGATCCTGCCCTCGGCGCTGGAATTCATGGAGGAGGACGCCATACGCATCACGGCCCGCTACCTTGGCGAGGACATGCCGTTCCCCAAGGCGCGGGCGCATCTGCTCGTTCAGCTCGATGGCCCCTCCGGGGAGTCGGTGCGCGATCAGGCGGCCGCGGTCGCCGGCTGCGTCGGCGTGCCGGACGGGCGTATCATCGCGGCCGAAAGCCGCGCGCAGAGCGAGCGGATATGGAGGGCCAGGCGCGCCATCCGCGAGGCCATCACCGCCGAAAGCCCGGTCTTTCTCGCCGAGGACACCGTGGTCCCCCGGTCGGAGATTCCCCCATTTTTAAAGGGGATAAAGGGATACCTCAACGGCAAGGGGCTTCGGTCCGTGATGTTCGGGCACGCCGGCGACGGGAATGTCCATATCGACGTACTCAGAGGCGCGATGGGCCGCGCTGAATGGGACAGCACCCTCCCGGAATTGAAAAAAAACATATACGAGATCGCTATCGCGCACGGGGGCACCATCACCGGAGAGCACGGCATAGGATACACGCGCAGGGACTATCTCGGCCTCGCGCTCGGAGAGGAACAGCTCGCACTTCTTAAAAGGATAAAGTCCGCGTTCGATCCGCACGGCATCCTCAATCCGCACAAAATATTCGTGGACTGAGCACACGCATGGCGCAAAACGAATCAACGCGGCATATCCCAAAACCCGGCGACACGGACACGCCGAAGCCGCCCGGGCGCACGGCGGTGCTCGTGGCCGACGACGAACCCGCCATACGCGATCTTCTCGTTACCGTGCTTTCTGACCTCGGAATCGGGCGTATCGACAGCGCATCAAACGGAATGGAGGCGCGCGAGCTCTGCCGCCTGAACGAATACGACATCATTTTTCTCGACGTATCGATGCCGGTGCTTTCCGGAATCGAGGCCTATCACGACATCCGCGAGGCGCGTCCCGACGCACGGATCGTTTTTATTACGGGCCTCTATAAAGACGACGAGCTTATGGAAAAACTGGGCGGCGTGCAGGCTTGCGATTATTTAAGAAAGCCCTTCAATATCACGGAGATACGGTCCATCGTCGCGCGCATGGTCGGGCCCGAAACCATCTGAATTAATCTTGCCAAATATTCCATCGGCCTTTCAATGTCCAAAAATTCCAAGAGGTGGCATGTGGCTAAAGCAAGCATAGGAATCATCGGCGGCTCGGGGCTGTACAGAATCGAAGGCATCAAGGTGATCGAAGAGGTGACCGTAAAGACTCCGTGGGGGTATCCGTCGGATTCGCTCGTTATCGCCGAGATAGGGGGAGTCAGCACGGCGTTTCTTCCCCGTCACGGGAAGGGGCACGTCTTTCTGCCCCATGAGATCAATTACCGGGCGAACATCGCCGCCCTCAAGATGGTCGGCGTCGAAAAGATCGTCGCATTTTCGGCCGTCGGAAGCCTCAAGGAAGAGATACACCCTCTCGATTTTGTCCTGCCCTCGCAGGTCATCGACCGCACCAGGGGCCGCGTTTCGAGCTTCTTCGGGGGGGGCATAGCGGCGCACGTCGGTTTCGCCGATCCCTTCTGCGGCCCTCTGGGCGGCATCATAGCATCCGCCGCGGCGGAGGAGGGGCTTAAGCTCCATACCGGCGAAACGCTCATCTGCATGGAGGGCCCGGCGTTCTCTTCGCGCGCGGAGAGCATGCTTTACCGCTCGTGGGGCGCGGGCGTCATCAACATGAGCACCCTTCCCGAGGCCAAGCTCGCCCGCGAGGCGGAGATGTGCTACTCCGTGGTGTGTATGAGCACCGACTACGACTGCTGGAAGGTGGACGAGGAACACGTAAGCGTCGAGATGGTGGTGGCCAATCTTAACAAAAACGCGGCCAACGCGCGGGCGCTCATCAAGGCTATCGTGCCGCGCGCCGCGGGCATCGGCCACTGCGCCTGCAACGAGGCCTCTAAGTATGCCGTAATCACGGCGAAGGAGCATTGGGATAAAAAGCAGGCCAGGCGCCTGCACGCCATCCTGCCGGAGTACTTCTAAGCCGCGCGTTTCCCGGGTCGACCCCCAAGCGGCCGGCCCCCGGCGGAACGGGATAATCCGCCTAAAAATTAAGCTGTGCGCGCGCTCCAAACACCCACACATCATCTGTATCGGTGTCACCGTTCGGGTTCCGCACCCATTGAACATCGGGTGAAATCGCCAGATATTCGTGAATCTTGATCCGGTAATAGACCTCGGCGTGGTATTCATTGCCGGGATTTATTGATTTATCGCGAGCGCTTTTCTTCCAATCGGATCCGAGAAGGATCACCCCAAACGCAAGGCCGAGAGCTTCCACCTCGCGGCCGTAAGCACTGCCCGAAATCTCAAAACCGGCGCTGCCTGCGTACTCTTCCTGACGCTGCATTCCACCGCGGCTAAACAGGGTAAGAAAGCCGAAAAACTTCTGGTCGAATGAAAAACCAAAACCGTAATTCTTTATCCCTGTGTCTTCGGGTTCAAACATCTCCCTGTGTCGTTTTCCACTGTGCCAGGCGTATAGCCGATAATTCCCCCGGTTTCCTACGAGGCATGGGCTAAAAACCACCTCCGACATAAAGAAGGGAGTGGAGAAGGCTTTATCTCCCTCGCCTCTGGCGTCGGCGGTTGCCAGACCGAGGCTGAAAGAGTCGTGTGGCGACAGCCAGAGCATTCCGCCGAATCCGTTATCTTCAGGGAAGGCTATTACAGGGCTATTGCGAAAGCCCTCAGAGAGGAACTGGAATGTCTCGTTATTCGCCGCTGCATTCGTATCAAAATCGGTCGTAAGATCGACCTTTCCCAGACGAAGGCGTAGCCCTCCGTTTAGCCATTCCTGCTCGTACCATAATTCGGTGGCGCTGACGGCAGGCTCATCGTACACGTCACGGTTGAAGCGGGACATGGTCTCCGCCATTGGATCGATCCCCTCGCCACTACCTGCTTCAAAATGAAAAAATATTTTTCCGCCTCCCCGAACAGGGGCCGTGATTTCGATATCGAAGGAATGAGAATAATCCGTCACTCTGTTCTTCGTATTTTCCGGGGTCTCGGCCACGCCCCTGGCCCCCTGAACGATACCTGTTGCACCGAAGGCTACGTCGATTTTTTCGAACCACTTCGCTGCTATTACCTCAGGTTCTTCCGCAAAGGCGGGAGATGCAGCACATGCCAGCACACAAATAAAGGCCAGGACACACAGCCTTATACTTTTCATAAATCATCCTCAGAAATAAAAGGGCCCTGTCGCCCGGCAAGCTTCACCCTGAAGATCCCCGCCGGGTCAGGGGCTATGGGCAAAAACCAATCCCTTTAAATGTTTTACAGCCTATTCATACAGGGCCCATGTTTGCAACGGCCGTAGAATATTTTGCGGCACACAATATTAGATCCGTCTAACTTTTGTCAAGCAAGTTGGAGTTTTTATTCCGGGAAGAAAATACAGGGAGGGATAGGGCGGAACAAGGTCTGTCATTAGCGGTGCAGGAACTTTCCGTCCGCGAGGAAAGAGAGTACGTTTTCCGTGACAGAATTCTGCGAGAGGAGCGTGGAATGCTGTCCCTTTATAAGGATAAAGTCCTTCATGCCGGGAAGCTTCGTCTCGTCCACCTTCACCGTTCCGTCGTTGTCCCCCGGGATGAGCGGATTTATGCCGATCTCGCCGCCGAGTCCGCCGGCTATCACACCGAACTCCGCGCGGGGGGGCGGCAGAAGCATCGGGTACGAATCGGGCGATTCGGCGACCTGCTGCCCGGCCTTTCCGAAAACCCAGCGGTATGGCATCCACCTGGCGAGATACGAGGCGAGCGTTGAGCCCTTGTTGGGCGGGGCGATCATTACGACCCTGCCAAGCCCGGAGCATGAGTAGTGGGCGAGATAATAACGCACCACGATGCCGCCGAGACTGTGGGTTACGAAATGCACCCGCCCGTGATCGCGGGGCAGTTTTTGAACCTCCCCATGCAGCAGCTCCGCAATGTCTTCTACTGATTCCCGCGTGCTGGGATAGCCGAAATTGAGCACCCGATACCCGCCCTTTACAAGGGCCTTCTCTATTTTCGCCATGGACCGAGGCCCGCGGAAAATTCCATGCAGCAGGACGACCCATTCCCCGTCACCGTTCGTTTCGGCCCTTCTCGCCGCCGCATCCCCTTTTTCCCCGCCCGGCCTGCCCCGGTACAACAGGGCGGCGGCA
>Ga0208460_10002692_pt1 | contig 10071 bp, 5 predicted proteins | sample AD_STIC10_MetaG_FD_184436 | JGI IMG/M metagenome (GOLD analysis project Ga0208460, IMG submission 184436) | Active sludge microbial communities of municipal wastewater-treating anaerobic digesters from USA - AD_STIC10_MetaG (SPAdes) (version 2) | ecosystem: Engineered > Bioreactor > Anaerobic >... | reverse complement strand
ATATACAAAACAATAAGCGATTAAAGAATTTTTTTGAAACGGGACTTCTATTTCAGGGTCCCGTTTTTTTATGATTGGTTTTTATATTTATATTGTCGTAATTTGAAATAGACTTCTACAATATCAAATTCACTATATGTCATCGAAAAAAGTACAGAATAAAAATGAAGGGCAAGTACCTGCAAACGGAAATAGAGCGGAGGTAGTTTTTCCTATAGCTCTTGTTTTTATTTCATTGATCGTTCTCTCAGGGTTGATCACGAAGTTTTTTCTTAATATCGACGATGATGTTTACTTTACCAACAACCCCTTTATAAAATCCCTTTCGTTAGAGAATATCCGCGCAATTTTTACGCAGCCCTATGGCGGAAATTACCACCCGGTCACCACTTTGATCGAAGCAATTGAGTACAAATTTTTCAAGATGAATGCATCTTCATATCATTTTGTCAGTTTAGTTACCCATCTTATCAATAGCGTACTCGTATTTATTCTTGCAGGAAAGTTTTTCAATAAAATTGAATTCAAAGCAATTGTTGCCACCATTTTCGCTTTACATCCAATGCATGTCGAGTCGGTTGCATGGATCAGCGACAAAACAGATCTGTATTATACATTCTTCTTTTTGCTTGGCATGTTATCATATCTGAAATATATACATAGCGGAAAAAGAGCATTGCTGGTTCCGACTTTTATTTATTTCGCACTTTCAATACTTTGTAAGCCTGCTGCTATAGCATTTCCATTTATTCTGATTCTTATCGACTTTTATTACGGAAAGAAATTCAATAAAGAAGCTATTTACAAAATTCCATTCTTCATTCTCGCTTGTATTTTTGGATACATCACCTATTTCACTTTGCATGTTGATACAAAACTTTCTGTTTACCTCATGCCGGATTATTCATTGATGGAGCGTTTTTTTGTTGCTAACTATACTTTTTGTTATTACATCTATCAGTTCTTTTTCCCGCTTGGACTAAGCGCCCTCCATCTTGCGCCAAAAGAAATTCCGTTTTATTTTTATTTCACCCCTGTATTTACAGCGGCAATTTTATATTTAGTATACCGATCTTTGAAATTTGGCCGCGAGATCATGTTTGGATTTCTGTTCTATCTTTTTACGATTGGACTGGTATTGCAGATCATTCCTTCAGGTTATACGATCGTTGCTGAACGGTATTCTTATCTGCCCTACTTCGGATTGGCATTCATACTTGCTCATCTGATCTCTTTAGCTGATAAAAAGGAAATTCAATTGCCGAAAGCAATAAGCGGAAATCACAAACTTATCCTTTATATTTTCGCGGGATTTCTGATTGTGTTAACTTTTCTTCGAACAAATGAATGGAAAGACCTCGAGTCAATCAATAGAAATATTGCAGATATGAACCCAAATTCTGCATATGCACAACTCTCTGCTGCTTACATTGAAATTGATGCCGGCAATATAGAGATGGCAACAAATTATCTAGAGGCAGCAGAGCAATCAGGTGAGGAGAATTCGGAATTGTTAATGATGAAAGGAAAAGCATATTATCAGATTCAAAAAAATGCTGACGCATTGAAGAACTTTCAAAAAGCACATATTGCAGGTTCCAAAGAAAATGAACTTGACAAATTTTTAGCACTGAGTTACTTTGTAAACAATAATTTTGATTCTGCAGCAACTTACTTTTCAAAAGTCATAGAAAAAGACACTATTTTATCAGCAGAAAATTTAAGAAACCGCGCCATTTGTAATTATTATCTCGAAAACTTTCAGAGTGCGATCGATGATTACAGCCTTATTCTCACAGTCGATTCCACCCTCGGCAATGTCTATTCAGAACGCGGCGTTTGTTTTCAGAAAATCAATGACCTTGAAAAAGCCTGCGCTGACTGGCATCTTGCGGTTAAGTATGGCTATGATGAATGTAAAAAGGATATTGAAGAGAATTGTAAGTGATTATATTTCTTTTTATTCAATTTCAATGTTTTTCACCCTAAAATATTGACTATCAGGTTAGGCTACCTCCCCAAATCCCATTTTTCTCCCTTTTTTTTCATACTTTTGCCCCCATTTTGAACGAAGTTATGTCTAAATACCCTGAATACAATCAGCTCAACCTCAGCGAACTAGGAAAGGATGTCCTTAAAACCTGGGAAAATGAGAAGACTTTTGAAGCCAGCATCACTTCCCGTGAAGGTCGACCGGCATTCAATTTCTATGAAGGCCCACCGTCCGCTAACGGATTACCGGGAATTCATCACGTCATGGCGCGTTCGATCAAAGACATTTTTTGTCGCTACAAAACACTCAAAGGTTTTCAGGTAAAACGTAAAGGTGGTTGGGATACTCACGGGTTACCAATCGAACTTTCTGTTGAGAAGACCCTGGGAATCCGCAAAGACGATATCGGCAAAACAATTTCTATCGAAGATTACAACAAAGCCTGCCGTAAGGAGGTAATGAAATACAAAGATATCTGGGATGACCTCACTCGTAAAATGGGTTATTGGGTCGACCTCGATAATCCATATGTGACGTTCGAAAATGATTACATCGAATCGTGCTGGAATTTATTGCAGAAGTTTTATGATAAAGGACTTTTGTATAAAGGATTTACAATTCAACCGTATTCACCTGCTGCAGGTACCGGACTTTCTTCGCATGAGTTGAATCAGCCGGGGACGTATAAGATGGTGAAGGATACTTCGGCGGTGGCGATGTTTAGAGTTCAAAGTTTAAAGTTCCCCAAAGGGACAAGCAAAGTTCCAGGAATTGAAGAGGCAATTAAAACCGGCAAAGTTTATTTTATGGCGTGGACGACTACGCCTTGGACGTTGCCCTCGAATACTGCTTTGGCTGTTGGGGCGAAAATAAAATATGTCGCCGTAAAAACATTTACGCCGAATACTGATCATAGTGTGATCGTAATTCTTGCGAAAGATTTACTTAACAAATATTTTCCCGAAAAAAATGCTGAACTATCATTCGAAGATTATAAAGCCGGTGATAAAGCAATTCCATTCGAAATACTAGGTGAAGTAACAGGGAAAGAACTTGAAGGAACAACATACGAACAATTGCTTCCTTATGCACAACCAACAGATGGCGATGCATTCCGGGTTTTAGTTGGTGACTTCGTTACAACTGAAGACGGAACAGGTATCGTTCACATCGCTCCAAGTTTCGGTGCAGACGATTTTCGTGTTGCGAAACAAAATGGAATCGGTTCACTTACACTGGTAGATAAACAAGGAAGATTCATTGATGAAGTTACAGATTTCGCAGGAGAATATGTGAAGGAAGCTTATCTGACCGATGAAGAAAAAGCAATCGAAATAAAAAAACAAGGCGGCGAAAAATATCTTTCTGTCGATGAACGTCTCGTTATCAAATTAAAAAAAGAAGGTAAAGCATTCAAGTCTGAACGTTACGAACATACGTATCCGCATTGCTGGAGAACAGACAAACCAATTCTATATTATCCGCTCGACTCATGGTTCATTCGCACTACTGCTGCGAAAGAAAGAATGGTCGAATTGAACAAAACGATCAACTGGAAACCGGAATCAACCGGTACCGGACGTTTCGGAAACTGGCTGGAGAATCTTGTTGATTGGAATCTTTCCCGTTCCCGTTTTTGGGGAATTCCACTTCCGCTTTGGGCGAATGATGATTACAGCGAACAGATCTGCATTGGTTCTGTTGCTCAGTTGGAAGAAGAAGTAGAAAAATCTGTCGCTGCAGGTTTCATGAAAACAAATCCTGTAAAGGCAGCACGCATTAGCGGAGGACAATTCGAATTGCATCGTCCGTATGTCGATGAAATTGTTTTAGTTTCTGCTTCAGGAAAAAAGATGCAGCGTGAACTGGATCTGATCGATGTGTGGTTCGATTCAGGAGCCATGCCGTATGCTCAATGGCATTTCCCATTCGAAAATGCGGATGAATTTCAAAAGGCGTTTCCTGCAGACTTCATTGCTGAAGGTGTCGACCAAACACGTGGATGGTTTTTTACATTGCATGCAATTGCTGTGATGCTCTTTGATTCTGTCGCTTATAAAAATGTTGTGAGTAACGGACTTGTGCTCGATAAGAATGGAAATAAAATGTCGAAACGTTTAGGAAATGCTGTCGATCCATTCGAGACACTTGAGAAATACGGCGCAGATGCAACGCGTTGGTATATGATCAGCAATGCACAACCGTGGGACAATCTTAAATTCAATCTCGAAGGAATTTCTGAAGTACAACGGAAATTCTTTGGGACATTATATAACACCTATTCATTCTTTGCTCTGTATTCTAACATCGACGGATTTACTTTTGCAGAAACAGAAATCCCTGTTGCTGACAGAACAGAACTTGATCGATGGATCTTGTCTGAATTGAATTCACTCGTAAAAATTGCGGATGAAAGTTACGATGATTACGAGCCAACACGTGCAGCAAGAGCGATCTCTGATTTCGTGACGGAGCATTTGAGCAACTGGTACGTTCGCTTAAGTCGCCGACGTTTCTGGAAAGGCGAATACACATCAGATAAAATTGCCGCGTATCAAACATTGTATACGTGTCTTGAAACAGTTTCAATTTTAATGTCACCTATTGCTCCATTCTTCAGCGATCGTTTATTCCGAGACTTGAATGATGTGAGTAATCGTCGTAAAGCGACATCGGTACATCTGGCAGATTTCCCTGAATTGAATATTGCAATTATCGACAAAGCACTTGAAGAGAGAATGGAACTTGCACAGCAAATTTCTTCGATGGTTTTATCGTTACGCAAAAAAGTAAACATTCGTGTTCGTCAGCCATTGAATAAAATCTTACTTCCTGTTTTGGATGAATCATTCAAAATAAAAGTGGAAGCAGTAAAGGATCTGATTCTTGCTGAAGTCAATGTAAAAGAGATCGAATATATCCACGACACCAAAGGCGTACTCGTTAAAAAGATAAAAGCGAATTTCAAAGTTCTCGGCAAAAAGGTCGGAGGACTGATGAAAGATGTTGCAGCCTGTATTGCGGCAATGACACAGGAACAGATCCAGGAGCTTGAAGCGGAGAAGAAATTCGAATTTGAAGTGCTGGATCAGACCATCATCATCACCGATGAAGATGTGGAAATAAGCTCGGAAGATATCCCTGGATGGCAGGTTACTAATGAGGGAAAACTGACCGTTGCCCTCGATATTACCTTGACTCCGGAGCTGAAAGAGGAGGGAATTGCCAGGGAATTCATCAACAGAATCCAGAATATCCGCAAAGAGCGCGGTTTTGAGGTGACTGACCGGATCGACCTGAAAGTACTGGAGAATGCAGGAATTAGAAACTCCCTGATAAATAATAAAGATTATATTTGCGCCGAAATTTTAGCAGCTAAATTAGATCTGGTTGACCGTCTTGATGGCGAAGATGTGGTCAATCTAGAGGTAGATGACGAAATACAAACGCGGATTATCATTCAAAAACACACATCCGGACTTAATTAAGGCGGATTTTAGCCATCAAAACAACAATTTACAATACGTTTTCATATGAGTAAGAAGACTAATATTAAATCAAAATCAAAAGCAGCTTCTAAGCCAAAAGCGAAGCCTGCTGCTGCGAAAAAAGCAAAGTCAGCCCCTGCTAAGAAGGCAAAAGCTGCTCCTGCGAAAAAAGCTCCTGCGAAGAAAGTTGCGGCGAAGGCTCCTGCGAAAGCAAAAGCTCCTGTGAAAAAAGTAGTTGCTAAAACTCCTGCGAAAAAAGCTCCTGCGAAAAAAGTTGCCGTTAAAACTCCTGCGAAAGCAGCTGTTGTAAAAGCTGCTCCAAAAGTTGTTGCGAAAGCTCCTGTTGCGCCTGCAAAAACTGCAGTCGCTAAACCGATAGCTGCTAAACCAGCTCCTGTTGCAAAACCCGCAAAGAAAGAGAAAATAAAAGTGGAGAAACCTCAGTTGCCACCACGCAATGAGATTCCTGCTCCTCCTAAAGAGAGACCGGTAATCGGACGTCCTGCTCCTTTTAATCGTCGCCCTGAACCTGCTTTGAATATGCCAAAACCGGCACAAGAAGAATCAGGTAAAACGCGTTATGCAGATTCAGAACTTGAAGAATTCCGTGCGATCATCAATAAGAAATTAGAAGAAGCTCGCAAAGAACTTGGACTGTTACAAGCTCAAATGCATGCTGCCAACGAACATGGAACAGATGATACTGCAAGTACTTTCAAAATACTTGAAGATGGCTCTGACTCTCTTGCAAAAGAAGAAGCAGGTCAGCTTGCAAGCCGTCAGAAAAAATTCATCGAGCAATTAGAAAATGCAATGGTTCGTATAGAAAATAAAACGTACGGCGTTTGTCGTGTGACAGGAAAATTAATTCCTAAAGAACGTCTGCGTGCCGTTCCTCATACTACACAGAGCATAGAGGCGAAGCTTAACCAATACAGAGACTAATTAAATGGGTCAAAGGTCAAGGGTTAAAGGTCATAGATGACTGTGACTTTTGACCCTTGACCTTTAACTTACAATAATCTTACAAAGTAAAAATTGAAGCGTGCTGCATTAATTATTTTCCTAGTCCTTTTCATCGATCAGGTTGTGAAAATTTGGATCAAGACTCACATGTATCTTGGTCAAGAATACGAGATCACAAAATGGTTCAGCATTCATTTCACGGAAAATAATGGAATGGCTTTCGGACTTGAATTCGGTGGCTCTTTTGGTAAATTGTTTTTAAGTGTATTTCGTATCGTTGCTTCATTGGGAATAGGCTGGTATCTCCTTCATCTTATCAAACACAAAGCACACAAGTTGATTATCACTTGCTTTGCATTGATCTTCGCAGGCGCAATCGGAAACATCATCGACAGTGCTTTCTATGGTATGTTGTTTACCGATAGCATGGAAGGTGTTGCCCGTTTCGCTCCCGGACTTGGCTACTCAAATTTTCTTCATGGTCAAGTTGTAGACATGCTTTATTTTCCAATCGTCGGTGGTCGCTTTCCGGATTGGTTACCTATCTGGGGTGGCGAAACTTTTCTTTTCTTCCGCCCAATTTTTAATATCGCCGATTCTTCAATCACAGTTGGTGTAATTCTACTTTTGATCTTCCAGAATAAATTTACTTCCGAAAAAACAACGGAAGAAAAACAGAAAGAAGAAGAGCTGCAGCCGCAGGGTTGATAAATTTTTTTCGAGCTTTATTTTTCGATTTGTATAGGAAATTGATCGTGATGAAATTCTAATTGTACGAAATTCTTTTTGGTTTCAATATTTCGCATTGACTGTTAATGTAATAAACAGGTCGCCACTACGGGGCTTTCTCCGACGTTATTGTATTCATTTCTACAAACAGAACGTCCCTCTGGGGCTCCTCGTGCCTGATTTGATTTTCACTGTCTCTTGAATTTATAAGCCCCGTAGGGGCGACCTGTTTGTAGAAAAAACAAATTGCGTAAACAAAAAGCCCCGTAGGGGCGACCTATGAATTACGTTGTTTTTTATTCATCATCGCAAATTCGTGAACAATATTTCACCATTAATTCAATAATTATTTTATATTTGTTATACAAAATTATTCTGCGCAGATACCAAATTGTCCATGTAATTTATTATCCAAAAGAAAATGAAAAAAATAATTCTCTTAATCATTCAATCATTGACAATTGTATCGATTGCGTTTTCTGATCAACCATCACAATCGAATAATTCAATCAACGAAGCCGACCCCTGCAATTGCTGGATAGAAAGAGATTCAACCTGGTCTGTCGTTCCATTTACAAATGGCACTGCACCGGATTTCAGAAATGATGACGGATCAGTGATTCTTCCTTTGCCTTTTGGATTTTGCTTTTATGGCGAACCGTTCACAGGACTTTATGTCAACAATAATGGTAACGTATCTTTCAATGCTCCTTACAGTACTTATAGTTCAGATTCATTTCCTTCTCAAAATTTTAAAATGATCGCTCCTTTCTGGGCCGATTTTGATACACGCAATTTATCAAGTGGAGTCGTGTATTACAAACTTTCATCATCGGCATTGATCATTCAATGGGATCATTGCGGCTACTACGATTCATTGGCTGATAAAACAAATACGTTTCAATTGATACTCACTGATGGTATCGATCAACTTCTCGATGCAGGTAAGAATGTAAGTTTTTGTTACCGCGATATGCAATGGACAACCGGAAGTGCATCAGGTGGCTCCGGTGGATTTGGTGGAAATCCTGCGACAGTCGGAATTAACAAAGGCGATAGCATCAGCAGTATTCAAATTGGTCGTTATGATCAACCCGGACTTGTTTACAATGGCCCGTATGGAGGACCGGCAGGAATTGATATGTTGGATAATCAGTCGTACTCATTCGGTTTGTGTGACACTTCTAACTTCGCACCGTTCCTGAAATACAGTGAACTTTGTGATACATTAGAAATTTGCCTTGGTGACACAGCAGAAATTAATTTCGAATTCTATTCACCGGAACAAGGGCAAACAACTTCAACGGCATTTAATTTTTTCGGAATGACAGGTTGTTCTGTTTCGCAGAATACTCCGGGAAATGTTGCTTTAACTTCTGCATCTATTATTGGACAAACCACTAACATGGGTTATCACACAATTTCAATTACTGCAACTGACAATGGAATACCGCAACAATCACTCACAAATTATTTTGTCGTGCATGTAAAAAATGTAGACGCCTCTTTCACTTACGCTCCTTCACCTGCCGTGCTCGGTGTCCCTGTTGTTTTTACTGCAACGTCTACAGATAATGAATATAGCATCTGGGATTTTGGTGATGGTAGTCCGGTTGATACAGGTTTATCAGTTTCACACATATTTTCATTGGCCGCACTTTTCAACGTAACTCATACTGCCATCAATACAGAATGCCGGCCTGTATCTTCAGATCAACAAGTAACTGTTTTATTTGTTGGAGTAGAAGATTTAAGTTCTACTATTGATGTCGCTCTTTCTCCTAATCCAACAAACGGTATTTTAATTTTAAATTCAAAAGATGCTTCTTCAAATTATATAATTCAAATAAGTGATATCCAAGGACGAATTGTTTTAGAAAGAAAAAGTGTTCACGCCAATGACCAAATCGATATCACTGAATTTGATAAAGGAATTTATTTCTATAGGATTTCGAATGAACAGGGTGTCAGAAAAGGTAGGGTAATTAAGGAGTAGTTTTTTCCAGGTATTTAATATATTGAATGGGTTTTTAGCCTGTTCTAAGAGCTATTTTTTCCTATTTTTGGACAAAATAATCTCTCTATGAAAAAGATCAGCCTTATTGCCATTCTTTCATTCGTTTGTTTTTCCGCAAATGCCCAAATCAAAGATTCAATCTCCATGAAACGAATCTTTAACGAAACACTTATGAACGGAAATGCATACCAATGGCTATATGACCTAACCGAAAACATCGGTCCGAGATTAGCAGGATCAAAGGAAGCAGGAACTGCTGTTGAATGGGCGAAGCAGAAAATGATCGAAGCGGGAGCAGATTCAGTTTACCTCGAACCGGTAATGGTGCCGCATTGGGTGCGCGGTCCGAAAGAAAATGCTTACATCATCGAAGCCGGTGGAAACAAACAAACGGTGCAAGTCATCGCTTTGGGAAATTCTGTCGCATCTCCTAAAGAAGGAATTACAGCTAACATTATCGAAGTGCAAACATTCGATGAATTGGAAAAATTTGGCAGAGCAATGGTGGAAGGAAAGATCGTATTCTTCAACCATCCATTCGACGAACGATTTGTAAATACATTTGAAGCGTATGGTGAAGCCGTGCAATATCGTTGGAAAGGTCCGTCTGAAGCAGCTCGGTATGGAGCTGTTGGTTCTATCGTAAGATCGATGACAAATGCCATCGATGATTATCCACATACAGGTTCCATGCGTTATAACGATTCACTTCCGAAAATTCCTTGTATTGCAATTAGTACAGTTGGAGCGAATCTGTTAAGCAAAATTTATAAAGCGAATAAGGATGTGAAATTCTTTATGCAAACAAATTGCGAAATGAAAGACAGCGTGCTTTCGTATAATGTCATTGGCGAGGTTAAAGGTTCTGAAAAACCAAA
>Ga0208460_10002662_pt1 | contig 10128 bp, 9 predicted proteins | sample AD_STIC10_MetaG_FD_184436 | JGI IMG/M metagenome (GOLD analysis project Ga0208460, IMG submission 184436) | Active sludge microbial communities of municipal wastewater-treating anaerobic digesters from USA - AD_STIC10_MetaG (SPAdes) (version 2) | ecosystem: Engineered > Bioreactor > Anaerobic >... | reverse complement strand
GTGGGCGCAGCACAGGCCATTGAGTGTGAGCATCGACAGGCTCGGCGGGCAATCGATCAGGATGAAGTCGTAGTCTTTTTCCACGGCAACGAGCGCGGTCTTCAGCCGTTTCTCCCGGCGCTCCAGACCCACCAGTTCAACCTCAGCCCCGGCCAGTTCGCGGCTGGCACCCAGCACGTCGTACGAGCAGCCCGCCTCCACCAGTTTGGCGCTTTTGACGCGGGCTTCGGCCACCGTGGCGGATTCCAGCAACACGTCGTAAACGGTCATCTCCAGCGTGCGCTTGTCCACGCCAGAGCCCATGGTGGCATTGCCCTGCGGGTCCAGGTCAATCATCAGCACGCGCTGGCCGACTTTCGCCAGGCCCGCCGCCAGATTCACCGTCGTGGTGGTTTTGCCAACCCCGCCCTTTTGGTTGGCGACACAGAATATTTTTGCCACTGGATGGTTACCGGGTTCAGCGCGACAGCGCCAGTTTGACGCCAAAGCCGATCAGGAAGATGCCGGCCAGTTTTTGCAGCGTGCTGGAGATCACCGGGTTCGCGCGCAGGCGCTCCGCCAGAAAATGGGTCAGCAACACCACCGCAAAACAATAGATAAAGGCCAGCACCGCAACCGTAAACGCCATCACCCCAAAAGTCACCATGCCCAGATGCTGGACCGGATCGATGAACAGCGGGAAAAACGCCATATAGAAAACGATGGCCTTGGGGTTCAGCACCGTGATGGTCAGCGCCTGCTGGAAATAATGGTGCGGCTTGATGTTGATGATCGGCGCTGCGCCGGGCTTGGCGATCAGCATCTGAAAACCCAACCACGCCAGATAAGCCGCGCCCAGCCATTGCACCGCATGAAAGGCAGTCGGGTAGGCCGCCAACACCGCCGCCACACCGGCCACCGCCAGCCACATCAGCACCTGGTCACCCGCCATCAGCCCCAATGTCGCCGCCAGCCCGCCCTTCAACCCGCCCTTGGTGGTGGACGTGATGATGGCCAGATTGCCTGGGCCGGGGATGAACAGCAGGATGATGAATGCGACGACAAATGCGCCGTAGTCGACGATGCCAAACATGGGGATTTCTTTCTGGTTTGTCTGGAGGTAGGGGGTGAGTTTACGTTGGATTTTGGCGAGTCAATCGGGAGACCCTTGCTGAGCCCGCAGCGAAGCAGGGATGGGCACCGCCGTTCGTGTCCCCCGGCCTTTGGCCTCCTCCTTGACCTCACTATGGTGCCCATCCCTGCCTCACTGCTACGAGTGGAGGTTTCATAGCAGCCCAACAAACCAGCCTCGCCTGATCCCCCCACAAAGCCAGACAACCCAGGAAGTTCAACGGAGGCCTAAACGCCAGCCCGCCGACGCATCCAGACAATGCACCGCTCCGCATCCAGCCCCGGCACAACCAGTTGTTCCACGTGAAACACTTCCACGCCCGGCGGCAAGGCAGCCAGCCCATCAGAAGGGTGCTTGCCCTTCATGGCCATCCAGACGCCCTGCTCCGCCAACGCCTTTTCAGACCAGTTGGTGAAATCGACCAGCGATGCAAAGGCCCGGGAGCTGATGACGTCGTAGGGTTCGGTCAGGTTTTCCACCCGCGCGTGCAGGCCGCGCAGGTTCGGCAATTTGAGGGTTGCCGCCACCTGCTGGATAAACGCCGCTTTTTTGGAAACCGTGTCCACACAATCCACCCGAATCTCCGGGCAGCAGATGGCGATGACGATGCCGGGCAACCCGGCGCCCGAACCGACGTCGAGCAGGCGGGCTTCGCGGGTTTTCACCTCGGGAGATTTCACTTCGGTCTTTTTCGCATCGGCCAGTCGCGACCGTAGCGGCGCGACCACCGCCAGACTGTCCAGCAGGTGGTGCGTCAGCATCTCGGCTGGGTCGCGCACCGCCGTCAGGTTGTAGACCTTGTTCCACTTCTGGATCAGTTCCAGGTAGGCCAATAAAGCGTCGATCTGGGCGGCAGTCAGCGGCACACCCATCGACGGCGCCACCCGCTCCAGAGTCTGGCGGGCAGATTCGGGCACAGGCAGCGGCCGCCCGGAACTCATGAACTCAGCGTTCCGAAGCCGCGCAGACCACCTTTTTTGAGGTGGACCATCAGCAACGAGATGCTGGCCGGGGTGATGCCGGAGATGCGCGACGCCAGCCCCAAAGTCTCGGGCCGGTGGCGGGCCAGCTTCTGGCGGGCCTCAATCGACAGTGCCGTGACCTGCATGTAATCCAGGTCGGCGGGCAGTTTCAGGTTTTCATAATGGGCGGCGCGCTCGATCTCGCCGCGCTGGCGGTCGATGTAGCCGGAGTATTTGGCGGCAATCTCCACCTGCTCCACCACAGTGGCGGCTTCGGTATTTGCAGCCTCCACCGGCAAATCAGCCGACGCGTACCGGCCACCATCCAGCGACATCAGCCCCGCGTAGCTCACATCCGGCCGGCGCAGCAGCTCGGCCAGGCTGTATTCATGGTCAATGGCTTTGCCCAAAACCCGTTCGGCTTCCGCCGGATCCAGGTTTTTGGGGCTCACCCAGATGGACCGCAGGCGCTCTGTTTCACGTGAAACAGCGTCCCGTTTGCGGCTGAAAGCGTCCCACCGGGCGTCATCCACCAGACCCAATTGCCGCCCTACTTCGGTCAGGCGCATGTCGGCGTTGTCTTCGCGCAGCTGCAGCCGGTATTCGGCCCGACTGGTAAACATACGGTACGGCTCGGTCACGCCCTTGGTAATCAGGTCGTCCACCAGCACGCCCAGATAGGCCTGATCCCGCGCGGGCACCCAGGTATCCGACTGCCAGGTTGTTTTGGCTCCCGCCTGCAGCGCCGCATTCACCCCGGCAAACAGGCCTTGCGCCGCCGCCTCTTCGTAGCCGGTGGTGCCGTTGATCTGCCCGGCAAAAAACAGCCCGCCAATGGCCCGCGTTTCAAAGTTGCTTTTCAGGCCGGTCGGGTCAAAGTAGTCGTATTCAATTGCGTAGCCAGGGCGCAGGATGTGAGCGTTTTCCAGCCCGGCCATCGAACGCACCAGCTCATACTGAATGTCAAACGGCAAGCTGGTCGAGATGCCGTTGGGGTAATACTCGTGTGTGGTCAGGCCTTCGGGCTCCAGAAAAATCTGGTGACTTTCCTTGTCGGCAAACCGGTTGACCTTGTCTTCCACGCTGGGGCAATACCGTGGGCCCACGCCCTCGATCTTGCCGGTGAACATCGGGCTGCGGTCAAACCCGGTGCGGATGATGTCGTGCGTACGCTCGTTGGTGTGGGTGATCCAGCACGGCATTTGCGCCGGGTGCATGTCGGTCCGGCCCATGAAGCTGAACACGGGAATGCTGCCACCCGTACCCCCGGGCATGCCATCGCCGGGCTGCTCGGTACACTTCGAGAAATCAATCGTCCGGCCATCAATGCGCGGTGGCGTGCCGGTCTTGAGCCGACCCTGCGGCAGCTTCAACTCTTTCAGCCGTGCCGACAGGCTCACCGCAGGTGGGTCGCCCGCCCGGCCCGCCGAGTAATTGTTCAGGCCCACATGGATCTTGCCATCCAGAAACGTGCCGGCCGTCAGCACCACGGTGCGGCTGCGAAACTTCACGCCCACCTGGGTCACGGCGCCCACCACACGCTCTCCTGTGCCGGTTGCCTCCACCATCAGGTCGTCCACCGCCTGCTGAAACAGCCACAGATTGGGCTGGTTTTCCAGCCGGTGCCGGATGGCGGCTTTGTACAAAACACGGTCCGCCTGCGCACGGGTTGCTCGCACCGCCGGGCCCTTGCTGCCATTCAGAATGCGAAACTGGATGCCCGACTCATCGGTTGCCAGCGCCATGGCGCCACCCATCGCGTCCACCTCTCGCACCAGATGGCCCTTGCCGATGCCACCGATGGACGGGTTGCAGCTCATCTGCCCCAGCGTTTCAATGTTGTGGGTAAGCAGCAGCGTTTTGCAGCCCATGCGGGCAGCCGCGAGCGCGGCTTCGGTTCCGGCATGGCCACCGCCGACCACGATCACGTCGAATTCCTGGGGATAAAGCATATTAGGGGATGCGCACACCATGAGGGCGCGCGGACCTGCATTTTATCGGCTGCCGGCAAATCACGGGGATTTGAGCGGCATGCCCACCCTGCCATAGGGCTCAGGCGACAATATCCGGCATGAAAGCCCCCACCAAAATCCTCATCTTCGCTGGCAGCACCCGCCAGAACTCCTTCAACCGCAAACTGGCCAACGTAGCCGCCAGCCTGGCCCGAAACAAGGGTGCCGAGGTCTCCCACATCGAGCTGGGCAACTTTGACATCCCGATGTACAACGCCGATCTGGAAGCCACTGGCACCCCGGCAGATGTGTTGCGCCTCAAGGAACTGATGTTCGCCCACCCCGGCTGGATCATCTGCTCGCCCGAGTACAACGGCTCTTACACCGCGCTTTTGAAGAACACCATCGACTGGGCCTCCAGCCCTGTCAAGGGACACCCGGTCTGGTCCAGTGGCACCAAACCGTTTGCCGACAAGGTTGTGGGCTTGCTGAGCGCATCCCCTGGAGCACGAGGAGGTTTGCGCTCACTTAGCCACTTGACCCCGTTGATGCTCAATCTTCAGTGCTGGGTGGCTCCCAAACAGCATGCCTTGAGTGCCGCAGGCCAGGCCTTCGACGCCCAAGGCCAGTTGTTGCACGACAAGGACGAACAGGCCGTACAGGCCGTCATTGATCAGGTCCTGTTCGCGACAGAACACCTCGCCAGCTAAAGGGCACACGTGCCAAACGGATATCGCCCTCAATAAAAACAGGAGACACGCCGTGCATGAGGCGCAACCTGAAGCGGCTGGCATGCCGCTTGCGTAATGCATGTCAGCCCGGCCTGAAAACCGGGGCTACCCCCAAGATGGTGCAAAAACGGCGGAATACCCACGTAAACCCTAATGCCGAAAACCCTGTAATCGTTGAAGCTACGCGCCTGACGCAAGTCTTACAACCATCGCGCTCAGTACTTCAACAACAACCGAGGAGACCACTGCATGGCCAATGAACACATGTCAGAAGACGAAAAAGTCCTGCACGGAATGGGCTACGCCCAGGAACTGCACCGACGCATGGGCGGATTCCAGAATTTTGCGATTTCCTTTTCCATCATTTGCATCCTGTCCGGCGGTTTCGGGTCCTTCCCGATTGCGCTGTCCACCGGCGGCACGTTCTCCCTCACTATTGGCTGGCTAATTGGCGGCGCATATGCGCTGATCGTCGCCGCCGCGCTGGGCCAGATTGCCTCGGCCTACCCCACTGCGGGTGGTCTGTACCACTGGTCTTCCATCCTTGGCGGGCGCTTCTGGGGCTGGGCCACAGCCTATGTGAATTTGCTCGGGCTGCTGTTCGTGATTCCCGCGGTGAACGTGTTCCTCTACCTCATCACCAAAGACCTGTTCTTTGGCGCCATGTTGGGCTGGGACGTGTCCACCTGGTCGCTCACCACGCAAATCGTCGCCGTGGGTGCCATCACCGCCGCACAGGCCCTGCTGAACCACTTCGGCATTCGCCTCACCACGCTGTTGACCGACTTCTCCGGTTACCTGATCTTTGTTGTCACCATTCTGCTGATCGTCATGTTCCTGATGGCCGCCCCTTCCATTGATCTGGCCAAGGCATTCGTTTTTGTGAACAACACCGGTGAGCCCGGCGGCAGCGTGGCGCCGGCATCCAGCCCCCTGATGGCGGTGTTGATCGGCCTGCTGTACCCGCTGTTCACGATCACCGGGTTCGATGCCTCGGCACACACGTCAGAAGAAACGGTTGATGCGCGCAACGCCGTACCCAAGGGCATGTTGCACTCGGTGCTGTGGTCCATCCTGTTTGGTTTTGTGCTGATCATCGCCATGATCATGGCCACACCGGACCTCAAGGCCGCCGCTGCATCGGGCTGGTCTTCCTTCAACAACCTGTTCATTGCGGCCATCTTGCCGACCTTCTTCGGCAAGGTGATGCTCATTGGCGTGCTGGTTTCCAACTTCCTGTGCGCCCTCGCCGCAGTGACGTCCACCTCGCGCATGGTGTACGCTTTTGCCCGCGATGACGGTTTGCCATTCTCAGGTCTGCTGAAGTCCGTCAGCCCCAAGTACCGCACGCCGGTTGCCGCCATCTGGGCCACCGCCATCCTGACGACCATTCTCACCGCCATCACCACGCCGCTGGGCGCATTCGCTGCACTGTCCACCGGCTGCGCCATGTACCTGTACATCTCTTATGGAATGCCCGTGATGGCAGGCTTCTTCGCTGAAGGGAAAACCTGGACCACCTTTGGACCCTTCCGTCTGGGCGGCCTGTCCAAACTGTTTGCGATCATTGTCATGATCGGCACCGTCGTGGTCATCATTGCCGGCCACACCTTTGTGCCGTCCATCCCGGCGGATGCCGCAGCCAAGACCGACTTCGTGCCGGGCCTGACCTACTATTCCCTGGGTTTCCTGATCTTCCTGGCCGTCATCTGGTTTGGCCTGGAAAACCGCCGCTTCAAAGGCCCACCGGTGGGCGACGAAATCACGAAACGCCAGGCCATCATTGCAGCGCAGGAAAAAGCGCTGAGCGCCGGCCGTTAAGCTTCGGCTTGCGTTGACAAGTAAAAGGGCGGTCCGAAGACCGCCCTTTGCTTTATTTGGTACTTAAAAGATCAGTTGCTGCGCCAAATATTGACATGCGGGCCTTCCTGTTTGGTTTCCCACCAGGACTCCAGTTCGGCAAAGCTGGCAATCAGCTCAGCGGCAACTTCATCCGGTGTATAGGCCCATTGCAGCGTACGCATCGTCTCAAGCCATGGTTTGCTGGCTTGGAACCAGGTGCGCATGGAACCGCCCCGCCATCGTTGCAACCGGCCGTGCACCGGGCATTGCGCTGATGTCAGCAGCCCGGCACTAACGTGGTCACCAAAAAACTCTGTTCCCGTTGACGGCGCTTCACCGAAATTCACGACAAAACGTGGCCGGTGCGATTTGTCCCATTGAATTTCAAAAACATGCACCGTGTTTCCGACAATTCGACGAAAGGGCACAAAGAGTGAGGTCGCCTTTTCACGAACAAAACCCCGCTCAAGTGCGAAGGGATAGAACGTCGCCTTAACGGCTTCTCGCAGTGGCGTGGCACGACTCATTTCGCTTCCTCATACCGCTCGAAGCTGATCTGCCTAAAAAACACTAAATATTTAGCTTGCATACAGTGCCACCTCTTCTGTGCGTGCGCGACGACCGGATATCAGAAATCAGCCACTCAATCAAAAAGCCTGGACAGGATGTAGTCATCCACATATGCAGACTCATGCGACCGTTTATAAAACTTCCGCAACGTGCCTTCGATTTCAAACCCAAGCCGTTCATAGAAAGCAAGCCCACGGGTGTTGTCAGACTCGACGATCAATTCGACCCGCTTGGCGCCTGCGATGCGAAGCGCCTCGATAGCCTGCGTGACCATGGCGCGTGCCACGCCGTGCCCCTGAAATTTCGGCGCGACCGCCAGTGAGCCCAGGTAGCCGACGTGGCTCGCCCGCCCGGGATGTCGCGCGGCCTTGTAGAAACCGGCCAGTTCACCGGAAACCTCATACACAAAGAAGCAGCGGCTCTCGACCAGTTCGCGAAAGATGGGTTGAAACGCCTCGATGGGCATCGGGTCGTATCCCAGAAAGGGGACGACCGTCGCATCCATGTAAATGGCAAAGACGGGTTTGAGATCGCTCAATTCAGCAAGACGGTGCATCGTGACTCCACGGATTGATCTGCGTGCTGCGGGATGAGCTGGACATGAAATTCTTTTGAAACGGCTTGCTTTATGTTTAATAGCTACTCACGCATATCTGACGAGGGCTGGAGGCGCATTTTGTTGGTGAAATGGCTCATTTATCGTTGTGAATGACTGCTACTGACGATTGCGGTCGCTCTTGGTAAAACTCGAACTACAGTCCTGTCATCTGATTAGGCTTCGAGATTAAGCGTTAACGACTTCACTACCGCTGAACAGCAAGGTATGTGGGTGACGAGCGGCAAATCTTTTCCGCCGGATATGGCAAAGCTGTTTGCACACCATCAGATTCGGCTAACCGAACTACAACCCCACACACATCTATCAGATGATCCTCGGAAATTGTAGAGCGACTATGCTTGGTAAAGTACTGGGCCAAGTACTTTCGGGCTCGGGGTGATCGATCTGCCAAGGTCATAACAGCAGATGCATCAATCAGCCTAGCGACTTGTATCTCGGTTTGTTTCCGCCAAGCGAATACCTGTTGAATGGCAATAATGACAAGTAATCCTATTGCCAGCAATACTTTTGTGTTTCTCGGATACAGCCGCAGATATTGAGGCGGCGCATGGAGACTCTCCAAGGCCGACGCGTGCGAATAGGATCCGTAAGCAATGGCGGCTGCAAGTGCTCCGGGGCCTAAGGCGAGAAGAAGGTACCAATACTGCGGAAGAATGAGAAATGCGAATCCGAGGCCAAGAGCCATGTTTATCAATGAATCTCGCAGGACATATCGCCAATGGACAGCCTTCTTTATGACCACGACCAGAGCGACGGAACCTAAGATGATGCTTGCGATTAAATGCTGTTTGAAGAGAAAAAAGTAGAGATAGCCCATAAGATTTAATTGCAGTGATCACTCGTCAAGATAGCACGACAACTCTTGATGGTGAGTCAACTACAGACATCACCGCAAAGGTGACTTCCGCAACCGGCCAGAAACCCCGGCTAAGCTAACGAAGCGCTAGCAAACCCACCCCACATCGCATCCAGCCGCGCCAGATACCCCGCCGTATACGCCGCGTAGTCAAAATCAATCGCCGACTTCACTTGTTGCACCGCGCCCCACATCACCTCGCGCAGCAGCGACGCGCATTTCATCGCAGCAAACGCGCGCCGCCTCTGCTCATCCGCAGCCGCGCCGAAATAGCTGGCCAGCAAATCTTCATCCTGCTCTGCGGAAAAACCGTTGTTCGACGACAGGTTGGCCAGGTCAAACAGCGGGCTATTGAAACCCGCGTAGTCCCAGTCGATCAGCCACAGCCGCTGGCCGTCGTCGTCCGCCATGAAGTTGGCGGCCAGCAGGTCGTTGTGGCCGAAGACCAGGTCAATCGGGCCGATGGCCTGCTCCAGTTGCTGCGCCATCGCCATCAGTTCCGCCATGCGGCTGGCCAGCGGGTTCACCGGCGCCTCGCGCAGCACGGCGGCGTAGTTGCGAATCACCTGAAACACCCAAAACGTGAGCGCCGGGCCGCGCAGGTGCCGGGGTATGTCGCGGTGGCAGCGGCGCACCAGGTCAATCAGCGGCGCCAGCATCTGCGGGCGGCGCACGTCGGCGTCGGTCAGCGTGCGCCCGTGGATGAACCGGCTGACCAGCACGCCGTCTGCGGCAAACACCACCTCGGGCGAGATGCCTGCCGCGTGCGCGGCGCGTGCGGCCGCCAGCTCGTTGAAGCGCATCACGCCGTGCTCGGGCAGGTCGCGGCCGATGCGCACCACATAGTCGTCGCCGCTGTGGGTCGTCACGCGGTAGTTGTGGTTGGTCATGCCGCCGCTCAGCGGCGACACCGTCACCCGGCCCGGCCAGCAGGGCAGCTGCGCGATGCGGTCCTCGTGAGGGTCTTGGTGGGGGCTTTCAACAGTCACAGCCCCTTTTTATCATCAATTCGCCACGGTGAACCGCCGCCACACCTGCTGCGCCTTCTCCATTTCATCGACGATGGCCACGGCCAGGTCGGCCACCGAGATACCGGCGGGCTGGTCGCCCTGGCCGGGCAGCAGGTCGTCCGCACCCACGCGGTACTGCCCGGTGCGCTCACCTGGCGCCAGGCCAATGGGGGGCGAGAGAAAGCTCCACTCCAGCGTGTTCTCCAGTTTGATGCGGTTCAGCAGCTCGCGGGCTGCCAGCGCGCCCTGTTTGTATTCAGCGGGGAATGGCGGCGTGTCCACCAGTTGCAGGCCCGGCGCCACATACAGGCTGCCTGCACCGCCCACCACCAGCACGCGCTTCACGCCTGATTGTTTGACGCCGTCCAGAATGGCCTGGCTGCCTTGCAGGAAAAGATCGTGAATCTTGGGCTCGCTCCAGCCGGGGTTGTAGGCGCTGATCACCGCGTCATGCCCCGCCACGGCTTTGGCCACC
>Ga0208460_10002648_pt1 | contig 10147 bp, 9 predicted proteins | sample AD_STIC10_MetaG_FD_184436 | JGI IMG/M metagenome (GOLD analysis project Ga0208460, IMG submission 184436) | Active sludge microbial communities of municipal wastewater-treating anaerobic digesters from USA - AD_STIC10_MetaG (SPAdes) (version 2) | ecosystem: Engineered > Bioreactor > Anaerobic >... | reverse complement strand
TGCGCAAGCTGGAGCCCAGGACCCAGGAAGGCTACCTCCGCGCCGTTCGCAAGTTGACCGTCTTCCTCCAGCGCTCGCCTGACACGGCCACGGTCGAGGACCTGCGCAACTTCCAGCTGCACCTGGTCGACACCGGCACTTCGCCCATCACGCTCAACGCGACGCTGACCGGGCTGAAGTTCTTCTTCGACATCACCCTGGGCCGCGGCGAGCTGATGGCCAGGATGCAGCCGGTGAAGCTGCCGCGCACCGTGCCCGTCGTGCTGAGCATGAAGGAAGCCGCTGCGCTGATCGCCGCCGCGCGCAACATCAAGCACCAAGCGGCGTTGTCGGTGGCCTACGGCTCCGGCCTGCGCGCCAGCGAAGTCTGCCGGCTCAAGGTCGGCGACGTCGACAGTGAGCGCATGGCGTTGCGTGTCGAGCAGGGCAAGGGCGCCAAGGACCGCTACGCCATGCTCAGCCCGGTGGTGCTGCAGCGCCTGCGCGCCTGGTGGCGCATCGGCCATGCCCAGGGCAAGATCCTTCCCGGCGGCTGGCTCTTCCCGGGGCTGGATGTGATGGAACCGCTGAGCGCACGGCAGCTCAACCGTGCCGTGCATGACGCCGCCGCGGCCGCAGGCATCGCCAAGCGCGTGACCACGCACACGCTGCGCCACTCCTTCGCCACCCACCTGCTGGAGCGCAAGGTCGACATCCGCGTAATCCAGGTCCTGCTGGGCCACAAGAAGCTCGACTATGTCCCGAGCCAGACTATGTTCCGACGTTCGCTGAGTACCGCTCGCTCTGTGGCTTAGAGAGCGAACCGGCAGGACATAGCAATGCTTTCCGCGGGCACGACTGCCCGCAAGGAGAGCATCTTGGAACGCACCTATGAGAGCGCCGCGGCGCTCGTCGCCGCTGCCACCGGCCCGTTGAGCGGCCACCTTCCCCGGTTCATTGAGTTCCTGATCGGTCACCAGTACGTGCCCGCCGTCGTCCACGTCAAGGCGAGGCACGCCGTAGCGTTTGACCGATGGCTTGCGCGCCAGCATATTGCGTTGGCCGAGATTGCCGAGGATCACGTCACTGGCTTCGTCCACAGGCGGCGCCGTTGCCGAGGTTCGATCCGGCCAGAGACCAGGAAGCGAGAATGCTTCGATGTAACCCATCTACTACGCTACCTCCGTACGGTAGATGCCTGTCCGCCCGCGCATTGCCCTTGCTCGCCGGTTGCGGATCTGGCCGCTGCGTACGAGCGTTACCTCCAGAACGTCCAAGGCCTGGCAGAGGGCTCCGTCGAGCGCTACAGCGATGTCGCACGAATGTTCCTGCTGCAGCGCTTCGGCGATGCGTCCGTAGACCTGTCGAGCGTCTGCCCGATCGACGTGATCGAGTTCGTCCGAGTCCAGTCCGATCGGCTTACGCCACCGGCCACCAAGTGCGTCGTCAACGGCCTTCGCTCGTTCCTGCGCTACGCGCAGTTCCGCGGTGACGTGGCCAAGGAGATTGTGGCGGCCGTTCCGTCCGTTGCCACCTGGACGACCACGCCCAAGTTGCTCAAGGCGATCGCCCCGGAACATGCGCAGCGGGCAATCGCCAGTTGCGACCTGAAGACGGCGATCGGCCTGCGGGACCGCGCTGTACTGCTGCTTTTGGCACGCCTGGGTCTGCGTGCCGGCGAGATCATCGCGATGGAGCTGGGCGACTGCGACTGGGACCGCGGTCAGCTTCGTGTGCGCGGCAAGGGTGGCCGCGTCGCCGTCCTGCCGATGCCGATCGATGTGGGCCAGGCCATCGCCGCATACCTGCGATGCAGCCGACCGCCGGTGGCGGACCGGCATCTGTTCTTGCGGGCGATGGCGCCGATCCGCGGTATGCAGCCCGGCGGCGATGGCGTCGGGTCAATCGTGCGCTACGCGCTCAAGCGCGCCGGCGTCCACGCACCGCACCGCGGGTCGCATCAATTCCGCCACGCCCTGGCCGTGCAGATGCTTCGAGGCGGGGCCTCACTGGCAGAGATCGGCGAGGTGCTGCGACATCGCAGCCCGCAGTCAACCTCGATCTACGCCAGGGTCGATCTCGAGGCGCTGCGCAGCCTGGCCTTGCCTTGGCCGGGAGGTGTGCAATGAGCTCGCTGCGCGATTCCCTGCATGGGTACGTCAGCCTGCGCCGCAGCCTGGGCTACAAGATGCTGGACGAAGCGCGGCATCTGCCGCGCTTCGTCGCCTTCCTGGAGGAGCGCTCGGCCGCACACATCACGGTGCGGTTAGCGCTGCAGTGGGCGCAACAGACCCGCGCGCAGCCGGCGGAGTGGGCACGGCGCCTGTGCTTCGTCCGCGGCTTCGCCCGCTACTGCAGCGCCACAGATGCCCTGACCGAGGTTCCGCCCGTGCGGCTCATGCCGTACCGTTCGACGAGGGCGACGCCGTACCTCTACACGGACGACGAACTGCGGCGCCTGCTCGACGCCGCGCGACAGCTGCCAACGCACTGGCCATCGACGCCGCTGCGGCCATGGGTGTTCCACTGTCTGTTCGGCCTGCTTGCCGTCACCGGTCTTCGGATCTCCGAGGCGCTGGATCTTGAGCTCGAAGATGTCGACCTCGAGCAAGCGGTGCTGACGATCCGGGCACCCAAGCTCGGCCGGATGCGGCTGGTGCCAATCCATGCATCGACCGCTGTGGTGCTGGGCAAGTACCTGCAACAGCGCGAGGCGTACCTGCGCGGGCGCAGCTGCAACTCGACTTACGTCTTCGTCTCCAACCGGGGTACTCGCCTGGATGTCGGCCGCGTCCATCGGGCGTTCTACGCGTTGTCGCAGCAGATCGGCTTGCGCGAGGTCGACTCCAGCAAGGGACCACGCTTGCACGACCTGCGCCACCGCATGGCCGTGGTGACTCTGACCCGCTGGTACGCGTCGGGCGAGGAGCCAGAGCGAAGGATGCCGGTGTTGTCGACCTACCTTGGGCACGTGTGCGTGGCCGGGACTTACTGGTACCTCAGCGGCGAGCCGGCGCTGATGGCGCAGGCGTTGGCGCGACTGGAGCGGCGCTGGGAGGTGGCGCCATGAAGATCGAGTCCAACTTCGCCGAACTGTTGCAGGGCTTCTTCACCGATCGGTTGATGAAGCAGCGACGCGCCAGTGCCCACACCATTGCGTCGTACCGCGATACGTTCCGACTGCTTCTGCAGTTCGCCGGCCGGCAACTACGCAAGGCTCCCTCAGCGCTGAAGCTGGAGGAGATCGACGCGCCGCTTGTAGCGGCCTTCCTCGACGACTTGGAGTCGGTGCGCAAGATCAGCGCCAGGACGCGCAACCTGCGGCTGACGGCGATCCACTCGTTCTTCCACTACGTCGCGTTCGAGGCGCCATCCTGCGCTGCGCAGGTGCAGCGGGTGCTGGCGATTCCAGCGAAGCGATACACCCGGACGCTGGTTCCGTTCCTGACGCGCGACGAGGTTGACGCCTTGCTTGCGGCGCCGGATCAGGGCACTTGGTCCGGCCGCAGAGACCATGCGCTGATGTTGCTCGCCGTTCAGACCGGGTTACGCCTGTCGGAACTCACAAGCCTTGATCCAGCCGACGTCCGGCTGGGCGCCTGCGCGCACGTGCACGTCATCGGCAAGGGGCGCAAGGAGCGCTGTACGCCGCTGAGCAAGGCGACCCGCAGCGTGCTGACCGCTTGGCTGCGCGAGCCCCCGCTCGCTACGGGTCAGCCAGTGTTCCCGAACGCCCGCGGCGGTAGGCTGAGCGCACACGGCGTGCACTACCTGCTTGCCAAACATGTGCGGACGGCCGCCATCGCCTGTCCCTCGATCGGGATAAAGCGTGTCAGCCCCCATGTGCTGCGGCACACGACGGCGATGGATCTGCTGCAGGAAGGCGTCGAGCAGAGAGTACTCGCGCTGTGGCTTGGTCACGAGTCGGTCGAGACGACGCAGATCTACTTGGATGCCAACCTGGAGCTCAAGCAGAAGCTGCTCGACATGACTACGCCGCCGAGCGGCAAGCCCGGGCGGTACCGGCCCGACGACAAGCTGCTGGCGTTCTTGAAGAGTCTGTGAACGGCCGCCGACTATGTCCCGTCCGTTGACCGTCTCGACCATCTTGAGATGTCGCCGTGCGCGACATAGGTCGGCGCGGGACATAGTCGAGCCTATGGACTGCAGTCGATAGGCTGGAGACCACATCGATCTACGCCCACGTGGCCACCGACCTGCTGCGTGAGGTGATCGGCCCGCTGGAGGATCCCCCGCCCTCGTCGTGAGGCAGACGCTGTGGGGCGGCCCGCCCTGGAGGTCGCCGACATCTTCCGCGCCCACGGCCCGGCCTGGCGCGAGGCGCAGCGCGGCCACCTGAGCCTGGCGCAGCTCAAGGTGATGTCGGCCATCACCCAGTGCCGCACGGCGGCGCTGGGAGGGCATGTCCTGCGCTGCGACGGCTGCGGCACCGACCAGATCGCCTACAACTCCTGCCGCAACCGGCATTGCCCGAAGTGCCAGAGCACCGCAGCCCAGCGCTGGCTCGATGCGCGGCAGGCCGACCTGCTGCCAGTCGAGTACTACCACGTGGTCTTCACGCTGCCGGCGCCCATCGCCGACATCGCGTACACGAACAAGGCGCTGATCTACGGGCTGCTGTTCGACGTGGCCGCCGAGGCGCTGCAGACCATCGCGGCCGATCCCAGGCATCTCGGGGCGCGCATCGGCGCGACGCTGGTTCTGCACACCTGGGGCTCGGCGCTGACGCACCACCCCCACGTGCACGGCATCGTGCCCGGCGGTGGGCTGTCCCTGGACGGCAGGCGATGGGTTCCGTGCCGGCCGGGCTTCTTCCTGCCGGTGCGCGTGCTGTCCAGGTTGTTCCGCCGACGCTTCCTCGAAGAACTCCAACGGTTGCACAGGGCCGGGAAGCTGCAGTTCTTCGGCGAGCACGTGACGCTGGCAGATGCCAGGGCGTTTGAGCAGTGGCTGGCGCCGATGCGCAAGTGCGAGTGGGTGGTCTATGCGAAGCGGCCGTTCGCCGGCCCTTCAGCCGTACTGGCCTACCTGTCGCGCTACACGCATCGCGTGGCGATCTCCAACAGCCGCTTGCTCGCCCTGGATGAGCGCGGCGTGAGCTTCCGCTGGAAGGACTACCGCGCCAAGGGCAAGACCCGCTACAAGGCCATGACCCTCAGCCCCGAGGAGTTCATGCGCCGCTTCCTGCTGCATGTGCTGCCCAGTGGGTTCCACCGCATCCGGCACTACGGGCTGCTGGCCAACGGCAGTCGCCGGCTCAGCCTCGCTGCAGCGCGGCAACTGCTCGAGGCGCACGTCGAGGCCACGGCAGCCATCGCGGGCGAAGCCGCAGCGAACGATGAGCCCGATTCGAAGCCGCCCACCTTCGTGTGCTACCACTGCGGGCGACCGATGGTGATCGTGCGGCTGCTTGCCCCCGAGCCTTCCATCCGTGCGCCACCACGGGCTGTCGCGAGATGATCAATTCAAACGCTCGCCAACATCCGCCGTCCAACGGCGGGCGTGCAGACTCGTGCGTGTCCACACGCGGCCACCATCATTGGCAGCAAGGTCGTCCGACTTGTCACCGCTTCGGGCCTCACCGTCCGCATTGCCGGGCGTCCCTCGCACAGCGGACATCGTCGTCGAGGCCCATCACCATGGCCGCGCAGGGCGAATCGCCATAGCGCCGTTGCCTTCGACAACCACTGCGGCGTGCGCCGCGGTTTCCTCCCTCGAGGCTTGTCCGACACCTGCCCTCAGGCCGGGGCACATCAACGCTTGCCGCCGTGCGCGGGCAGGTGTCCGACAACCCTTAACAGCCGCGTGACTTCGGCTCGACATTGCGAGAGGCGGCGATGCGGCCCCAAGCAGTCAGCAAGCCCACGAACGTCGCTTGTCCATCGCATCGCCGCCTTCCGCGGCTGGCGGCTCGCCGGCTCCCCACGACCCATCCGCGACGTTCGTCTCGCCTGATCGGGCGCCCGAAAGCCAGCGTTCGAAGGATCAGGCTGACGCGGTCCTGCAGGTGTCCCGGGCAACTATGCGGCAGGCGCGTCATCTAAAGCGCCTGCGGGCGCCCGCAACACAGCCGCTATGCGGCGTTCCGCAGACTGATCCACCGGTTAAGCCTTCTACCCAACCAACGCGGCCATTGCGCACACGGCTCCAACCTGTTGCTTACGATCGCTCGTGCGTGAAGTCATCTACTCTGAGGTGGTTGGTGCCGCTCCCAGACCGTCAGCCGAGCAGCATCTTTGCCTTCCCTAATCGGCTGCGCCCACCGAAGTTTCCGCGAAGCTAGTGGTAAGACTCCCAGTCGCGCTGGTCCAGATCTCGAACGAGCGCACGGGCCGCTGCCAGCAGCGATTCAGCACGAGTAAGGCCCTCGTAGCTCACGCATAGGATCATCCCGGCGAACCCGTCGCGCGAGAGTGCGTGCGCCTGAGCTCGGCGTTCCGCCTCCCTGAGAGGGGCGGCGAGGCGGTAGTGCGCCGCCTCGTCGAGGACGAGACATCGCATGCTCAGGCGCCTCGCTTCAGCCTGGATGTACTGCCCGATGCCGCTGGACGAGAGTGAAGGACTCATCGCCACGGCGAGGAACCCTGCTTCCGCGCCCACGGACAGGCAGGCCATCGCCTCCGCGCCGTCGTGCTCGGGCGCCTCGGCTGTCAGCAGCCACGCGATGCGCCCGTCGCACACCGTCATGTCAGACTGCCAGCTGGCGCACCAGCGCCTCGCGATGGGCGGTGTTGCCGCCATCGCCTTCGAGCACGATGGCGCCGCGCTCCAGCACGTAGAAGCGCTGCACGAGGCCGATGGCGCGGTGCATGTTCTGCTCCACCAGCAGGATGGGGATACCGTCTCGGCGCAGCCCTTCCATCAGCGTGAAGATCTCGTCGACGATCTTCGGTGCCAGCCCCTCGGTCGGCTCGTCGATCAGCAGCAGACGCGGCGCCCCGACGAGCACGCGCGCCATGGCCAGCATCTGCTGTTCGCCGCCGGACAGCGTCGTGCCCATCTGGCCGCGCCGCTCACCGAGGCGCGGAAAGCGCGAGTAGATCGCGTCGAGGCTGCGCCGGTCCTCGGCCCGGCTGCGGCCGGGGCTCTGCATGAAGCCGAGCACCAGGTTCTCCTGCACGGTCAGGCCGGGGAAGATGCGCCGGTCTTCGGGCACGAAGCCGATGCCGCGCCGGCAGATCCGCTCCGGCGGCAGGCCGCCGATCGGCTGCCCTTCCAGCAGCACCGCGCCGCGGCTCGGCGCCACCCAGCCGGCGATGGTCTTCATCACCGTGGTCTTGCCCACGCCATTGCGACCGAACAGGCCGACCACCTCCCCCGGCTCGACGCGCAGACTGACTCCCTGCAGAACATGGCTGAGGCCGTAGTGGGTGTGAACGTCACGCAGCTCAAGCATGGGCGGGCTCCTGGACTTCACCGAAATACGCCGCCTGGACGGCCGGGTCGGCGCGCACCGCCTCCGGCCGGCCTTCGGCCAGCTTCGCGCCCTGGTGCATGACGACCACGTGGTCCGACAGGTCCATGACTAGGTCCACGTCGTGCTCGACCAGCAGAATCGACAGCCCATCGTCGACCAGGCTGCGAATCAACGCCGCGGTGTCCTGCGTGTCGGCGTGGCTCATGCCCTGCGTCGGCTCGTCGAGCAGCAGCAGGCGCGGCCGTGCCGCCAGCGCCACGGCGATCTCCAGCCGGCGCTGCTCGCCATGCGAGAGAAAGCCCGCGAGTTCGTCGGCCCGTGCGTGCAGCGCAAAGCGCTCGATCAATTCGTCGACGCGGCGCTGCGCGGCCCGGCTAGCCGAGACATGCCGCAGCAGCCCGCGTCCGCCCTCGACGGACTGGGCTGCCAGGCGCAGGTTCTCGCGCACCGGCAACTCGAAGAACAGGTTGGTGATCTGGAACGATCGCGACAGCCCGGCGGCGAGCATCCGGTTCGGGCTCGCGCCCGTCACGTCGCGGCCTTCGAGCAGCACCTGGCCTGCGCTGGGCCGGAAGGCGCCGCTGATCAGGTTGAACAGGCTGCTCTTGCCGGCACCGTTGGGGCCGATCACCGCGGTGATATGGCCACGCTGCGCGTCGAAGCCGACGCCGTCCACGGCCACCAGCGAGCCGAAGCGCACGGTCAGGCCGCGCACCTTCAGGATCGCGTCGTCGGTCGTCGGCTTCATCGGCGGCTCCACAGGCGCTCCAGGGCCGGCGCGAGGTAGCCCACCAGACCCTTGGGAAAGAAGATCACCGAGACGACGAACAACGCGCCGATCACGATGGCATGGTGGGCGGTGAAGGAACCGACCACGGACTTGAGCGCCGTCAGCAGCGCCGAGCCGTACAGCGCACCGACGAAGGTGCCGGTGCCGCCGACGACCACGTTGATCACCGCGTTGCCCGAGACCTGGAAGAACATCAGTTCCGGCGAGACGAAGCCGCGCAGCATCGGGTAGAGCGCGCCGCTGAGCGCCGCGATGTCGGCCGCGAGCACGAAGGCCGCGAGCTTGTAGCGCCAGGGGTCGAAGCCGAGGAAGGCCAGGCGGTGCTCGTTGGTGCGGATGGCGTCGAGCTGGCGGCCGAAGGGTGTGTCCATCAGGCGCATCAGCAGCGCCAGCAACGCGGCCATGCCGGCCAGCACGAGCAGGAAGAAGCTCGGCGCGTGGGCGGTGTCGAAGCTGGCCACGCCGAGGCTGACGACCGGCGCCGGCACGCCGATCAGTCCGTCCGACGCACCCAGTTCGCGCGTGTTGAACACGATCTTGCTCACCACCTGGGCCAGCCCGAAGCTGATCAGCGCGAAGTACACGCCCTTGGCACGGATCGCGATCAGTCCGCCGACCAGCCCGACCAGCGTGCCGCTGACCAGCACCACCGCCAGCGCCAGCGGCAGCGAGGGCGCCAGATGCTTGAGCGTCAGCGCCGAGACGTAGGCGCCGAAGCCGAAAAACAGTGCCTGCCCGAGCGGCAGCAGGCCCGTGCGTCCGAGCAGCAGGTCCACGCTGAGCGCCAGGCCGCCGAAGATCAGCGACTCCGTGGCCAGCCGGAAGAAGAACACGTCACCGAGCGCGGCCGCCACCGCCGCGAACAGCAACGCCATCGCAAAGAAGGCGTAGCTCAACCAGCGCACCGCGGACCGCTTCGCGTCGACAGAAGGGGTGGGCGCCCGCCCGATGGTCAGCACCTCAGCCATGGCCGAGCCTCCCGAACAGACCGTGCGGGCGCCACATCAGCACCAGCACCATGATCCCGAACAACAGCGGATCGCTCCACACCGGCGAGATGACCAGGCTCGAGATCGACTGCACCTGGGTCAGCAGCAGCCCGGCGATCACGGCGCCCTTGATCGAGCCCATGCCGCCGATGATCACCACGCTGAAGGCGATCAGCACGAAGTCGCGGCCCATGGTCGGGAACACCGAGTAGATCGGCGCGAGCAGCACACCCGACAGGCCGGCCAGCGCCACGCCGAAGGCAAAGGTACCGGCGTAGACCACGCTCACCGGCACGCCCAGCGAAGCGGCCATGTGGCGGTCGAAGGCGGCGGCACGCACCATCGCGCCGAGCCGGGTGCGGAACACGACCAGCCACACCGCTGCGATCACCACCGCGCCCACCGCCATCAGGAACAGACGGTAGTTGGGGAAGAACAGCCCGAACATCTCGGTGGCGCCGGTGATCGGCTGCTCGATGCGCAGCGGGTTCGCACCGAAGACGATCTTCAGGATGTCCTCGAGGACGATGGCGATGCCGAAGGTCAGCAGCAGCGTCAGCGTGTGTCGGTCCTTGCTGTGGAAGACACGCTGGATCAGCGCTCGCTCCGTCGCATAGCCCACCGCCGCCATCAGCAGCGGCGTCAGCGCCAGCGCCCACCAGAACGGCAGGCCCACGCCGATCAACGCCAGCGCCGCGTAGGCGCCGATGGCGTAGAACTCGCCGTGCGCCATGTTGATGACGTCGAGCAGGCCGAAGATGATCGTCAGCCCGAGCGCCATCAGCACCACTGCCACGCCGATCGAAAGGCCGTTGACGACCTGCGGCGCCAGCACGAACTGCAGCCAGTCGAGCATGTCGCTGACCTCAGAAGCGGGTGCAGGCGTCGGGGCCGATCGCAGCCTCGGCCGCCACCTTGCCGACGATGCGGAACTGGCCGCCTTCGACCTTC
>Ga0208460_10002630_pt1 | contig 10174 bp, 11 predicted proteins | sample AD_STIC10_MetaG_FD_184436 | JGI IMG/M metagenome (GOLD analysis project Ga0208460, IMG submission 184436) | Active sludge microbial communities of municipal wastewater-treating anaerobic digesters from USA - AD_STIC10_MetaG (SPAdes) (version 2) | ecosystem: Engineered > Bioreactor > Anaerobic >... | reverse complement strand
TGCAGGTGGTCTATCACGACCCGGCCATCAAGAAGCGCAAGGGCCGGGACAAGGATTTCTGCCCGGCTGGCCTGGCGAAGAAGGGGCATTTTTTCCTGATCGGCTCGCCAATGGCTGGCAGCGTGGCCTTGCTGTGCGAGGGCTTCGCGACCGGGGCGAGCTTGCACGAGGCGACGGGCCTGCCGGTTGTCGTGGCGTTCGACGCTGGCAACCTGATGCCGGTAGCTCAGGCGGTGTGCAAGACGTACCGCGGGCTGCGCTTGCTGGTCTGTGCAGATGACGACTACCTGCAGACGTGCCGGGCCTGCTCGACCTGGACGACGGTGACGGCTCCGGAGTGCTCTGCCTGCGGCGAGCCTCATGGCAAGGCTAACGCCGGCATCGAGTCGGCACGGTCGGCCGCGCTTGCCGTTGGCGGCCAGGTGGTGACGCCGATCTTCCCGGGCGAGCGGCCGACGACGCACAAGGGGGCGACAGACTTCAACGACCTCCACGTGCACCCCGACGGTGGGTTGTCGATGGTGGCGCGCCAGATCGAGACCTCCCTATCGGCGCATGGTTGGCAGTCCGGCCGGCAAAGGCCTGTCCGGGCGGCAGCGCATGAGGCGGGGGGAGGGGCCGCGACGCGCCCGCCAATGCGAGGTTTGTACTCGCTTGACGAGGCGTGCGACAGGTGGACGCTGCTGTACGGATCGGACGGCGCGTATTTCGACGCGGTAGAGCATGTCATCGTGCGCAAGGCCGACGTGCTGTCGCTGATTCCTGACCACGCTGCGCGCGATTGGAAGCTGCGCCCCGATCGCAAAGTGGCGAGGTTTGCGGAGGTAGGCTTTGACCCTACCGAGAAAGACGCGCGCGTTGTTTGCAACCTGTGGGGCGGCTGGCCGACGACTCCGAAAGCGGGCGACTGCCAGATACTCCTCGACCTGCTGCAGTGGATGTGCTCGCTGGAGAGCAATAGCCGCGAGGCTTACGATTGGGCTTTGCGTTGGCTGGCTTATCCGCTGCAGCACCACGGCGCCAAAATGAAGACGACGCTTGTATTCCACGGCATGCAGGGCGCCGGAAAGAACATCTTTTTTGACGCTATTGCTAGCCTTTATGGCGAGTACGGCGGCACCGTCGACCAGTCCGCGGTTGAAAGCCAGTTCAACGATTGGGCAAGCCGAAAGCTGATGCTCATCTTTGACGAAGTGGTCGCGCGGAATGAACTCTACTTTCTCAAGAACCGCATCAAGTCGCTGATCACCGGCGACACCATCAGGATCAACCCGAAGAACCTGTCGGCATGGCAGGAGCGCAACCACTGCAACGGCGTCTGGCTGTCCAACGAACTGCACCCGACAGCCGTCGAGATTTTCGACCGGCGCCACTTCATGATCTGGACCCCGCAGGCACTTTCCCCGGCGTTCTACAGGGAGGTGGCTGCGTGCCTGTCCAATGGCGGACGCGAAGCGCTGCACCACTATTTGGTGACTCTCGACCTGGGCGACTTCGACGAGCACAGCAAGCCGCCGATGACCGACGCCAAGCTCGCCGTGCAAGAGCTTTCCATGGGCTCAATCGAGCGATTCTGCCGAGACTGGCTTGCTGGGGAGACGTGCTACCCGGTTTGCGCCTGCGCCTCCTGGCAAATCTATCGGGCCTATTCCCGCTGGTGCGTGGCCGCAGGCGAGAAGCCGCGCAGCCAAAACAACTTGTCTGGCTACCTGCGCAAGCAACCCGGCTGGCGGATCGATTTGAAAGACGTGTTCGAAGACGCCTATTACGCCGGCACGCCGAGGCGCACGCGCCTGGTTATCCCGGATGAGGCCGCCGTTTCCGCGCACGAAGACGGCGACAAGTACCGCAAGACTGCCGACAAGACCGAGGCGCAATGGGCGACCGACTGCGTTTACGCGTTCAAGGACGCGCTGGGAGGAGACGACTGACTATGAGCGAACGCACCGAACGCAGGGCGAACGCATGGGCGAACGCACTGAAACCCTTGCCATTGCTGGGACCGAACACAACGAACGCATCCGGCGCGCGCACTACGTGCGAGACGTGCACGCACGACACGGGAGGAATGCGCACATGCGTATTCTCGCGCTACGTTATGGGTGCGTTCGGTGCGTTCGTTGTGTTCGGTGCCAGTGTTTACGCGGGTTTGCGTGCGTTCGCCCATGCGTTCGCTGCGCCACAGATGCGTTCGCTCGCGCGCGCCCGCCTTCTCTACCCTATTTTTTTCTGAGAAAGAAAGAGAGAAGTGGAGGCCAACCCGCTCCGCGAAACTCCGGCAGCCTTTGCCAGGCGCCTCGGCGTGCATAAGAGCACCATCAGCCGGGCCATTGCTGCCGGGCGGCTGCATCTCGACGGCGGCTTCCTCGATGTCGGTGCCAGCCTGCGGCTTTGGGAATCGACCAAGCCCGGCCTACGGCCCGACGTGCAGGCTCGCCACGCCGCGAAACGCACGCCGGCAATGGCTGAGGCTGGGCCAGCCTGCGCGACGCCTCGCGGCGTGCCGCAGCGCCATGGCGAGGACGTCGAGCCAGTGGCCGACGATGATCGCGACGTGGTTGCCGGTCTTCCGGAGCTTCCGGCCGATGGCGCCGACGCCGCTGCCGCAGGCGCCCCGCGCCTCGCCGACTACACCCAAGCCCTGCTCGCCTCACAAAACGCCCTGGCGCGTCTGGTCATTCAGCTCCGCACGCACAAGCGCTACCCGGCGGACGCCATCCACGACGAAGCGCAATCGCTTGGCGCCACGCTGCGCGGGGCGCTCGAACGCCTCGTCGACCAGACCGCGCCGCGCCTCGCCGTGCAAGCCGACCCGGCGGCACGGCGCGCGCTGTTGGACGAACAAGTCAGGGCCCTGGGCCGCACGCTGCGCCGCGAAATGCCGCGCGCCTTGCGCCGGCTGCGCCTGGCAGGAAAGAAAACGGCATGACCACGCCGCACAGAGCACGTCTGTTGATACGTGATACCGATGGCAGATCGGGGCGGGGCGGCTTCGGTCGCCAGGATAACCGCACCTTTCACAGAGCCAGCGCCCGGACCTCTGACGAATCTGCCTATCCGGGCAACCATTCCTGCGGGCAGCGCCAATGACCGCCGCCGCCGCCAAGCCCCTGCGCCAGGCCATGCCGCGCGTTGCCGAATTCATCGACGCCGCGCGCGAGGCTTTCGGCGCCGCGGCCGTCGATCGCGCCATCCGCAACGGCATGGCCGGCGGAACCGACTTTTACGCCAGCGAAGCCGGCCATACGGTCGGCCGATTGCCCGTTGCACCAGGTGCGAGCTTTCCCTTCGACGCACTGCAAATCACCCGGCCAAACAAGGACGCCAAGCCATGATCCCAGCCGCCACCACCATTCTCCACGCCGAGCCGCCGCATTCTTGCGCCGGCTGCCGAAATCTCGCCACGATGCGCTGCACGCCAATGGGCTGCGATCTCGCGCGCCAGCACAGTTGGTGCCTGCTGCACGTGACCCCGTTCACGCGCTGCGCTTTGTACGAGACGCTGCCAGCCGGAAAGCCGTCACACCTCTCCAGCCTGATGACCAGATAGGCCAGCCATGACCACCATATCCTTGCGCCTCGAAGGCTTTTCCGCCCTGGCCGCCAGCCTGGGAGAGCAAGCCCGACAAATCCCGTTTGCCGCTTCTTTGGCGCTCAACCTTACCGCCCGCACAGTGCGTAACGCCACTTTTACGGAAATGGTTGGGAAATTCGACCGGCCCACCCCGGCGGTAATGAAAAGCCTGTTCATCAAGCCGTCGTCCAAAGAAAATCTGCGTGCCGAGGTGCTCATCAAGGACACCGCGATCGGGGATAGAAACATTCGCTCCATGGCCTGGATCATCGGCCACCAGTTCGCCGGCGGCACGCGCCTGCGCAAGCGCATGGAAAACGCCTTCACCGATGCAGCCCTGATCGGTCTCGGCGAGTGCCTGGTGCCCGGCCCGGATGCCAAGCTCGACCAATACGGCAACCTGTCGCGCGGCCAGACTCAGCAGATTTACGCCGCGCTGCGCCTCTTCCGCGACCCCTACCAAAACGCCACGCAAAGCGCGCGCAGCCTGCGTAACGCCAAGGCCGCCGGGCGCATTTTCTGGTCGGACGGCAAGGGCGCCAACAAGGTCAGGCGTGGTCTGTGGGCCACCGACGCGCGCGGCTTTCCCAAGCTGCTCCTGATGGTTATCCCGACGCCCGTCTATCGCCGCCGCATCGACATGGACAAGATAGCCGCGGAGATCATGCAAAGCGAGTTCAACGCGAACTTCGACGCCGCGCTCAAGCGGGCTTTGGCGACGGCAAGATGATCAACGGCGGGAGGCGCGTGAATGAGTTGGAGCTATTTGCCGGAGGAGGAGGCGGAATCTACGGAAGCCTGCTGCTCGGACACACTACCGTCTGCGCTGTGGAGATCCTTGACTACAACCGCCGGCTGCTGCTGCAGCGACAGCGAGACGGAATCTTCCCGCGCTTCCCGATCTGGGATGACGTGCGCACCTTCGACGGCCGGCCGTGGCGAGGACTCGTCGACATCGTGTCGGACGGTTTTCCCTGCCAGGACATCAGCGCCGCCGGAAAAGGCGCCGGAATCGACGGCGAAAAGTCAGGGCTCTGGCGAGAAATGGCGCGCATCGTTCGCGAGGTTCGACCGCGCTACGTTTTCGTGGAAAACAGTCCAATGCTTCTTGTTCGAGGACTCGACAGAGTGCTCGGTGACTTGGCCGCGCTCGGGTATGACTGTCGGTGGACTTGCCTATCCGCTGCCGACTGCGGGGCGCCGCACAAGCGGGACAGGGTATGGATTCTGGCGCACGCCAACAGCGCAGGAGCCGGGAGTCAGGGCGGACAGGCTTGTCCCGATAGATGGCGGCGTTCTCGGTGGCATGAATCGACACTTCGACAAGATCACCGGGCGCATGGTGCAGATTGGATTGATGCATCAGGTGATTCTGCGCACGCCGAAGGCATCAGATGCGGACAATGGCGGACGGGGCGAACTGCTGCACCAGATCAAGACGGGTTCGCCGCGCGGAAGTCCGACGCCTCGCGCGAACGATGCGAAGAAGACCGGGAACATCGACCCGACGAACTCGCGCAACGGCCTGGCCGGATTTGTGAGGATGCCGACGCCAGCATCATCGGACTGGAAAGGAAGCAGCAAGCCGGGCCAGCGGAGAGGGCAACTGACGGACCCGGCGCAGGGAGTCGTCCCTGCTGGTGGCCGGCTGAATCCGGAGTTTGTCGAGTGGCTCATGGGGTGGCCGATTGGAAGCACCGCATTATCGCACTTGGAAATGGCCAGGTTCCGCGAGTTCGTGCAGCAGCATGGCGGATTTTGACTTCCGATCTGGCGTGAAATGACCACCGCCACCCTCACCGAACTCCAGACCGAGCGCGCGCGCCTCAAGGCGCTCGACGCTCGCCGGGAGCTTGACGAGGCCACCGCACAGACGCGGCGCGCCGACGACCTGCTGCGCGCCGCGCTTGCCGTGCGCGCGCTGCTGGCCGACGTCCTGCGCACCGTCCCCGCGCGGCTCGCGCAAGCCATCGAAGGCGAGCATGACGAGACCCGGGTGCACTACCTGCTTTCCGACGCCGTGCATACCCTGCTCGACGACATCGGCCGGCGCGCCGAGGCCGCGAGCAGCGCGCTGCCCGAGTTCGGCGCGCGGTTTCGCGGTGGCGCCAGGCCGCGCTCGCTGATGACCGTCTCGCAGTGGGCGGACAAGCACCGCTGGCTGATTGCCGGCACCAACGCCCCAGGCAAGTGGCGGACCGACCTCACCCCCTACTTGCGCGACATTCAGGACGATCTTTCCGAGCACTCCCCGGTGCGCACCGTAGTATTCATCAAGTCTTCCGGCGTCGGCGGCACGGAGGCGATGTTCAACTGGCTCGGCTACTGCATGGCCCACTTGGGCAACCGCGACATGCTTGTCGTCGTGCCGTCGCTCGAGCTGCGCGACCGCTCATTCAATCCGCGCCTGGCCAAGATGATCGGCGAGAACCCGCCGCTTGCCGACCTGGTCAGCCGCGCCTCGCGCAGCAGCGCCAACCGCGCCGACATTCTCGAGTACGGCGCCAACGCCAGGATCATCAAGGCAGGCGCCAACAGCGCCGACTCGCTGCGCTCCGATCACCTGCCCTACGTGATTTGCGACGAGGTGGACGCGTACAAGTGGGACGTCGGAGGCGAGGGCGACCCCATGACGCTGATCGAAAACCGGCAGCGCACCTTTTCGCGCGCTAAGACCTTCCTCGTCTCCACGCCAACCAACGCCGACGAAAGCCGCATTGACCAGGGCTATCAGCGCAGCGATCGGCGCCGCTATCACGTGCCTTGCCCGCACTGTGGCGATTTCCATCACCTCAAATTTGACCAGCTCAAATACCGCACCGAGGTGGCCGAATCGACCACGCCCGGCGCCGCAGAAGCCAAGGTCGTCGTGGACGCCTGGTACGTCTGCGAATCCTGCGGTGCCGAGATCCTCGAAGGCGAGAAGCCGACGATGCTGGCGCGCGGTCGGTGGATCGCCGAACGGCCGCGCGTCAAGCTGGTGCGCGGCTACCACATCAGCTCGCTGTACGCCCCGATTGGGCTTGGCCTGGGCTGGCGCCAGATCGCGCAGAAGTGGGTAGACGTGCAGGGCGACACCGCCGCGCTGAAGGCTTTCGTCAACACCTATCTCGGCGAGGTTTGGCGAGAAGAAGGCGACGGCGCCGACGCCGCCAGCGTGCTCGCGCGCGTCGAGCCTTACACCCTCGACACGCTGCGCGCCGCCCGCAAGGTGCGCCGCCTCACTGCCGGCGTCGACGTGCAAAAAGACCGCCTGGAATGCTCGCTTGTCGCCTGGGGCAACGGCGAGGAGGGGTGGCTCCTCGATCATGAGATTTTCCCTGGAGACACCGAGCTTATTGGGCCATGGAAAGACCTCGAAGAGTACCTACGCGAGGCGCGCGTGGCCATGGCATGCGTTGACTCCGGATACAACTCGAACATGGCGAAGGCGTTTTGTGCAGGCAAATCCTGGGCGCTGCCGACAAAGGGCATTTCCGGAATGGGCCGCTCATTCATTGAGGACGAGCGCTCACGCAAGAGGCGCCTGCGCGTGCGCCGCAAGAAAGGCCAGCCGATCGAGCCGCTTGGCGTCGATGGCGCCAAGTCGCTGATCTATGCGCGCCTCAAGCTCCCGGCGCCTGGCCCTGGCTACCTGCATTTCCCTGCGGACCCGGCTTTTGACGACGAATACTTCGCCCAGCTCGCCGCCGAGCAGTTGGTCAGGCGAATCCGCGGATCGCGCGTTTTCAGCGAGTGGAAACAGCTTCGACCGCGGAATGAGGCGCTCGACTGCCTTGTTCTCGCACTCGCCGCGCATCGGCTGGCCGGGCCGCTGGCCGACGTGCGGACACCGTCCGCCGGTGCGCAGCCCGTGCCAAGCGCCGCAGGCGACGAGATCGCCGCCGCCGAGCCCGCATCATCAGCAACCCCAGCCGACACCGCCGCGCAAGTCTTTGCCGCGATGATGGCCGCTCGAGCCGCAAAGTCCCGTGTCCGGCGATAGCCTGCGCGAAATCATCGACACCGCCCGGCAAGCGCTGCCGGAGGTGCCTGCCGATGTTTGGGACCGCTTCGAGGCCGCCGTGCGCCGAGAGCACGGGGCGACGCGAATCTACATCGCCGCTCACGCCAAGCGCCGGCACCTGCGCGAGATGGCCACGCCGGCGGCAGAAGAAGACTCCGCCGCCCTGGCCCTGCGCCTCGGCGTCAGCGTGCGCCGCGTGCAGCAACTGCGGCAACTGTTCAAGTGACCCGCCAAAAGGACGCCATCATGCCGCAATCCGCCGAAACCGACCCCGCCCGCGTCAAGCGCCTCGCCGAAAAGCTCGCCACCATGGCGTTTGCCATGGAATCCGGCGGAGGCGAAGCCGCCACGCTGTTTCTCGCCGCCGAAACGCTCGACGCGCTCGACAACGCGCTGCGCAAGGAACGGGAGACGGCCATGTGGCTTGACTCGGCAATGCACGACATCGCCGTACTGCTCGGTGGCGGACAAATCAGCCCATACGAGCGCACCGACGACCCGATTGCCCTGGCGCGCAGCAAGGCGGGGTATGCTTGCCTTGCGGTTTCGCGCGTAAAGCACAGCAATGAAAAACAGCGCATCTAACGCAAAAGTCGGCGCGCCTAACGTTCGAGCTAACCGCGCCAATGACGGCGCTACAGGAGAAGGAAAATGGAAAAAAAGAAACCCGCTGGAACTTGTCAGGTTGATCGAGCAGTTAGACGCTGGGCTGTTGCTGCGCTGGTGTTGGCATGCGCTGGCTGCAGCGTCGAACAGCGCGAGGCTGGCGCCGCGCCGAAGGGCTGGAAATCGTTTGTGGCTCCAGGAAACGTGATGACATACGTTGCGCCTGTGACGATGGACGACGGCACCCGATGCGTGGTGACGTTTGGCAACAGCGCTGGGAGCGGCGTTTCTTGCGACTGGTCTAGCGCCAAGTAGCGCAGACCGCTGACGTAACCGGTATTGCGCCAGAGAAAGAGCAACCATGAGCGAAGAAATGCCGCCGCAGCCTCCTTGTCGTGCCGACGAAATCGAAAATCTCGCTATAGCCGACATAAAGGCGTGGGCAGCAAGGCGCGGGGTTCGCCTCGGCGACGATGTTGCAAAAGCCATTTTGTTGGATGCCATGAACAATATCGAAAATGAGATGATCGCTGGCGTTTCGCAAGGCGGCGTGCCAAGCGGGCTGATCAATGACCGGCGATAGTCCCCGCGGCCGGCGAAATTTCTTGCCTATTCCCGCGCGCCAGGGTCAGCCACCATGACCCCCCATGACCCTGGCCATCCCCGACACCGAACCGCTTTCCATCCGCTCCGGCGACTCCATTTCCTGGTCGCGCTCGCTCCCCGAGTACTCCGCCGCTGACGGCTGGACACTCAAATACCGCATTCTCTGGACAACGGGCAGCAGCCCGGCCAGCTTCTCGGCTGCCGGCGTCGGCACGCAGCACACCGTCAACCTCGCCGCGGCCGTGACGTCCGCGTGGGCCGCTGGCCGCGCCACGCTGTTTGTGTTCGTCGAGCGCACCATTGCCGGACCGGCAACTGAACGCGTCTCGCTCGAAACCAAAACGATCGACATCGCGGCCAACCTGGCCACCGCGACCACCTTTGACGGCCGCAGCGCCAACGTCAAGGCGCTCGACGACCTCAAGGCCGCCATGGCCAGCTACTGCACTGCCGGACATGGCCCTGTCGCCGAGTACCAGATCGGCGACCGCCGAATGAAATTCCGCAGCACCACCGAAATTGCCGAGCTCATTGCCTACTACGAGCGCCAAGTCGCGATCGAGCGAGGCGGACGGCGAGCCGTCTATTACCGCGGCTGACCAGGAGCCCACGACATGCGCTTCCTCGACCTCCTCGCCAAGCCATTCCGCCGCGCGCCGCGCGAAACTGCCCCGGGCCGCACCACGTGGATTGACGGCCTCAACATCCTCGCCACGCCTTTCCGCCGCCCGCCGCGCGAAACTGCCGCCGATCGCGCCGCGTGGATCGACGGCGCCGTGCGCAACGTCGCCGCGCAGTCTCACCAGGCGAGACTGGCTAGCCTGCGCACCGCCTCGCGCAGCTTTGAAGCCGGAGAAACGCCGGCATGGGTCTCGTCCTGGGCGACGACCGCCGCCGGCATCAACGAGGACTTGCACAACCAACTGCCAGCGATGCGAGCCCGCTCGCGCAACCTGGGGCGAAACAATGAGTGGGCCAAGCGCTACCGGATCCAACTCGTCGACAACGTGCTCGGCGCCGCCGGCATCCGCCTGCAAATGCGCTTGCGCCAGGCCGCGAGCGGCCGGCAGCAAGCCGCCGGCACCGCCCCACTCGACAGCGAAGCCAATGCGCTCCTCGAGGCCGCGTGGACCAAGTTCGGCAAGCGCGGCAATTGCGAAGTGTCCGGCAAACTCTGCTGGAAGGAAATCGAGACCCTGATGCTGTGGACGCTCGCGGCAGACGGCGAAATCCTCTACCGATTCCGCCCCGGCGCCGGGCCGTTCAGGATTCAGCTCCAACTCCTCGACCCCACGCTGCTCGACGTCACCGTGCGCCGCGAGTACCAGGGCCGCCGCGTGCGCATGGGCGTCGAGATCGACGACGACGGCAAGCCGGTGGCG
>Ga0208460_10002629_pt1 | contig 10175 bp, 10 predicted proteins | sample AD_STIC10_MetaG_FD_184436 | JGI IMG/M metagenome (GOLD analysis project Ga0208460, IMG submission 184436) | Active sludge microbial communities of municipal wastewater-treating anaerobic digesters from USA - AD_STIC10_MetaG (SPAdes) (version 2) | ecosystem: Engineered > Bioreactor > Anaerobic >... | reverse complement strand
CAAATCTTTTTTCAATTGCCGGTAAATTTCGGCGCCAAGGCGCAGATTATCGCCGAAATTTTGGGCTTGCGGGCAAACCATAAATTCCTGAAAATCCAAATCGTTGCCCGCGTGCGCGCCGCCGTTGATAACGTTAAAGCACGGCTTGGGCAAAACAATTTTCTTGTTTTTTGCCAATTTGGCGATGTGTTCGTAAAGCGGTTTTTTTTGCGCGCCCGCCGCGGCGCGCGCGCATGCCAGCGACACCCCGCACATTGCATTCCCTCCCAAGCGGCTTTTATTCGGTGTGGCATCAATCTCGCGCATTTTTCCGTCCACCGCCTCCTGATCGCGGCAGTCCATTCCGATAACTTGGGGATTAATCACGCCATTGACATTGGCCGCCGCTTTGGCGACTCCCAATCCGCCGAATTTTTCGCCGCCGTCCCGCAATTCAACCGCCTCGCCCGCACCCGTGGACGCGCCCGACGGTACGCCGGCGCAAAACTCGCCCGCGCCGGTCAAAACGCAGACTTCCAAAGCCGGATTTCCCCTTGAATCCAAAATCTCTCTCGCCCTGATTTTTTGTATTTTATATTTGCTTGGAACTATCATCATGGATTTATTTTTTAAAATCGCTGATTAACGCCTCAAATCCAGCGGTATTTACCCAAAAATTACTAGGATTTTGATTAAGGCATTTGATAATTTCATGACGCTGTTTATTTATTTTATCACCCAAACCATTATCGCCCAACAAAACATTAGAATATTTGCCATCCAAAAAAGCAATATAATAAATCCCTGGCCGCTCTTTTAGCCCGATAATCTCAATCAATTCTGAAATTTGCTTATCTTGGCCCCCTCCGGCAGTATTTAAATGCTTGGCCTCGCAGACAAAAATATTCTCCCTGATTTTTATAATCAAATCCAAGGTTTTATTTTGTTTTTTGGTTTTAATTTTAACTTTCAAATTTCTGCGCGCGCTTTGTAAATTTATTTTTTTTGAGAACCGCAAAACACAACAATCATCGCTAAAAAAATCTTGCCATTCACCAACCTCTTTTATTCCGTCCAAACCAAGAATGCGAATAAGCTTATTTTCGCCGCTTCTCCCCTTTTTAGCTGAAGAATTTTTATCTAAAATTGCTTGCACCCACTCTTCGGGAACATTTTCATTCAAAATTCTCTTTTGAAAATACCTTCTGGAAACTTCTTTTAAAACACTGATTTCATTTTTGCGCCATCAATTATATTATCGCAAGCGTTGATAAAACATCCAAATTCGGAACAATTTGAATATTCGCCAAGGGTTTTTTGCAGTTCCAAAAAATATTTTTCAATAATTTCCGGCCTCTCGTTTTTTGCTTTCAAAGTTTTGATCGTAATCAGGATGTTTTTGATTTCTTTCGTATTTTGAATATATTTATCCAAATCCGGCTTCCTTTCTTCAAAAACATAAAATTCGTCCAGCAATTTTTCGGGATTTGCTTTTGATATTTCAAAATAATGAAGGTTGGTTTCGATTTTTTTCATGATAAATCAAATTAAGCAATTTATACGCCAGATCAAAAGAAATTCTTTTGCGGTTGTTATCCCTGAAATTGGTCAAAAAAAACGAACAATATTTTTCGCGATTTTCCGAAAGTTTTTCATTGAAAGATTCCATCAACTCAATTTGCTCATCAATAGGAATTTCCTTTTTGAAAAGCAGGTGCGCCATATTGCGAGATGTATTTTTTCCAGCCAATCCGGTTATTTTGTAGTCCCTGATATCTTCCAGCTGAATTTTTTTGCCATTTTTGCTGTCAATCGCGCGCAAAAACAAAATGTTTTTTTCAAGAATTTTTTTAACCGCAGAGCTTGTTTTGAAAATCCGCCGGTCTTTTATGTTCTGCAACGCAATTTCGGTTTCGCAATCTCCGGTATCGATAAAATTATCGGTTAGCCGGAAAATTCCCAATTCATTTTTTGCACTCCGTATTTTTCTGATAAAATCGCCACCGTATTGCCAGCCAAATTTCTTTTCAAAGATCAATTCTATTTTTTTGCCTTCCGGCAAAATTAATGTCGAAACGAAATTTTTATCGATACTAATTGATTTTTTTTTGAAGTAAAACGCAACCACATTGTAGGTCGTATCGTCAAAAACTTGCTTGGTAAAGATATTCAATTTAACAATTTCAAATTTTTCGAAAAATAAATTTCTTATTCGTTGCGAATTTTGCGCGCACAAAAAATTCAATGGCACAATAGTTATTCCTTCGTTGCAATTCAGCAATGCCTTAATTGATACTTGATACAAATCTTCAAAAATTGAATTTTCACCGGTAAAAAATTTGTTTTTAACCGAAACCGAAGCCTTATTTTTATGCAGATAGGGCGGATTGGTGCAAACAAAATCGTATTTTTTGGGCAAATTTATCGAATCGTTAAAAAAGACATCTTTATCATCGACATAATTTTTATCGCAATCAAAACCTATGGCGGTTTTTGCGCCGTTTCTTTGGCACCAATTAAGCAATTCCCGATTTCCGGCGAACGGATCGCTAATTGTTTTGCCTTCAACAAATTTCTCAAATCCTTGCAGAATATAATCGGCATTGGTCGTGAAAAATTGCCCCAAATCCCGTTTTTTTGCCTTAAAATCAATTTTCATATTACTATTATACCGCAAGCAGGAAGAAATCAAAATCCCGCGATTGCCGGGATTTAAATTGTATCTGAATCGTATTTAAATCGTATTCAAATCGTATTTATTTGGAATTTGAACCCTGGAATTTGGAGTTTTGGAGATACAAACCGGCGGAGAGCGCAGCAACAGCGCCCTGGCCGGCGGCGATCACCACTTGCTTGTATTTGGCATCGGTTACGTCGCCGGCGGCAAACAAACCTTCGGTTTTGGTTTGGTTATTTTGGGAATTGATTTTTATCTGGCCCTTTTCATCCAAATCAACCAAATTGCCCAAAAATTCCGCGGCCGGCGAATTGCCGGCTTTCACAAAAACTCCGGCCACCGGCAAAGCAATCTCCCTTTTTTCCGGATCGGCGGCATCATAGTAGGCAACTCCCTTTACGAAATTGTCGCCGCTAATCTTCGTGATCCGCGCATTGGTGATTATCCGGGCTTTGCCGGTTCGCTCCAACGCCTCCCGGCTGGCCGCATCGGCCGAAACTTCTTTGTTTTTTTCCAGAACATAAACTTTGGCGGCGAATTTTGCCAAGAACCGCGCCGCGTCAAACGCCGCGTTGCCGCCGCCGATCACCGCCACATCCTTCTTGGCAAACAGCGGCCCGTCGCACGTCGCGCAATAACAAACGCCCTTGCCCAAAAAATCTTTTTCTCCCGGAATGCCGGCCGGCCGCGGGCTGGCGCCGGTGGCAACAATCAGCGCTTTGGCCAAAAATTTTTCTTCGCCGGCCGAAACCTCAAAAATGCCGTCTTGTTTTTTTAACTCAAAAACTTCGGCCATCTTTGTTCGGACGCCAAAAGATTCCAGATGGCTTTTGAAGCGGTCAATCAGTTCTTTGCCCGGAACTTTTTCAAATCCGGGATAATTTTCAATCTCCACGTTTTCGCGCGCAATCCACCCGCCGAACTCGCCGGCGATCACCAGCGTTTCCAACTTGGCGCGCGCCGCGTAGATTCCGGCAGTCATTCCGGCCGGTCCGGCACCAATAATGATTAAGTCGTACATAAAAATATAAAATTCCGCAAGGAATTTTCCCTTAATTTTACATTTTGATTTTTCAATTTTGATTTTTCTTTTGTTTTCGCAAGAACGCCGGCACCTCCCAAACTTTTTCCTGTTCCAGCATCGCATTTTCCTCCATCTCAATCTCTTTTTTCACCTGCAGAGCGTTTTTCCTTTCCGGTGCGGTAAATTGAGCGTCAATCCCTTGCCCGCTCTGCCGTCCGGCCCCGTCTTGAATTTGTTTTTCCGGTGCGGATTGCGGCTCCTTTGCGGCGGGCGGCAACGACTTGATTTTCACCGCCACTTTTTTCAATTTTACCGGTGCGGATTTGCTCTTCCGTAAAGCCGTGGCGGATTTTACGGGCTTGGCCGGTTTTACCGGTTTGGCAGATTTCACGGGCTTGGCCGGTTTTGGCGGCAAAGCCGCCGTTTTTTTCGGCGCCGCTTTTCTCGGCACCCGCGGTACCGGCGGCGCAACCGGAATCTCCTTGCCATTACCATCATCGCCGTTTCCGTTTCCGGCGCCGGCGTAAACGCATCCGGTGGCCAAAATCGTCACTTTGATTGAACTTTCGCGCGCACCTTCATGGCCGACGCCGAAAATAATCCGAGCGTCCTTGTTGATCCTTTTGGCCGCGCCGGTGAGAATCTTGTTCACTTCGGCAAGTTTCAAATCTTTTTGCGCCACGATATTCAGCAATAACCCGCGCGATTTTTCAATCCCATAAGGGTACAGCGGAGAAGAAAAAACTTTTTCAAAAACATCCACGCCCGTTTCTTCGCCCTTTTTCAGCGCCACCGTGTTTAAAAACGCCATTTTCCCGCTCCCCACCAGAATCGCCCGCAGATCCGCAAAATCAATATTAATCAACCCGGTGCTGTAAATAGTTTCAATCAACCCCTCCAAGCTATCGGAAAGCGAATCATTGATAAATGAAAGCGTCTTGGAAAATGGCGTTGCTTTGGGCACCACTTCAAACACCCGCTCGTTGGGCAAAATGGTCAAGGCGTTCAAATAGGGTTTGGATTTTTCCAGCGCCGCCTTGGCGATCTCCTTCTTTTTCTCGCCTTCAAATTCAAACGGCAAAGTAAAAATTCCATAGGTCAGGTTGCCCAAGTTTTTTGAAATTTGCGCGAACACCGGCGCGGCGCCCGATCCGGCGCCACCGCCTAAAGAAGCCACGATAATCACCAGATCCTGCCCCCCCATAATTTTCTTGATCTTCTCTTTTTCCTGCACGGCGGCCTCTTCGGCCACGCGCGGGTCCATCCCCGTACCCAGCCCGCGGGTAAAATTCTCTCCGAACTGAAACACCGACACATTCTTTGACGCGCGGCGCAACGCCGCCGCATCAGTGTTGGCAATGGTAAATGACGGCCGCCTCACCCGGTCGGCGATTTCCGAAACGATATTTCCGCCGCCGCCACCGATCCCCACCACGCGGATTTTGGTTTTCTTGATCTCAAATTCCGATTCTCCAGCCGCGTTTTTGACCGTTTTTTTGGCCGGAGGCGGAACAATTTTGGCCGCTTCCACCGCCTTGATATTGAGCACCTTTCCGCGGATTTTTTCAGCAATTTTTATCAACGGTTTTGCTTTCCCGGACGGCAACGGTACCGGTCTTTTGGATTTATTTTTGATTTTGGTTTTAAAAAGAGCGGCTTTCTTTTTGGCAACGTTTTTCATACCGATTTAAAAAGGATTTTCCTTTGTTATACTCAATTATTCTTCCAGATTAGCATGAAAACCGCCCCAAACGCAAAAGAAACACCACCGCGGCAAAGAATAGCTATTTGATAATGCCGCCGCCGATCAACTCGCCGCGGACGTAAAAAACCGCGCTCTGCCCGGGAGTCGGCGCAAATTGCGGTTTTGCGAACCGCAACACATAATCTTTGCCGATTTTATCCAAAACCGCCGCGGCTTCTTTGGCCCGGTATCTGATTTTTATGTTGATTTTTCGCGGTAAATCGGGAACCGCGCCGGCAATCCAATTAATGTTTGACAGTTTAACCGAACTCGCCGCCGGCATTTTTTTTGAAACCAGCAACCGGTTTTTGGCAAGATTTTTACCAATGACATAAAACGGGCCGCCCGGAAGCCCAATGCCTTTTCTCTGGCCGACGGTGTAAAACCACAGGCCGTTATGTCGTCCGATATTTTTTTTCGTGTCCGCATCAATAATATCCCCCGGATTCTCTCCCAAACGTTTTTTAAAAAAATCCGCGGCTTGGCCGGAAATGAAGCAAACGTCCTGCGACTCCGAATTGTTTTTTATCGGCAATTGCCAGATTTTTGCCAATTCTTTGACTTCATTTTTTTTAAAAACTCCTAACGGAAAAATGATTTTCCCCAGTTGTTTTTGTTTCAACCGCCACAAAAAATAAGACTGATCCTTTTTTTTGTCCGCGCCTTTTGACAGATGATAAATTCCGCTTTTGTCAATTTTGTTTTGGCAATAATGACCCGTGGCAAAATAATCCGCGCCGGATTTCAGCGCCGCCTCCATTAACAGTCCGAACTTGATTTCCTCATTGCAAAAAACGCACGGATTGGGCGTCAGCCCCTTTTCAGTATTGGCGGTGAATTTGTCAATGATTCTTTTTTTAAACTCCGCGCGCAAATCAACGGCACGAAAAGGAATCTCCAATTTTTTACAAACCGCCCGCGCCTGTTTTTCATCTTCGGTTTTATTCCCCGACAGCCGCGCAAAAACACCGACAACCTCAAAGCCGCCGTTCTTCAACATTCCCGCGGATACCGCGCTATCCACCCCGCCCGATACCGCCGCCGCCACTGTCGCCGTTGCTGTGCCTTCCGTCTTTATTTTGTCATTTGCCTTATCCATCTCCTTAAATCTACCACTTCTCGCCCAAAAATCCATAGCCAATCATAAAAATTCAGAAGCCCGCACATTCGTAGGGGCGGCTTTTATGGCCGCCCGCGCGCAAAGGGCAACCACAAGGGTTTGCCCCTAAAATTCAAACGCAAAAAGGACGGGCACAATGCCCGCCCCTACGAATACGGATATATTGAAGATTAACGATTAACGATGATGCTTTCAATCACCGGCGGGACCAGCGGGCGGTCGCTGGCATCGGTTTCCAGCGCGGCAATTGCATCAACAACTTCCATACCCTCCAAAACTTTGCCAAAAATTACGTATGACGGCGGCAAAGGATAATCTTGGTGCATAATGAAAAACTGGCTCCCGTTGGTGTTGTGACCGGAATTGGCCATGGCGATTGTGCCGCGCGAATACTCTCCCTCAAACGGCTCGTCATTGAATTTATACCCCGGCCCGCCGGTGCCCCACGACTCTTTTCGCGCGTCATCCTTGGTCAGGGGATCGCCGCCTTGGATCATAAATCCCGAAATCACCCGATGAAATTTCACGCCGTCATAGAATCCATTTTCCGCCAACTTGGCAAAATTGCCGGCGGTGATGGGCGTTTTGTCGCCGGCAAGTTCAACTTTTATTTCTCCCAATGAAGTTTTGATGGTGGCATTCATAATTTTTTGATATTCAGGATCAAGCGCCGGCGCGGCACTGCTCATATTTTCGGCATTACCAACCCCGGCGGAAGCGCTCTCCTTCATTTCTTGATTATTATTTATTTCCGTTTTCGGCGTTTCTTTTTGATTTTTTTGACTGCTCATAACCGCGAAGGTAATCGCGGCAACCACGGCCGCTCCCAATAAAATAATCGTGATTTGCTTATTCATCTTTTTTTAAATTTATCATCGACGAAGATCATTCTACCACATTGCCCGCGGAAAACAAAACTCCCCTTGCGGGGAGATTTTTGCTTGCAAAGACTAGCGATCGCCGTAACCGTTGTCGTTGAAATCGCGGCGAGGGGCGCGCGGTTCCATCGGGCGAGCTTCGCTGACGGTGATGCGGCGGCCTTCAAATTCCTGGCCGTTGAACATTTCAATGGCCTTGGCGGCTTCTTCTTCAGTGGCAAATTCCACGAATCCGAAACCCTTTGAGCGGCCGGACATCTTGTCGGTGATCACGATCGCCGATTCAACGTTGCCGGCGGCCGAAAACCCCTGTTGCAAGCCGTCTTGGGTGGTGCTGTAAGGCAATCCGCCCACATATAACTTCTTGTTCATTTGAATGCGAAAAATTAACTTGGTAGGGCGACCCGCTCGCCGGTACTTAAAATTTTAATTTAAGAAAACCTTGGAGAAACACCTACGCTTATGCCTTTACTATATCACCAATTTAAAAAAAATCAACACAAAGGCGGTATTCCCGCAATAATGCTTGCCATTAAAAACTAAAACGCGGTATAATCAAAATGTGGACAAAAATAATCAATAAACAAATAAAATGGAAACCGAAGACAAATACATTGTCGCCGGAATATCGCTGGTTCTGCTGGCGGTAATTCTCGTTCTCTTCAGCCCCTTTGCCATTGTCGGCGCCGGCGAAAAGGGCGTGGTTCTTAATTGGGGCGCGGTTTCCGATCGGGTGTTGGGCGAGGGATTGCACCTGATCGTCCCCGTCTACCAATCGGTCAAAAAAATCAACGCCAAAACGATAAAATATGAAACCGACGTGGCTGCCTATTCCAGCGATATACAGAATTTGGAAACAAAAATCGCCCTGAATTACCATCTGCGCGGCGACAGAGTCAACAAGATTTATCAAGAAATTGGCGATATCGGCGCAGTGGAAGACACGATCATCAATCCCCTGATCCGGGAAACGGTGAAGGCCGCGATTGCCAAATCGCCGGCTCAAGAATTGATTGACAAAAGAACCGTCCTGCTTGAAGAGATCCGCGCCAATTTGGCGGAAAAGCTGGAAAAAAGAGGTATTGTTTTTGACGATGTTTCCATGGTTGATTTCCGCTTCAGCGACCAATACGAGAAGGCGGTGGAACTGAAGCAAGTCGCCCAGCAACAAGCGCTGAAAGCCGAAAACGATCTGAAAAGAATAAAAACCGAAGCCGAACAGCGGGTCACGCAAGCGCAAGCCGAGGCCGAGGCAATCAAAATCCAGACCGCGGCCATCACCCAGCAGGGCGGTAAAGATTACGTGCAATTGAAGGCGATTGAACAATGGGACGGCGCCCTGCCCAAATCAATGGTGTCCAACGCCACCTTGCCGTTTTTGAACATTGAACAGTGATGGACAAAAAAATTCCAATGAAAATTCCCGTGCCGAACCGGCGCGCCGTAAAGCCGCTGGCGTTCGCTTCTTTCTTAAATGATTTTGGCTCCGACATCGTCTACGCGGTCTGGCCGATTTTTGTGATTTCCGTTTCGGGGGCGAATATGGCGATACTGGGATTGATAGACGGATTGGGCGATGCGGTTGTTTCAATTTCCAAGGCGATTTCCGGTTATTGGTCCGACAGAATTAAAAAACGCAAGGTTTTTGTTTGGACCGGATATTTTTTGGGCGCGCTGTCGCGCATCGGCTACGCTTTCGCTCCGACATGGCATTGGCTGGCGCCGCTAAAAGTCCTTGATCGCGCCGGCAAAATTCGCAGCGCTCCCCGCGACGCGATTGTCGCCGACGAATCGGATTTTTCCAACCGGGGAAAGAATTTCGGCATCCTCAAGGCCGCTGATCACATCGGCGCGTTCGCGGGAATTATTTTTGCCATCGGCCTCTTTCCTCTTTTGGGTTACCAAAAATTGTTTTTGTTTGCCGCCATCCCCTCGCTGATCGGCGCAATTTTCATCGTTGCCTTCATCAAGGAGAAAAAAAACGCGGAAAAGAAAATTTTTCCCGGACTGCGCTTCAGGGATTTGGACGCAAATTTCCGTTTGTTTATGATCGCATCGGCGGTGTTTTCGCTGGGCGCGTTTTCCTATTCTTTTTTGATGATTTTCGCGAACAAATACGGCTTTGCGGAAACAACGATTCCTTTATTATACTTGATTTTCACCGCCGTCGCGGCCGCCGTTTCAATCCCTTTCGGCCGATTATCCGATAAGATTGGAAGCCGAAAGAAAGTTTTTTTACTCTCCTATATTTTGTGGATTGCCGTTTGCGCTTTGTTTATGGCAAATCAATCCGCCGCCGCGATCATTGCCGGATTTATCCTCTACGGACTTCACAAGGGAGCGTTTGAGGCCGTTCAGAAAGCGCTTGTTTCCGAATTGGCTCCCGAAAAATATCGGGCATCAAGCCTGGGAGCAATCCAGCTGGTCACCGGTCTTTGCGCTCTCCCCGCTTCTCTGGCGGCCGGCATTATGTGGAGCGCGTTCAATCCTTTCGTTCCATTTTTCATCTCCATAACGCTGGCTTCAGTTTCGGGAATTTTGATGGTTTTCGTAAAAGAAAAAATCCGGCAAAATTAAAAACCGCGTTTTGAAAGTATGCATTTAAATACATATTTAAATACATACTTTTTATCGCGCCAGCAGAAATATGAAAACAAAAACCGCGATAAAGATCTTGGTTGCAGTCTCTATTGCCGCGATTGGCGGCACGATGTTTTTTTTAAACAATAGCTCCCGACTGCCAATAGCGGACG
>Ga0208460_10002615_pt1 | contig 10199 bp, 7 predicted proteins | sample AD_STIC10_MetaG_FD_184436 | JGI IMG/M metagenome (GOLD analysis project Ga0208460, IMG submission 184436) | Active sludge microbial communities of municipal wastewater-treating anaerobic digesters from USA - AD_STIC10_MetaG (SPAdes) (version 2) | ecosystem: Engineered > Bioreactor > Anaerobic >... | reverse complement strand
TTCTCGTACTACAAGGCAAACGCGACCGCAACGGCAACGACCAATCAATCGTTTACGCCGGTCCCGGTCCTGATCCAGGATGGCGGGACAGGCCCCGGAGCCAACAGCGACCAGATCATTGTCCGTTACGGAACCGAGTTCACCGGCTCGGTGCCGTCAAGGTTGCTGAATCCTCTGGCCTCTGCAACGCCGCCATTCAGCCTTGTCGTCGAGCGCACCTATGACTTCACGACCAACGACCTTGTTGTTCTGGTTGACCCGACCTTCACGAACTGCACGCTGATGCGCGTGACCGGGATCAACCTGCCGCTGCGCCAACTGGACGTCGCCAGTGGCCAATATCCTGAGTACAATCCGGCAACACTGCCGACCCTGACGCCTCCCTGGCCAACCAGTTTTCCGCAGAATTCCTGGGTATTTCGTGTCGGCACCACGACCGGCGGTGGCGTCGGCAGCCGCACCTATTCGATCGACGCCAACCGGAGCCTGCAGGTCGTCGACTCCGCCAATCCCGCCACACCGGACATTCTCGCCAACGGCATCGTCAATCTGCAGGCGCAGTACGGCCTATCCAACACCGCCAACACCAAGGATGTAACGTCCTGGGTCAATGCGACCGGCGCCTTTGTCGATACGACGCTCACCGGAGCCGGCGGCGTAGCCGACCGGCAGCGCATCAAGGCGATCCGCCTGGCCATCGTCGCGCGCAGCAGCAATCGTGAACCCGGTCTGGTGACCACTCAATGCACGGCAATCGACAACGCCATTCCCCCCGTCAGGCCTGACTGCGCATGCCAGGGCGCAACGACCAATTACGGCCCCTGTGCCTGGCGCGACATTGGCGGAACTGCCGGTCCGCGGATCGATCTGCGCAGCGCTGCCGGCGACACCGAGTGGCAGCACTACCGTTACAAGGTCTATCAGACGATGATTCCTCTCCGCAACTCACTCTGGCCCTACTGATGAGCTTACCTTTCACTTCCAACCCACATCCCGCGAGGCGATACGCGCCGTGTGCGGCGATGGTCACCCAGAGGGGTATCTCGCTGTTCATCGCGATGGTGACGCTGGTTCTCATCACGCTGGCCGGCATCGCACTCGTGCGCTCGGTCGATACGGGTGTGCTCGTTGCCGGCAACCTGGCGTTCAAGGAAGCGACGCACTCCACCACCAGCGTCGGCATCGAGGATGCGGCAACGTATCTCACCGGGACCGTCGTCTCCACGGGCAATCCAGGCAACGCCAACGTCCCGGGAGGTTGCGCCAATGCCGTCTCGTCATCGAGTCTGGGAACTTGCCGGTACTATGCACGTATCCAGTCCGTAGACACGGATGGCATCCCCTTCATAGATTGGACATCCACCGGCAACATTCCACCCATTTACCTCAACGGCAGTTATGCGGTGGTAGCGACAGCAGCGCTCAGTACGTATCAGGTTCAAAACGTTATCGAGAGACTGTGCACGGCAGACATGTCGGTCCCCGTCGTGCTCAACTATCCTGCCCAAATGGATCGATCGGCGGATCGTTGTCATACCGACACCAGCGACCCGGGGGGCAGCAAGAAGGGGGGCAGCACGATACAACCAGACCTGCTCGTGGCGGTAAAGTACAGAGTCACAACACGGGTGACCGGACCCCGCAATGCCGTCTCAATTACGCAGACCGTTATATCGTATTGATCGGAACCTTTGCAATTTCGCAATTCAACTACCGAGCCAGCGTTCCGCACAGGAGTAAGCCAGATGAAATCACGTTACCCAACATTCAGCCGCCAGGTGATGGCACGGATCATGGTCATGGCATGGATAGGCATGGAAATCAGCCGGCCGGCACTTGCCGCCACCGATATTTCGGATATCCCGATGGCCGTCCTGAGTTCGGTCAAGCCGAATGTGATGATGACGCTCGACGACTCCGGGTCGATGCAGTTCGAGGTCATCCCGGAAAGTTCGCAGGTCTATCTGACGTTTCCACGGCCAACGACGCTCTATGGATCAACGTACTACAGCTACGGAACCTACGACCAGATTCCGCGATTTGACCTGAATAACGACTATTCGCGTTGCTATCGCAATGCGCAGTGCAACCCGATGTATTACAACCCGGCAACGCGCTACCGGCCATGGGTTCTGACTACCAATACGAACAGTTCCCAACTGATGGCAAACGCTGTGCCGGGTGCGGCCTGCAACAACCCTTACGCCTGCTCCGGGGGAACATCAGAAGGCACGTTTGCGTTGAACGTCAACCAGACATACACCCGCAACTGGGTCAACAATGGCGGAGGTTCGACCAGTCAGTCTGTGACTTTCTACCCGGCAACCTATTTCAAGTACACGGGTAGCGGCGCGGCTCCGACCACCGTCGGCGCCGCCAACAATACCGCGGCGAACTTTACGAAGGTCGAAATCAAGTTAGCGAACGCTCCCTTCCCCAAGTCCGCCGCCCGGACCGATTGCGCGGGCAGCACCTGCACCTATGCCGAGGAAATTCAGAACTTCGCCAACTGGTATTCGTACTATCGATCGCGGATTCTGACTGCGCGCGCGGGGATCGGGCGCGCCTTCGCGAAGCTCGATGACAGTTCGATGCGCATCGGTTTCGCTGCCATTAACAAAGGCTCGGCATCAATAGACAGCGTGAATACTGGCACGATCGTCAACGGCGTCCGGCTTTTTACCGGCGCTGACCGCACCCAGTTCTTCAGCACGCTCTACGGCTACTCGATACTACCGGTGGGCACGCCGTTGCGTCTCGCGCTCGACGATGTCGGCCAATACTTCAGTCGTACCGACGACCGCGGCCCGTGGGGGCAAACCCCGGGAAGCACGGGCGGCACGCAACGCGCCTGCCGACAGAACTTCAACATCCTGATGACCGATGGCTACTGGAACGGCGCTGGCGCCAACACGGCCACGGGCAATGTCGACAACGCGTCGGGCGCCACGATCAGCCGGCCGGCCGGATCGACACAGACGCCATTGACCTACCAGTATACGCCCGGCAACCCGTACAACGATTCGTATAGTAATACGCTGGCCGACGTTGCCATGTACTACTGGAAAAATGACCTCCGCAGCGGTCTGGACAACATCGTTCCGTCGGATTCAAGCGACCCAGCATTCTGGCAGCATCTCGTCAACTACACGATCGGGTTTGGCGTCACCGGCACGATTTCCAGCTCGGCCATCGCCTCTGCCTTTACGTCCACCCCACAAACCATCAACTGGCCCGACCCCTCGGTATCAGACCCCAACAAGATCGACGACCTCGCACATGCGGCCATCAACAGTCGGGGCGGCTATTACAGCGCGGCAAGTCCAGACCAGTTCGCCGCGGCCCTGGATGCCGCGCTGGACGATGTCATCGCCCGCACCGGTGCGGCGGCGGCGGTCTCCGTTGCGAATACGGACGTTTCAATCGATAACATTTCTTATGCATCGAGCTACAACTCGGGCAACTGGAGCGGACAACTCACAGCCTACCCGATCGACCTTACGACCGGCGTAGTCCTCACTACCGCTAACTGGACAGCCCAGAGCCAACTCAACTCCCGGACGACGGCTCGCAATATCGCCACTTACTCCGGTTCCACCGGCATCCAGTTCCAGCCGAATTCCGCCGTGACAACAACCAAGTTGACAACAACCCAGGAGGCCACGCTCAACTCGGCCACGACGCCTCCCGGACCCTCCGACGGCGCCGCCGTTCTCGACTACATTCGGGGCAACAGGGCCGGCGAAGGAACTTCGTACCGGACACGCGCGAATCTCCTTGGTGATATCGTCAGTGCGGAACCTGTCGTCGTCACGACTCCGGCCTTCTCCTATGGCGATGCCGGCTACGCAACATTCAAGGCGGCTCAAAGTGTTACCGCCACCACAACGCCCCTGTTCACCCCGACCCGGATCAAGACCGTTTTTCAAGGCGCGAATGACGGAATGGTTCACGCCTTTCTGGCCGTCGACGGTTCCGAAAACTGGTCCTACATCCCGAGTTTCTTTCTCTCGACAACCGCTCCGTCGCAACTGCGCAGCTTGAGCGACAAGGACAACTTTGCCCACCATTTCTTCGTTGATGCGACACCGGCGGTTGGCGACGTCGATTTTGACAAGACCAGCGTGCATCCGGCAGGCACCTCACCCACACCAGTCCCGACTTGGAGGACCATCCTTGTGGGCGGCTTGGGCAAAGGCGGACGGGGCTATTACGCGCTCGACGTGACGACCCCCACGGTCGGTGTCACGACACCTGAGGCCGATGCCGCAAGCAAGGTACTCTGGGAATTCCCGGTAGCCACCACCACTTACGGTGCCATCAGCAACGTCACGAGACCGATCGGCTCGGCAACGACCGGATCGCTGGCCATGAATATCGACAAGGTTGGCTACACCTACGGGAAGCCCGTCATCGTCAAGACCCAGGCACACGGCTGGGTGGCACTGGTTACCTCGGGCCTCAACAATGGCACCGGCACTGTCGCACAGGGCACCGGCGGAGATGGACACGGTTATCTGTTCGTGCTGGATGCAATGACCGGGGCGCTGTTGCATGTCTTCGACACGGAAGCGGGCACGGCAGCCAATCCGAGCGGCCTTGCCCACCTCAGCGCCTTTGTCCAGAACCCGCAACTGGACAACACCGTTCAGTACGTCTATGGCGGTGATCTGCTCGGCAATGTCTGGCGATTCGACCTGAACAGTGCAACCGTGGCAAACTGGAAGTTGCAGAAGCTTGCTGCGCTGGTGGATGGATCGGGCAATGCCCAGCCAGTGACCACCGAGCCGGAGCTGGCCGTGATCCAGGTTGCCGGTATCGACAAGCGACTCGTCTATGTCGGAACCGGCCAGTACCTTGGCCAGTCGGATATCCCCGGCGCCACGGCACAGGCAAGTTATACCCAGACGATGTATGCCCTGGTCGATAGTCTGGCCAACCTGTCATCGGGAAGCAGCCCCGTGATCACGCCACTGCGCAGCAACCTGCAGTCACAGACCTTGTCCGCCGTGACCCCGGCCACGACCCCGCCCACGCGTACCACGGGAACAACTGTGACACCCGTAAACTACACCAGCCAGCAGGGGTGGTATGTTGATCTGCCGGATACCGGCGAGCGAATCAACACCAACCCGGCGCTGGCTCTCGGCGCGCTGTATTTCACCAGCAATATCCCGAATTCCGACCCGTGTTTGCCGGGTGGCAGCAGCTGGCTGAACATTCTGGACTACAAGAACGGAACAGCAGCGACCCCGCTGGCTGCATCCACGTCGCTTGGCAACAGCTTGGCCAGCCGCCCGATTCTGGTTCAGTTGGCGAATGGTCAGGTGAAGGTTATTGTTCGCCTTTCCAACGCGACAACGACAACCCAATCCGGGAAGGGAACCGGCTTTACCTCCGCAATTCGGCGGCAAAGCTGGAAGGAAATCAAGCGGAACTGATGGGCCTGAGTGCAGAAAGCCCCCACCAAGAGGTGGGGGCTTTTTTGTGCGGTGCGACGGGCGCCCCAGTCAAGGATGTCGCCGTGCTAGACCAGCTCCTTTGGCAGCGGAAATGAAACGCTCTCTTCGACACCAATCGCCTGCGACACCTCGGCAGCGGTCAGCAGGCTGATACGGTCGACGACCCGCTGAACCAGAATTTCAGGTGCGGATGCGCCGGCAGTCACGCCGATCCGCTGCTTGCCTTCAAGCCAGTCCGCTTCGATTTCATCCGGGCCATCGATCAGATAGCCAGCGACACCGCGGGTCATCGCCACCTCCTTCAGGCGGCGCGAATTGGAGCTGTTCGGGCTGCCGACGACGATCACCAGATCGCACTGATCGGCCAACGCCTTGACCGCATCCTGGCGGTTCTGCGTGGCATAGCAGATATCATCCTTCTTCGGCCCCTGGACTTCGGGAAACTGCTCCTTGAGTGCGGCAATGACCACCGAAGCATCATCGACCGAAAGCGTGGTCTGGGTGACGAAGGAGAGTGCGTCGGGGGTGCCGACCTTGAGATTCCTGACGTCCTCCGGGGTTTCCACAAGATACATCCCGTCCCGGCTCTGCCCCATCGTCCCCTCGACCTCCGGGTGTCCCTTGTGGCCGATCATCACCACTTCCCGCGCCTGGTTGCGCATCTTGCCGACTTCGACGTGCACCTTGGTAACCAGCGGACAGGTTGCATCGAAGACTTTGAGGCCGCGTTGTTCGGCTTCGTCGCGCACCGCCTTGGAGACCCCGTGGGCGCTGAAAATGACCGTGCTGCCGGCCGGCACCTCGCTCAGTTCCTCGATGAACACCGCGCCCTTGGCGCGCAGGTCGTCGCAGACGAACTTGTTGTGGACGACCTCATGGCGCACGTAGATCGGCACACCGAACTTTTCGAGCGCGCGCTCGACGATGGCGATGGCCCGCTCGACACCGGCACAGAAGCCGCGGGGGTTGGCGAGGATGACTTGCATTTACATGATTCCAATGATTTCCACCTCGAAGCGGATCGTCTTTCCCGCCATCGGGTGGTTGAAGTCGAACAGGGCATGCGTCGCATCGAGTTCACGCAAAAACCCGGCAAAGCTGCCCCCGTTGGGTGCGGTGAATTCGACGACAGAATTCTCCTTGAGTTCCATGTCGGCCGGCAGTCCGCTGCGGGCGATTCGCTCGACGAGGCGCGGGTTGTGCTGGCCGAAGGCTTCATCGGGTTCGAGCTGGAAGACGAAACGCTCCTGCGCCGGCAGGCCGATCAGCACGTTTTCCAGGTTGTCGGCAAGCTGGCCGCTGCCCATTTGCAGGGTCGCCGGGCCCATGTCGAACGTGGACAGGAACTCGTCGCCATCGACCGTCGAGATCCGGTAATGCAGCGTCAGATAGCTGTCGGAACGCACCGTCGTCATACGCGTTTTTCCTCGTTTTTCTTGCCTGCTGCGGTCAACTGCTCGAAAACGAGCAAAACCGCCCCGACGGTGATGGCAGAATCCGCCACGTTGAAAGCCGGCCAATAGAAGCCGGCGGCATGCCATTGAATGAAATCGACGACCGCGCCAAAGCGGATGCGGTCGATCACGTTGCCCAGCGCGCCGCCCATGATCAGGGCCAATGCCAGCGACAACAGCTTTTGCTGCGGATGCTGGCGCAGCATGAACGCGATCCAGCCGGAAACGCCGATTGCCAGCAGCGTGAACAGCCACCGCTGCCAGCCCGGCTGATCGGCCAGAAAACTGAACGCCGCTCCCGGATTGTAGGTCAGCACCCAGTTCCAGAACGGCGCGACGTAAATCGTCTCGCCGAACCGGATGTTTTCCAGCACGAACCATTTGCTGAGCTGGTCGAGAATGATGACGAGCCCGGCCAGCGCATACCAGCGCTTGGCGTCAGGCACAGGTACGAACCTCGCCGGTGCCATGGAGGTTGCTTATACAGCGGCCACACAAGCCAGGATGTCCGGCATCGGCGCCGACGTCTTCGCGCAAGTGCCAGCAGCGCTCGCACTTGCCGTGGCTGGAAGCTTGGGCAGTCAGGGAATCGCTGTCGGCCCTTACAATCGTCACCTTCGAGCAGATCAGCACGAACTTGAGATCCTCGCCGAGCGACGCCAGTAGGTCGAATTTCTCGCCGCCACAATGTAGCGTCACTTCGGCCTGCAAGGAGGAGCCGATCTTGCCGGCTTCGCGCAGCTCTTCCAGCGCCTTGGCCACCTCGGCGCGGACCGCGCGAATCTGCGTCCACCTGGCCAGCAGATCGCCCTCGCCCTCCGGCTTGGGCAGGTCGTGCCAAGTGTGGAACATCACCGACTGCCCGGCGTCGCCGGTCAGCAACTCCCAGATCTCCTCGGCGGTGAACGCCAGAATCGGCGCCATCAGCCGGGTGAAGGCCTGCAGGATGTGCCAGAGCGCCGATTGCGCCGAGCGCCGGGCGCGCGAATCCGGCGCCGTGGTGTACAGGCGGTCCTTCAGGATGTCGAGGTAGAAGCCGCCGAGGTCTTCCGAGCAGAAGGTCTGCAGGGCCTGGACGACGCGATGGAACTCATAGCGTTCGTAATCAGCCAGGCAGCTTGCCTGCAATTCGCGGGTCAGTGCCAGCGCGTAGCGGTCGATTTCCAGCCAGTCGCCAACCGGCAGCATGTCGGCCTGCGCGTCAAAGTCGGAGACGTTGGCCAACAGGAAGCGCAGCGTGTTGCGGATGCGGCGGTAGCCTTCGACGACGCGCTTGAGAATTTCGTCGGAAATCGACAACTCGCCGGAGTAATCGGTCGCCGCCGTCCACAAACGCAGGATTTCGGCGCCCATCTTGTCGGAAACCTGCTGCGGCGCGATGACGTTGCCCTTGGACTTCGACATCTTGTGGCCCCTGCCGTCCACGACGAAGCCATGGGTCAGCAGTGCCTTGTAAGGCGCCCGGCCGTCGATCGCGCAACCGGAAAGCAGCGAGGACTGGAACCAGCCGCGATGCTGGTCGGAACCTTCGAGATACATGTCGGCTGGGTAGGCGAGATCGCCGGCGTGCGAGCCGCGCAGGACGTGACAGTGTGTGGTGCCGGAATCGAACCAGACATCGAGCGTATCCTTCATCTTGACGTACTGTTCAGCTTCGGCGCCGAGCAGTTCAGCGGCATCGAGCCTGAACCAGGCTTCGATGCCCTCCTTCTCGACACGCAGCGCGACCTGTTCGATCAGTTCGGCGGTCCGCGGGTGCGGCAGCGCCGTCTCCTTGTGCAGGAAGAAGGGAATGGGCACGCCCCAGTTGCGCTGACGGGAAACACACCAGTCCGGCCGGGTGTGCATCATGGCCTCCAGCCGGGCGCGGCCCCAGGCCGGGAAGAACTGGGTCTCATCAACGGCGCGCTCGGCGATCCAGCGCAGGGTCGAGGCGTCTTCGTCCTTCTTGTGTTCCATGCCGATGAACCACTGCGTCGTCGCCCGGAAGATGATCGGCGTCTTGTGGCGCCAGCAGTGCGGATAGCTGTGCTGGATTTTCTCCATTTTCAGCAGTCGACCGCAGCCATCGAGTTCCTGGAGGACCAGCGGATTGGCCTCCCAGACTGTCTTGCCGGCCAGTTCACCGACCGCCAACGCCGGCGTGTTGGGCAGAAACCGGCCGTCGCTGCCGACCGGATTGTTGACCGGCAGGCCGTAGCGCTTGCCGATGACGAAGTCCTCGGCTCCGTGCGCCGGGGCGGTGTGCACCAGGCCGGTACCGGCCTCGGTGGTGACGTGCGTGCCGCAGATGATGGCGACGTCGCGATTCTGGAAGGGGTGTCTGAGCAGTATCTGGTCAAGCCGGCTGCCTTCGCAAGACGCGACAGATTCGCCGGTCAGTCCGTAACGCTTGAGGCAGGCTTCGCCCAGCTCGCGGACCAGGATCAGCGCGCCCTTCTGGGTTTCGATGAGGTCGTAGGTCAGTTCCGGATGCACGCTGACCGCCTCGTTGGCCGGCAGGGTCCACGGGGTTGTCGTCCAGATCACCGCGAACGCCGGGCCGCGCAGGTGGGTCAGGCCGAAGGCAGCCGCCAGCTTTTCGGCATGGTTGGGGTGCACCTCGAAAGCGACGTCGATCGCCGGCGAGCTCTTGTCCTCATATTCGACCTCGGCTTCGGCGAGCGCCGAGCCGCAGTCCAGGCACCAGTTGACCGGTTTCAGGCCCTGATAGAGGTAGCCGCGCTCGAGGATCGTGCCGAGCGCGCGTATTTCGTCGGCCTCGGCCTTGAAACTCATGGTCAGGTAGGGGTTGTCCCAATCACCGAGCACGCCAAGGCGGATGAAATCCTTCTTCTGGCGCTCGACCTGCTCGGCGGCGAAGGCGCGCGAGAGTTCGCGCACCTTGTCGGCGGGAATCCCCTTGCCGTGCTGCTTCTCGATCTGGTGCTCGATCGGCAGCCCGTGGCAATCCCAACCCGGCACGTAGGGTGCATCGAAGCCGGCCAGCGTTTTCGCGCGGACAATGATGTCCTTGAGAATCTTGTTGACCGCGTGCCCGATGTGGATGTCGCCATTGGCGTAGGGCGGGCCGTCGTGCAGTACAAAACGCGGACGACCGGCGCAGACCTCGCGGATGCGCTGGTAGAGTTTCCTCTCCTGCCAATCGCCAACCCGCTGTGGCTCGCGCCGGGGCAGGTCGCCGCGCATCGGGAAGGCCGTATCCGGCAGGTTCAGAGTGTCTTTGTAATCAGGCATTGTGCTTGCTCACCGCTTGAAGAAGGCCCGCGCTGCCGCGGCGTCG
>Ga0208460_10002611_pt1 | contig 10219 bp, 7 predicted proteins | sample AD_STIC10_MetaG_FD_184436 | JGI IMG/M metagenome (GOLD analysis project Ga0208460, IMG submission 184436) | Active sludge microbial communities of municipal wastewater-treating anaerobic digesters from USA - AD_STIC10_MetaG (SPAdes) (version 2) | ecosystem: Engineered > Bioreactor > Anaerobic >... | reverse complement strand
CAACCCGCTGATTACGTCTGTTGGTGATGTTGAGGAGGAGGACTGGGAGGGCTGCCTCTCGGTGCCGGGCCTGCGCGCCATAGTGCCACGCTGGGCGCACATCCGTTACACCGGATTTGATCAATACGGTGACCCCATTGACCGCTCCGTAGAGGGCTTTCACGCCCGGGTGGTACAGCACGAATGTGATCACCTGATGGGCAAGCTTTATCCCATGCGGGTACGTGATTTCACAAAGTTCGGATTCACTGAAGTGCTGTTTCCGGGGCTGGATATGCCCCAGGACGACTGAGTTCAGGCCGCCAGGGCGGCGAGCAGCTCGGTCTCGATCTCGATCTGCATGCGGTTGTTCTGCAACTGCTGGCCATCAATCAGGAAGGTGTCGTCCACCCGCTCGCCCAGCGTGGCGACTTTGGCCAGTTGCAGGTTCAGGTGGTGCCGGGCCAGTACGCAGGCAACGCTGTACAACAGGCCTACCCGGTCGCTGGCCGAAATGTTGAGTAGCCAGCGCTGGGCTTTTTCGTCGGGCCGCAACGTGACACGTGGTGCAATCGGAAAGCTTTTCACGCGACGCGAAACGCGGCTGCGGCGCGGGGGCATCAGCGGCCCCTGTTCCTGAATGGCACGGCTCAAACCATCCTCCAGCATACTGATCACTTCCCGGTACTCCTCGGGCGGGGCTTGGGTCGTGACCTGAAAAGTGTCCAGCGCATACCCGTTACTGGCTGTGTGCACCCGGGCATCCTGAATGCTGAATTCAGCACGATCAAAGTAGCCGCAGATACGGGCAAACAGGTCAGCCTGATCCGGCGTGTAAACCACCACTTGCAGACCTTCACCCACGGGAGAGCGGCGCGCCCGCACGATGGACTGACCTGTTCCTACATGACGCGACAGCTGGCGGGTATGCCACGCAATCTCGGTGGCATCGTGACGCATGAAGTAACCCACATCCAGCGTGTCCCACAGCGGCTTGTGCGCCTCAAATGGCATGGCATAACTGGCGATCAGGATCAGCGCCTCGCGCTTGATGGCTTCGACCTCGGCATCCGGGTCCGGCGCGCCGCCACCCAGGGCACGCAGGGTCAAGCGGTACAGGTTTTCCAGCAGCTTGCCCTTCCAGGCGTTCCACACCTTGGGCGAGGTACCACGAATGTCGGCCACGGTCAGCAGGTACAGGGCGGTGAGGCGGCGCTCATTGCCCACCCTTTTTGCGAACGCCGTGATCACATCCGGATCGCTCAGGTCCGACTTTTGCGCAATGCGGCTCATCGACAGATGTTCGCGCACCAGGAACTCGATCATCTGGGCGTCTTCGCGCTCGATGCCGTGCTGTTTGCAAAAGCGCCGTACGTCGGCGGCACCCAGGTCCGAATGGTCACCGCCGCGGCCTTTGGCGATGTCGTGAAACAGTGCGGCCGCATACAACACCCAGGGCTTGTCCCAGCCGCCGGCCAGCTGCGAGCAAAACGGGTATTCGTGCGAGTGCTCCGCAATGAAGAAGCGGCGCACGTTGCGCAGCACCATCAGGATGTGCTGGTCCACCGTGTAGACATGGAACAGGTCATGCTGCATCTGTCCCACGATCTTGCGGAACACCCAAAGGTAACGGCCCAGCACCGAGGTCTGGTTCATCAACCGCATGGCGTGGGTGATGCCCTCGTGCTGCATCAGGATGCTCTTGAACGTTTCACGGTTGACCGGGTCGTTTCGGAACTTGCCATTCATCAGGCCACGGGCGTTGTACAGGGCGCGCAGCGTTCGCGCCGACAGACCCTTGGCACCCACCGTGGTCTGGTAGAGCAGAAAGGTTTCCAGAATGGCATGCGGATGACGCTGGTACAGGTCATCGGTGGCCACGTCAATCATGCCGGCCTTCTCGTTGAAGCGTTCGTTGATGGGCCGCGGCTCATGCGTGCTGGGATTGAGCCGCTCTTCGATATTGAGCAGCAGGATTTGGTTGAGTTGCGTTACCGCCTTGGCCGTCCAGTAGTAACGACGCATCAGCGCCTCGCTGGCACGTGCTGGCAATCCCTCACCATCGGCTGATTCCGACGAGTAGCCAAAGGTCTCGGCCACCGCCGTTTGCAGGTCAAACACCAGCCTGTCCTCCCGGCGACCAGCGGTCAGGTGCAGGCGCGCGCGCACCAGGCGCAGCAAGGCCTCGTTGTGTTTGATCTGCTTGACTTCAAAGGGCGTAGCCAGGCCATTGCGAGCCAGTTCATCCCAATTTTTTGCCAGCCCCGCGGCCTTGGCCACCCACAAAATGACCTGCAGGTCTCGCAACCCGCCGGGAGATTCCTTGCAGTTAGGCTCCAGTGAGTAGGGCGTGTTCTCGAACCGGTTGTGGCGTTGCTGCATCTCCAGCGTTTTGGCTACAAAGAAGGCCCGTGGATCGATGGCTGCCTGGAACTGTTTGCGAAATCGGGCCATCAGCCGGGCGTCCCCCACAATCAGGCGCGACTCCAGCAGCGAAGTTTGAACGGTGACGTCTTTTTGGGCTTCGGCCAGGCAGTCCGAGATGGTGCGTACGCTGGAGCCGATCTCCAGGCCAGTGTCCCAGCAGCTGCCGATGAAGGCTTCGATGCGTGCCTTGAGTTCGGGATTGGTGTCGGGTGACTGGTCATCCGGCAACAACACCAGCACGTCCACGTCCGAGTGTGGAAACAGTTCTGCGCGGCCAAATCCACCTACGGCCAGCAAGGCGAAAGGACTGGAACAGCCAGCTCGTTGCCACAGGGTTTGCAGGGTGGCATCGGCCAGTGCCGAAAGCCGGTGCAAGGCGGTGCTAACCCCCCGCGTTGACGCGCCACTGGCCCCAATCGTGGTCAGCAGGGCAGCCTTGGCGGCCCGATAGTCATCGCGCAGGGTCTGAAAATTCGACATGCTTGCCCGGCTCCGGCCAGACACGATCAGGCGCCAGCCGGAACTGCCCTTGCAGCAGACGACAGAAACGCCTCAACAAAAGCTGGCGTGGCCGGGCTGCCAGCCGACAGCGTCAATACCTCGAAGCCAGTTTCCGTGACCAGAACGGTGTGCTCCCATTGCGCTGAAAGGGAGTGATCCTTGGTCACAATGGTCCAGCTGTCTTTTTCCGGACCTTCCTTGATGTCCTTGCGCCCTGCGTTGATCATGGGCTCAATGGTGAAGGTCATGCCCGGTTTCAGCTCTTCCAGCGTGCCGGGTTTACCGTAGTGCAGCACTTGCGGCTCTTCATGAAACACGCGGCCAATGCCGTGGCCGCAGAATTCGCGCACTACGCTGAAGCCCTGGCTCTCGGCGAATTTCTGGATTTCCCAGCCAATGTCACCCAGGCGGATGCCTGGTTTGACCATCTTGATGCCGTGCCACATGGCGTCATAAGTGATGGCGCACAGGCGTCTGGCCGCAATGGAAGTGTCACCCACTATGAACATGCGGCTGGTATCTCCGTGCCAGCCGTCCTTGATGACGGTGATGTCGATGTTGACGATATCGCCCTTCTTCAACTGCTTGTCATTGGGAATGCCATGGCAAACCACGTGATTCACCGAGGTACAGATGGACTTGGGGTAGGGCGTATTCCCGCCGCCGGTGTAATTCAAGGGGGCGGGAATGGTCCCTTGAACCTGCATCATGAAGTCATGGGCCAGCTTGTCCAGTTCATTGGTGGTCACACCCGCTTTTACATGGGGCGTGAGGAAATCCAGCACTTCTGAAGCCAGCTTGCCAGCCACGCGCATGCCCTGCACGCCTTCTGCATCTTTGTAGGTAATCGTCATGTGCCGATTATCCCAGAGGCTGGACCCGCGTGTTTTTATGCGGTAAAAAGGGGTCTAGCTATTGAGCAGTATGCGCAAGTAGCTATGAAAATAATAGCGAATCCGGATCAGTGCGCTCCCGTGAGGGACGCCGCTATGGCACGCTTGAAGGGGGTAAAACGTTCGCCCGCGCGCAGCGCCAGATCCCGCAGTCCACGGGCAGGCGGCGCTTCGCTGGTATACAGCCGCGTGATGAGCTGGGTGGCCAGGTAAACGGGCCGTGTGGCCCACCGGTGGGTTCGCTCGAAACGGGCGAGCAGGGCGGTCGACGCGATGTCCTGACCAGCAGCCTGCGCTGCCAGGACGCCGCGGGCCAGGGCATCGATGCCCCGCAGACCAAAATTGAAGCCGTGGGCTGTAACCGGGTGCATGCCCACTGCGGCATCCCCTACACAGGCAAAACGCTGGCCCACAAGGCGGCGCGGGTAGACAGCGACCAGTGGGTAGGCCTGGCGTGTGCTGACCAGCGTCATGGCTCCCAGGCGTCCGGCAAAACGGTGCTTCATGTCGCTGCCAAAAGCTGCAGGATCTTCGGCCAGGATCGGTTCCATGGCGTGACTGGGCAGCGTCAGCACCACCGACGAGCGGTGCGCGCCGGTGACCGGGTCATCATTCATCGGCAGCAGGGCCAGCGTCTGGCCGTAGTCAAACCACTCCCAGGCAGCGTGGTGGTGCGGCTCTTCGTGCGACATCACGCACACCAGCATGCTGCGGCCAAAGTCGTGCATGTCGGCCGCAATGCCCATGGCGCGGCGCGTGGTTGAAAATCGGCTGTCCGCGGCGATCAGCAGTTTCGCCTGCAGCGCAGTGCCGCTGGCCAGACTCACATGGGCGCCCTGGGTGTCGGTGCGAACGGTGGCTACCTGTTCACCCGCCAGCAGGGTGATGTCGTTGTGGGTCTGGCGTGCTTGCTCAACGGCGTCAAAAGCGGCGCGGCGAATCAGGTGATTGGATACAAGCCACCCCAGTTCGCTGTGCGATCCCAGACCGTGACCGATCACCATCGCGAACGGCGAAGGGCCGTTGAGCACCCGTGCGTCACGCAGTGGCGACAGGGCATGCGGGTCGAACGCCTCAATGCGTTCCCATAAACCCAGCTTTCGCATCAACGTTGCGGAGTGTTGGGTGAGCGCAATCTCCCGACCATCGAAAGCCGGTTGCGCGATAGCCGCCAGAGGCAGTTGCTCGACCAGGGCCGTTTGTAACCCGTGCCCGGACAGTACGCGCGCCAGGCAAAGGCCAGCCGGGCCGGCACCGGAAATGATGATGTCGTAGTTCTTCTGTTTCATGGCGGTGCATCAGGTTTTGATCTTCACGCCACGCCGGGCCATCATGTCCTCGCTCATGGCCTGCAGGGCACTGACTGACAGTCCCGCCTGGGCTGCGGGGTAGATCAGGCGCTCTTCGTCCTCAATGTGGCGGTTGTAGAGAGAAGCAAAATGGTCCAGCGCCTGGGTTTGTTCAGGTGTAAATGGCAACCACGCCGGTAGCGAAGACTCGGCCACGCCAGCGAGGACGATGCGGGCGGCTGACCAGGCTGTTTCCATCTGGCGATGGTCGTTCATCAGTCGATCCACCACCTCCCGTACTTCCGGATTGCTCCCGGCCATCAACGGCGGGAATACATGCAGCTCTTCGTCCTGATGGTGGAGTGGGGCTGCCAGGTCAAAATAGCGCATCACGTCACGTGCAGCTTGTCGGGCGGATTCATCAGGGCCATGTTCAAGCAAATGCTGCTGCAGGCGCACCACAAGCGCCAGCGAGCGTTCCACGCGTTCATGGCACGCAGTCAGCATGTCAAACGGGGCCTCAAATCCGGCCGCGGGTGCATGGTGGCCGGGTAGTGCGACGGAATGTTTCATGTAAGAACCCGCCAGCACATCAGCCAAACTGCACAGGCTGTCCGTTCTGATCAAACGGAATGAAGTTGCCGTGCTCCCCCCGTTTGATAGCTTCAACCATACTCTGGAGAGGTACTTCTGCCTCTTCGCTGGTGGGTGCCAGATTCGAGACGCCCGACATGGCGGCAGCAAACACAATGCCCCATTGCTGGCCGAACTGACGGGACTCTTGGACTAATTCCGAGAACGAGCCCAGTTCCTCTGGGCGCTTGTCCACACACATCAGCGGTACCAGCGCACCGCCCTGGCCCGCCCTGAATCGTTCACGTTGTTCCGGCGTACTGTCATCGGGCAACTCAACGCCAGCAAACACAAATAACAGGCGTTGTGGCCGCGGCTGGCTCCGTGCTGCCTGCAGGAGATCATCAAAATTAGAAATAGTCATGGTGTTTCAGTTGGAAAGGGTTCGCACGTAGTCAGCGGGTTGTGGTCGCAAACGGTGCCCCTTGCTGGCACCTGCCGTTCCGATACTCAGGAAACACAGCGCGTGTTCCCCATCGTTCAGGCCAAACAGCGTACGAAGATGGGCCGATTTCAAGGCCTTTCCGCTGGTCAAAGCGGAGCCATACCCCAACGCAGTAGCCATTAGCAGCATGTTTTGAATGGCGCAACCGGTAGCGACTGTTCGCTCCATCAGATCAATCTGCGGGTCTCCACAGAGCCCGTCCACCGTCACCAGCAAAAGGCAGGGGGCCCGGTGGGCTTTCTCCCTCGCCTGGGCAACCTGTTCCGGCGTGGCCGCAGCATCGCGCTCCATCAGCGCAGCACCGAAGACCTCGCCGAGTGGTGCGCGCGCAGACTGGGGTATCAGAATGAGGCGCCAGGGCAGCAATTGGCCATGGTCAGGCGCAGTGCCTGCGCTGGCGAGGATGGCTTCCAGTTCTCTCTCATCGGGGCCAGGCGCTGCCAGGCGCTTGGGCAAAACCGTCTGGCGCGACTGCATCAGGGTTAGCGCGATCGCGGGGAATTCATTCTCTGCCGGGGGTGAATCCTGCAATGCGGGGCGGGTTTGAAGGGGGGCGCTCATCACGTTATTGTTTTATCCGGGCCGTCCGTCCGCACGGATGCGGCCATACCAGCTTGCCAGACGTGTGCCCCACAACACCATGATGCCCACCCATAAAAGAGCTGCAGGCACCAGCAGCCACCCGGCGAGCGCGCTTTGAGCTGCTGCGCCGATACGCAACACAGTAGCCACCTGCAGCAGGCAGAACAGAGACCAAACCAGCTTGTCTGCCACAAGTGCGCGCCCGCTGTGGCCACAGGAAACGCGCGTCACCATGGCGAGCATCAGGGAACCCAGGCATCCCATCGTGAGGGCATGCAGTGAGCCCAGAGACAGGATCGGCGTGCCCTGCAATCCACCCAGGAGCTGTGAAGCACCGCCAAGAACCAGTGACAAGCCGAGCCACATGAAACCAAGGTGCAACATGGCCAGCAGACGGTTTTTCAGGCTTTGCATCAAGCCCCACGTGATCGCCAGCCACAATAAAGTCAGCCCCGCCGCCAGTTCAGTCGTTCCACGCAACAGCATCCACATCATTGCAGCGCCGCCCTGCAGCGGACCATTCAGTTCCACCCAGACGCTGACCACCTCAAAACACGCCACACCCAGCATCAGCCCAAGGGCCCAAAATGGCCTTCTGGCGTTGATGAAAGGCATGGCGCTGGACGTGAAAAAGGGAATCATCCGATGGGCGACTGACACGTAAACCGGGACAACAAACCCCCACAAACCCGACAGCACGAAGGCACGCGCCATATCTGTTGCGTCAAGTGCCAGGCTGATCATCAGTCCCGTGACGCAGAGGCAGCCAATGACGAAGGCAAGGCCGATCACGCGGGCGTGCAATTGATCTTCTACGTCGCTGCGACGAATGAATCGCCAAAACAGGGCTGTCATCCACATCAAGCCTGCGCACGCCGGAAGCAAAGCCGTGAGCGCCATCAGCGTATGGATGTGCTGGGCGGTGACCCACAGCAGCCAGCCTGATGCCAGCAACAGCAGTGGCACCAGCAGTTGCCGGGCGTCCAGCGGTTCGACACCCAGCCACTTGGGCCCGGCAGTGAACAAAAAACCGGAGAAAAAGAGGGGAATGAATCCGAACGTCATGACTGCTGCATGTCCCAGTGAGGGTGACATGGCATACGGCAATGTCAAACCCGCACTGACCCGGTCAACCTGCACCAATGCCCACCACGCTGCGGCGTACATCAGCACGACCACTGCGAGGAAAAATCCCAACCGGTGCGGGGCCAGCAACAAATTACCGACGCGCCAGCCACCACCGGTTCGCGGCACGGGCGGAGAGGTGGATTTGCCCTGCACGTGACGGATCGACATGGCTGGCGGAAAGTTCATCCGCAAGTGCCCAGGTGACCGCATTGCGTGCAATAGTCGCAGCCGTCTTTGCGGATAACGGCATGAGCGCCGCATTCCGGACACTTTTTGCCCGCCATGACAGGCGGCATGGCGCCTGCTGCATCGCTACTCGCGGGCTGCAGGGATGCCGTGCCGTATTCATGGTGCCCTGCGACACGGTTGATCAGGATCTTCTGGATCGCGTAGGCAACGGCGGCCACTTCGGAGTCATGCCACATGGGTACGACGGTTCCATCATCCTTGCGATGTGTTCCCAGGCGTACCGGCCCGCGATCCCAGGCCACCTTGCGCATGTCGCTGAGAGCCCGCTCCAGGAATCCACCGCGCGCCGCCAGTGACAGCAGGCGCATGCTGGAGGTGATCCATTGCTGCGACTCACCACTCTGACCCACCGGCATGAAGAACTCGATGGCACGGTCCACCGTGCCAGACCCGTTTGCAGCAGGTACCGGCAGGAATGACACCAGCAGGTACAGGGTCTTGTGACCTTCCTGAGTCCAGTAGTCCACCTTCTCAGCGACCGCCGACAGTGCGCCTTTGGGCCTGCTTTCAATAACCGTCCGCATGGGATCTATCGGAGGTGCGACCAACGAAGGGGCGGTTTCCGGTTTGGCAGGACCCGCGTCCAGAACCGAGCCGAGGATGGCGTTGGGTCGGTAGGTGGCCAGGCCCTTCAGTTGTGCACGCCAGGCCTGTTGATACAGGCCCTTGAAATCGTCATAAGGGTAGTCTGCCGGTACGTTCACCGTTTTGGAAATGGCCGTGTCCACGAAGGGTTGCACGGTTTCCATCATGGCAATGTGGTTGGCAGCTGAAATCTCAAGCGCGTTGACGAAATAGTCCGGCAGTTTGTCGACATCTCCACCCAGTTCGCGGAAAAGACGCCAGGCGTGGTCTTCCACGGCATATTCACTCGTACTGCCATCGGACTCGCGTTTCTTGCGGCGATACACCCATGAGAACGCCGGCTCGATGCCATTGGAGGCATTGTCGGCAAATGCCAGGCTCACCGTACCCGTGGGTGCGATGGAAAGAAGGTGACTGTTGCGAATGCCGTGCTGGCGGATGGACTGTTGCAGCGCTTCAGGCAGGCGGCTGGCAAAGGTCCCGGAGGCGAGGTAGCCGTCGGTGTCAAATTTTGGAAAGGCTCCTTTTTCCTGTGCCAGTTTGATGGAAGCCGCGTAGGCTGCATCACGCATACACGTCGCGATACGTGCCGCCATCTCCCGCCCTTGCGGATCGTCATACCGCAGGCACAGCATCGACAGCACGTTGCCCAAGCCCGTGAAGCCAACTCCGATGCGACGCTTGGCGGCCGCTTCGGCTTGCTGCTGTGGCAGCGGCCAGAAGGTGACGTCCAGTACGTTGTCCAGCGCGCGTACCTGAATGGCGACAGATTTTCCGAAGGCCTCAAAATCAAACGTTGGAACACCGGCAAACCCGAAGGGATGGCGTACAAAGTGCGGCAGGATGATGGGTCCCAGATCGCAGCATCCGTAAGGTGGAAGCGGCTGCTCGCCGCACGGATTGGTTGCCGAGATCGACTCGCAATAAGAGAGGTTGTTGTCCCGGTTGATGTGATCCAGAAACAGGATGCCCGGCTCGGCAAAGTCATAAGCCGAACGCATCACGGTGTCCCACAGGCTGCGTGCGGCAACTGTTTCATATACCCACAAACCGTCCGCGCACTGGAAAGCACCACGCCCGATCAGCCCGGTTCCCGGTTTGGCACGATGCACCAGTTCCCAGGGTTGATCTGCATCGAGCGCCCGCATGAATGCATCCGTCACGCCAACAGATACGTTGAAATTGTTCCATCGACCTGGCGTCCGTTTGGCGGTGATGAACTCATGTACATCGGGATGATCAATCCGCAGTACGCCCATTTGCGCACCACGCCGTGCACCTGCACTCTCCACCGTTGAACAGGACTGGTCAAACACATTGATGTAACTGCAGGGCCCGGACGCCATGGAAGCGGTTGCCTTGACTTCGGCTCCACGGGGGCGGATGCGGGAGAAGTCGTACCCCACACCACCGCCACGACGCATGGTCTCGGCGGCTTCCCGCAGGGCTTCATAGATACCAGGGTTGCCTTCATCGTCCACGCCCTGAATGCAGTCGCCAACGGGTTG
>Ga0208460_10002601_pt1 | contig 10242 bp, 7 predicted proteins | sample AD_STIC10_MetaG_FD_184436 | JGI IMG/M metagenome (GOLD analysis project Ga0208460, IMG submission 184436) | Active sludge microbial communities of municipal wastewater-treating anaerobic digesters from USA - AD_STIC10_MetaG (SPAdes) (version 2) | ecosystem: Engineered > Bioreactor > Anaerobic >... | reverse complement strand
AAGGGTTGCAATAAGGGTGTCTGCGCTGGCCTTGTCGGCTACCTGCACGGTCTTGGTGCCCGAGTTGGTGCGCAAATCCACGGCGTAGGTATTTTTGATGATGTTGCCGGGGCCAACGGCGGACCTGTTTGACGCCTGTGAATCGCTGTTTGCGGCTTGCACCTGCCGGGCCGATTCAGACTTTGCATAGGCTGCGGCGTCCCGTTCGATTGCCGCGGTTTGCAAACCCTGCGTGCTCGAAAAGTATTCGGGGCGGTCTTTGATGCGGTTGTAAATTCCGGCAAAGATGCTCTCGAATATCTTGGCCTGTGCGTCGGATGTGGTGTTTTGTGCGGCCAGCGCCGAAGCGTCAGCACCGCCCACGATCAAGCGGCCGGCGCTATCGGTTGCCCATTTATCACTGGCCGACGATGCGGCCCTCGAATAGCCGTCCACCTTCTCAGCGGCGCTATCCCAGGCGGCGCCGATGCGCTCGGCAGCCTTTTCGCCAGCGTCGCCCACCTTGTACATTTCTTCTTGAAGGCGCAGCACGTCCGGCAGGATTCCGCCGTTGGCAGCCTTGGCGGCAGCGCCATACTTCTCCCAGGCGGCGCGCAGCTCGTTGATGGTGCCGCCGTTGGCTTTGATGTAGTCGAAGGCTTCGCGGGCTGAATCCTCGGTTTTTTGCAGGGCTTCGCGGGACTTGAGACCAAGGGCTTCAAAGGCTTCTGACAGGCTATTGATTCCAGGCTTCAGGGTGTCCAGGCGGTCACGGGCGGCGGATAGCCCTTGTGCGAGGCGTTCGCCCGTTACAAGGCCTGCGTTGCCAAGCTCTACCCAGCGATCAAGCACGGCCTTTGCTGCGGCTTCCGTGGTGGCGGCTTTGCCGGCTTGGTTCAGGCTGGCAGATAGCGCAATGCCCGTATCCACGCCTTGCTTTCGCAGATCGTCAACGCGGCCAATCAGCACGTCGAAATTATTGATGGACGACTGCGCGGCGGTGTTGATGCCGTTGGACAGTTCGCCCGCATCCAGGCCGGTGCGGCGCAGGGCTTCGCCAAGCTGGGCTTCCAGCGCAGCGGCAAGGCGGCGGGCGCCTTGTTCGCTGCCGTCAAAGGCGGCGCGGGCCTGCACCTCAAACTTTTGCAGGTCTTGCCCGTTTAGGGCCTGCTTCCAGGCGTCCCGCACCTGGTCGGCACTGATTTTGCCGCGCACGGCCAGCGCATCGAGTGCGGCGCCGGCATCGGCAATGCCTTTGACGTTGGAAAGGTCCATGTCCTTGCCAATTTTTCCCAGGGCCGCGGCCGTCGTTTCGCCTTTCTTGGTCAGCTCGCCAAAGTCCGCAACAAGGGTTTTTGAGCGTTCGGACAAGCCCAGGGCCTTGTCGGCGGCAAGCTGCTTTTTCTGTGCGACTTCAGCATCCGCGGCGGACATGGCTTTAGCGGCGGCTTCGGCTGCCTTCATCTGCCGCTCGTTGTCTTCGATAACCTTGCCGTAGCCCATCGCTTTGGCGGCGGCTTCGCCCATCCATTTGCCAATGTCGGAAAGGTTGGTCACCAGAAAGGCAAGGCTCAGACCCTTGACCAGAGAGAGCGCGCCGGCAAGGCGGCCAGTGCTTGCCGCGGCAACGTCGGCAGCCGCAGCGGCGCCGGCTTTGGCTGCGTTGTTCGCTACCTGTGCGGCGGTGTTTGAAGAGGTGGCGGCGGTGTTGGCGACGGTGGCGGCCGTGTCGGCCGTCTTGGCCGCGGCCGACGTAGTAACCGCAGATTTCAGGCTCAGAAACTCGGCGGCGATGTTGTAAGCCTTCCAGCCAAGATAGGCTTGCCCGGCATTCATCAAGCTGGAAGCCACCAGATCAAAATTCTTGGCCAGGGATTCGATAACCCCCGCGGCGGCGGCGCTTGCGCCCGTGGATTTGTCAACAGAGCCTATCCAGATTTGCCACTGGGTGTTCAGGTCGGTAATCGCGCGGCCGATGGTTGCCGGCAGCTTTGAGAACTCACGATCAATAACCGCAGCCTGCCCCGTCAGAGCGGAAATTACCGTTTCGGTAGATAGCTGGCCGGCTTCGGCCATTTTGCGCAATTCGCCGGTCGTGACGCCCAGCCCTTCGGCCAGGGCTTTGGCAAGGCGGGGCGACTGCTCCATGATGGAATTGAATTCGTCCCCGCGCAGCACACCGCTTTGCAGGCCTTGAATCAGTTGGACAACGGCGGCATTCGACGCCTGAGCCGATGCCCCCGAAAGCTGAATCGACTGATTGACGGTTTCCGTCAGGCGCAGGGCTTCAGCTTGGCCGATGCCCATCTGCTTGCCGGTTTCGGCCAGTTTGGCGAAAAGCTGGCCGGTCGCTTCGAGAGAAGTATTCGTGCGCAGGGCAATGTCTTGCACGCCCTGAAAGGCTTCATCAAAAGCGGCGCCTTCACCGACTGCCATTTTGACTTTAGCGGTCAGGTTGGCGTACGCGTCGGCCGTTTGTGCAATCCCAGCGACAGCGCCCGCGGCAGCCTGAGCGGAAAGCCATGCCGCATACAAAACCTTGAGTTCGGAAAGTTGATTGCCGATGGATTGGGTGCTTTTGGAGACGCTGGCGTTCAGCGTGTCGGAGTCGGTAGCGACTTTGCGCACCTGGTTTGCCAGCACCCCAAGGGCGGGCGCGGCTTCGCCGCCTTGCTTTGCGAGCGCGTCAATGTTCTTGGCGAGCTGTTCAACCGCGCCTTCACCCGTGGTTTCGGCGGAAATGCGCAGCTTCACTTCATCGTTGGAAAGAATGGCCATGATTTTTTGCTCCAGAGATTTGAAAAGAGTGGGGGGCTTACTTGCTGTGCGGGGGTGGGGCGACGCGGGCCGGGTTGCCATGCCTCACGCCTTCCGCGAGGTTGCGCAGAACTTCATCGGCCCGCTCGGGGCTGAATGCCTTGCCCATGCTGGAAGCCAGCAGGTCGAATACCGCGGCGTGGTGATTGGCGAGAATCACGCCAAGAGCGACGCGCAGCGGGTTACAGGAGGCTTTGAACTCGACGCCAATTGCCTGAATTCCATCTTCCAGGGCGGCGCGGGTGGCTGCCAGGGCGGGCGGTGTGGGGTTGCTCATGGTGTGTTCTCCGATTCGGTTAGAGGTGATTCATAAAGAGCTGCGGCAGGGTGTGGCAGCACAAGGGGCGAAGCGAGGCCGGAAAAACCGGGGGGTGAGTGTTCAGCGCCAATCAGCGCAGGGCGAGGGCCGAAAGGCTGGAGGCGTTCCGGCAGTTCCGACTTAGTGAACAGAGAGTAGGAACAACATAGACCCCTTGAAAGCCTTGCCCCGCTTGGCTTTCCGGCTTCCGTTCCGACAGTCCCTGCTGTCCCTACGTGCTTTCATGGTGGTGGGTCGGCTTCTGGTGTGTCGGCAGGCGCCGGGCCTTCAAAAAGCGGCAGCGCGGGCGGCTCTGAATCCTCTTCTGTATCGACTGATTCCCCGGTCGCCAGCCATTCAAGGTATTCAATTTGAATGTCTGAAATACCCATTCCCGGCAGGGCGTTTATCAGGGCCTCGATATAGGTCTTTGCTGCGGAAAGCTCCCGCTCAAGGGTTGCCACACGCACCCGCAGGCCGGCGGCGTCTTCGGTGGCGACTCTAAAAATCTTTGCCCGCAGCCTTGCGGGGTCGGTGTTCTTGATTACCTCTCGAGCCGCTCGGGCTGGGTCAAGGCTTCCGTCTGGATAGACCGCCCGAATCTTCCCCAGCTTTACCCACTGGCTAACCGTTTGGCGGCTTACCCCGGTCATCCGTGCAAAGTCGGCTTGAGTCACGCGGACGCCTTGGGCCAGGTCGGCCGGCTCGAAGGGCAGCGGCGCCGATGTTGACGCACCGGCCGCGGCCGGCTCTTGGGTGTGGGTATTCGGTTGTCTTGTCATTGCGTCACCAGATTTGTAAGCACTTCACTAACTTTTTGCCCCTTCTAACTACATAGCTTTCGGGGCTCTCCGTACCCTGATGGAAAAGTCCAGGGAGGACCCGCAAAGCTCCAGTGCAGCCCCCACGCCGGGCAGTTCTTCCCCCCATCGGCAGGCAGGCGGCGAAGTGGGTGCTCCTTGGTGAAAGCCGGCGGCAAGTCATCACGGCCGCCACCGCACAAACCGTCCGACAAGCCCGGCCGGCACAGATGGGCGCATGTCTTGCACGACGGTTCGAAGGCTTGTTTATGCGGCGCGGGTTGGCCTTCAACACCATCACCCCCCGGCTCTTTAAATGACGGTGGATTGTGTTTTTCGTCTTGGCTTACCCTTGGCCTTTCAAAAACGGTCGGACAGGTCGGAACGTCGGAACAAAGCACGTCAAACCCAGTGCCGGCGCGGGTTTCGGCTGTTCCGACCGTTTCGGGGTTTTGGGGTTTGTTCCGACTGGTCGGATCGGAACAGGGCGCTTTTGCCTCGTTTTTAGGCAGATTCAGGGCTGAATCTGCCACCAGTGCCGACCAATCAATCATGGTCTGCACCCCATCCGAGAAGGTCCGGTTTTATGCAATATAGGCGGCTCTGCCCTCCCGCTCCCGGCTCCCGCACTTTGACGGAAATGTTCTTGCCGTCGCCCCGTTCCAGCACCCCGGCCTTCAGCAATTCCTTGGTCACCTGTGCCGGATCGAAGCCGTTGCATAGCTCGCTTTTGAACACGGCCGGATAGATCAGGTATTCAAACACCTGATATTTCTCTTCGAAGTCTGCTGTCTCAGCGGTCGGGCGCTTCCAGCCGGCCCGGTTCATCGTCCGCGGGGCGTGGCTATCGACCACCGACGGCCGGCGCCAATCCTCCAGGCGGGCGCCTGCATGGGCTTGAATCCACGCCTGCACCTGTTCCACCATCTTGCGCGGCTCCCGGTTCATTTCGCCGCCAAAGGCGTTTAGCCAGTCCTTGAACATGCGCATGCAGGCCTTTACCGCCTCGCCCTGTGGCCAGCCGGTAAGCCCCCATTCGGTAGCCTTCTCGCCCGCGTAGGCCACCGCGGCAAAGCGCGTTGCGGCCCGGATCGCCTGCCCGCCGGCTTTGTCCGACAAGGCGCGGGACTCAAAGGCGGCGCGAAGCTCTTCAAACTGGCGGGGCATTGCGTCCCGCTCCCGGATTACGTGGCGGATGAACTCCGGGTACGCCGTGCCGTAGTGCTTGGCGGCGTTGCGTTGCAGGGTTTCGGAGAAGCGGGCGCCATCGGCCAGGCCGTGCAGCGCATCCCAGCAGCCAAAGCCGGCGCCGGCATCGGCGGGCAGCTCGCAGAAGCGCACCTCTTGCCCAGCGTATGCGCGCTCGTTGTTTTCCTCGAGGAATTGGGTAAGGCCAATTTCTCCGTTCGACTGGAACAGCAGCGAGAAAGCCGCGGTTTCCCGCAAGCCCCCGGCAGCTTGCCCGCGGCCCTTGCCCTGCCCGCTGGTGAGCATATACGCGGCCCCGGCTACGTCTTTCGGGTTGCCCGCTTGTTTCAGCTCGTCCAGAAGGAGGGGCGCGTCACAGTGCCCGGCGGCTACGCCTTCAATCGCGGTGGCGGTCAGCAGCCAGGTGCGGCGGTATGTTGCCGGGCCGCACAGGCTCGCCGCCCCGTAAAGCAGGGCGGACTTACCCAGGCTCGAACCACCGGCCCAATGAAAACCGCCGGAGATGTTCGGATGCAGCCAGCACAGGCCACCGGCAAAGCCGGCCGACAGGGCGAACAACAGCCGGCTATTGCCCACCGCCAGGCCGGCGACGTTGGCCCGCCAGTCTTCGAGGGTGCCGGCGCTCTTGAACTGGGCATGCCCGCTGCCTTGGGCGGCATGCAGCCACAGTTCGGCATCGGGCGCGGCCAGCGGGTCATGGTCGCCCCCCAGCACGAAGGACCAGCGGCCGGGCGTTGTGCAGTCATCGTGCCAACCGATGCGGGACGTAAGACGGGCACGGGCCGGCGGCCGGGAGCGGTTCACGTACATCTTGAGCAAGCCGCCTTTGTTGTCGCCAATGAACAGGCCTTGCGCCCGCAGCAGGCGAGCCAGGGCGGCGCCGTCGCCTTCGAGCATTTCGTCAGGCACCAGCACCCGGCGGCGGCGGCCGTCGTGATCGCCGAAGGTGGCGAGGCGTTGCCAGTTCTCGCCGCGGGCGTCGCGCACCTGGTGGGTGATTTCGAGGGGGGCGCATACGAACTGTTCAACGGTTTCCCACCCCTCGCCGCGGCGCTCTACCTTGAGGCGATACACGCCCCGGCCTTCGGTGCCGTCGCGTAGCTCGAACAGCTCGCCGCCCTGTGCTGGCACCTGCCCGCTATCGGCTTTGGGCTTGGTCTTCGAGCGGGTGCGCTTGGCGGGCTTCTCGGGTTCATCCGCAGGCGCGGCAGGAGCCGATTCCGGGGCGCTGGTGGGGTTTTGTGCTTCGGGGGCGGTGTCGGGTGCTGCCGGGGTTGAATCGTCGCAGGCCGGGCCGGCTATCGCGACACGTGCGGCTTCGAGGATGGGGCGCACAACATCAAGCCCTTCGAGCGTGGCCAGGTCGTTGAAGTCGGTTGCAGAGTCGGGGCGCTCAAGGCCAAAGGCAGGCACCGCCACCACACCACCCACCGCACGGGCGGCCGCTTCGGCTTTGCTGCGGCCGGGGTTGCCGGCGGTGCGGTGATCGTCATCGGCGCAGATGATGAAGCGGGCGCCGGGACTCGCTTCACGCAGGGCACGGGCCACCGGCTCAAGGCTGCCGGCGTCGAAGGCCACCGCCACCGGCCAGCCGGTCGCCTGGTGAATGCTCGCCGCGGTCGCGTAGCCTTCGGCAACGCACAGCGGCACCCCTTCGGCCAGCTCGCCTATCAGGTGGAACTTGCCGGCCTTCTCACCACCCGGCAAAAAGTCTTTGTCGCGTCCGTCCACCTTGTCGGGGTAGATCGCTTGCAGGCTGTGCAGGGTGCCGGATGCGCTGCGCATGGGCACCAGCAGCACGCCGGGAATACGGTTTTCTCGCCACTCGCCGGGGCGGACCTCTTCCCACTTGGGCCATGTGCCGATGCGCAGCCCATACGAGATAACCCCTTTTCTCAGCAGATAGGCGTGATCGTCCCGCGCTGGCTTGGCGCTGTTCCAGATCGCATGCGCTTTCTTGCGGGCCTTGTCCCGCTTGATCTTGGCTTCGGCTTCGCGTTCGGCACGCTGGGCTTCCATGCGGGCACGGTTGGCGGCTTCCTCTTCGGGCGTGAGCTGGCGGCCAATGTCGGCCCGCCAGTTTTCCCACTCCAGACCATCGCGGAAGTTCTGGAAACCACCGGCCGGCACGCCATCGAGGTGCAGCAGATAAGCCCCGTCCTTCTTGCCTTTGGCGCCCTCCCACAGCGGGCAGCGGTGCAGCTTGCCGTCAGCTTCGAGGCGGTCGGGAAGCAGCAGGCCTCGGGCTTCGGCGGCGGTGCGGAATTGGTCGAGAATTGAGGCGGTATCGATCATGCCGCCCTCACACCCGCTGCGCGCCGGACATGGCCAGCGGAACCGCGTTCCTGTCAGCTGCAACGCCGACTTGACCGGCCATGTTCACCCAAATAAAAACACGGCATCCACACAGCACGGCAAAGGCCGGCAGCCGGCGCCCGTTAGCGCGGGCGTAGGCGATGGCGGATGGCAGCAGCTTTTCATGGATGGCGCGGTATTCGGCGGGCGTGGGGCGCACTTCAACGGCCATTTCGGCCTTGCGTGCCCGCTTCAGCACACGGCGCAGAGCCTTGTCTATTTCGTCACTACTGCGGGTCGCTGCTACACGTCCCCGTAAAAAGCCTTTCGCCAGCGGGGCAACGCCGGGGGGCTCAAGGGCGACGCCGTGAGCAATAGCGGATCGGATCTTCCTTGCCATTACCGGCCATCTTTCTTCGCCGGCCTGAGGGCTGCATCACGGGCCGCCACCCTTGCGGCAAGCCAGGCGTTGATTTCCGATTCAACCCAGCCGACAGACTTGGGGCCAAGCTGAACAGGAGCCGGGAAGGTGCCGGCCTTGATCCCGTCGTAGATCGTGGAGCAGCCAAGCCCGGTACGGGCTTCGACTTCCGGCCGGCGAAGGATTGCAAGGGGATTTGCATTGGTGTCGGAATATTTCATGGCAGTCTGTTTAAATTCAGTCGGTTAGCTACGGAACGGCCCGGAACTGAGACGAATTAAAACGACTGCGGCGGAAATAGATAAGGCGGGGGATTTCCCTTTTTTTGGCTTTCCACCAAAAACAAGGAACGGGCGGGCGATTTACGGCCGGTGCATGCTTGACCGGCGCCGGAGCGTCTCGCCGCGGCGCCTGTTTGGCGGGGTTTATCCCGTGCTATCGGAGAAAAGAGAAGCCAACGCCGCGCCCGCCTTGAGTCGCTCCAGGTAGTCCGCCCAAAGATCCATCATCCGGCGCCGGTCCTTCATGAACTTGGTGCGGTTGTAGGCGGTGCCCAGGGCGTCGGGCACGGCGTGGGCAAGCTGGTGTTCAATCACATCACGATCCACGCCGAGCTCTTCATGCAGGATCGTCCGGGCCATCGCCCGAAAGCCGTGCCCCGTCATCTCCTCCTGTGTGTCGTAACCCATGCGCTGGAGAGCGGCATTCACTGCTGCATCAGACATGCATTTTCTTGGGTTGCGTCCGGCGAACACATGCACACCGCGCCCGGTCAGTGGGTACAGGTCGCGCAGGATCGCCACAGCCTGCGGAGCGAGGGGCACGAGGTGCGGCGTCGTAATGCCCTTGCGTGTCCAGTTCTTCATGCGGCGGGCTGGAATGTTCCATTCGCCTTTTTCGAGGTCGATTTCTGCCCATTCAGCCTTTCGCAGTTCGCCAGGTCGAACGAACACCAGCGGGGACAGCTTCAGAGCAGAGTGCACAACCAGCGTCCCCCGAAAGGCATCAATCGCACGGAGCAGGCCGGCAACGTCGGAAAGGTCGGTCAGGGCTGCCATGTGCTTAACGAGGGGAGGAGGCAAGGCCCCGCGCAGGTCGCCAGTAGGGTCGCGTTCAGCGCGGCCGGTCGCCACCCCGTAGCGGAACACCTGTCCGCAACTCTGAAGGGCACGGTGCGCCGTTTCCAGCCTTCCGCGTGCCTCGATGCGGCGGACGGTCGCCAGCACCTCGGGGGCGTTCAGGTCGGAGATTGGTTTTCCACCAATCCAGGGGAATACGTCACGCTCAAACCGCCTGAGGATCTTTTTTGCGTGGTCTGGCGACCATGTGGGCTTCATCTTCGAATGCCATTCACGCGCAACCGATTCAAAGCTGTTGGCGACGGCATCGGCGCGGGCGCTCTTGTGGGTTTTCCGATGCTCGCTTGGGTCGATGCCTTCGGCCAGAAGCCGGCGGGCTTCGTCCCGGCGCTCCCTCGCCATCTTGAGGGGCACATCAGGGTAAGCCCCCAGGGCAAGCAGCTTTTCCTTTCCGTCCACCCGGTACTTGAGCCGCCACAGCTTGCCGCCGCTGGGTTGAAGCAGCAGGTAAAGCCCTTTCTCGTCCGCCACCTTGCGGGCCTTCTCGCCAGGCTTCAGGGCTTTTATCTGTGTTTCGGTCAGGGACATCGGGGTATCTCCGGCAAGGGGTATCCCGGCCGTGGGGGTATCGTCAGGGGTAGGGCCCTCACATACCCCAGGATATACCCCCACGAGAGGCCGGCTTAGGGTGGAACGTGCCGGAACAGTAGGGATAAAAAAAGCCGGGAAAGCCTTATTTTAATTGGCTTTCCCGGCTTTGTCCGGAACATCCCGGAATCGTTCTTGGTGGCGGATGGTTGACCAAGTGCCGACTGGCCTCCCGAGCTTATGAGCTCTGGCGCGGGTTGCTGAGGGCACCCGCCAGATAACGGATTCATCGGTTATTCGAGAGGCTTCATCACAGGCATAAACATAATCATGCTGCGTTGAGCTCGATGATCCGCCACCCATATTCTCCTTTTGCTGGATTTTTGGCATAAACAGCTTGGGCAACGACTTCGTCAATACTCGGATCAATAGATTCGACGATTTGCGGAGGAACAAAAGCATCCTCTACGAAGCCAAAACCCTTCGGATTACGACGCAGTGGTCCGCTGATCCGCCTGACATCTTTCTCTGGCAGTTCTCTACGCTCTACGTTGAACACATCTACTCGATTGTTTTTTGGATTACGCGCAAAGCCACATTGAACGCCATCGCCAATTCGCAAGGGGCTCTCCGAAGAAGCATCAATTTTCACCTCCTCGCCGGAGTCAAGCAGGAGAACCTTTGTTGATTTTTCGGCGGTTGCTTCACGCGTGATTACACCAACGCCTAAATCCAGAGAATCCCATTGCTGCCCAT
>Ga0208460_10002596_pt1 | contig 10251 bp, 8 predicted proteins | sample AD_STIC10_MetaG_FD_184436 | JGI IMG/M metagenome (GOLD analysis project Ga0208460, IMG submission 184436) | Active sludge microbial communities of municipal wastewater-treating anaerobic digesters from USA - AD_STIC10_MetaG (SPAdes) (version 2) | ecosystem: Engineered > Bioreactor > Anaerobic >... | reverse complement strand
CACCGCTGCGTGCCAGTGATCCAGCAGCAGCCAGCATGGCCGCAGGCGTAGCCAGGGACAGTGCACACGGACAGGTAACCACCAGCACAGCTACCGCCACCATCAGTGCATGACCAGGGTCGCGGCTCCACCACCATGCGCAGGCAGCAATCGCCGCGAGCAAGACGGTCACCAAAAAAGGCTTTGCAAGTCGATCCGCCAGTTGCGCCCCTTGCGGCTTGGTGGCCGAGGCGCTTTCCATCAGCGCAACGATTTGCGCAAACCGGGTGTCCGACCCAATAGATTGCACCCGCACCTGAACGGTAGCGCTCAGGTTGTGACTGCCTGCAACGACCAGTGCTCCGGCGCCGCGTGTTACCGGACGTGATTCTCCAGTCAGCAATGCCTCGTCCACCTGGGTAGACCCCTGCTCAATAACCCCATCTGCGGAGAAAGCCTCACCCGGATGCACCCGGACCAGGTCACCAGCCACCAACCGGCGCACCGCCACACGCTCAAACTGGCCACCGGGCTGCAGACGTTCCACACTGTCAGGAAGGCGGTTCATCAGCGCTTCAAGAGCCCCTGCCGTACGGTCCCGCAATCGAAGTTCCAGCCAGCGCCCGGTCAGCAGGAAAAAGACGAACATGGTGAGGGAGTCGAAATAGACCTCCTGGCCGAACACGCCTTCTGGTTGAAACGTGCCTGCCGTGCTCACCGCAAAGGTAATAGCCATACCCAGCGCCACTGGCAGATCCATGCTGATGCGGGTCTGCGCAACATCACGCAGGGCATTCCTGAAAAAAGGCCCGCAGGAAAACAGAATCACAGGCAATGTGAGAACCCAGGACGCCCAGCGCAGCAATTGCTCCATCTCACCGGTCAGGTCACCGGGTTGAGCAATGTAAGCGGGCCACGCGTACATCATCACCTGCATCATGCATAGGCCTGCAACCAGCCAGCGCCAGAGGGCTTTTCGGGTTTCAACCTTGCGACGCTCGCTGGCAAACACATCGTTTGCCGGTACTGCGCGGTAGCCGCTATCAGCGACGGCCTGCATCCACCCGGAAGGGCTGACCTTCGAGGCCGACCATACGACGCGTGCCCGATGACTACCCGCGCTGACCTGGGCGCTGACAACGCCTGGCACCCTGCCAAGAGCCTCCTCGACCGTCAGCGAACAAGCGGCGCAGTGCATGCCTTCGATCACCACACTGGACTCCCAAAGCGCGGGGTCGGGACCACAAACCCGACTGAATGCACTCCACTCATGTGGATCATCCAGCAGTCTCAAGGCTTCTTTTCCGCTGGGAGCAGGCGCAGGTAGTTCCGTAGAAGCTTCCACAGTCGCAAACTTCTCAGGCAATACAAAAGCGGCTGGGAACATGAGGTTGAAGTGTGCCGGACTGGATCATCCTGATACTTGATACATATCAAAGCGTGGCCATATCCGACGTGTAAGCTGTACCATATTACATTTTAGGAGCGACTATGTACAAGCGTATTCTGGTAGCAACCGACGGTTCCAGCCTGTCCAAAAAGGCCGTCAACAGCGCCATTGCAATGGCCGCACTATGCGGCGCCGAGTTGGTCGCCCTGAAAGTAGTCCCAAGATACCCGCAAAGCTACTTTGAGGGCGGTCTTGCGTTGCCCGTCAGCGAAATCAGCCGGGTCGAAAAGCAGTGGGCCATGGATGGACAAACCATCGTTGACGCGGTGAAGAAACTTGCTGAAGGCAAAGGCGTTGTCGTCAAAGCAATCACGGTGAAGTCTGATCTGGTGTCGGATGCAGTCGTCTCCGCGGCGAAAAAACAGAAATGTGACTTGATCGTGATGGCCTCCCACGGCCGTAAAGGCATCAAGCGACTTCTGCTGGGCAGTGAGACGCAGCACGTGCTGACGCACTCTCCTGTACCGGTGCTGGTACTGAAATAATCTCTTCAGTGGGACGTGGTTTCACCCCAGTTGAAACCACGCTGACTTGGTTTGCATGTAAGACAGCAAACTCATCATGTGTTTGTCGCGTGAGTTGCCTGATTGTTTGTAGCCGCCAAAAGGCTGCGTCATGTCGCCGTCGCCGAAGCAGTTGACCCACACCACGCCCGCCTCCAGCGCATTGACGAAGCGGTGCGCTTTCTTCAGGTCACTGGTCCACACTGACGCGGCCAGACCATAGTCCGAGTCATTCGCCAGCGCTATCGCCTGCTCTTCACTTTCAAAAGCCGTTACCACGGCCACCGGCCCAAAAATCTCCTCGCGGGTGATGCTCATCTGGCTGGTAGCACCGGTGAACAATGCGGGCTCCACATAAGCGCCCGAGGCACCCGGACCCTGACTGCCTCCCCCCATCACCAATTGCGCCCCCTCACTCTGGCCACGGACAATGCGGGCCAGAACGCTTCGCTGGTGCGCGTGGCTGGCAAGTGGTCCCAGCGTGGTTGCAGGATCCAGCGGATCGCCGGGCCGATAGGCCATCGCGGTGCGGGCCATGAAGCGTTTGACGAACTCGTCGTGGATGTCACGTTGCACCAGCAGACGTGACCCGGCGTTGCAAACTTGTCCCGCGTTGTCAAAAATGCCGCCCACGGCACGGTCCACGGCTGCATCCAGATCATATAAATCAGAGAGAAAAATCTGCGGGCTTTTGCCACCGGTTTCCAGTGCCACACGCTTCATATTGGACTGCCCGGCGTAGCCCAGCAGCAACTTGCCAACAGCCGTGGAGCCCGTGAACGAGAGCTTGATGACATCCGGGTGTAAGGCCAGGGCCCGGCCAGCCTCCAGGCCATAACCATTGACCAGATTGAACACGCCAGGCGGACCACCTGCCTGCACAAACAGTTCGACCAGCCGGGTGCACGACAGCGGCGCCTGCTCCGCAGGTTTTAGCACCACGCAGTTACCTGCAGCCAATATGGGGGCAATCTTCCATACCGCCATCAGCATCGGGTAGTTCCACGGCGTGATGGCACCCACTACCCCCAGCGGTTCGTGAAGGATCATGTGCAAAGCTGATGGATCGGTATGGGTGACAGCACCCTCCATCTTGTCGATGCACTCGGCGAAATAGCGGATGGTTTTCAGGACTTCAGGGATGTCTATATTGATCACATCACGGATAGGCTTGCCCATGTCCAGCGTCTCCAGCACAGCCAGCTCATCGCAATGCTGCTCCACCAGATCGGCAAAACGTTGTAACACCTCCATACGCGCGCGCGGTGCCAGGCCACGCCAGCGACCGTCTTTCCAGGCGGTCTGTGCACTGCTAACAGCAGCGTCAACATCGGCAACGCCACCCAAAGCCATTTGGGCAATAACCTCGCCGCTCGCGGGATTCACGCAATCAAACACTCTGCCGTCGCGCGCAGCAACGTAACGTCCGTCAATAAACAGCCCGGTAGTGATCGACAGACGGGAAGCCAGAGCCGCCCAGCCATCACGTGTTGTCGGAGTTGCTGAAACCACCGGATGGGTCACGATTTCGCCTGCGTGCCCGAGGGGCGTGGCGCACCCTCTTCTGCAAGCAATTCAGCTGGATAACCGGGTGCGCGTAGCTCCAGACCGCAAGCAGCCTCAATCATGCGCGCCACTTCAGGTGATTGCGCATTGCCACCGTACAGCCCGCGCGCACGCATGAAAATCTGCTGGGTCATGCTGCCCAGCTCCAGCGGTACGCCAATTTTTTCAGCGATGTTATTGACCAGGCCCAGATCCTTGCAGGCCAGATCCATCGTGAATTTCACGTTATAGCTACCACTGAGAATGAGCTTGGACTCGGTTTCATGCACAAAGCTGTTGCCCGAGCTGGCCCGGATTGCGCGGTAGGTCGCATCCGGATCGACACCATATTTGGCCGGCACCATCATCGCCTCAGAAGCTGCAACCAGATGGATAAAAGCCAGCATGTTGGTCACCACCTTGACGACCGAAGCATTTCCGAGCTTGCCCATGTAGATGATCTGCCCGCCCATGGCTTTGAGCAAGGGCTCAACCCGCCTGTAGACACCTTCCTCGCCACCCACCAGCACGGTAATTTCACCCGAGTTGGCCAGATGAACGCCGCCGGTCACCGGGCATTCCAGCACACTGATGCCGCGCAAAGTAGCTTCGCTTTGAAGGCGCTGCAGGTCTTCAAAATCTGTGGTGCTCATCTCGATCCAGACACCACCGGGCGCCATGTTCTCAAACACACCGCCCGGACCTTCGACGACTTTGCGTGACACCGCTGGTGAGGGTAAGGCAGTGATCACCACATCCGCACCGCGACACACACCGGCAACATCAGCTGACCAGGCCGCTCCGGCCGCCACCAAAGGCTGTGCGGCTTCCTGGTTGAGGTCAGTCACTGTGGTGGAAAAGCCGGCCCTGACCAAGCTGCTGCATAGGCCCTGACCGAGGGCACCAAGCCCGATAAAACCGATCTTCAGACTGTCATTGGCCATGTTGGGTAGTTCTATTCAGTGTTACAGGCCCAGTCTAGAGGCAATGAACATCAATTCAACGGTCGCAATTTGAGGAATTGACCATATCGCGGTGCTTGCAGATCTCCGCTGTTATGAAACTGAATTTTGGTACTCGGCACGCAACACGTTTTTCTGAACCTTGCCCATGGTATTGCGCGGCAGCTCACTGACGATGAAGCAGCGCTTGGGGATCTTGAAATTGGCCAGCTTGGCCTTCAGGCTGGCGATGATGTCCCCGGCATCCAGCACAGCGCCCGGCTTTGCGACCACTACAGCAACCCCCACTTCGCCAAAGTCCGGATGCGGCACGCCGACCAGTGCGCTTTCCAGAACACCGGGCATGTCGTTGATGTAGCCCTCAATTTCAGCGGGGTACACGTTGTAGCCGCCGCTGATGATGAGGTCTTTGCTGCGCCCCACGATGGTCACGTAGCCACGCGCATCCACCTTGCCCACGTCGCCGGTTTTGAAGTAGCCGTCTGCGGTGAATTCTTCCGCTGTTTTTTCAGGCATGCGCCAGTAGCCCTTGAAAATGTTGGGGCCCTTCACCTGAATGCCACCAATTTCACCCACCGGCAAAATCGTGCCCTCGTCATCCTGAACGCGCAAGCTCACGCCCGGCAAGGGGAAACCCACGGTGCCACCGCGACGCTCGGATTGGTTGTTGTAGCGGGGGTCGGCCCGGTAAGGGTTGGAGGTAAGCATGGCGGTCTCGCTCATGCCGTAACGCTCCAGAATGGTGTGGCCCGTGCGCGCCTGCCAGGCGGTGAAGGTCTCGATCAGCAGAGGCGCCGAGCCCGCCACAAACAGCCGCATGTTGCGCACCACGTCTTTCGTCAAACCCGCCTCGCCCAGCAAACGCGTGTACAGCGTCGGAACGCCCATGAACACCGTCGCCCCGGGCATCTTGCGCAAGACCAGTTTGGGATCGAATTTTCCCAGCCAGATCATCTTGCTGCCGTTGATCAGTGCGCCATGCAACGCCACAAACAAGCCGTGAACGTGGAAGATAGGCAGCGCATGAATCAGCACGTCACCCGCCTTCCAGCCCCAATAGTCCTTGAGCACCAGCGCATTGCTCAGCATGTTGCCGTGCGTGAGCATGGCACCCTTGCTGCGTCCTGTGGTGCCGCTGGTGTAAAGGATGGCGGCCAGGTCGTCTGGCGACCGGACCACCGGCGTGTGCTGATCGCTGCAATGGGCTGCACGGTCCAGCAGCGAGCCGGTGCGGTCGTCGCCCAGCGTGAACACGTTGTGTGTGCCCGCCTTGAAAGCGATCTTGCTCACCCAGCCAAAGTTTTTGGGACTGCACACCACCACGGCCGGCTCGGCGTTGCCAATGAAGTATTCGATTTCAGCACTTTGGTAGGCGGTGTTCAGTGGCAAAAATACATAGCCCGCGCGCAGCGTGGCCAGGTACAACATGGCGGCTTCGACCGACTTTTCCACCTGCACGGCGATGCGCGAGCCAGCAGGTAGACCCAGCGAGGCGAGCAAATTGGCCATCATGGCGGTAGCGCGGTCCAGATCTCGCCACGTGTAGCGCCGGTCGGTATCGGTCTCTATGGCGACAGTATCCAGATCTTTGGGAAACGCGGCGCGCAAGGCAGTAAAAAGGTTGTGGTCAGACTGCTTCATGGAATTCTCAAAAGACGGGTTTGCGCTTTTCAACAAACGCGGCAATGCCTTCCCGGTGTTCGGGGCTGTCAGCATAACGGTAGGCCTGTTGGGTCATGGTTGCTATTGAATGAATAGCTGGTAACGCATACTCGGCGAGGGTTGGAAGGCTATTTTGTGCATGAAAAGCACGAATGTACTGCTTGTTCATGCGTGCAGCCGCCGGGGCCAGCGTGGCCACGCGTTGTGCGGTGGCCATCGCCTCTGGCGCACATTGCTCGACGGCGACTATACGGTTAAGGAAGCCACGGTTCAGCATCTGTGCTGCATCAAACACTGCGGCTTCCAGCAGCATTTCCCGAACCGTCAATGCCCCGGCTTCGCGCAGCACCAACTCGGTTTCGCGCGGCGCCATCGGGAAACCCAGGCGGGCAATGGGTGCACCAAACCGGGCAGCGGTACTGGCAATACGGATGTCGCAGCAGCTGGCGATTTCAATGCCCGCGCCCATGCAGTTGCCTTCAATCTGCGCCACGATGGGCACGTCGCAGTCCAGCATGGACTGCAGACCGCCCCAGACGTCGTCTTCATGAAATGCGCGCAGGCTCTCTTCCTGAAAACGAAAACCCGCATATTCCGAAATATCGCCGCCTGCACAGAAATGGCCACCATCCCCCCGTACGATCACACAACGCACGCTGTTGTCGACTTGCAGGCGCTCAAATCCCAAGCGCAACTCACGCCACATCGCGCGCGACATGGCGTTGAATTTGCCGGGGTTAGCCAACGCGACCACGGCCACGCCTTCGGCGGTTTCACCAAAATGAATGGTGCCTGGCATCAGTCCAGCTTGGCGCCTGAAGCCTTCACCACCACCGACCAGCGCTTGACTTCTGCACTGACAAAGTTGCCAAACTGCTGTGGAGAGAGCGTGCCAAACTCGGCGCCCTGTGCTGCCCACACGGCCTTGGCTTCATCCGACAAACCGGCCTTGTTGATTTCTTCGACAATGCGCGCCTGAACATCCGCTGGTGTACCTTTTGGCACCCAGATGCCGTACCAGGTGGTCACGGTGTATTCAGGCAAACCCAGCTCGGCCGCACTCGGCACATCGGGGAACGCGGGGTTGCGCTTGGCGCCCGCCATCATGAGTGCCTTGATGCGGCCACCTTTGATGTGGTTGGCCGATGACCCCAAGCCGTCAAACATCATCTCCACGTCACCAGCAATCAACCCCTGAAGCGCCGGACCTGCTCCACGATAGGGAATGTGTGTGATGAAGGTTTTGCTTTGCTGCTTGAACAGTTCGCCGGCCAGATGGTGAGAAGTGCCACTGCCAGCAGAGCCGTAGTTCAGCTTGCCAGGGTTCTTGCGCACGAACTCCAGAAAACCCTTGAAGTCATTGACAGGCACCTTTTTCGGATTGATCACCAGCACCTGCGGCACGTTGGCCACCAAGGCCAACGGTACAAAGTCTTTCTCGATGTCGTAGTCCAGCTTGGGGTACATCGACGGTGCGATGGCATGGTGCACCGCACCCATAAACAGCGTGTAGCCGTCCGGCGCAGCCTTGGCGGCAATACCGGCGCCCAGCGTGCCGCCCGCACCACCGCGGTTATCAATAACCAGTTGCTTGCTGGTGAGCCGCGCAAACTGCGCCGACAGGGGCCGCGCAAAGGCGTCGGTGCCCCCACCGGCGGGAAACGGCACCACCAGCGTCACCGGCTTGGCGGGCCAGGCACTTTGCGCCCGAGCGCCCAACGCAGAGGCTGCTGCAGCGGTGGCGGCCATGCGTAAAACCGCACGTCGTGGCAAGGTCTGGATGGGATCAATGTTAATCATGGTTGTCTCCTGTCGTTGTTAATAAAAATTACACCAAAACTTAAAACTGCAAATCTTCAATGTCACCCGATACCGCGATTTTGCCCTGCACCAGCATCGCGCGGTGTTTGTCCAGCCGCTTGAGGTCGTACAGGTAATTCACCATCAGGCCGCAAGACTGTTTGAGCCCCTTAGCAGACGGGTCGCCAGCCCAGTTCAGCCGCTCGACCCGTGCACCGTTGCCCAGGTGAAACCGGGCAACCGGGTCCACGGGCTTGCCGTCCTTGATCTCGCTGCCCAGGTAGTGCGCGGCGCATTGCAGCAGCAGGCTGCGCACGGGTGACTTGGCATCCAGTGTCAGGGCCTTGTCGGCGGCACTCAAAAAGTGCTCCGGCCCCGGCGGATCAAAGCCCAGTACGCGGCCCAGTTGCTGGCGGCTTTTATCGTCCAGCTTCTCCAGCATGTCGGCAGCGTTTTTGCCCAGCCAGGCACGAAAACCGGGGATGGGCGACAGGGTTGCAAACACCTTGAGTTTGGGGAATTCTTCTTTCAAGGTTTCCACCACGCGCTTGATCAGCGAGTCGCCAAAACTCACGCCGCGCAGGCCCGCCTGCGTGTTGCTGATGGAGTAAAAAATCGCCGTGGTGGCTTTCTTGAGGTCTGCGGCGCTGGCAGCTTCGTCCAGCAAAGGCGTGATGCTGTTGGCCATGTCGTCCATGAAAGCCACTTCCACGAAAATCAGCGGCTCGTCGGGCAAACGCGGGTGGAAGAATCCATAGCAGCGACGGTCAGAGTCGAGCCGGTTTTTCACGTCGGCCCAGCTCTTGATGTCGTGCACCGCTTCGTATTTGATGAGCTTTTCAATCAGCGACGCGGGCGAGTCCCAGCTAATGGGTCTCAGGTCGAGAAAACCCACATCAAACCAGGTGGAGAACATGTATTCCATCTCCACGTCCAGCGCCTGCAGGCGTTTGTCGGCCTTCAGGTGCGGCAGCATGTCGGCACGCAGGTCCACCAGAAAGCGGATGCCCTCGGGGAACGCGCTGAAGCGTTGCAGCAACCGCCTGCGCGGCGACACGGTGGCGCGGCGGTAGTGCACCTCGGCCGCAGCTTCGTCGGGCGTACCCACAGCGGCAGCAAACTGGGCCTGCGCGACTTTGACGACTTGCGGGTCGGCCACAAACTGCTCGCTCATCAGCAGCCACATGTCACGCCGCTGCTCCAGCGTGGCGCTGGCATACCAGCGCGCCACACCCTGCGCACGGCGACCGCCCTCCACTTCGCTGACCTGCGGGTCCACGATGGCCCGCAGTTCTTCGAGTGTGCGGCGCAGCACGCGGGGCGACAGGGCTTCTTCCTTGTGGCGCAAACTGCCTTGCAGGCGCTCGCGGGTGGAGCGCAGTTTGCTGCCTGAGCTCTTGTCTGACGCTACTGTTTTAATAGCTGCTTGCGCACTGTCCACGGGGTCTGAAGGCACATTTTCCTGGTTAATTTCACCCAAACTCCCTTTTGATAAACCTTTGGCTCCTGCATGCGGCAGCAGCCCGGACACCTTGCGTGTGATCCATGTCGTGGTGGTGTTCATGCCTGTACCTTGCTGGTGTGGTTGCGCATCAATTCACGCAAAGCTTCGCGCTGGCGGGTCAGGTGTGTGCGCATGGCCGCGTCGGCACCCTCGCTATCGCGCGCCTTGAGGGCAGCAAACACCGCCATGTGCTCGCTCAGGCTCTGGTCCATGCGCCCCGTGACCTGCAAACTTTGCAGGCGCGCGAGCTTGAGAATCTTGCGCAAATCCCCGATCACCTGCGCCAGCCAGCGGTTGTTGGCCAGGGTGATGATGGCCTCGTGAATGGCGAAGTTGGCGGTGTAGTAATCGGTGATGCGCCGCGCTTTGGCGTGGCCGTTCAGCCGCTGGTGCAGGGTTTCCAGTACGGCCAGATCGGCATCGGTGGCGTTGCGGGCGGCCTCAAACGCGCAACGCCCTTCCAGCAGCGCAATCACCGGGAAGATCTCGTCCAGATCCTGCTCGGTCACCTGGTTGACGAAGCAGCCACGCCGTGGCTCGTGACGCACCAGGCCTTCCGCCGTCAACACTTTCAGCGCCTCGCGCAGCGGCGTGCGCGAGATGGTCAGGCTTTCGCACAACCCCACTTCGTCCAGGAAGCTGCCGGGAGCCAGTTCGCCCGAAAAAATGCGGTCGCGCAAGGTGGCGGCCACTTCGTCGTGCAGGGAGTTTTGAATCAGGCGCATCGCCAACCTTGTCGGTAATTTCACATAATTATCAGTAATTACAAAACTCTACGCAATAGCAAATTGTAAAAACTGCCTCGGTGTTTACCCTCAATGATTTGTAATCGCCACCTGCCAGGCA
>Ga0208460_10002595_pt1 | contig 10252 bp, 11 predicted proteins | sample AD_STIC10_MetaG_FD_184436 | JGI IMG/M metagenome (GOLD analysis project Ga0208460, IMG submission 184436) | Active sludge microbial communities of municipal wastewater-treating anaerobic digesters from USA - AD_STIC10_MetaG (SPAdes) (version 2) | ecosystem: Engineered > Bioreactor > Anaerobic >... | reverse complement strand
CTCAGGTCGCAATGTCATACCAGGTACTCGCGCGACGCTGGCGCCCGCAGACCTTCGCGCAGATGGTCGGTCAGGAACACGTGCTGCGGGCGCTGGTCAATGCGCTCGAACGCAACCGCCTGCACCACGCCTATCTCCTCACCGGAACCCGTGGTGTCGGCAAGACCACGCTGGCGCGCCTGATCGCCAAGTGCCTGAACTGCGAGCAGGGCATCTCGGCCTCGCCCTGCGGCGAGTGTTCGGCCTGCCGGGAGATCGCCGAGGGCCGCTTCGTCGACCTGCTCGAGATCGATGCGGCCTCGCGTACCAAGGTCGAGGACACCCGCGACCTGCTCGATAACGTGCAGTACGCGCCGGCGCGCGGGCGCTTCAAGGTCTACCTGATCGACGAAGTGCACATGCTCTCGACGCACTCCTTCAATGCGTTGCTCAAGACGCTGGAAGAGCCGCCGCCGCACGTGAAGTTCCTGCTGGCGACCACGGATCCGCAGAAACTGCCGGCCACCGTGCTCTCGCGCTGCCTGCAGTTGCACCTGAAGAACCTGAGCCCCGAGCAGATTTCCGCGCACCTCGCGCACGTGTTGCGCGAGGAAGCCATCTACTTCGAGGACCCCGCGCTCTGGGAGCTCGCGGTGGCGGCCGAGGGCAGCATGCGCGATGCGCTGAGCCTCACCGACCAGGCGATCGCGCACGGAGGCGGCAGCGTGGCCACCGCGACGGTGACCGAGATGCTCGGCTACATCGAACGCGAGCTCCTGCGCGCGCTGGTCGAGGCGCTGCTGCAGGCCTCGGCCGAGAGGGTGCTTGCCGTGGTGGCAGATATGGCGGCGCACGGCGCCGACTTCGAGCGCGCACTGAGCGAGCTACTGGCGGTGCTGCACCGCGTGGCGCTGGCGCAGACGGTGCCGGCGACGCTCGCCGCCATGCACGCCGAGCGCGAGCGCTTCGCGCGCTGGGCCGCGCTTGCCTCGGCCGCCGACGTGCAGCTGTATTACCAGATCGGATTGATGTGCCGTCGTGACCTGCCCTATGCGCCGGATGCGCGCAGCGGGTTCGAAATGGCCCTGCTGCGGATGCTCGCTTTCCGCCCGGCGCAGCCGGCGGATGCGCGCAGCGCCGCCGCGCCGCCCTCGCCGCGCGCCACGCCGCCCCGCAGCGAACCCGCCGAGCAGGGGGCGGTGGCTCCGCCAAAAAAGTCTGAACCGGCGGCTCGAGGGCCTGCCGGTGTTCGCGTTGCCCCCCGGCCTTCAGCTTCTGCCGAGCCGGGCCCCGCGGTGGCGCCACCGCCTGCAGCGCCGGCCGCGCCTTCCGGGGTTCCTGCGAGCGCGGCCGCCCCAGTGGAGGCGCCCGCGACGCCGGCAGCCGGCGCGGTGTCTGCCGCTGCGGTGACGCTGGCAACCGGGCAGGCCGATACCGCGCCCGCCGGCCGGCTGGCCGACGTGAACGCGGGCAACTGGCACCGGCTGCTGGCGGAGTGCGAGCTGGGCGGCATGGCCCGCACGGTGGCTTCGCACTGCCTGCCGCAGGCGGTGGAGGGCGCCACGCTGCAACTGCTGTTGCAGCAGGAGCACGAGATCCTTTACCAGCCGCAGTGCGAAGAGCGCATCGCCGCGGCGCTGGCTACCCGCTTCGGGCACGCGGTGACCGTGCGCGTGCGCCCGGCCCGGGTCGAAGGCGAGACGCCGGCGGCGCGCACCGCGCGCATCGCCGCCGAGCGCCAGCAGCAAGCGGTCGCCGCGATCGAGGCCGACGCCAACGTGCGCATGCTGATGGAGAATTTTTCCGGGAAACTGCACCGCGACTCGATCACGGTGCCGGAGCCCGCAGACAAAGGGAGGGAAGAGGCATGAAGGGCCTGAACGATTTGCTGAAGCAGGCGCAGCAGCTGCAGGAGCAGGTGAAGAATGCGCAGGAAGACATCGCGCGCCAGGAAGTGCAGGGCGAGGCCGGCGGCGGGCTGGTGCGCGTCACGATGACGGGTCGCCACGACGTGCGCCGGGTGCATATCGAACCTTCGCTGCTCGGCGAGGATCGCGAAGTGATCGAGGACCTCGTGGCGGCGGCGGTCAATGACGCGGTGCGCCGAGTCGAGGCGCTGCAGCGCGAGAAGCTGGCGGGCGCGGCGGGCGGACTGTCGCTGCCCGAAGGCTTCAAGCTACCCTTCTGAGCGCGGGGATTCGAGGCGATGCGATTCGGTCCGCTGATCGACCAGCTCATGGAGGCCTTCCAATGCCTGCCCGGCGTGGGCCCGAAGTCCGCCCAGCGCATGACGCTGCACCTGCTCGAGCGTGATCGCGCCGGTGGCGAGCTCTTGGCCCGCGCGCTGGAACGGGCGCTGGCGCGCGTGGGCCGCTGTTCGCGCTGCCGCAATCTCAGCGAGGCGCAATTGTGTCCGATCTGCGCCAGCGATCGGCGCGACCACAGCGTGCTGTGCGTCGTCGAGACGCCGGCCGACGTGTTGGCGGTGGAGCAGGCCGGCGGTTACGCCGGACTCTATTTCGTGCTGCTGGGGCGGCTGTCGCCGATCGACGGCATCGGGCCGGCCGAGCTCGGGCTCGACCTGCTGGCGCAGCGCGTCAGGGACGAGGGCGTTAAGGAAGTTATCCTCGCCACCAACCCCACGGTGGAGGGCGAGGCAACCGCCTATTTCATCACCGAGCAGTTGCGCGGCGCCGGGGTCGCGGTGTCGCGTATCGCGCACGGCGTACCGCTCGGTGGCGAGCTCGAATATGTCGATGGCGGCACGCTGCAGCACGCCTTCCAGGGACGCAAGCCGGTATGAGTTCAGGCATCGTGGAAACCTTCAACGGCATGCCCGTGCATTACATCGATGCGCAGGACGCGCTCGAGGCCGCGGCCGCCGGGTGGCTGCGGCGCGAGGTGGTGGCGCTGGACACCGAGTTCATGCGCGTGCGCACCTTCCACGCGCAGGCGGCGCTGTTCCAGGTCTGCGACGGCGAGGCCTGCTACCTGGTCGATCCGCTCGCCATCGCTGACCTGGTGCCGCTCGCGCGCCTGCTCGATGCGCGCGGTGTGCTCAAGGTGATGCATTCCTGCTCCGAGGACCTCGAGGTCTGCGAGCGCCACCTCGGCGCGCTGCCCGAGCCGCTGGTCGACACGCAGATCGTCGCGGCGTTCTGCGGCTACCCGCTGTCCGTCGGTTACCAGAAGATGCTCGCCACGGAATTCGACGTGCACCTCGGCAAGTCCGAGACGCGCACAGACTGGCTGCAGCGGCCGCTGTCGCCAGCCCAGATCCACTACGCCGCCGAGGACGTTGCCTTCCTGCCCGCGCTGTGGCGCGTGCTCGCGCAGTGCCTGGCGGGCAAGCCGGCCGGCGACTGGGCGCGCGAGGAATGCGCCGCGACCGTGGCCCGGTTCCGCGCGCGCACCGGCGCCGACTGGCGCGCGCTCGGCGGCGCCTGGCGGCTGGACCGGCGCGGGCTCGCCGTGCTGTGCGCGTTGCATGCGTGGCGCGAGGAGACCGTGCGCACGCGCGACCTGCCGCGCAGCTGGCTGGTGCCGGACGCGGCACTGCTGCGGCTGGCGGAACTGCGGCCGCAGCGCGCGGAACAGCTCGGCGCGGTCGAGGACCTGCCCGAGGGCGTGCGGCGTCGCTACGGGCGCGCAATCCTCGAGCAGGTCGCCGCGGCGCTCGCGCTCGACGCCGCGGAGTTGCCGCCGGCAGTGCCGCCGCCGCTGGATACCGCGCAGGGGCGCCAGCTGAAGGCGCTGCGTGCGCACGCGATCACGCGTGGCGAGGCGCTGGGTGTCGCACCCGAGATGCTGGCGCGGCGACGTGATTTCGAGGAGCTGTTGCGTTGGTGCGACGCTGGCGAGGGTGTGCAGCCCCCCGCCGTGCTCGGCGGCTGGCGGCGCGAGGTGATTGGCGAGGAACTGCTCGCGCTGGCGCGCAAGGGGGCGGCATGAAATCCATCTGCGCGGTATACCGTTCGCGCCGCAATCCGGACACCTATCTCTACGTCGATCACCACGAGGGCCTGAGCCGTGTGCCCGAGGCCTTGCAGCGCGAGCTCGGCGGCACCGAGCGCGCGATGACGCTGGTACTGACGCCGCAACGGCGCCTGGCACGAACCAGCGCGGCCGAGGTCCTGCGCGCTATCCGTGAACAGGGCTATTATCTGCAGATGCCGCCATTGCCGGAGACGCTGAGGGTGCAGGGCAGGGACGCGACGTGATGAATGCCTCCGATTACGCCCTCGCGTGGTCGCTCTACCTGCTCGCGTGCGCGGTGGTCATGTTTGCGCTGTGGGGCCTGAGCGCGCGCTGGTGGTCCTGGATCAAGGATCCGCTGCGCGCGGTGGCGGCGGTGTTGCTGCTGACGCCGGGCAGCGTGGATGCCGAGGGAAACTACCTCGCACCGGCGATCTTCATCGTTGCATTCGAGCTGCTCACCGTCGAGGAAGGCGGTATCGGGCCGCTGCTCGGCGTGCGCCTGCTGCTGTTCGTGATCGGCGCGGTGCTCGCCGCCTGGGTGCTGCGTGCACTGTGGTACTGGCTGGTGGCCAGCCGGCGTACCGGGGCGGTGCCGCAGGCGCCGGCCAATCCCTCGCCTCGCGCAGCGAAGCTGCGCACGGTCGACATCCGCGACCGCAGCAGCGGCCGCGATCGCCCCTGAGCCGATTCAGCTCATCGCCTGCACCAGCTCGCGTTCGCTGAAGCGGCCCTCGAACAACGGGCTGCGCAGGTAGCGCTCGCCCGAATCGGGCAGTATCACCACGATCGTCTTGCCCTGGTGCTGCGGCTGTCGCGCCACCCGCGCCGCGGCGGCTACGGCGGCGCCGCAGGAGATGCCGGCCAGGATGCCTTCCTCGCGCATCAGCCGGTGCGCGTACTCCATGGCCTCGTCGTCGCTCACCTGTTCCACCTGGTCGATCAGCGAGAGATCGAGGTTCTGCGGCACGAAGCCGGCGCCGATGCCCTGGATCTTGTGCGGCGCATGCGTCGGCGTCCGGCCCGCGAGCGTGTCGCTGATCATCGTGGTGGAGGCCGGCTCCACGGCCACCGCCGTGATCGCCTTGCCCATGGTCTTCTTGATGTAGCGCGCGACGCCGGTGATCGTGCCGCCGGTGCCCACGCCGGCCACGAACACGTCGATATTTCCCTCGGTGTCGCGCCAGATCTCGGGTCCGGTGGTGCGCTCGTGAATCGCGGGATTCGCGGGATTGCGGAACTGCTGCAGCATCAGGTGGCGCGCCGGGTCGGAGGCCACGATCTCCTCGGCCTTCGCGATCGCGCCTTTCATGCCCAGCGCGCCGTCCGTGAGCACGAGGTTGGCGCCCAGCGCCGTCATCAGCTGGCGCCGTTCGAGGCTCATCGTGTGCGGCATCGTCAGGGTGAGCCTATAGCCGCGCGCGGCCGCCACGAAGGCGAGCGCGATGCCGGTGTTGCCGCTGGTGGGTTCCACGAGCTCGATGCCGGGCTTCAGGCTGCCGTCCTCCTCGGCCGCCCAGATCATGCTGGCGCCGATGCGGCACTTCACGGAAAAGGCCGGGTTGCGGCTCTCGAGCTTGGCGTAGACCTTGCCTTCGGCAATACGGTTCAGGCGTACCAGCGGGGTGTTGCCGATCGAGTAGCTGTTGTCGGGGAAGATGTTCATCGCGGCGTTCCTCTGCTCGGAATGTGCTTTTGCGGTCCAGCGACCGGGCGCTCAAGGCTACTACCGGCGCCCGGGCAAGTCCACGCGCGCCTGAGCGCAATCGCGGTGCGCGATGAGCGCTTTGGACAGTCCGTCGCCGGCCGGTTTTCGTTTAGACTGCGCGGCGGGATGCGCGCTGCGGCGCGCACGCGCAGCCACTGATGCGGAGTCGGATCGAATGAGTTTCAAGGGTACCGAACGTTACGTCGCCACGGCGGATCTGCAGATGGCGGTCAATGCCGCGGTCACGCTGCAGCGTCCGCTGCTGATCAAGGGCGAGCCGGGAACGGGCAAGACGCTGCTGGCCGAGGAGGTCGCCATCGCGCTGGGCAAGCCGCTGATCCAGTGGCACATCAAGTCGACCACCAAGGCGCAGCAGGGCCTCTACGAATACGACGCGGTGTCGCGGCTGCGCGACTCGCAGCTCGGCGACGCGAAGGTGCACGACATCGCCAACTACATCCGCAAGGGCAAGCTGTGGGAGGCCTTCGACGCGTCCGAGCAGGCGGTGCTGCTGATCGACGAGATCGACAAGGCGGACATCGAGTTCCCGAACGACCTCCTGCTCGAGCTCGACCGCATGGAGTTCCATGTCTACGAGACCGGGCAGACGGTGCGCGCGCGCCAGCGCCCGATCGTGGTGATCACCAGCAACAACGAGAAGGAGCTGCCGGACGCCTTCCTGCGTCGCTGCTTCTTCCACTTCATCAGTTTTCCCGACCGCGAGACGATGATGCGCATCGTCGACGTGCACTATCCCGGCATCAAGCGCGAGCTCGTGAGCGATGCGCTGGACATATTCTTCGACGTGCGCAGCGTGCCCGGACTGAAGAAGAAACCCTCGACCTCGGAGCTGATCGACTGGCTGAAACTGCTGATGGCCGACGACATCCCCGAGGAGGTGCTGAAGAACCACGATACGACGAAGGCCATACCGCCGCTCTACGGCGCGCTGGTCAAGAACGAGCAGGACGTGCACCTGCTCGAGCGCCTGGCGTTCATGCACCGGCGCGAGAGCCGGCGCTAGGCCGGCACGCAGTCAAGGCCGGGCTTTTCGCGATGCTCCTCAATTTCTTCCACGGCCTGCGCAACGGCGGCGTGCCGGTCTCGATCCGGGAATACCTGGATCTGCTGGGCGCGCTGCGCCAGCGCCTCGTGTTTGCCGACATCGACGCGTTCTATTACCTGAGTCGCGCGGTGCTGGTGAAGGACGAGAAGTACTTCGACAAGTTCGATCGTGCGTTCGCGGCCTATTTCAAGGACATCGAGACGTTCGATGACCTCCTCCAGGCGCTGATCCCGGACGAGTGGCTGCGCAAGGAATTCGAGAAGTTCCTCAGCGAGGAAGAGAAGGCGAAGATCCAGTCGCTGGGCGGTCTCGACAAGCTGATCGAGGAATTCAGGAAGCGTCTCGCCGAGCAGAAGGAGCGTCACCAGGGCGGCAACAAGTGGATCGGCACCGGCGGCACCTCGCCGTTCGGCTCCGGGGGCTACAACCCGGAAGGCATCCGCGTCGGTACCGAAGGTGGCCAGGGGCGCGCGGTCAAGGTCTGGGAGAAGCGCGAATTCAGGAACCTCGATGATTCCGTCGAGCTGGGCACGCGCAACATCAAGCTCGCGCTCAGGCGGCTGCGCAAGTTCGCGCGCAGCGGCGCTGCCGATGAACTCGACATGCCCGACACCATCCGCTCCACCGCGAAGAATGCCGGCCTGCTCGAGCTGAAGATGGTTCCCGAGCGGCACAACACGGTGAAGGTGCTGCTGTTCTTCGACGTCGGCGGCTCCATGGATCCGCACGTGCGCACCTGCGAACAGCTGTTCTCGGCCGCGCGCACCGAGTTCAAGCACATGGAGTATTTCTACTTCCACAACTTCATCTACGACTCGGTGTGGCGCAACAACGTCCGGCGCCAGAGCGAGAAGATCCCGACCATCGACATCCTCCACAAGTATCCGCACGACTACAAGGTGATCTTCGTCGGCGACGCCTCGATGTCACCCTACGAGATCCTTCAGCCCGGCGGCAGCATCGAGCACTGGAACGAGGAATCGGGCGAGCAGTGGATGCGTCGCGTCGCCGCGACCTACGCCAAGCTGGTCTGGCTGAACCCGGTCACCGAGGCGCACTGGGAGTTCTCGCAATCGGTCGACATCACGCGGCGCCTGGTCGAGGACCGCATGTTCCCGATGACGCTCAAGGGCATGGAAGATGCGATGGGGTACCTGAGCCGCTGACGGCCGGGTATTCAGCGGCCGAGCCGCGCGCGGAATGCCACCAGCGCGGCGGTCACGGCCACGTTCAGCGATTCGACGCCGTTGGCCATCGGGATGCCCAGGTGTTCGTCGGCGAGCTCGCGCACGGCGGGGCTGACCCCCGCGGTCTCGCCGCCCAGCACGAACACCCGCGCCCCGTCCTCGAGAGGATCGAACAGGCTGCGGCGCGCGTGGCCGTCGAGGATGCTGATCTTCCAGCCGCAACCGCGCAGTTGCGCCAGTGCCTCGGGCAGGCTGTCGCAGCGCAGCAGCGGCGCGCGGAACACCGTCCCCGCGCTCGACTTGATCACCAGCGGACAGATGTCGCAGCCGCCGCGGCGCGGCAGCACGATGCCCTGGCAGCCGCCGGCTGCCGCCGAGCGGATCAGCATGCCGAGGTTCTGCGGGTTGCTGACGCCATCGACCGCGAGCAGCGCCGCGCCCGCCGCCGGCGCCAGCGGCATCAGTTCGGCGAGCTGGCGGTAGCCCGGCGTGCGCAGGTCGGCCGCCACCCCCTGGTCCTCGCGCGCGTGGCGCGAGATACGGGCGAGTTCCGCGCGCTCGTGCCGCAGAATTTCCGCCCCTTGCGTACGCGCGAGTGCCTCGATCTCGTCGAGCAGCGCGGCGGGCTTGTTGCTCTTCGCCAGGTGCAATCGCTCGCAGGCAACACCTTGGGCCTGCAGCGCCTCGAGGACGGTCTTGCGGCCGTAGACCGTGAGGCAGCGCCCGAAGCGGGACTTGCGCTGCTGGTAGCGGTCCGTGGGAAGCTCGGGTGGCGTTTTCATGGGCGGGATGCGTCGGTTGCAGGGCGCGCGACGGCTGGCGCTCGATGCGCCGGTGCGCGGCCGGGGAGCGGGGGCTTCGCGATCAGTTCCGCCCCTGCATGCGCGCGATGTAGCGTTCGGCGCCGGCACTGGCCTGGTCGCGGGACGGGTACGGTCCTTCCTGCGTCTTCTCGCGCGTGACGAAGAACCATTGTCCGTTGATCTGGCAGAAGCGGTCCGAGCGGAAGTTGAATGGATTTGGCTCGCCGGCCCGGCAGTACGTCATCGGTTTTTTGTCGTTGGGTGGCTTTCACTGACTGACGCAAGTTGCGTGCCCGGCAACAAAACGACGGGATAATCATATGCTTCCTCCCGGGCGGCGCGTCGACGGAAGGCGGAAATGTAAAAAAAGTTGACAGAAATCAAGCCGATAGGCGCCAGATACGCGGCGCTTCCTGTCGCTCGCGCTGACCGCGAGACTACGCTCGAGCCGGACCCTGACCGGATTGTAATGCGCCGTCGATCCGGCGCTGCCGTTGAACGCATGGCTGTCCTTCGCGGCGAACCGCGGCAACCCCGGTCCTGCTCAGTCGTGCCAGCCGGGCGTCAGACGCAGGCCCTCGGCGAGTTGCGTGCGGGGCGTCCAGTGCAGTGCGGCGGTGATCGCGCTGTTGTCGCAGACCCAGTCGGGGTGGCGCAGTTCGCGGAGTTTTTCCGGCGTCAGCATCGGTGAGCGTCCCAGCAGGCGGCCCAGCGCGCGGTTGCCGCGTGCGATCAGCTCCAGCGGTGCGCGCGGAATCTCCCAGGCGCGGATCTCGCGTCCGCAGGCAGCGCCCACGATCGCGCACAGCAGGGGCCAGTCATAGCCGCCGTCGTGGCCGTCGTGCAGGCTCCAGGTAGCCGTGGGGAGCGCGGGGGCGTCCAGCCACGCCCGCGCGGCGTGCGCGAGGTCGTCGACGAATATCAGCGACAAGCGGTCCGCGGCCTTGCCCGCGCAGGGCGCGCGCCCCGTGCGGGCCATGAAGCGGAACACCGGCAGCATCTCGCGATCGCCCGGACCGTAGACCGCCGGCGGGCGCAGGATCGTGACGGGACGCGCGGCGGCGCGCCTCAGCAGCAATTGCTCCGCGCGCTGCTTGCTGCCGGCGTAATGCGAGAGCGCGGGCTCGCGCGCTGCGAGCGACGAGAAGAAGAGCAGGCGGGCGTGTGGCGCGGCGGCGTCCATCGCCGCCAGCAGCGCGGCGCTGCCATCGACGTTGGCGGCGTCGAAGTCCGCGCGGGTAGCACCGCGCACGGCGCCGGCCAGATGCAGCACGGCGTCGGCGTCGCGCACCAGTGCGCGCAGCGCCTGCGGCGTGGCGAGGTCTCCGGGCACGATTTCCACGCCGGGCGCGAGCAGGCTGCGCGCCGCGGCCGCGTCGCGCGCGAGCGCGCGCACCAGGTATTGCGGCGATTCCAGCAGGGAGGTGATGCGGCGACCAATGAACCCGGTCGCCCCGGTGATCGCGACGCGCACCTCAGGGCCGTGCGGGTGCGCGCTGCGAGCTCAGGCCGAGGCCTGTTTCAGGGACATGCC
>Ga0208460_10002591_pt1 | contig 10270 bp, 13 predicted proteins | sample AD_STIC10_MetaG_FD_184436 | JGI IMG/M metagenome (GOLD analysis project Ga0208460, IMG submission 184436) | Active sludge microbial communities of municipal wastewater-treating anaerobic digesters from USA - AD_STIC10_MetaG (SPAdes) (version 2) | ecosystem: Engineered > Bioreactor > Anaerobic >... | reverse complement strand
CTGCAGGCCGTGCTGCACAAGCAGTTCGTCGAAAGCGCCAGGGACGAGGACGTGGACGTGCTGGCCGCGGTGGAGCGGGGCGGCATGGTGTGCGTCAACCTGGCGATGATCCGCGGCGGGCGCCACCTGGGCGACCGGCCGCTTTTTCCGAGCAATGCCCAGGGCTGCGCGCCGCTGGATGCGCTGGTGGCCTTCGTCGAGCAGCATTACCTCGATCATCCCTTGCCCGGCAAGATCCTCGTCAATCTCGAACCGGCAACGGTCAAGGAAGCGCTGGACGAAGTCGTCGAAGGCAAGGCGCCGATGGTGGCGGCCCGCTTCGAGAACGAGCGCGCCTGGATGGGCATGGCCGAGAACAACGCCGGCCTGGCGCTGCTGGCTCGCGAGCAGGAATCGTCCCGCGGCGAGGCACGCCTCGACGCCCTGCGCGAGGCCCTGGCCCTGGCGGAGACGCCAAGCCGCATCGAGTGCTTCGACATTTCCCACACCATGGGTGAGGCGACCGTTGCCTCCTGCGTGGTGTGGGACGGCAAGGCCATGAAGAAGTCCGAATACCGCCGCTACAACATCGCCGGCATCACCCCCGGCGACGACTACGCCGCAATGCGCCAGGCGCTCACCCGGCGCTACGAAAAAGTGGCGGCCGGCGAGGGCGTGCGTCCCGACCTCATCCTCATCGACGGAGGCAAGGGCCAGATGGGCGTTGCCCGCGAGGTGCTGGCCGAACTCGGGCTGGACATCATGATGTTCGGCGTCGCCAAGGGCGAGAGCCGCAAGCCGGGCCTCGAGGAACTCGTTTTTCCCGACGGCCGCGATGCGGTGCACCTGCGTCCGGATGCGCCGGCCCTGCACCTCATCCAGGAAATCCGCGATGAAGCCCACCGTTTTGCGATCACCGGCCACCGGGCGCGGCGGGCCAAGGTCCGCAACACGTCCCGTCTCGAAGACATAGCCGGAATCGGCCCGACCCGGCGCCGCAAATTGCTGGCCACCTTTGGCGGCATCGACGGTGTGCGAAACGCCACGGTCGAGGATCTTTGCCGCGTCGAAGGCATCAACCGTCAACTTGCCGAACAGATATACAATTCGTTGCGATAGCCAGCGAACGTCGACATGCCCCTCAATATTCCCAACTCCCTCACCTGGGCGCGCATCGCGCTGATCCCGTTTTTCGTCGGCATCTATTACTTTCCGGATACGGTCATTTCCCCGGAAGACAAGAACCTGATTGCGACGCTGACCTTCATCGTCGCCGCCGTGACCGACTGGTTCGACGGTTACCTGGCCCGCTCCCTCGGCCAGACCTCGGCCTTCGGCGCCTTCCTCGACCCGGTGGCCGACAAGCTCATGGTTGCAGCGGCGCTGATCGTGCTGGTGCAGCTCGGGCGGGTCGACACCCTCATCGCGCTGGTCATCATCGGGCGCGAGATCACCATCTCGGCGCTGCGCGAATGGATGGCCAAGGTGGGCGCAGCCGGCAGCGTGGCGGTGGCCTTTGTCGGCAAGCTCAAGACGGCAGCCCAGATGTCGGCGATTCCGTTGCTGCTGTTCGAAGCCCCGGTGCTCGGCTTCGACAGCCTGCAGCTCGGCACGCTGCTGATTTACGTTGCCGCGGTGCTCACCCTGTGGTCGATGGGCTACTACATGCGCTGTGCCTGGCCGGAGCTCATGAAGCGCAGCCGCTAAGGTCGCTAAGGCCGATGAACAGCTTGCCCTGCGAAAGTCGTTGACTTCGTCTTTTTGGCGCCTATAATGGCGGCTCTTTCAGCGGCAGTAGCTCAGTTGGTAGAGCGCAACCTTGCCAAGGTTGAGGTCGAGAGTTCGAGACTCTTCTGCCGCTCCAAAGGTTTTTGAAGAAAAGCAGTGCTTTTCTGTTGAGGTACACGGCGCGATAGCAAAGCGGTTATGCACCGGATTGCAAATCCGTGTAGGTCGGTTCGACTCCGGCTCGCGCCTCCAGGTTTATCGAAGCGGCAGTAGCTCAGTTGGTAGAGCGCAACCTTGCCAAGGTTGAGGTCGAGAGTTCGAGACTCTTCTGCCGCTCCAAAAAACTTCGGTTTGCGCCTCAAGCATCAGATTAAAAGCGGCAGTAGCTCAGTTGGTAGAGCGCAACCTTGCCAAGGTTGAGGTCGAGAGTTCGAGACTCTTCTGCCGCTCCAGATAAAAAACGGGGAAAACGATGATTCGTTTTCCCCGTTTGCATTTCTGTTTCTACTTCTGTTTGTCTTTGGCGCTTCCGTTGGTGATCCTTAGCTTGGCGTTGCCGCGGTTCAAAGCTTTTTCCCCCTCCAGCGTCCACTTTGCTTCGCCTTTTGGCCCGGCGCCCTGCCGGATGTCGTCGCACGCCTGCAAGATTCCCGTCGCCTGCCTGTCATCGGGTTTGCTTACGATCATCACGAACGATCACTTGCATGGGGGCTGAGATGAGACGAATTCTGAAGACGGGGGTCAGGTGTGTTTTGCGCAATCTGTTCGGTCCGGGCATTGAAGCCTTTGTGGTCGATGATGACTGGCAGGCCCTGCTGTTCGTGCCGGATAGCCGCTAAAGAAAAACGGGGAGGGCGAAGCCTCCCCGTTTTCACGTCACGTGGCCCAGTCACCCGGCCCTGTTACTGACCACAAAAAGTCTGAAAGGCTTGTGTGTTCGGCTGAAACCGGCACGCGTCCGGTGAAGAGGGCGTTCGATCAGGGCAAATGAACTCGCCCCTGCGGGTCGGTTCAGCTCAGTTGCAGAAGGCGGCGATGCCGGTCTGGGCGCGGCCGAGGATCAGCGCATGCACGTCGTGGGTGCCCTCGTAGGTATTCACCACTTCCAGGTTGACCAGGTGGCGAGCCACGCCGAACTCGTCGGAGATGCCGTTGCCGCCCATCATGTCGCGGGCCATGCGGGCGATGTCGAGGGACTTGCCGCAGGAGTTGCGCTTCATGATCGAGGTGATTTCAACCGAGTCGATGTGCTCGTCCTTCATGCGGCCCAGGCGCAGGCAGCCTTGCAGGGCGAGGGTGATCTCGGTCTGCATGTCGGCGAGCTTTTTCTGGATCAACTGATTGGCGGCGAGGGGGCGGCCGAATTGCTGGCGGTCGAGCACGTACTGGCGGGCGCGGTGCCAGCAGTCTTCGGCGGCTCCCAGCGCGCCCCAGGCAATGCCGAAGCGGGCCGAGTTGAGGCAGGTGAAGGGGCCCTTGAGGCCGCGCACGTCGGGGAAGGCGTTTTCGTCGGGGCAGAAGACTTCGTCCATGACGATTTCGCCGGTGATCGAGGCGCGCAGGCCGACCTTGCCGTGGATCACCGGAGCGGACAGGCCCTTCCAGCCCTTTTCGAGCACGAAGCCGCGGATCTTGCCTGCGTCGTCCTTGGCCCACACCACGAACACGTCGGCCACCGGGCTGTTGGTGATCCACATCTTGGCGCCGGAAAGGCTGAAGCCGCCGGGCACCTTGCGGGCGCGGGTGACCATCGCGCCGGGGTCAGAGCCGTGGTCCGGTTCGGTGAGGCCGAAACAGCCTATCCACTCGCCGGTGGCCAGTTTGGGCAGGTATTTGCGCTTGGTGGCTTCGCTGCCGAACTCAAAGATCGGCACCATCACCAGCGACGATTGCACGCTCATCATCGAGCGGTAGCCGGAATCGACGCGCTCGACTTCACGGGCGATCAGGCCGTAGCTCACGTAATTGAGGCCGGCGCCGCCGTACTCTTCGGGGATAGTCGCGCCGAGCAGGCCGAGTTCGCCCATCTCGCGGAAGATCGCCAGGTCGGTGTGTTCGTTGCGGAAGGCTTCGAGCACGCGGGGCGCCAGCTTGTCCTGGGAGTAGCTGCGGGCGGTGTCGCGGATCATGCGTTCTTCGTCAGTCAATTGCTGATCCAGGAGCAGCGGGTCGTCCCATTGAAAACTCATGATTGTCTCGTCCTTGTGGAGGTTGGTCTGGGTTGGGGCGGTCGCGGAGCGTAGCCTGCGTGATTGCGAGTCATGTTGCGGGCGATCACCTGTTGTTGCGCCGCCCGGTCGGCCACGCGGCCACACATTTCCGAAGCGAACATTTTTGCACAAGAGGCTGCTCGCCCGGGCCGTGCGGCTCGGACTTCAGTCCGCCCGCAGGCCCGCCGCGCCCAGCGCCGATGTCACTTGTCTTCGAGACGGAAAATGCCCAGCGCCTTCAGCACGTATTTCTCATAGACAGGCTCGGATGAACCCGTGCGCACCTTGTGCAGAAAGTATTTCTCGAAGGCGATCTTGGCCAGGTGAACCCATTTGCCCTTCTTGAACCAATTGACGTTACGCGGTGGCAACTGGGGCAGGGCCACGAAGGCGGCGCCCGTGTCCCCCATGTCGGCCAGGCAGATGGCGTTCCAGGTGCCTTTGGCGCTTGCGGTTCGGCCCTCAATGTCTGCGGCGATGTTCTCGACAATGGCGGTCACCATCGTCTCTATCATGTAGCCCGTTTTTGGCGCGCCAGTGGGCACCGGCGTGACTTCCACGGGCGGAATGGCCACACACACGCCGGCCGAAAAAATGTTGCGGTATTTTTTGCTGCGCTGGTATTCGTCAATCAATACAAAGCCGCGCGGGTTGCACAGTCCGGCAACGGCGGCCACCGGGTCGACGCCCTTGAAGGCCGGCAGCATCATCGCAAACCGGAAGGGCAATTCATGCTCGCGCCGCACATTGCCCATGCTGTCGAGTTCGGTGGTGAACAGCCGGTCCGCCTCGACCCGGGTTGTTTTGGCGTTCGTGATCCACTTGATGTCGTGGTTGCGAAACTCGCTTTCGAGCATCGATTTCGAATCGCCGACGCCGCCCAGGCCCAGGTGGCCGACGTAGGGCTCGCTGGTCACGTAGGTGATGGGAACCTTGTGGCGAAGTTTCCGCTTGCGCAGATCGGCGTCCAGGATGAAGGCGAATTCGTAGGCCGGGCCAAAGCAGCTGGCGCCCGGCATCGCCCCCACGACCACCGGTCCGGGGTCGAGCAGAAAATTCTCGTAGGCCGCAAATGCCCGCTCTGCGTGGTCGATGGTGCAGATGGAGTGGGTAAAGCCCTTGACCGGCCCCGAGCCCGCCACCTCTTCAAAGGCCAGGCGCGGGCCCGTGGTGATCACAAGGTAGTCGTAATCCAGCGCTGTGCCGTCGGCAAGCGTGAGGCGGTTTTCGTCGGCAAGAATCGACTCGACGGGCTGGGCGATGAAGGCGATGCCCTTCTTCTCGAGGTGGGGCCGCAAGGCCACCGTAATCTCGTCCCGCACCCGCTTGCCGATGGCCAGCCAGGGGTTAGACGGAATGAACTGAAAGTATTCGTTGGCGCTGACCACGGTGATGTGATGCGCCTTGCCCAGCTTGGCTTGCAATTCGTAGGCCGCAGGCACGCCACCTATTCCAGCGCCGACAACGATGATATTGGCCATACGGTTTCCTTCGGCGGTTGTGGGTTATATCAGGCTTAAGCATAAGCAATATCTAATATAGACAACAACGGCGCTCGTCGCTGCCGGATTATCGAAAAGTGAGGCGATTCGCGCCCGGCGGGTGCCAAAGCTGGAGGCCGCGCAAGCTACCCGGTCAGCGTTTCCGGCCGCCTTCCGCCAAGCCCGAGCCGCAGAAACAGGAGCGCCACAAACTTATGCCTGAATCCGTGCTCACCACGTTTGCGCCTGGCAGCCTGTCCGAATAGCGCGGCGAAATGCCGGCGCAGTGAGATTCAATGCCCGGATTCCGTATGAGAGCGCACCGCCCGACGACATGGAAGCGTGTTGGCAGCGCCGAATCAGGGCTTGCACCCGCCTTCACTCTGGACGGACGCGCGCGCGCCTGCCGGGTGGCATCGAATGACGACGCACGGGGAGGCGCCTCAGCCGGAGAACTGGAGCAGGGCCTGGTAGTGACGCTCGAACACGCTGAAGGCGGCACAGCGCTGACCCAGGCCCAGGGTCAGACGCCGGGCATGTGCGACGACGCGCGCGTGGAGGGCGGCCACCTTGAAGCGGCGCGGGTTCCATTTGACCAGCCAATCTACCGGCCCCGCCGCGCGGGCCGCGGCCAGGGCCACGAAGATGGCGGCTCCATCGAAGCCCGAGTCGGCCCGCACCAAGAGCGGCAGCGCCGTCACCGCCCGGGCCCGCGGCAGCAGGCGGCGCAGGAAGTCCGGAGTCTCCGAGGCCGAATGCTGGGTGCCGGGGCGCAGTTCCAGCCCGAGGCAGTAGCCCTCCTCGGCCAGATAAGCGGCAATCGGCGCATAGCCGTCGAAGCCCATGTAGGTGCGCCCCACGCCTTCCTTCTTCGTGCCGCTGTTGTCGAGGGTAAAGGCATCGAAGTCGAGCGCCAGATGGCCGGTGGCCAGCGGCGTCAGGGTCGGCTGGGCACGCGCCAGGAGGCGCTCGTTGGCCTCGTCCAGCGCCACCAGCGCGCGGTCGCCGGCCTCGCCCAGGGCGTCCAGGCGCTGACGCAGGGTGGGCGAGGACGGCACCGTCGAGAGATCCAGCGCATCGCGGAAGAAGGCATCGCCGCGCACCGATTCGATGGCGTCAAAATCGGACTTGCCGGTGCACAGCAGCCCGACATAGGCCTTGAGCAGAGCGCTTGAGGTATTGCCCCACCAAGGACAATCCGGCGTGCGCCGTGAGGTTGTAGGGCAGGCGCTTGATTTGAAAGTCGGGCATGACGGCGGTGAGCGGGGCAAGGGCAAGGGCAAGGTCACCATTCTCCCAAAGGCCCGCCGGCTTCACCCGCCGGGTGAGCCGAGAAACGCCAGAAACCCGTGCCGGACAAAGGATTGGCCGGTTCGGGTCACGGATTCAGATATTCATTTAGCCCACGTTGAAGCAGTGGTTTGCCGGACATCAGTCCAGCCCACCGGCGCGAGGCTATCCACTGGGGTGAGTGCGCATATAATGCGCACAGGAGGTCTCCCATGAAGATCAACAGCAACACCCCGCAAGCGGCGAAGCGGCCGTACAACCTGAGCTTGAACGAGGGGACGGTCGTCAAGGCTCGCCAGTACACGGACAATCTGTCGGCGACCGTGGATAGCCTTCTTGCCGAGTTCATCGCAGGAAAAATTCGTGAGGCTGAGGAGCTGCAGCGTGAGCGGGACACAATCTGTGACGTCTGGAACCGATACAGGGAAGCTCATGAATCCTTTGCGGATGAACACAACCGCTTATGAGCCAGTTTGATGTTCATCGCAACCTTGGTCGGACTCGTGATCACATCCCGTTTGTCGTGATCGTCCAGTCGGCGAGCTTCGAGCGGCACCTGAGGCGGATTGTTGTGCCACTCCCCTTGGCGGGCTCGCTGCCCGTATCGAAGGTCAATCCGGTTTTCGCAATCGAAGGGGTCAAAGTGATCCTCGATACTCTGGATATCGTGTCTGTGGACTGCAAGACACTTGGCCCCAAAGTCGGATCACTTGCGGACGAAGGGGATGTCATTACCGCTGCGCTGGATGAGGTTTTCTCACGGGCGTGGGGTTGAGGCTGGATTCAAGCAGTCCAAAACCCTGAATCTGCCCATTGACTCCATTCGTCTCCCGCAGGGGCAGCGGCAGACTGTTGGGGCGTACGTGATGGCCCAGCGCCAAACCGGCCTCCGGGCCCGGCGCGTCAGATCCTTCCCAGCAGGACCAGCACGATCAAAATCACCACCACCAGCCCGAGCCCTCCGCTGGGGCCGTAACCCCAGCTCCGGCTGTGCGGCCAGCTTGGTATGGCGCCGATGAGAAGCAGGATCAGCACGATGAGCAGAATGGTTCCGATGGACATTTGATGTCTCCTTGAGGGGGCCGTGTATGCACATCTCATGCTACTCAGGCCCCTTTCTGCGTCTGTGCGATGGCGAACAGACGCCGGGCGGTGCGAGGCCTAGACTGGAATCGTTCGCAAGAGGCCGTGCCGCGTGTGCCGGTCGCATCCATCGAAAGAAAGAGGCCTGATCATGAAAACCACTCAAAAACATACCCTTCGCGTTGCCACTCTGGGCGTGCTCGCCACGCTGGCCCTGGGGCTTGGCGGGTGTGCCGGCATGTCGGCGCAGGACAAGAGCACGGCCATCGGGGCCGGTATCGGTGCCATTGGCGGTTCGGTATTGACCGGGGGCAGCGCCGTCGGCACCGTGGGCGGTGCGGCGGTGGGCGGCGTCATCGGTCACGAAATCAAGAAGTGAGTTAACTTGAAGTAAAGCCAGGCCCGGCCTTCCCGCCGGGCCTTTTTCATGCCCCCGGCGCTCTCGCCGGATGGGTGCTGCCGTACCACCGGTAAAAGCCCCTCTTGGCGATTTCAACGACCACGAGATAGGCCAGGGCCATTACGCTAAGGATGAAATAGAACTGTGCCGGCGGCCAGTTGGCCCGGCCGTTTTTCCATGGGGTAGGGCTCGTCGGTCAGCAAGGCCTGCTTGACGAAGAAGTCGTTCGCCTCAATGACCCGGCCATCGGCAGGAATCATGTCGCCGGCAGAGAGCACCACAAGATCGCCCGGCACGACTTCGGTAACGGTCACCTCGATCGGCTTGCCATCGCGAATCACCCTGGCCTGTACCGAAACCGACTGGCGCAGGCTGGCCGCGGCCTTGCCGGCCCAAGTCCCGCGCGAAGGCAGCGTTAGCGTATTGCTCGGGCCGCTTTTGGCTATGCGCACCTGGGCGCGGGGCGGGAAGCTCAGCGCTTGGGTTCCGGGACGACAATTACCGTGTTGCCGCCGGTCTTGCCGGTGTCACCCGTTGCGCCGGGGCTCAGGCTTTGCCTTGTGCTGCATCGCGCAGCAGCATGGCCTGGCTGTATTGCAAAAACTCATCCAGATGTGCGGTGATGATGCTCACCGTGATGGGCAGTTGCAAGGCCTGATAGTCGTGCACGGCGATATTGCGAAAACCCACCATGCGCTTGAGGTTTTCTGCCAGCGCAGCATCAATCCAGCCGCCTCGCGCCAGCAGGCCGAATACATCGCGTGCACTTTGCGGCACGCCCAGCCGTTCGCGCCGGATCAGGTGCTGGCCCATGTCCAGGGCGGCTTCACAGGCGCGCTGAATGTTCAGGATGGCGGCATCCTGACGGGTGAAGTCGGTGGCAAAGCCGGCCGGATTTGCAGCGTATTCCTCCCGCGCCCGCGCCACGCAGCGCTCGATGGTCGCCGCCTTGTTGATCAATACGTCATCGGCCATACACCGTTCCCCTTTGTTCAATGTCGCTCAGCAAGCCTGCGCGCGCGGTGTCCAGTGCAGTTTTTTCGCTCAGTATCGCCGCTTCAAACAAGGCGGCCTGCCCGTCTTTGGCCCACCAGCGATGGCCGGTGGTGATGATCTGGTATTGCATGATGGTGGACGCAGCGCGCAAATCGAGCAGATCAACCGCGCATCCTGCTGCATCGGCCAGCGTGCCAGCCAGGTCAAACACGGTCAGCGGGTCGGCATACCCGGCCACCAGCACGGCCAGATCCAGATCGCTGTCCGGCCCGGCGGTGCCGTGGATACGGCTGCCGAAGGCATATATCGCCAGCACATCGGGCAGGCGGGTTTGCAGTGTCTGAACGATGGCTGCGCGACTCATGCCGACTCCTCCCTCGTCATTCCCGCCAAAGCGGCAATCCAGCCCGATGCCATTGGCCGGCCGGCGGTGGGTTTCTGTGTTCATTCGCGTGTTCCGTATTCTGTTTGGGCTGTGACCTTGCTTCGTTGCCGCGCTCAATCCGGCACAAAAGCAAAATTATAGGTTGAACTGGCTTTGCGTCTGTTTGGCAGAAGGTCCGCATCAGCATCGGATTTTGCTGATCATCCGCTTATTGAGTTCACTCTTGGAGGGGCGCCGCCCGGCTTGGTGCAGAAGTTGATTTGTCGGGTTACGCTGCGCTAACCCCGACCTACAGCCCGGTCCAGCGCCAGGCGAATTGCGTAGATACTGTTATCCCCGTCAAGCCCCGTGAAGCTCCGGCTGGAAGGTCTGCCCCGACTTGAGCACGCCGTAGCTGACCTGGACGAGCTTGCGCATCATGGCGCCGATGATGAGCATCGGGGGCTTGCCCTTGCTGGCGAGGCGATCACGGAAAAGCTTGCCCCAATCGGTGCGGTACAGCGCCACCATGGCTGGCATGTAGAGGGTCTTGCGCAGGAAACTGTGCCCCACCTTTGAGAGCCGGGGTTTGCCGCGCACGCTGCTGCCCGACTCGTGCTGGCGCGGGTCGAGGCCGGCGAAGGCGGCCACCTGGCGGGCGTTCTCGAAGCGCGCAGGTTCGGCAAGGAAAGCCAGCAGCACGGCGGTGGTGCGCTCCCCGAGGCCGGGGATCGAGTCG
>Ga0208460_10002557_pt1 | contig 10341 bp, 7 predicted proteins | sample AD_STIC10_MetaG_FD_184436 | JGI IMG/M metagenome (GOLD analysis project Ga0208460, IMG submission 184436) | Active sludge microbial communities of municipal wastewater-treating anaerobic digesters from USA - AD_STIC10_MetaG (SPAdes) (version 2) | ecosystem: Engineered > Bioreactor > Anaerobic >... | reverse complement strand
CCCACCAGGCGCTGGCCCTGCTGCGCAAGCACGGCGAGCAGCCCAACGAGGAGCTCGAGCCGCTGGCCGTCAAGGTGGCGCTGGGCGGCCGCATGATGCTCAAGCGCATCATGGGCAAGGCCAGCTTCGCGACGCTGCAGGACGCCTCCGGCCGCATCCAGCTGTTCGTCACCCGCGACGCGCTCGGCGAAGAGGTCTACAACGCCTTCAAGCACTGGGACCTGGGCGACATCCTGGGTGCCGAGGGCACCCTCTTCAAGACCAAGACCGGCGAGCTGTCGGTGCGTGTGACGCGCCTGCGCCTGCTGACCAAGAGCCTGCGCCCCTTGCCGGACAAGTTCCACGGCATGACCGACCAGGAGCAGAAGTACCGCCAGCGCTACGTCGACCTGATGACCGACGAGGACGCGCGTGTGCGCTTCACGGCGCGCAGCAAGGCGGTGTCGTCGATCCGTAATTTCATGGTCGAGCACGGCTTCCTCGAGGTCGAGACGCCGATGCTGCATCCGATCCCGGGCGGCGCGAACGCCAAGCCCTTCGTGACGCACCACAACGCGCTCGACCAGCAGATGTTCCTGCGCATCGCGCCCGAGCTCTACCTGAAGCGGCTGATCGTCGGCGGCTTCGAGCGTGTGTTCGAGATCAACCGCAACTTCCGCAACGAAGGCATCAGCGTCCGGCACAACCCGGAGTTCACGATGATGGAGTTCTATGCGGCCTACTGGAACCACCACGACCTGATGGACTTCACCGAGGCGGTGCTGCGCCACGCCGCACGCCAGGCCACCGGCTCGGCCAGCCTCACCTACGCGGGCAAGCCGGTCGACCTGGACCGGCCCTTCGCGCGCCTGTCGGTGCGCGATTCGCTGGTCGTGCATGCCGGGCTCACGGCCGACGAGGCCGGCGACGCGAAGGTGCTGCACGAGAGGATGAAGCAGCACGGCGAGGAGCCGCCGGCGCACTGGACCCTGGCCGAGCTGCAGTTCGGCCTGTTCGAGGCGGTCGTCGAAGAAAAGCTGTGGGACCCGACCTTCATCATCGACTACCCGGTGGAAGTGAGCCCGCTGGCCCGCGCCTCCGACACGAACCCGGCGATCACCGAGCGCTTCGAGCTCTTCATCACCGGCCGGGAGTACGCCAATGGATTCTCCGAGCTGAACGACGCCGAGGACCAAGCGGCGCGCCTGCAGGCCCAGGTGGCCAACAAGGACGCCGGCGACGACGAGGCGATGTACTACGACGCCGACTTCATCCGCGCGCTCGAGTGCGGCATGCCGCCCACCGGCGGCTGCGGCATCGGCATCGACCGGCTGATCATGCTGCTGACCGACAGCCCGAGCATCCGCGACGTGATCCTGTTCCCGTCGCTGCGCAAAGAGAGCTGACATGTCAGCCAGGGTCGAGACGCTCGCCGAAGTCGAGGCCGAGGTCTGGCGCCAGCTCGCGCTGTGTGCGGGCGACAAGACGCACCCCTGGCGCACCTCGGTGCTCGCCACCATCAACGGCGAGATGGCCGATGCGCGCCTGGTGGTCATCCGCGAGGTCGATGCACGGCAGAAGCAGCTGCTCTTCTACACCGACGAGCGCGCCGGCAAGGTGGCGCAGCTGCTGCACCATCCGCACGGCACGATGGTGATGTGGTGCCCGAAGCTCGCCTGGCAGCTGCGCTGCCGCGTGCGGCTGGCGATGGAGATGTCCGGCCTGGCGGCCTCGTCGCGCTGGGCGCGCATCCGCCTGTCGCCGGCGGCGCAGGATTACCTCTCGCCGCTGCCGCCGGGCACCAACCTGCCCGCCGTGCCGGCGCACCCGCCGGTGGCGCGCGACTACTTCGCGGTGATCGACGCGACGATCGAGGCCATCGACTGGCTGGAACTGCACCCCGACGGCCACCGCCGCGCCATCTTCGACGACCACGGCGCGCGCTGGGTGCAACCTTGAGCCCCCGACCGCGGCGTACCGCGGTCACCCCCCGAGGGGGTTGAGCCGGCCGCTTGGGAGCGGCCCGGCGCTGGCCGGCTACGCGGTTCGAGTCTCAGCGCTGCTTGAACTCCGGCTTGCGCTTGCCGACGAAGGCGTTCATGCCTTCCTTCTGATCTTCGGTGGCGAAGGTCGAGTGGAACAGGCGGCGCTCGAACATCACGCCGTCGGACAGCGAGCCCTCGTAGGCGCGGTTCACGCATTCCTTGGCCATCATGATGCTCGGCCCGCTGAACTCGCAGATCTGCTGCGCGGCCGCGAAGGCCGTGTCGAGCAGCTCGGCGGCCGGCACCACGCGCGAGACGAGGCCGGCGCGCTCGGCCTCGGCGGCGTCCATCATGCGGCTGGTCAGGATCATGTCCATCGCCTTGGCCTTGGAGATGGCGCGCGGCAGGCGCTGGGTGCCGCCGGCTCCGGGGATGATGCCCAGCTTGATCTCCGGCTGGCCGAACTTGGCCGTGTCGGCGGCGATGATGAAGTCGCACATCATCGCCAGCTCGCAGCCGCCGCCCAGCGCGAAGCCGGCCACCGCGGCGATCACCGGCTTGCGGACCGAGCGGATGGTCTCCCAGTTGCGCGTGATGTAGTCGGTCTTGTAGACGTCCATGTACGACCAGCTCGCCATCGCGCCGATGTCGGCGCCGGCCGCGAAGGCCTTCTCGCTGCCGGTGACGACGATGCAGCCGATGGACGCGTCGGCGTCGAAGGCCTGCAGCGCGGCGCCCAGCTCGTTCATCAGCGTGTCGTTCAGCGCGTTGAGCTGCTTGGGGCGGTTCAGCGTGACGAGGCCGGTGCGGCGCTCGCCGCTGCCGCGGGTGTCGACGAGGATGGTTTCGTAGGTCATGAGGGTCTCCTGGGTCTCGAAACTATAAGGCGGCGCGACTCGCACACTCACGGCCCGGCCAGCTCGGGCCGGCGCGACAACACCAGGTCGATGAAGGTCTCGCGGTCCTGCTCGATGCGGATGCGCGCCGGCAGGTAGCGCAGCTGCGGCGCGAACCAGACCTCGGCGATCAGCTCGCCGCCGGGCCGTGACACGCGCCGCGGCTTGAGGTGGAAGGCGTTCACCGCGCCGAACGAGGTGGCCACCGGTTCCTCTTCGAGCACGTCGTAGACCCAGCGGTCGACGCTGCGCGGCAGCGCGAGCGCGAAGTCGACGGTGTTGCCGGTGCGCAGCAACTCGGGCCGTGTGGTGAAGATCCAGCTCAGCTGCACGAACTGGCTGGCCGTGTCCTGCGTGCCCGGGAAACGCGGGCGGCGCTCGCCGTTGGGCATCAGCACGGCGTCGGGCTCGAACAGCATCGTCAGCCGGCGGGGGTTGGCGAACATCACCTTGGTGTCTTCGTCGTAGCGGCGCGGCGCGAGGCCCAGCTCGGTGAGCTCGCCATCGCTGCTCATGCGCCGCGTGATCATCGGCGCGATCGGGATGCCCACGGTGAGGTCCAGGTGCACCTGGTAGCGGTTGCCCTGGCGCACCCACTCGACCTGCGCATCGCCGTGCACCTCGCCACGCACGTTGCCGCTGAGCTTGTAGCTCAGGCGGGTGGAGGCCGGCCACTCGAAGGGCTGCCCGCCCGAGGCCGCGGCTTGTGTCGGCGCGGCGGCGAGCGTCGGTGCGGATGCGGGTGCGGGTGCGGACGCTGCCGGCTCCGGCACGGCAGCCGCCTGCGGCACCGGCTCGGGCGGCGGCACCTGCGCAGGAGGCACTGGCTCGGGGGTGGGGGTGGGCTCCGATGCGGCCTGAGCCAGCTCGGTCGCCACCGGTGCCGAGGCGGCAGGCTTCGCAGCGCGCGCACGGCGCTGCGGCTTCGGCGCTGCGGGCGGCGGCGCCGGTGCCACCGCGGGCGGCGCGGCCAGCTCGAGCTCGCGCACGTAGGCCACCTCGATGCGCGGCGGCATCGCCTTCGCCGGGTCGAGCGAGACCATGCGATCCGCCAGCTCGTCGGTCAGCCAGCCGTGCACGGCCAGCACCGCCAGCGCCAGCGCGGCGAGCGCGATCCGTCGGCGCGGGCTGAAGACGCCGCTCAGCGCGTGAGCCATGCCTCGCGCAGCGCCTGCGCCGCCTTGCCGGGCTTGGCGTCGGCGACCAGCTGCACCGGCGCACCGAGGCCCGCATCGGCCGGCAGCACGAGGCGCAGCGTCAGCACACGCTGGTCGCGCGCCACCAGCAGCTCGGCGGGCTCGCCCGGGGTGATGACACGCTGCGCATCGTCGAGACGGCGCAGCCGCCAGCCGGCCACGGCGAGGATCTCGTCGCCAGCGGCGATGCCCGCCGCTTCGGCCGCGCCGCCGCGCAGCACGTGGGTGGCCTTCACGCCCGTCAGCGCGCTCTCGTTGACGCGCAATCCCAGGCGCTGGGCCATCGTCGCGGGCTGGCTTTGCCATTCGATGCCGGCGCTGTAGAGCAGGCCCTGCAGCGGCAGCTCGCCGGTGCCGTGCAGCCACTCGGCCAGCTCGCGTTCATACGTGCGGCCGGCGCAGCGCTGCAGCGCCGCGGCGATGTCGGCCTCGGCGATCGGGCCGCCGTCGCTCGCCTTCCACAGCGCGCGCATCACCTCGTCGAGCGAGCTGCCGTCGCGGCGCAGCGTGAGGTCCAGCGCCAGCGCCACCAGCGAGCCCTTGGCGTAGTAGCTGATCGTCGCGTTCGGCGTGTTCTCGTCGCTGCGGTAGTACTTGACCCAGGCGTCGAAGCTGGCCTGCGCGACGCTCTGCGCCTGCCGCCCCGGCGTGGCCGCCACGCCGGTGATGGTGCGCGCCAGCAGCTTCAGGTAGCGCGGCGTGTCGATGAGGCCGCAGCGGCGCAGGAACAGGTCGTCGTAGTACGAGGTGAAGCCCTCGAAGAACCACAGCAGCTGCGTGTAGTTCTCCTGCGTGTAGTCGTAGCGCGCGAACTCCGACGGGCGCAGCCGCTTCACGTTCCAGGTGTGGAAGTACTCGTGGCTGATCAGGCCGAGCAGGTCGGCGTAGTTGTCGCTCGTCTCGGCACGGCCGCGCTGCGGCAGGTTGCGCCGCGCCGACAGCAGCGCCGTGCTGGCGCGATGCTCCAGGCCGCCATGGCCGTCTTCGGCGGTGTTGAGCAGGAACACGTAGCGCTCCATCGGCGCCCGGGCCCTCTTGCCCGTGCCGTGCCAGAAGGCGATCTGCGCCTCGCAGATGCGGCGCGCGTCGGCGAGCAGCCGCTCGCCGTCGAAATCGGGCAGCGCGCCGGCGACGATGAATTGATGCGGCACGCCGTGCGCGTCGAAACTGCCGCGCCAGAACGTGCCGAGCTCGAAGGGGTGGTCGACCAGCTCGTCGTAGTCGGCCGCTTCGTAGAGGCCACGGCCGGACGCGTCGACCTTGATCGCACGCATCGCCGTGGCCACCTGCCAGCCGCGCGGCAGCGTGCCGGTCTGGATGCGGTGCGGTTCGTCCTCTCGCCCTTCGACGCGCAGGCACAGCCCGGTGCCATTGAAGAAGCCGCGGCTCGCATCGAGGAAGGCAGCGCGCACCGAGGTGTCGAAGGCGTAGACCAGCGCGCTCACCACCAGCTCGGCGCGGCCGCTGCAGCTCGCCAGCCAGCTCGCCTTGTCGAGCTGCTGCAGCGCGATGGGCTCACCGCCCTGCGTGGCGCGCAGGTCCGACAGGTGGCGCGCGAACTCGCGCACCAGGTAGCTGCCGGGGATCCACACCGGCAGGCTCAGCTTCTGTTGCGCGGCCGGGTTCGGCACGCGCAGCGTGACGCGGAACAGGTGGGCGTGGACGTCTTCGGCGTCGATGCGGTAGGTGATCATGGGCGAGTGGTTCAGCTGCCCGCCGCGCCGATGAAACAGCTCAGCGAGGCGACAGCGGTGAGGCGGAAACGCAGCGTCAGCCAGCCGGCTGCGCCCTGCGCGGGGTAGACGCGGCGGTCGACGAGGTAGCAGGCGACGAGCATGGCGCCCTGCACGACCAGCCCGGCATAGGGCGGCATCACCACCGCCACCCAGGCCACCAGCGAAGGCACCACGCCCCAGCCGGCCAGAGATGCGGGCGCGTCGGCCTGGCGCATCGCGAAGCCCCAGTGGATGCCGCCGAGAAAGGACACGATCACCGCGGCATAGGCCGACAGCGCGGCGGTGACGTAGGGGTGCGCATCGGGGCGCACCAGCCAGACGAGTGCGGCGCCGATGACGAAAGGCAGCAGGCCCGCATGGCCCAGGCGCAGCGCGGCGGACGTGGGCGAGGAGAGATTCGTGACAGGATTCAAGCGCGGCTCCGGGTGACGGCGCTCGGCATTGTCGCCGCAGCGCCCGGCCTCGACCGGCGCTTCGCTCAGGGCCTGGCGCTGCGGCTGGCGACGAGCTGTTTCTCGATCTGCTCGGCGTTCATCGCGCCGGGCACGCGCTTGCCGTCCTCGAACACGATCGCCGGCGTGCCGTTGATCCTGTACTTGCGGCCCATCTCGGCATTGCGGTTGAGCGCGGCGACGTCGCACTGGCCCATCACCTTCGGCGGCGTGACGCCTTCGAGCATCCAGTCGCGCCAGGCCTTGGTGTTGTCTTTCGCGCACCAGATGTTCTTCGACTTCTCCGGCGAGTCGCCGCCGAGGATGGGGTAGAGGAAGGTGTAGACCGTCACGTCCTTGACGTTGTTCAGGTCGCGCTCGAAGCGCTTGCAATAGCCGCAGTTCGGGTCGGCGAAGACCACCAGCTTGCGCTCTCCCGTGCCCTGCTTCCAAACGATGGCGTCCTTCAGCGGCAGCTTGGCCACGTCGATCTGCGTGAGCTTGTCGATGCGCGCCTGCGTGAGGTTGACGCGTGTGCGCGTGTCGATGACGTGGCCCTCGATCACGTGGTTGCCCTGCTCGTCGGTGTAGAACACCTCGGTGCCGATGCGGAACTCGTACAGGCCGGGGATCGGCGTCTTCGTGATCTCGTCGATCTTCGGGAAGTCGGGCAGCCGCTCGCTCAGGTTCTTGCGGATGACGGCCTCCTGGGCCAGGGCGGGCAGCGCCAGCGCGGCAGCGAGCGCGAACGGAACGAAGCGGGTCATGCGGGGGCCTTCAGGCATCGAGCGCGCGGGCGGTCAGCCAGCGCTTGAGGGGGGTGAGCTGATTGACCAGACTCAGCCCGCGGTTGCGAAGTTCCCGCACGGCGGGCGCCGGCTGTGCGAAAAGCTGCAGCAGACCGTCGGTGACCTGCGCCATGGCCCAGGTGGGCAGGGTGCGTTCGCGCGCATAGCGACGCAGCAAGCGCTCGTCGCCCAGCGGCCGCCACGGTTCGCGCGCGCCGATCACGCGGGTCAGCGCAATCACGTCGGCCAGGCCCAGGTTCAGGCCCTGGCCCGCCAGCGGGTGCACCACATGGGCAGCGTCGCCGAGAAGCACCCAGCCGGGGCCGCTCCAGGCGCTGGCCTCGGCGATCGCCAGCGGCCATTCGGCGCGCGGCGACGCCAGGGTGAGTTCGCCGGCCTCGCCGCGGCTGGCTTCCATCAAGGCCGCTGCAAAGGCGCTGTCGTCGAGCGCCATCAGTTCGCGTGCACGCTCGCGCGGCATCGACCAGACCAGCGCATACGAACAGCTCGGCTGCGGCGAATCGAAGGGCAGCAGCGCCAGCACGTCGGGCGAGCGGAACCACTGCCGCGCCGTGCCGCCGTGCGGCCGTGCGGCCAGCAGCCGCGCGGCGATGGCGCTGTGGCCGTAGTCGTGGCGCTCGAAGTCCACGCCCAGGCGGGCCCGGCTGGCCGACTCCTTGCCCTCGCACAGCGCGGTGAGGTCGGCTTGCACACGGTCGGCCGCGGCCGGAGTCAATGCATGGATGTGCGGCGAGAAGCGCACCGCCGCACCCAGCGCGCGCTCGAGCACCGGCGCATCGACGATCCAGGCCAGCTCGCCGACCTTCTGCTCCCAGGCCGAGAAGTCGATCGCCGCGCCTTCGGCGTCGCCCTGCACGTGCATGTCGTAGACCGGCGTGGCGGCCTGCGCGGGCAGCGAATCCCACACCTTCAGGCTGCGCAGCAGCGCCACCGAGGCGGCATTGAGTGCGTAGGCGCGCACATCGGGCGTCGCATCCGAGCGCGGCGGCGCCGCGCACAGGCCCACCTGCAGCCCGAGCCGCGCCAGCGACAGCGCCAGGCTCTGCCCGACGATGCCCGCCCCGCGCACCAGCACATCGACGTGTTTCATCGCCTTGCATTGTAGGCAGCCGTGCATGACAGCTTGCTGCGCATGGAGTGCACAATCCCGGCTCCCGATCGGCTCTGTGCGGGCGCCGGCGCGGCCCGCTCCCCTTTTGCCATGTCTGCCTGGATCAAGAGAATCGGCATCGCGCTCGCGGTGCTGCTGCTGGTGGCCATCGCCGCCGCCGTCTACCTCGTCAGCACCTTCGACCCCAATCGCTACAAGGGCGTGGCGGTCGACTGGATGAAGGCCAACCGCAACCGCACGCTGGCCATCGACGGCCCGATCGAGCTGTCGGTGTTCCCGCGCGTGGCGGTCAAGCTGAGCAAGCTCAGCCTGAGCGAAGCCGGGCGCAGCGACAACTTCGCGGCCATCGACAACGCGGCGCTGGCCGTCGACGTGATGCCGCTGCTCAGCGGCCGCGTCGTGGTCGGGCGCGTCGAGGCCAGCGGCGTGCGCGCCACGCTCACGCGCGATGCGCAGGGCAGGCGCAACACCGACGACCTGGCCGGGCCGGCAACCCCCGCCTCGGCGCCCTCGCCTTCGAGCCCGGAGCCGAAGTCCGGCGCGAGCAAGCCGCTCGATTTCGACATCGACCGCATCACGCTGAAGGACGTGCGCGCCCGCGTGAAGGACGACCAGGGCGGCATCGACGGCGAACTCGTGCTCGACTCGCTGAGCACCGGCCGCATCGCCAATGGCGTGGAGTCGGCCATCGAGCTGGCGGCGAAGTTCGACTTCAAGAAGCCGGCGCTCAAGGGGGCGCTCGACGGCAAGACCCGGCTGAAGCCCGACCTCGCCAGCGGCTCGGTGCGCCTGGCCGACATGAACCTCACGTTCAAGGGCGACGTGCCGGGCGCCAGCGCGGTCGAGACGACGGTGCGCGGCGCCCTCGCCTACGACGGCGCCAAGGGCTCTGTCGACGCCAAGGGGCTGGAGCTGCAGCTCGCCGCCCGCGCCGGCGCGATCCAGGTCACCGGCAGCACGCTGGCCATCGGCGCCTTCGGCTACGACCCGACGAAGCAGGCCCTGCGTGTCGAGCAGCTCAAGCTGCGCGTCAAGGGCAGCCGCGGCAAGGACCCGCTGGCGCTCGACCTCGACTGGCCGCAGCTCGACGTCGAGGGCCAGAAGCTCAAGGGCAGCCCGCTCGAGGGCAAGCTCGAACTCGGCGGCGAACTGCCGGTGAACGCCAGTTTCAGGAGCGGCGCGCCCACCGGCACCTTCGACGCCGTCGCCCTGCCCGCCTTCGAGGCGAAGCTGTCGAGCAACAGCGCGGCGCGCAAGCTCGACGGCACGGTGCGCGCCAACCTCGGCATCAAGCCGGCCAAGTCGGCGATCAGCCTGGACGCGCTGGAGCTGAAGGCCAATGTCGAAGACAAGGGCCTCAAGCCGGTGGCCCTGTCGCTCAAGGGCAGCGCCTCGGCCTCGCCGCAGGCCGCGCAGTGGGCCGTAACAGGCCAGGTCAACACGAACAACTTCGCGATCGACGGCAATGCCAACCTGTCGGCCAGCCCGCTGTTCGTGAAGGCGCAGGCGCGCTTCGACGCGCTGGACCTGAACACGCTGCTGCCCGCGGGAGCCTCTGCCGGCGCCAAGCCGGAGCAGAACGCGCCGGCGCCGGCCGACACGCCGGTCGATCTCTCGGGCCTGCGCGCGCTCAATGCGAACGTGTCGCTGCGTGCGGGCAGCTTCGTGTTCCGCCAGTACCGCATCGCGGACGCGCGCATCGAGGCGCAGCTCGACAACGGCATGCTCAAGGTGCCGGTGCTGCAGGCCAAGGCCTGGGGCGGCGCGCTCGACGCCAACGCGCTGGCCGACGCACGCGCCAACCGCATCGCGGTGAAGGCCGTGGCCACCGGCGTGAACGTGAATGCGCTGCTGAAGGACGTGGCCGGCAAGGACCTGCTCGACGGCACCGGCCGGGTCGCGCTCGACGTCGACACCGTCGGCAAGAGCGTCGGCGAACTGCGCTCGCACCTGCACGGCACGGCCTCGCTGAACCTGCGCGACGGTGCGATCAAGGGCATCAACCTGGCCAAGAGCATGCGCCGGGCCAAGGCCGCGCTGTCGCTGAAGAGCGATGCCTCGCAGAAGGCCGTGCAGACCGAGAAGACCGACTTCTCCGAGCTGAGCGCGAGCTTCCAGATCGCCGACGGCGTGGCGCGCAGCAACGACCTCGACCTGAAGAGCCCGTACATCCGCCTGGGCGGCGACGGCGCGGCGGA